>Ga0190270_10000720_pt1 | contig 14748 bp, 8 predicted proteins | sample Popmic320T_FD_133748 | JGI IMG/M metagenome (GOLD analysis project Ga0190270, IMG submission 133748) | Populus adjacent soil microbial communities from riparian zone of Weber River, Utah, USA - 320 T | ecosystem: Environmental > Terrestrial > Soil > Riparian zone | place: USA: Utah | collected... | reverse complement strand
CGTATTCGGCTAAACGCTTGTCCTCCGGTTTCTCGCTCTCTTCCGCCAAGCGAACTAGCGTACGCGCATAACCGAAGAGCGGTGTGTTAAAGCCGGCCGCGAGATCCAGGAAGCGCCGGTCGCGCTGGTACGCAGCTAAATCCTTATGAGCTTTCGCAATCGCTTCCCAGGCTGTCCCATATTCCTGTTTCCTCCGCGCGTCAGCTTCGACTGAATTCCTTAGAGCCTGTTCAGCCGTGCGCTTCTTAGCCATCAGCTTCACATCCTTAAGTCCCGCAAGCTGGCCTTTGTAAACCTTAAGCGAATTCTCGATGCTGTTCAGCTCATTCTGCGCGCGACGTGTTTGCTCTTCACCCTGCGCCATATAACTCTTCAGCATACCTCGACGCGATTCCAGCATACGGATCAACAGCGGAATGCTGGTCTCTCTCAGAGACTCGAGATGGGCAACGGTGTTGAGACGAGACGTCGACCCAGGGTGGCCGGTGACGAAAACCAGTTCGCCCTCTTTGGCGCCCGTCTTAGACCACTTGAAATAATTATCGACCTTCAGCGGCGCGTCGTTTTCGTAAACCCGAACCAGCCCCATGTCTATATTGAAGCGTGGGAAGTTGAAGTTGTCAGGGTCACCGCCAAAAAAGGCCGCCTGAAACTCGGGCACAAAAACCAGACGCACGTCTGTGTATTTTTTATAACGATAAAGATTGTATTGGCCGCCCTGATAAAGCGTGACCACGTCGCTGCGCAAGCCAGTTGCAGTGGTTGATTCCTTTTCGATGACGCCGATCTCCGCGCGTCGCGCCGCGTTGGCTTCCGCCGTAGACATGCCACTCTTAACCGCACCGTTCACACGATCGGTCACATCTTCGAGACTCATGAGCATATCCAGGCTGAGTCCCGGAACCTTTAATTCCTCAGCCTGGTTATGCGCAACAAAGCCTTCCTTGGCGTAATCCTTTTCCGCCGAGCTGAGCTGACCGACGTAGTCTTCTACGATGTGATAGTTTGTAAGGACCAGACCATTCGGCGATACAAAAGAACCAGAGCCTCCTGGAAAACGTACCGACGCCAATTGAACCTTCTTCAACCACTCGTCAGTAACCTCGAAACCATATTTTTGTTTGATGTCCGTCCGCGGAACGTTGTTGAAGGTCCACATTCCTTCGTCTACTGCGGCGACAGGAATGTTTTGGAAACTAAACAGCGCCAGGATCAGCGCACACCGCAAACTTCTTAATCTCATCATTGACCTCGCAAAAGTTGTGCTCCGGGAGAACTAATTAGAGCGAATTGACGTCCTTTGGGATGCCTGCATTAGTATCGTTTGGCCCAGCGAATGTCAAGATGCGCAAGCGCCTCCTTGGAGTGCGTCGCCACTCTAAGGAGGGACCTCAGGCATTTAAGCAATCCGTGAACTCGCGCTTGCATGTCCTGAAACATTATTGTTCTATTCAAACTCGTGCAGCCAAAAACCCGCGTTCCCAAGCCCAGGCTCTCGCGCTTTGCCAGAAATCTACTCGAAGAGTGGCGGCGACTTGATCTGCCTCTTACGGATGCGAAGATGATCGTCGCCGTGTCTGGCGGCGCCGATTCCACGGCGCTCCTCCTGGCGCTCGACGAGTTGATCCAGCAACAAAAGCTCAGTCTCAAACCAGTCGTCGCCCATCTCGATCATGGGCTGCGAACTGCAAGCCGGGAAGATGCTCGTTGGGTAAAAACGCTGGCCAAAGATCTTGGTCACGATTTTGCCTCGTCTCGCGTTGAGCTTGGTGAGAGACGGGAAACTAATCTCGAGCAGACAGCGAGAAACACCCGCTACGAATTCCTGCTGAAGATAGCTACCCGAAAGAAATCCGACTTCGTGTTGACTGCACATACACTCGACGATCAGGCAGAGACAATTCTTTTACGACTCCTTCGCGGCAGTGCCGCTGAAGGGCTGACGGGAACCCCAACTGTCAGGCCATTAAAACCCGGGAATCAGGTCAAGCTGGTAAGACCGCTGCTCTCCTGGGCACATCGGGACGAGACGGAAGAATATTGCCGTTCACGAGGGATCGAGTTCCGGCTGGACGAAATGAACGACGACGAAGCTTTCTCCCGAGTTAGGGTTCGCAAGCAGCTGTTGCCGCTTATGAAATCGTTCAACAATCGCATCGTTGAAGCGTTAAGCCGCACAGCGTCGCTGCTCAATGAGGATGCAGAGGCGCTGGCCAATCAGGCCGCAAGTCTACTGAAATTGGCCGCTCGAAAAGTTGACAAGGATGAAACCGGGACGCCCATGTTAGACGTAAGTATTCTTTCAACGGCCCCGACAGCCGTGCGGCGACGTGCGTTGCGTGAGTGGATCCTGCGAGGGCGTGGCGATCTTAATCGCCTGGAGCGGGTCCACCTGATGGCGGTTGAAAAGCTTGTGGAAGGTGGGCGCGGCGGGAGAATTGCCGAGTTGCCCGGGGGTATGAAGGTCACACGAAGGCGCGGAATTCTGGAGTTATCCGGCAAAAAGAGGTTGAAAAAGACCCCCTCGGCCTCTAAAATCCGAACGCCTTAACACCGCCGGCAGTTGGACGGCGGTTTTCGCGTCTTTGAGAGGTATGGGTTTAAAGGAACCGCGAGCTAAGTGGAGCGTCTAAAACACTGAGCTGGCACAACCACCGAGTTCGCTGCTTGCATCCAACAAGCCCTGTGTAGCGAAGCGACAAACGAAGTCTTGATAAGGTATGATTTTGGTCGGAGGAATTAATGACTTTAAGCTCTACAGCAAGACAAATAATTTTTTGGTTACTGATTATTGCCGGCGCGCTCCTGCTTTATAAGCTGGTGAATCCGGCGGGCAAGACTCCTACCGAAGTCGATTTGATGGCCCTGATGGGAAGAATCGACGCCGGCGAAATTAAGCAGTTGACTGTCAAACAGAACGAGACTGTGGCGATTGACTCGCGCGGACAGGAACTTCACGCTCAACTGACCAATGAGCAGATGAAGGCCGAGTTGTTTAAGAAGGCGAATGAAACAACCGCCGACGGCAAACGACGCGTTGAGAGTTTCAAAGACGACTCCGGGAGCAGCAGCTATATCTGGCCCATGCTAATAACTTGGGCGCCACTATTGTTCATTATTGGTATCTGGGTATTCATGCTGCGGCAAATGCAATCGGGCGGAAACAAAGCGCTCTCGTTTGGTAAGTCCCGCGCGAAGTTACTCAACAATCAGCAGAAGCGGGTGACGTTTAAAGACGTTGCCGGCGTCGAAGAAGCGAAGGAAGAGCTCCAGGAGATTATTGAGTTTCTTAAGGAGCCGCAGAAGTTTCAGAAACTCGGCGGACGTATTCCCAAGGGCGTGCTGATGATGGGCCCCCCGGGAACTGGAAAGACTTTGCTGGCGCGAGCGATTGCCGGTGAGGCAAACGTTCCCTTCTTCTCGATTTCGGGTTCTGACTTTGTGGAGATGTTTGTAGGCGTGGGCGCCTCGCGTGTTCGCGACCTGTTTGAGCAGGGCAAGAAGAATGCACCATGCATCATCTTCATCGACGAGATCGATGCCGTCGGCCGGCATCGTGGAGCAGGCCTCGGCGGCGGTCACGATGAACGCGAGCAAACGTTGAATCAACTGCTCGTCGAAATGGACGGGTTTGAATCAAACGACGGCGTAATCCTGATTGCTTCAACAAACCGTCCGGAAGCGTTGGATCCTGCCTTGCTACGACCCGGGCGATTTGATCGGCGAGTTGTGGTGTCGCGGCCTGACGTTCGCGGCCGTGAAGGAATCCTTAAGGTCCATACACGGAAAATTCCGCTTGGTGAAGACGTTGACATCAGCGTGATTGCGCGTGGCACACCTGGCTTTACCGGCGCCGACCTGGCCAATCTTGTAAACGAAGCCGCCTTGAATGCAGCGCGCTACAACAAGAAGCTGGTTGCCATGGCCGACTTTGAGTTGGCTAAGGACAAGGTCCTGATGGGCGCCGAACGCAAGAGCATGGTGATCTCCAATGAGGAGAAGCGTGTCACTGCCTATCACGAAGCTGGTCATACGCTGGTGGGTTTAAAAGTCCCCAATGCGGATCCGGTGCACAAGGTGACGATCATTCCGCGGGGTATGGCGTTGGGTGTTACTCAGCAACTGCCGGAAGGCGATCGACACAATTACAGTGAAGAGTATCTGCTGGGCCAGATTGCGATTCTGATGGGTGGACGAATTGCTGAGGACACATTCCTTGGCAGTATCACCACCGGTGCTTCCAACGACATTGAACGCGCGACCGAATTAGCGCGGGCGATGGTTTGTGAGTACGGCATGTCGGAGATGGGGCCTCTGACCTTTGGTAAGAAGGAAGAGCAGATATTCCTCGGACGCGAGATTGCTCAGCACCGCGACTTCTCGGAAGAGACTGCGATCAAGATTGATCAGCAGGTCAAGAAGATCGTGACCGCTCAATACGAACGGGCGAAAGCCATAATTGAGGAAAACCGCGACACCATGGTGCGTTTGTCTGAATGCCTGCTTGAGCGTGAGACGCTCGACGGCGTTGAGATTCGTCGTATCGTTGCCGGCCTTCCGCTGGATGACGCTGAACCCGGCGCCGATCCTGGAGACGATGGTCGGCCGCAGTTGAAGGAACCTTCAGTGAAACCACTGAAGCCCATCCTGCCACCAATCACCGGAGGCAATCCGGCACCGGCTTAAGTAAGACAGACATTCCTGTCTGTCGAACGTAAGTCAAAAGGGAGCAGGGTAATCACCCTGTTCCCTTTTTAATTTCTCTGTGTAACCTCCGTGTTCTCTGTGTCTCCGTGGTAAGGGTTTGGCTAAGAAGATTCACCACAGAGACACAGAGTACACGGAGGTTGCACAGAGATTGTTTTGTCTTATTATGGCCGCATGAATCGCACTTGGCGCATCGCAAGCGGCCGCACACTTCCCATTGGCGAACGTACGCTCATCATGGGCGTGCTCAATGTCACACCCGATAGCTTCAGCGACGGCAATCAATTCCTTTCTTTCGATAAAGCCATCGCACACGCCGAACAAATGATCGCTGAAGGCGCCGACATCATCGACATCGGCGGTGAATCAACACGCCCGGGCGGTGAACCGGTAACCGCGGAAGAAGAAATTCAAAGAGTTGTGCCGGTGATTGAAGAACTCGCCAAACGTTCGCACATTCCTATCTCCGTTGATACAACAAAATCCGAAGTCGCCCGTGCCGCACTCGATGCGGGCGCGGCAATCGTCAACGATATCTCTGCATTGCGTTTTGATTTTCACGTTGCTGATGAGGCGGCTCGGGGCGGTGCGGGCTTGATCTTGATGCATTCGCGTGGAACGCCGGCAACCATGCATAAGCTGCCGCCAGTGCAAGACATAATCAGTGAGGTATCGCGGAGTCTGCGAAGCTCGATTCACATGGCCGAACGCCGCGGCGTGAAGCCGGAATCAATAGTCATCGACCCGGGTATCGGCTTCGGGAAGAGTCAGGAACAGAACATCGAACTGATCGCCAAGCTCGATCAACTCATCGCCGCTTTCCCTGATTACCCTCTATTGATTGGCACCTCGCGAAAGTCCTTCATCGGCCGCATCCTCGCCGACGCCGACGGCAACCCCGCCCCCGCCGACCAACGCCTACACGGCACAATGGCCTCAGTCACCGCCTCCGTTTTAAGAGGCGCTCACATCGTACGTGTCCATGATGTGAAGGCGGCCATTGAAACGGTGCGAACAGCAGCCGCCATCAATTCGGGCCAGTAGCCCGACCGTCAGGAAGGGCGCTTCATTTAGCGCAACCGGTCCCGTTAGGGACCTAATGTTTATAGAACCATCGCCGCCAACAACCCGGCGCTCTGTAGGAGCGCAACCTTTGATCGCGTCTCAGACAATTCCCGCAGGACATTGCGCACCTACGGAGCGCCAATCGTCTAGTTACACCGATATCTAAACATTCGACTCCTACGGAGCCAAGGGCGGCGCTGGTCTTAACACAACCGCGTACACGATCAGAAACATGCTAGCTGTTCAGGTGTCCGAATCCAGATTGTCAGGATCGGCCCAGAACTCATCTTTAGGATTCAGTTCCACGTCGGGCATTGGTTCAAACCTTGATTCGTCAAAAGGCGGAAGCTGCGGCTCCGGCGCGCCGAGTGCGGCGAGGTGTGTCTTCGCGTTGATGAGACCGTAGTGGTAAGCGTAAGGTGGACCGTCGCACCAAGCGAGCTCGTAGGCGCGCGTAGCGGCAGCGATGGCAGCGTCACGATGACCCTCATCGCGCTCGATGTGCGCGAGCACATTCCGCGCGTCCGCATGAAGCAGCGGATACGGCCCACGCTCGGCGGGCAACCAGACCTGTTCGAGCAATTCGCGCGCGAGGTGGTACAGCTGGCGCTGCCGGTGCAACTCGGCCAGCGCGATCAAGGCGGGGAGTTCTTCTTCAACAAGCTTAGCGGCTCGTGCGCGACTCAGGGTGTGGTGCAGGCGTTCTTCAGCGGTGGCTAGGTCACCGAGACCCAAGGCCACCGCGCCTTGCAATCGGGCGGCGAGAATAAAGAGGGCCTCGACTCGTTGATGGTTCGCATGCCCCCAAGCCTGCTGGGCAAGCTGCCGAGCCTCCGCCTGACGCCCATGCCAAAGCTCCCGCTGGGCAAGGCTACTTGTGGTAACACTCTTGCCCGACTCATTTCCCTGTGCGCCCCAGATGGCTAGCGCTCGGTGCAGGGCAAGCAGCGCCTCAAAGGACTCGTCTCGTGCAACCAGAACATTTCCGAGTTCCTGTAAACTGCGGGCTTCCTCGAATCGACTCTTAAGTTCCTGATTAATTCTGAGCGCTCGACGGCTTGCAGTTTCAGCGTATCGGAGTTGGCCGCCACGCGAGCGTGCATCCGAGAGGTTGCAGAGCTTCAGAGCCAAGCCTTGTGCGTCTTGTTCCCGCTCATCAATTTCTGCAGCTCTGCGAAAGAACAATGCGGCCCGGCCCGGTTCGCCGTCTAAAGCGTAGCCTATTCCCAGCGCATTGAGCGTATAGCTCTGAGCCCTCGCTTCTCCCAATCGGGGAGGCGAATTCACGCCGTCGGGGAAAAGGCGCTCCAAGAGTTCCACTAGTAGCCGACCCGCGGTCAGTCGATACTGCGTGGCATAACTCAGATGGTCGCGGAAGATGACGGCGGCATCTTCATAACGCTCAAGGCCGATTAGCTTGTCGAACAGTTCCACAACAAGAGTTAGGTCTTCGAGGTGTTCGACTTCGTCCCACGCCGGCGGGCGGGGTGCGGCTTCGAAGTAAGTGTGTAATTCGCTGTAGAAGGCCCGTTGCGCCTTCGGGGCGAGCGCCGTCCAGACCACGCCACGCACGATCGGATGTAGGTCATAACGGTTGGCCAGCTTGTCCCAACCCATCAATCCGCGATCCTCTAGTTCTGTGAGCACAGGATCCAGCGCTAGATCATCGGTGAATAGTTTTTTCTTTTGTTTGACGGGGCGACGCCCCTGTGTCTTCCCCTTTTTCTTGGGGGACTCAACGTCAAGCGGCCACTCGGCGCGACCGGGTGGTTCGACCAACAGCGCCCGCAGCGTGTCCCAGGTCGCGGGCATCCGAAAGGCGGCGAGAGTGTGGAGCACTTGGCGCTGCGTCTCGCCCAAGCCGCGCAAGGCGTACTCCAACACATGGGTCTTGGCGTTTTTCAGGTCGAGCTGTGCGGCGGGATTGAAGCCGGGATTGTCTGCTCGCCACCGGTCGAAATCCCGCGGGGCCGGCCGGTAGCCCGCCACTTCGCCCGCCAAGGCGCGCACCAGTAGGGGGTAGTTGCCAAACGATCGGAAAAGCGGTAGCAACTCGTCGCGCGAACCACTCACCTTGAACTCGCGCCAGAGGTTAAGTGAATCATCGTCGGTCAATCCGGGCAGGAACAAGGCGAAACAGCCGGGCACAGGGTCGCCGGTGTCCATTTGGAGTTCCGCAGGGTAGAGCCGGGTGCTGATTACCACGCGCGAAGCTTGCACTCGCGCGAGTCGGCGCAGGAACTGACCCGCCCGATGGTCCGTGCTCATCCGCAGTTGGTGTTTGCCGATGAAGGATTCTCCTGCACTCTCTGGGAGGCCAGCGGCCCGCGCGACCCAGTTAGCTGTGCGCTCATCGAGATCGTCGTCGAGCATCTGCGATGCGTCCATTCGAGAGTAGGCGAGGAGGATGCGCTCAAGGCCGTCAAGCACAAACACGAACGGCTGTTCGTCAAGTAAGCGTAAGAGTTGATCTTCGCGGTCGGGGGCCTTCAGTTCGCGAACGGCTTTTTCGCTTTGTCCTGAAGTGTAAGCGAGAGCGCGGATAATGAAGTTCTCGTAGTGCGCGTCGCTTTCATAAAAACTCCACCACATCCACCCGGCCTGGTTTGGCAGTTCATTGGGCGCGATGTCGTTGAACCATTTCCAAGTGAGTGCACTTTTCCCCATGCCGCCGATTGCCACCACGTTGAATAGCCGTACGCCAGCAGGCACTTCTTTATTCGTCGTGACCCAATCCGTGAGTAGGTTTAATTCGGTCTGGCGTCCGACAACCTGAGCGGTTTGGAGCAGCGAATAGGGATGCGCGATGTAAGGCTCAGGTGCCTTGGGAATAATGTTGGGTGGGTGAAAGCTCGGGGGACGCTCCTGATCCCTCTCCTTCTCTTCTTCTTTCAGCAGCGCAGAAAGAGATTGGATGACATGACTGCGCAATTCCACTGGCGACTGAAACTGTTGGCGGCCGCGTCCCTGGCTCGCGCGATCCTTTAGCTTGTTTAGTTTCTCTTGTGCGCCCTTGTCTGCTTCGACCATTTCAATGGTGAGTGTGTGATCCTTGTGGATTAAGAAAACCAGGAGAGGAATCTTCTTCTCAAGGGCCTGGTTAAACTCCATCTCGGTGATCGAAATGTCGTACCCGTCTGGGATGTGCCCGTAGCGCCAGGCGTATATGCCAATATAAATGTCTGCCTTGTCCACCATCTCCATCGAGACGCGAATGGCGTCTGAATCTCGGGCCGGCAGATGCTCCATCGCAATTGGGAAAAACCCCTGTCGCAGACAGGCATCAATAACTTGCTTCCGGTGTTCCGGGAGGTCCACCGCTGTACTGCTGATCATTGCCGTCTTGATTGTCGGTGAGTCAGGCATTGCTTTTGGTTAATGCATTGTGAGTCTTCGCAAGGTCCGGAGTATAGCAAACACATTGAGCAGCCGTGACTGTCAACGGTTTAGCCGAATGAATGGGTCAGGTAAAGTTCAGGTTAACTAGACAGCTTCCCTAGGCGCTCGCAGCTTTTTGGTAAGCATTGGCGAGGGCGGCAGTGTCTGTGTACTCGTGGAAACGGATAACCTTGCCGTCGCGGAAAGTCCAGGCGTGGGCGAAGTCGCCGGTGAACTCGCGCTTGGTGGATCTGACGCGCCAGGTGTAGGTTCCGAGTGCGACGACCTTGTCGCCTTCGGCGATTACTTCGCGTGGTTCAAAGCTAAGGGACTCCTGGGAGTTGTTAACAATGACGAAGAACTCACCGACGCTTTTAAGTCCGCTTCGCTTCCCGCCGAAGGGTATGCCTTCCACTTCCGGCAATGTCCAATCGATGTCGTCGGACATGAGTTCGAGCAGCTTATCGATTCTGCCGGCCTTGAAGTTGTCGTAGGCTTGACGAACGATGGCTTTGTTTTCCTCGCTCATGAGGGTGCTCCTTCTCATTGGGATGTGCTTCGGCTTTTATCGCGTTGGGTCGTGTGAAGTCAAGAGTATGAGTACGCGGCGGCATTGAGGGCTCGGGGCAATGAAATGACGCGACCCATCCGCTACCGCGAGGTGGTACTGACTTCATGTGCCAAGGGGCTTTCAGCATCCGGCGATACGCCGAGGCGTCGGCGCTCTGTAATCGCGCCGGCATCTATGGCGACAGCGTGGCGCCAAGCCGCCACGGGCCAAAGCGCCGACAAGGCGGCGCACTCCAAGGAGGCGCTCTTTGTTGAGGACTATGCCTTGATTTGCGCGCAGGGAAACTCTGCGAGAGAATCTCTATCCAGTTCACAATAAGCTAATGAAAATTAACTCGATGACAAAGACTCTTCGCTGGTCTGCGCTCACGTTTCGATTGTCAGCACTTTCGGTAATGCTGCTAGTCGTCTGCGGCTTCGCTGAGTGCTACAAGCCGGTGACGAAGAACCAACTGCCCTCGCGGATCAAAACGGTTGCGGTGCCGGCGTTTGAAAACCAGGCGCTGCGATACAAGATCGGGTCGCGCTTTGCGGATGCCGTGATTAACGAACTCATCAGGCGTGGGCGCGGGTTAAAGGTGCAGGGTGATCGCGAAGGCGCCGATGCGGTGATTGAAGGCGTAATCAAGAACTTCACTTACTCCGGCGTGTTGCTCGACGATCGCGGGCGAGCGCGTGTATTCGAGGTGACGATCTATGCAGCGGTGACCGTGCGCGATCAGACTGAAAACCGCGTGCTCTACGATAATCAGAACTTCGTCTTCCGCGGCGAGTATGAATTTGCCAACGACCCTCGCAACTTCTTCAACGAGGAAGATCCGGCCGTGCAACGCATGGCCCGCAGTTTTGCCGAGAGTATTGTCTCCACATTGACCAACGCCATTCAGCCCAGCAAATGAGCAGCCTCACCCGCACGGAACTCGAGCGTTCTCTGAAGGCCGGTAAAATCGCGCCTCTCTATCTTCTGGTTGGTTGTGAAACGTATCTTCGTGACGTGGCAGCGCGCAGCATCGCCGACGCCGCGCTGATGGGCACACTCCTGCGCGAGTTTAATGAATCCTCTTTTAGTTTATTGTCCGACTCAGCCATGGCCGCTGTCGCCGCTGCGGAGCAACTGCCGATGATGTCTGAACGCCGCGTCGTGAAGGTCAAGGACTTTGCGAAGGTGCGCGAGGCTGAAGAAGATATTCTCGTCAACTATCTCAGCCGGCCGGTTGATTCAACGGTGGCAATCTTTGTGGCAGACGATCTCGACAAGCGCAAGAAGCTCACCAAGTCGCTGCTTAAAGAGTGCACTGTCGTGGAATTCGCCGTTGTAAAAGACGCGGAAGCCAAAGCGTGGGCGCGAACGAGGCTGAAGGAATTGAAGATCAACGCCGACGATCGAGTGTTGATTGACATCGTCAGGCTGGTCGGCTGCAATCTGCAAACGCTTTCATCCGAAGTCGACAAACTCGCAGCCGCTGCCCTCGAAACTAAACAGATCACTACCCAGATGGTCGACCAGTTAATCGGCCGCTCGCGTGAACTTTCGAATTTCGATTTGGGAGATCAGCTCATCGCGGGCGATCGGCGCCGCGCTCTGGAAACATTGCATCGCCTGCTGGAGGATGACGTCGCGCCAGTGATGCTGTTGGGTTTGATTGCCGGCAACTACCATCGTCTGGCAGTGGCCAAGGAACTGCTCAACCGGGGCAGGCGTGACGAAGTTTATCGTTTGATTTACGGTCCACCTTCAAAGCGCGACGCCTTCATGAACACTCTCCAACGAAGCGACGCCTCCAAGATCTCCCGCGGCATCAAGCTTATTGCCGACGCTGACCTGGCCATCAAAACTTCACAAGGCGGAGGCGGTCCCAAAGGCGCAAAGCTACAATTGGAGATGCTGGTGGTCCAACTATCGGAAAACTAGTTTGATTTCGTTGATCAGCTTGCCTCAAAGGAATGAGGCCACGATTGCTGGAAGGCCCGCGCAGACTGACCCTTAACCACAAATCTCTGGGCGCGCCCACGACGCTGTCCGGCAATCTGACGACAACCTGTGTCACGCCGGCCAGCGCTGGTAAGGCACTTACGGACTCAACCGAAAGGTTGTAGATACGGCCTTGATCATCCTCTGCCACTACACTCACACTTGATGCATTGTCGCTCGGCAAAAGTCCAAGCCGCCAGACGAAGAGTGAGACGCGTCTGCGCAAATCAAGGCTCAAGTTGTATTGGTTGGTCAGCGTGAACGGATCGCTCGTCTGCGTCACCAGATCCAGCGCAATAGCCCGCTGAGTAATTTCTTCAGTCAAAAGCAGTGGGCCATCCTGGACAACCTGCGTCACCATCCCGGAACTGTTTAGCCAACCATTGGTTCCAATAAAATCGGACGTGATGATATGACTTCCAAAGCTGAGGGAAGACGTGCTAAACGACGCACGCCCAGTAAGGTCGAGCTGAAGAGTGGTTAATGTAGTGGAGCCTTCTCTGAATGTAACCGAACCCGAGGGGATCCCGGGTGCCGCGTTTGCCGCGATGATAGTCGCTGTAAACATGACCGGTTGTCCGAAAGTAGAAGGGTTCGGAGAGGAAGCGACCGTCGTCGATGTTCCATTCTGAACAATGTGGACCACGTTTGCTTCGCTTGCTGCAAACTGCGTGTCCGAAGTGTAGGTCGCCACAATGCCGTGGCTTCCAGGGGTCAGGTTTGATCTCGTGATTGACGCGATGCCGCTCGAGTTAAGTGGAACTTGTCCGATAACTACTGCGCCGTCCTGAAATGTGACCATACCGGACGGCGTTCCTGCACCAGAGGAAATAGATGATACGGTTGCGGTAAATGACACCGGCTGCCCAAGGCTGGACGGATTAGGAGACGCAGATACCACGGTGGTCGACGCGTTGGCATGAACCTTTTGCAACATCATCACCGAGGATGCAGCGTGACTTGAGTCACCGCTGTAGGCAGCCGTGATGAAGTGGTTGCCGCGAAAACCTCCGCCTGCCGCCAGGGATGACGTGGTGATTGATGCTTCTCCGTTGGAATTGAGAGGGACGTTGGAAGCCAGGGTGGTGCTGACAAGTGTTAATCCGTTGTAGGTAAGATCTGTAAAGATTACGGTGCCGCCCGGCGCAGCCGGCGAGCCTGTCACCGTGGCTGTAAATGTAATTGAGCTTCCAACAACCGTGTTGCGTAGGTCGGGCGATGACGAACGAATGCTCACGTTGATGCCGGGAACATTCCCCATCGCAAACAAGGTCCCTCCGTTCAGCGTATACACCGTGCCGTCTGGACCGATAACAGTTGGGACGTAAGGCTCGCTGATTCCCTGAGACAGCACTAAGGCTTGATCCAAAGTGTTCGTTTCCAGGTTCCAGCGATAACTGCGGCCGTCTTCGCTGGTGAAGAAGACGCTTTTGGTTGCAGGATTGACCGCCGGCGCATTGATACACCACTCCTTCGCTGCATTGGGAAAGATGGCCGGATTCACGTCCGGATCGGGCGTGGGAGCTATTACCGTCAACACCTCCCTCATCTCAACCAATCCCGGCGCCGATGAGTGTGGATCGATTTGCGTGGCGTTGGGGTCGAGTATCGCCACCCTGTTAACCCCATTTCCGTCGCCGAACGGATAGTCGTTGTACTTGCAGAACAATAAATACGAGGAAGTCCCTGTGTAGGATGGCACTGATGAAGCCGGCACGATTCCGGGCGTATAGTCCCAGCCGAAAGCGCCTGGAGTTTTGACCACTGACAGATCTCCGCTGAAGCGCAAAAGAAAACCGCGCGAGCCATTGTTCGGATTGCCGAGCACTCCGAAATAAACGTCGCCGTCCGGCGCAACCATGGGAGAGGCCGTGCCGTTGTCGCTGATTGCCGCCGGGTTGCCGTTGCGCGGGTCTCTGAGAAACACTGAAAACTTCGTTGTCAGAGTTGTCGGATCCAAACCCAGCAAGTAACCGTAGTTTGAGTCGGTGGACCACTTAACAACTACATAAAGAGTGTTTCCGTCATTGCTTAACGCAGGCGCGATGTTATGGCTGACTCGGTTAATGGCGGGGTCATTGGCGGCCGAGCCCGCAAGAACGAATGTTCCGTTTCCGCTGGTATCTATCCGCGCGATTCCACTCTGAGTCGTGTTGAGAGGTGCGGGAGCAGTTCCCTGAACGCGGAAACCGAAATAGATATTCCCTGCCGCATCGGCGGTAATCGGACTGTTAACAAAGATGGTGCTGTTATACGCGGCGGCGTTAGCATTGTAGGCGTCTAGGGAAGCGTAGAACACATGCCTCACAGGCGTCCCCGGCGTGTTTGAGTCGGGATTATCGATGTGCCAAATAGTGCCGCCGGCGCCGGCATAGTACATTCGCGTACCAAACGAGCCAGTCGCTATGCAAGGGTTGTAGACCGGAATCCAATTATGCGCGGGAAGAATATAGTCGGTGCTGCTTACATACTTTAGTGAGCCTGTAGCGCCGTTAAAAGCGTCTACCCTGAAGCCGTTACCGGCGGTCTTAACCGGAACGAGGATCGTATTGGCTGCGGTTATGAGAGGTGAACCATAATGGGTGAGAGCGCCGGTATTATTAAAGTCGATGCTGGTGGTCCACTTAATCGTGTTCAGGTTCTGGGCGGTGGCAACATAGCTGGAGGTGTGCTGAGCGTTACCGCCGAAAGTGCCGGCCTGAGCGAACACTGGTACTGAAGTAAAAGCAAAGAGGCAGGAGAACAAACTCGCGGTAATAAACCTGCGGCAAACGCTGCTGTTCCGATGAACCTTGTTAGCCCGAACACCTTGAAACTTCATACCTTATTCTATAAGCGCTCAGCTGCAACGGGAAATGGACGTTAGCACGGTGGCCAACCAAGGATAATTGACGATGCCTGGCTTTGCATAAACAGTCGGCGAAGCCGAGCAAATCAGAACCGGAAGCGGTAGAGAGTGTGTGAAAACTCAGGTACGACCAATAACGCTGAAAGCGTTCGCGAATTCCAGCCCAGGGTTGGCTTTGAAACCCTGGGTTCAAGACGTTCCAAGAGAT
>Ga0190270_10000719_pt1 | contig 14773 bp, 12 predicted proteins | sample Popmic320T_FD_133748 | JGI IMG/M metagenome (GOLD analysis project Ga0190270, IMG submission 133748) | Populus adjacent soil microbial communities from riparian zone of Weber River, Utah, USA - 320 T | ecosystem: Environmental > Terrestrial > Soil > Riparian zone | place: USA: Utah | collected... | reverse complement strand
TACCATGCACAGCTCACGCGACTCTCTAAATCAACGCAACGCTACGCGACCAACTCACTCACGCACGACGAACTCACACAGGCGCAAGGCGTCGAAGTGACGACAATGCGACACGTTTTGTTATTGTCGGATTATCCTTGCGAAGCCGTTAATCGCGCGGCATTCGCAGCACGGCTCCGCGCGACGTGCGTTGGTAAACGATCCGTCAACGCACGCGATCAGCGTGCAAATAACTGCGTTGCAAGGAAATTTCCCGCGAGAAACGCCGCCCAACCAATCAACAACCCGAACGCAAGCTTGCGGTCGGGTATGATCTCAGGAACGGGGCGCGCCAGCGCGATGCGAAGCACGATCAGCCCAGCGCCCGCCGCTGTCATGAACATCACCAGCGGATGGAACAACAGAATGTCGCCAAACGGCCGGCGGTCGCCGAGGAGGCCGAACGCGAACCCGCCGATCGCCATCAGGGCGTACCAGAGCACCAAAACAATCGGGCGGCCGGGTTGTCTCCGGCCGCCCGTCGAAGCCTGCTTCGAGCGTGGCTCGATCACATCTTCGCGCCCTTTTCGTTCAAGTATTTCACCGCGCCCGGATGCCACGGGATCGGCGAGTTCTTCGTAACCTGGTTTTCCAGCGTGATGCTCTTGGCTTCGCCATGAACGGCGACCAGCTCATCGCGCTTCTCGATGAAGGTCTTGACGATGTCATACGCCGTCTTGTCGGGCATCGCAGCGTTGGCGACCAGGATGTTCTGCACCACCGCGATCTTATTGTCCTTTTCCTGGCCCGGATAAGTCTTCGGCGGAATAACGCCTGTCGTATAGAGGTCGCCGTACTTGGCATTCATCTTGTCGACAACCTCGGTGTGATCGATCAGCTTGATCTTGATGCCGGGGCTGGCGGCGAGATCGGTCACGGCCGCGGTCGGCAGGCCGCCGACCCAGAAGTAGGCGTCGATCTTGCCGTCCTTGATGGCGTTGGTGGATTCCGCCACGCCCAGGCGCTCGCGCCGCATGTCCTTGTCCTTGTCGAGACCGGCGCCCTCGATGACGCGGAACGCCATCACTTCGGTGGCGCTGCCGGGCGAGCCGGTGGAGACGCGCTTGCCCTTGAGGTCGAACATCTTCTCAATGCCGCGGCCCTCGACCGTCACCACGTGCATGCGGTTCGGATAAAGGACCATCAGGGTCTTGAGATCGACCTTGTTGCCCTTGAATTTGTCTTCGCCCTTAAGCGCATCGAGCGCGGCGTCGACCATCACCAGCGCGACCTCGCTCTGCTTCGAGCCGATCAGCTTGAGGTTGTCGACCGAGCCGCCGGTGACGCGCGCGGTGGCCTGCACGCCAGGCACATATTTCGACAGCACGTTGGCCATGCCGCCGCCCAGCGGATAGTACACGCCGCCGGTTCCACCGGTGGCAATGGCGATGGTGTTCTGCTGGGCAATCGCCGCGCCGGCGAACACAGCCGTGGCGAGCGCCAGGCTGGAAAGCATCAATGCCTTACGTTTCATCTTGAGGTTTCTCCCTTTGCGTTTCTTCGATAGCCAATTCTCAGCCGGCCGCCGGCGCTTTGGGCAGGGCCGGTTGCATGCGCTGTTTTAGCAGGACCGCGACGCCCAGTACCAAGCCAATTGTCGCGGTATAGCTGATGTCACGGCCGATCATTGCCTCGATCAGCGCCTCCAGCAGGCTCGGGAACACCAGGAACAAGCCGGCCAGCACCAGCAAAGCGCGCTCGACCGCTGTGGTGCGGCGCAGCGCCCAACCCTGCGCCGCGGCGGCAAGCGCGCCAAGGCCGAACGCCGCCTTGGCCGTGATCATGACGATGTCGACCCACGAGCCTCCGGGCGGCACCACCAGCAGCAGTCCGACACCCTGCGGATCGAGCACGAACACGAACGGCACCAGGAACGCGGGCAGCGTGTACTTCCACGCCTGCAGCGTCGTCTTGTAGGGATCGCCACCGGTGATGGCGGCCGCGGCGAACGGCGACAGCGCGGTCGGCGGCGACACTTCGGAGAGCACCGAGTAATAGAAGATGAACATATGCGCGGCGACGTCCGGCACGCCGAGCTTCATCAGGGCGGGCGCCGCGATCACCGCGCAGATGATGTAGGAGGCAGTGACCGGCACAGCGAGACCGACGATCCAGACGATCAACGCGGTGTAGATCGCGGTGAGCAAAAGGCTGCCGCCGGCATAGCCGATCACGATCGCGGAGAATTTCAAGCCGAGGCCGGTGAGCGTGACGACGCCGACGATGATGCCGGCGGTCGCACAGGTGGTCGCGGCGGTCAGCACACTGGTCGAGCCGTCGGCGAGCGAGCGCACCAGCTTCTTCGGCACTAGCGCGGTCTCGCGCGTCAGGAAGCTAAGCGCAAAGGTGGCGACCGTCGCCCAGAACACCGACAGCGTCGGCGAGTAGCCCCACAGCATGAAGATGACGACAGAGATCAGCGAGATGAAATGAAAGCCGTAGCGCCGCAACATCTGCCAGAGCGTCAGCTTGGTCGACATATCGACCATCTGCGCGCCGAACTTCTTGGCGTCGAGCTCGACCATGAACAGCAACGACAGGTAATAGAGACACGTCGGGATCGTCGCCATGGCGATGACGTCGAGATAGCTGATCTTCAAGAATTCGGCGATCAGGAACGCGGCGGCTCCGAGCACCGGCGGCGAGATGATGGCGCCGAGCCCGCCGGCTGCGAGCAACCCGCCAGCGGCATTTTTCTCGAAACCGGCCTTCTCCATCATCGGGTACGCGACGGCGCCGACCGTGACGGTCGTCGCGACGCCGGAGCCCGACGGCCCGCCGAGCAGGAACGACGACAGCACCACGGTGCGGCCGGCACTGTTGGGCTTGTTGCCGAGCAGCGCCATCGAGAAGTCGATGAAGAACGCGCCGGCGCCGGAGTGCTGCAGGAACGCGCCATATATCGTGAACAGAATGATCAGGCTGGACGAGACGTCGACCGGGATTCCGAAGATGCCTTCCAGCGTAATGAAAAGATGCCCGACGAGCTGGCCGACATCGAAGCCGCGGTGCGTCCACGGCGGCGGCATGTAAGGCCCGAAATAGGCATAGGCGATGAACGCCAGCGAGATGACCGGCACGATCCAGCCGGTGGTGCGGCGCGTCGCCTCAAGCAGCAGCACGATGAAGATGCAGCCGAGGACGTTGTCGAGCTGGGTCGGCGACGTGGCGCGGTCGGTGAAATCCTCGCCGCCCTCGATCGCGTACATCAGGATCGCGGCGCCGGCGAGGCCCGCGACGATGTCCCACCAGCGGATGCCGTCGCGAAACCGCCTTGCCACCGGGAACATCAGGAACGACAGCAACAGCACGAAGGCGACGTGGGCATAGCGCAGCGGCTGGGTCGATATGATCGGGAAATCGCGCAGCGGCCATGCGCCCGCCACCGCCGCATAAAGATGAAACAGCGACATGGTGACGGCGACAGCCGTCACCGCGATGCCGGCGATCCCCGACAGGCGATTGAGCGCGCCCTCCTCGGCCTCGATATAGGCCTCGGCCCGCTTGATCTTGTCTTCGGAAATCGCAAGCGTCTCAGCGCCCGCGGCCGGCTTCGGCACGTCCGACATTTCCCCCCTCGCGCGGCTTCAACGCGTCCCCCGGCGGGAGGCTAGCACGGGGCTGCGGCGGCGGCATACCCGCCGAAGGTCGCTGTCATTCCGGGGCGCCGCGAAGGCGCGAACCCCGGAATAACGGGGAACCGCGTCACGGCAGCGTTTTAACCCAGGCGACCAGCGCTTCCACGACGGCTGCCGGCTGCTCCGGAATGAGCGCATGGCTGGCGCCGGGCACGATTGCAACTGTGACCCGGTCGCCGAACTCGTCCTTCATTTCGTTGCGCTTCTCCGGCGGCTTGAACGGGTCGCTTTCGGCCTGCAGATCGAGCAGCGGCGCGACGCCGGCAGACCACCAGTCGGATTGCTTGACCGCGGCGGCCGCTGCGCGCTGGCTTTCACGCATGTGTGGGTGCCATCCTTCAAGCCATCCCGACGGGTCGTTGCCCGGCGCGAAGAAAGCGAACCGCAACGCTTCGAGGCGCTGCTGCTTCGGCAGCGCCGGATTGCCCGCCACGTTGATCGCGGTCAACAGCTTGGGAGGAAATTGCTTGGCCGCAGCCGCAAGGACGACCACCCCGCGCACCAGCGCGGGATAATCGACCGCCGTCATCCGCGCGATCCAGTTGCCATAGGCGTGGCCGGCGATTACCGCCTTGCCGCCGCCAAGCGCCTTGATCACTTCGGCAATATCCCGCGCGAAATCGTGCAGCGATATGCCGGTCAGCGGCCCGGTGCTTTCGCCGATCCCGCGCGGCTGCGGGCGCAGCGCGCGATATCCCGCCGCCGCAAGACCTTCCGCGACTGCGTCGTAGTCCTCGGAATCGCGTGCAAGCGATGGCAGCAGGACGATGGCCGGCCCTTGCCCTTCGACGATGACTTCGATCGTAACGTCGGCGTAGCGCACGAACTCCCGCGTGCGCATGCTCCTCAAGCTTCCCCCACCGCCTTCTTGCCCAGCGCCGCTTGCGCCGCGGCCAACCGCGCGATTGGAACGCGGAACGGCGAGCAGGATACGTAGTCGAGCTTGATCTCGTGGCAGAACGCGACGGAAGCCGGATCGCCGCCGTGCTCGCCGCAGATGCCGACCTTGAGGCCTTTGCGGACCTTGCGGCCGCGCTCGACGCCGATCTTCACCAGCTCGCCGACGCCCTCGCGGTCGATCGAGACGAACGGATCGCCGGGCAGGATGCCTTTCGCGGCATAGATGCCGAGGAAGCTCGCCGCGTCGTCGCGGCTGATGCCGAACGTGGTCTGCGTCAGGTCATTGGTGCCGAACGAGAAGAACTCCGCGCTCTCCGCGATCTCACCGGCCATCAGCGCCGCGCGCGGCAGCTCGATCATGGTGCCGACCTGATACTTCAGCTTGACGCCGGTTTCCTTGGTCACCGCCTCCGCCATCGCATCGATGCGAGCCTTGACGATGTCGAGCTCGGTCTTGGTGGCGATCAGCGGCACCATGACCTCCGGCACCACCGGCTTGCCGGTGCGCTTGCCGGATTCCACCGCCGCCTCGAAAATGGCACGCGCCTGCATCTCGGCGATCTCGGGATACGCGATGGCGATGCGGCAGCCGCGGAAGCCGAGCATCGGGTTGAACTCGGCGAGCTCCTTGGCGCGGTGCTCCAGCTTCTTCGGGTCGGCGCCCATCGCGGCGGCGACTTCGGCGATATCGGCTTCGCCGTGCGGCAGGAACTCGTGCAGCGGCGGATCGAGCAGCCGGATCGTCACCGGCAGGCCGCCCATGATCTCGAACAGCTCGCTGAAGTCCTTGCGCTGCATCGGCAGGAGCTTCGCGATCGCGGCGCGGCGGCTCTGTTCGTCGTCGGCCAGGATCATCTCGCGCACCGCCTGGATGCGGTCGGCGTCGAAGAACATGTGCTCGGTGCGGCAGAGCCCGATGCCTTCGGCACCGAAGCGGATCGCGAGCCGCGCGTCGGCCGGCATGTCGGCGTTGGCGCGCACGCCGAGCTTGCGGACCTTATCGGCCCAGCCCATCAGCGTGCCGAATTCGCCCGACATCGCCGGCTCGACCATCGCGACGCGCCCGGCCAGCACCTGCCCGGTCGAGCCGTCGATGGTGATGAGATCGCCACGCTTGAACGTCTGGCCGCTGGCCTGCACGGTCTGCGCGTTGGTGTCGACGCGGAGCTGGCCTGCGCCCGACACGCACGGCTTGCCCATGCCGCGCGCCACCACCGCGGCATGCGAGGTCATGCCGCCGCGCGTGGTGAGAATGCCTTCGGCGGCATGCATGCCGTGGATGTCCTCCGGCGAGGTCTCGACCCGCACCAGGATGACCTTCCTGCCGTCGGCCTTGAGCCGCGCCGCCTCGTCGGACGAGAACACAATCTCGCCGGACGCAGCGCCCGGCGAGGCCGGCAGGCCCGTCGCGATCACCTTGCGCTCGGCATTCGGATCGATGGTCGGATGCAGAAGCTGGTCGAGCGAGGCCGGATCGATCCGCGCCACCGCCTCTTCCCTGGTGATTAGCTTTTCGTTCGCCAGTTCCACGGCGATGCGCAGCGCCGCCTTGGCGGTGCGCTTGCCGTTCCGGCATTGCAGCATCCAGAGCTTACCCTGCTCGACGGTAAACTCGAGGTCCTGCATGTCGCGGTAGTGCCGCTCGAGCTTTTCGTAGATGCGCTTGAGCTCCTTGAACGCGGCCGGCATCGCGTTCTCCATCGACGGCTTGTCGGAGCCGGCCTCCTTGCGCGCGATCTCCGTGATCTCCTGCGGCGTGCGGATGCCGGCGACCACGTCCTCGCCCTGCGCGTTGATCAGGAACTCGCCGTAGAGCCGCTTCTCGCCGGTCGACGGATTGCGCGTGAAGGCGACGCCGGTCGCCGACGTGTCGCCCATGTTGCCGAACACCATGGCCTGCACGTTGACCGCGGTGCCCCAGCTTTCCGGAATGCTGTGCAGGCGGCGATACGTGATCGCGCGGTTGTTCATCCACGAGCCGAACACCGCGCCGACCGCGCCCCACAACTGCTCGTGCGGGTCCTGCGGGAACGGCTTGCCCTGCTCTTCCGCGACGCGCTCCTTGTAGCGCCCGACCAGCGCGACCCAGTCCTCGGCCGCGAGCTCGGTGTCGAGCGTCATGCCCTTTCGGATTTTGTGAACTTCGAGAATGTCCTCGAAGTTGTGATGCTCGATACCGAGCACCACGTTGGAATACATGGTGATGAAGCGGCGGTAGCTGTCGTAGGCGAAACGCTTGTCGCCGGATTGCTTCGCCACCGCCTCGACCGTCTCGTCGTTGAGGCCGAGGTTGAGCACGGTGTCCATCATGCCCGGCATCGAGGCGCGCGCGCCGGAGCGCACCGAAACCAGCAGCGGATTGGCGCGGTCGCCGAACTTGCGGCCGGTGATGCGCGCGATGTGGCCCAAGCCCGCGTCGAGCTGCGCGCGCAGCGCCGCCGGATAGGCGTTCTTGTTGGCGTAGTAGTGCGTGCACACCGCCGTGGTGATGGTGAAGCCGGGCGGCACCGGCAAGTCGAGGCTCGCCATCTCGGCGAGGCCTGCGCCCTTGCCGCCGAGCAATTTGCGCATGCCGGGCTTGCCCTCGGCCTTGCCTCCGCCGAAGGCGTAGACCCATTTGCCTTTGGTGCCTTGGGCATTGGACTTGCCGCCGCGTTTTGCGACTTTGGCTGGCTTGGCTTTGGCGGATTTCTTCGGGGCGGGACGGCGTGCCATTACAACTCTCGCGTCTCAACGGGGCCTGTTTTGACCCTTCCCCGGCGCTTCCTCAATCGGCTTTTTGTTCTATCCACTTTACTCGATGTCATCGTCCGCGAAAGCGGACGATCCAGTACCCTTAGCACCATCGGTGGGTACTGGATGCCCGCTTTCGCGGGCATGACAGGCGAAGGCGCGCTGCGCCCTACCCCTCGATCTTGGAGAAATCCGCCACCGCGCGGGTGGCCTCCCTGATCTCGTTGAGCAGCTTTAGCCGGTTCTCGCGTACCGCTTTGTCCTCGGCGTTGACCGTCACCTTGTCGAAGAAGGCGTCGACGTGCGGACGAAGCTTCGCCATTGCGGTCATCGCAGCAGAAAAATCCTCCTTGGCGACCGCCGCGGCGGCATTCTTTTTTGCAACCTCGATCGCCCGCGCGAGTTCCTTTTCCTCGGCCTGCTGGTAACGGGCCGCGTCCGGCGCTCCGGTGTAGGACTTGCTGTCCTTCTTCTCCTCGATGCGCAGAATGTTCGCCGCGCGCTTGGTGCCGGCCAGCAGATTCTTGCCATCGTCGGTGTCGAGGAACTTGCCCAGCGCCTCGACCCGGCGGACGATCAGCAGGAGATCGTCCTGGCCTTCGAGCGCGAACACGGCATCGACGAGGTCGTGACGCGCGCCCTGCTCGCGGAGTTGGACCTTGAGGCGGTCCTTGAAGAACTCCTGGAGGCCGGATGCGCCTAAGCCATGCGTAACACGAGTAACGGTCTCGCGCACACTCTCGTCCGCCTTGCGCCCCTCAGCTACCCACTTATCGATACCCGCAATAACATTCGCATTGCTTTGTTGCCGATAAATGGTCGTGGCAGCCAAGAATGCGTTCCACAAGTGGACGCGGATATTGTTGTTCAAGATTATTCGGATGACTCCAAGCGCAGCCCGCCGCAGCGCGAATGGGTCTTTCGATCCCGTTGGCTTCTCATCGATCGCCCAAAAACCGGTGAGAATATCGAGCTTGTCGGCCAGCGCTACGGCGACCGAAACCGGATCGGTCGGCACGCCGTCGCCGGGGCCGAGCGGCTTGTAGTGATCCTCGATTGCCGCGGCGACCTCCTTGTCCTCGCCTTGCGCCGTCGCGTAGTAGCGGCCCATCAATCCCTGAACTTCGGGGAATTCGCCGACCACTTCGGTCTGCAAATCCGTCTTGGCGAGCTTCGCCGCGCGCTTCGCCTTCGCGACATCGGCCTTCACCAGCGGCGCCAGTTCCGCGGCCAGCTTCTCGATCCTCTTGATCCGCTGCGCCTGCGTGCCGAGCTTTTCGTGGAACACGATATTCTCGAACTTCGGCAGCCGGTCCTCCAGCTTGGTCTTGAGATCCGTCTCGTAGAAGAATTTGGCATCCGACAATCGCGCGCGGATCACGCGCTCGCAGCCGGCAACGATCGCCTTGCCGCCGTCGCTGGCCTCGATGTTGGCAACCATGATGAACTTGTTGGCGAGCGCGCCGGTCTTGGGATCGCGCAGCACGAAGCACTTCTGGTTGTTGCGGATGGTGGCGCGGATCACCTCCGGCGGAATTTTCAGGAACTCTGCGTCGAAGCTTCCCATCAGCGCCACCGGCCATTCGACCAGGCCGGCCGCTTCCGCGAGCAGGCCTTCGTCCTCGATCAGTTCGTAGCCTTGCGCGAACGCCAGGTTCTTGGCGTCGGTCAGGATCATCTCCGCGCGGCGCGCCGGATCGAGCACGACCTTGGCGGCGTCGAGCTTCGCCACGTAGTCGTCGAAGCGCTTCACCTTGATCTCGACCGGCGCCATGAAGCGGTGGCCGCGCGTGGTGTCGCCGACCGCGACGCCGTCGACCTTGAACGGCACGATCTCGGGCTCTTCGGTTTCCGGCCCGAACACCGCGACGATGGAATGCAGTGGCCGCACCCAGTGGAGCGATCCGGAGCCCCAGCGCATCGACTTCGGCCAGGGGAACGTCCTCACCACCTCGGGCACGATCTCTGCGATCACCTCGATCGCGGGCTTGCCGGCCTTCTCGATCACCGCGACGTAGAAGTCACCCTTCTTGTCGGCCTGCACCTTGGCCTCGGAGATCGACTTCAGGCCCGCAGCGCGCAGGAAGCCGGCGATGGCCTGCTCCGGCGCGCCGACCTTCGGCCCCTTGCGCTCGTCCTTCACGTCCGGTTGCCGGACCGGCACGCCCTGCACGGTGAGCGCGAGCCGGCGCGGCGTGGCGAACGCCTTGGCGCCTTCGTAGGTGAGCCCGGCGGCCACCAGCTTGTCGGTGACAAGCTTGCGCAGATCCTCCGCCGCCTTCGCCTGCATGCGCGCAGGGATTTCCTCAGAGAAGAATTCGAGCAGGAGATCAGGCATTCGCGGCGCCTCCTGCTTCCGTCGCCAGCCAAGCCTCGCCGCAGGCCTTCGCCAGCTCGCGCACGCGCAGAATGTAGCTCTGCCGCTCGGTGACGGAGATCACGCCGCGGGCGTCGAGCAGGTTGAACACGTGGCTCGCCTTGATGCACTGGTCGTAGGCCGGCTGCGCCATCCGGTGGCGGCCCTTGTTGCCGTCACTCCAGCCGGCGTCCAGGTATTTCCGGCAAGCTTCTTCGGCCATTGTGAATTGCTTGAACAGCATCTCCGCATCGGAGTGCTCGAAATTATGCCGCGAGTATTCCTGCTCGGCCTGCAGGAACACGTCGCCGTAGGTCACTTTGTCAGCGCCCTCGCGGCCGTTGAAGTTGAGGTTGTAGACGTTGTCGACGCCCTGCACGTACATCGCGAGGCGTTCGAGCCCGTAAGTGAGTTCGCCCGATACGGGCGCGCATTCGAAGCCGGCGACTTGCTGGAAGTAGGTGAACTGCGATACCTCCATGCCGTCGCACCAGCACTCCCAGCCGAGCCCCCAGGCGCCAAGCGTCGGACTCTCCCAATCGTCCTCGACGAAGCGGATGTCGTGCAGCTTGGAGTCGATGCCGATCGCGGCGAGCGAGGCGAGATAGAGGTCCTGAAGGTCGAGTGGCGACGGCTTCAGGATGACCTGGAACTGATAGTAGTGCTGCAGCCGATTCGGATTCTCGCCGTAGCGGCCGTCCTTCGGCCGGCGCGAGGGCTGCACGTAGGCGGCGTTCCACGGCTTTGGCCCCAGCGCGCGCAGCGTCGTCGCCGGATGGAAGGTGCCGGCGCCGACCTCCATGTCGTAGGGCTGCAGGATCACGCAGCCGCGATCCGCCCAGAACCGCTGCAGCGTCAGGATCAAGCCCTGGAACGAACGCTCCGGGCGCATGTGGGCGGGAATGTCGTCGGTCATAAGAATCCAGCGTGTGGCTTGAGACCTAACGGCGGGTGTCGAAAGGGTCAATAACACACCGGTGTCATCGTCCGCGAAAGCGGACGATCCAGTACTCCTGATGCTTGCAATATCAACAGGAACCACCGAGGCTACTGGATGCCCCGCTTTCGCGGGGCATGACAATGTCGGGCCAGGGAGGGAATGCCGTGCTGTCACGTCTAGCCGCGCTCGCCGCCGCGCTTGTCGCCACCATCGTGGCCGCTCCCGCCCGGGCGCAGGACTTCCCCACCCGACCGATCCGCATGGTGATCGCCTTCCCGCCAGGCGGCCCGACCGACTTCGTCGGCCGCCTGCTCGCCGACAAGCTGAAGGAGTCGCTGCCGCAGCCGGTGCTGATCGAGAACAAGCCCGGTGCCAATGGCGCGATCGGCGCCGATTTCGTCGCCAAGGCGGAGCCGGACGGCCACACCATCTTCCTCTCGACCGTCGGCGCGATCGCCATCACGCCGCACATGCGCGACAACCTGCCCTACAACACGCTGTGGGACTTCGCGCCGGTGACGCTGGTGGTGCGCAACACCACGGTCGCGGTGGTGCGCGCCGAGCATCCGGCCAAGACCGCCCAGGAGTTCGTCGCCATCGCGAAGCAGAAGAACGGGTCGCTGCCGTTTGCCTCAACCGGTGTCGGCTCGACAACGCATCTCGCGACCGAGATGTGGGCGACCGTCGCGGGCTTCAAGTTCGTTCACGTGCCCTACCGCGGCGCGGCACCTGCGTTGACCGATATCCTCGGCGGCCAGGTCGAGGGATTTTTCGCCGACGTGCCGGTGCTGATGCCGCAGATCGCCGCCGGCAAGGTCCGGCCACTTGGTGCCGCCTCCAGCGAACGCAACCCGATGCTGCCGGACGTGCCCACGCTGGCCGAATTGGGCTACACGGACACCTCGTCGGGCAACTGGTACGGCCTGCTGGCGCCGGCGAAGACGCCGCCGGCGGTGATCGCGAAGCTCAACGCCGCCTTCGTCGCCGCGATCAACGATCCGGTGGTGAAGGACAAGCTGATCAAGTCCGGCGCCATTCCGGTCGCCGACACGCCGGCTCAGTTCGGCCAATTCCTCAAGCAGGAGTTTGAGCGCTGGGGCAACGTGGTGCGTGAGCGGGGCATCAAGGAGCCTAGCTGACGCATTTTAGTTTGGCCCGACTGCCTCGTATTTGGCCGATCGGCATTCGTATTGCCGCGCCTTGTGCGCGCCGCACGCAATTGCGATCAAATCCGCCCGTTCGAATTAACAAAAACCACATTCCCGATGGAACAAGGTTTGCAAGGAACGCACCGGCGTTCTTGGAGATTCGTATGGCGTGTCGGGCGACATTCCGAAAGCCAGCGGTATCCGGTTCCGGGCGCGTCGTCGCGGCCGGACGCTTTATTCGTGCTCATTGCGATACCAACACAACCATGCGGGGGAGAGACAAATGCTCTACGCCCTCTATGTCGGTTTCGTCAGCGTATTCACCGCCATCGCCGCCCTCGGCCACGCTCTGCTGCTGGTGGCGGTCTATCCCAATCTGTTCGGCACCCCATTAAGCGACATCGCGGAGACCGAGGTCGCGACTCGCGAACGCGCCTCCCCGCAAAATCCGGGATTGGCAGCCTGAGTTCAGCGGCTCGGCCGGTACTCGCCGGTCACCGGGTCGCGCTGAAGTTTCGGCAGAACCTCGCGTGACTCGGCTGGCGCCGGCTTGGCACGCGCGCGATCGAGCTCGTCGTTGACGCGACGCCATTCCCTCGCAACCAGCTTGGCGGCAATGGCGGCTCCGATCGCGCCGAGCACGATGATCAAAGCTTGCGGCATCCGAAGCCCCTACAGGCCATAGCGCGCCCAGATCGCGCGCGCTTCGATGGCGGAAATGAAATCCTCCGCCAGATCGGGTGCACCGCGCAAGTCGCTGAAAACGCCGGGAAGCCTGCGCCCGAACAGGCCACGATCCACGATCAGCGGGGTGCGTACCTTGTCGCCGTAGCGTTGGCGCAGGACGCCGCGCAGATCGCCGATCAAATCGACCAGCCCCAATTCCTTGGCCGTATTGCCGGTCCAGTATTCGCCGGAGAACAGGTCCTTTTCGGGGCCGTTGAGCTTGCCGTCCCGCCGGCTCTTCACCAGGTCGATGAAGCTCCGGTGGATCTCCTCCTGGATCGCCTTCAGGCGTTTCACATCCTCCGGTTTTTCTTCCAGGAACGGATCCAGCATCGCCTTGCGGTCACCCGACGTATAGAGCCTTCGCTCCACGCCGATCTTCTCGATCAGCTTTTGCAGACCGAACGAGCCGCCGACCACGCCGATCGAGCCGACGATCGAGGAGCCGTCGCACACGATTTCGTCGGCCGCGCAGGCGATCATGTAGCCGCCGGACGCGCCCACATCCTCGATGAAAGCGATAACGGGAATTTGCTTTTCATCGGCGAGCTGCCTGATGCGGCGATAGATCAGGTGCGATTGCGCCGCCGAGCCGCCCGGAGAATTGATGGCAAGCGCAACGGCACGCGCCTTGCCTGTGTTGAACGCGCGGTCCAACGACCGCGCGACCGACGCAACCGTAAGACCGGGCTTGAGCGGGGTCGAAATCCCGATGACGCCGTTCAGCCGCACCACCGGAACGACGGGAATATCGGAACGAAATCGCGCCGGGATCAGCGGCTCGAGCGCGGCAACCGTTCGGTCGAGCACGGAGGGTTCAGCCATGAACTAACGACATAGGATGGCCACCGCCCCGCCTCAAGTCATCTGATGTTAACCCATGAATGTTTTTTAAGCAGGAACAGCGATTCCTGCCGAGCGTTATCGGTGGAAGACCAAGAAGATCCCAGCGGAATTCGAATCGGACCATGAAAATCCTCCTGTTGCTCCTCTTGATGTCGACGATCGTGATGATTGCCTACCTCGCCGTTCCGGCTCAGCCCGCGGCCGAGGCTGGAACCCACCAGTAAGCCAGCGATCCGCGGTTTCGGCGCCCTAGAGCGCCAGCGCCTGACCGTGCCGGAGCACATCCTCGGCCCGCACCGTGGGCTTTCCCGCCGTGTCGTTGAGATCGAGCGCGGGCAGCAAGGTCAGCGGCGCCCGGCTGCCCTTGCTGGCTTTCACCAGAACGCGGATCGCCGGCTGCCCGGCGCGACCGTGCACCGGCAGCACCACGATACCCCCGAAACCGGCCTCCAAGGCCGATAGCACCTGCGCGAGCCCATCAGCGCGCCAGATCATGGTCAGCGTGCCCGCGGAATGCAGCAGCCACGATGCCGCATCGACCCACTTCGCAAGCGAGCCGTCGGGTGCAACATGCGCCGTGCGCTTGCCCGCATCCGGCGAAACGTTCCGCGGTTCGTTGAACGGCGGGTTCATCAGCACGCAATCGAATGAGCCCGGCGCAAGCCCCGCCGCGGTGAAGGCATCGGGCGGCGCGGTCACGTCGAGCATCACCGCGGCCGCGCGGCTTTCGAAACCGTTTCGCGCGATATTCTCCGCCGCGATTTCAGCAAGGTCCGGATCGCGCTCGACGAGCATCACGCTAACTCCCGGCACGCGGGCCGCCAGCGCCAAACCCGCGGCGCCGACACCCGCCCCAAGTTCGGCAATGCGGTCACCCGGCTTCGCCGCAGCCGCCGCAGCCAGCAGGATCGCGTCGTGGCCGACCCGGTGTCCGATTTTTTTCTGGGTCAGCCGCAACCTACCGCCGAGCACTGCGTCGTTGGTGTGTTCGTCGTCCTGGCCGGGTGGCAGCGGGCGCAGCTCATGGGCAAGCCCCGCATCGGCCAGCAGCCGGCGCGCCGACTGCCGATGCTCGTCGTCGACCAGGATGCGGCACGTCAATATCCCCAGCGAGCCTTCGAGCACGCTCATGTTGCGGTCCAGCACCACGTGCGGGATCTCCGCGCCTTTGAGCAGCGCCTCGATCGCGGTGATCAGAACCGCGTTGTTGGTGCGAACCAGTTCCTGCACGTTGACTGAACCTTCAGCGCTGCCGACGCTCTTCGGCCGGCGCGCGTTGCGCGAGATAGGACAGCAGCTTCAATTCACGACGCCCGCGCGTCACGGTGTCGAGAATGAGGCCTGACGCGATCGACAGGAAACCGAGCAGCATCAACCCGGTGGACAGCACTGCCGTTGGCACCCGGGGCACCAGGCCTTCGCGCATGTAGGTGATCACGAGCGGGAT
>Ga0190270_10000718_pt1 | contig 14775 bp, 18 predicted proteins | sample Popmic320T_FD_133748 | JGI IMG/M metagenome (GOLD analysis project Ga0190270, IMG submission 133748) | Populus adjacent soil microbial communities from riparian zone of Weber River, Utah, USA - 320 T | ecosystem: Environmental > Terrestrial > Soil > Riparian zone | place: USA: Utah | collected... | reverse complement strand
GCCGGCGAAGATCGTGTTGGGGCAGCGCAGCTCGCAGGCGCCGCACTGCGTGCAGTGGACGTAGTCCTCGGCGACGTCCTCGATGCCCAGCAGGCCGCGGTCCATCGCGACGACGTTGGCGTGGAAGGCAGTCGGCGTGTGGCGCTCGTCCCGCGTGACCTGCATGACCGGGCAAACCTCGCGGCAGAACTTGTGGCCCGAGCTGAAGCAGTTGTACGCCGCGTTCCGCCACTCCTCGACGACCGCCTCTGCGGGCGCTCCATTCGTCGGTTGCTTGGCACCGGTGCGTGACGCCATCCGACCTCCTTCTCGCCGCTCCGTGGTGCGGCGACTCTAGTGGATAGCAGGATCTGCATTCAATCGTCGGCTATAAGTTCGAGGCATGGCGAACGAGCTCCGAAAACCGGTCATCGGCCTCTCCGTGGGCCTGCTCGACTTCGGCAACTATGCCGGGGTGGGGCATCAGCGCCCGGTCGCTCTTGCGGGCGGCGTGCCCTTCATGCTGCCCTGGCTCGACGGCGAGAACCTCGGGGAGGCTCTCGCGGTCTGCGACGGGATCCTCCTCGGCGGAGGGCGCGACATCGAGCCGGCGCGGTACGGCCAGGAGCCGCACGAGCTGCTCACGGTTACCGATCCCCACCGCGACGCCTTCGAGCTCGAGCTCCTTGCGCAGGCGCTCGACCGCGGACTCCCGATCCTGGGCATGTGCCGAGGCATCCAGATTCTGAACGTCGCTCTCGGAGGCACGCTCATCCAGGATGTCTCGCTGCGCCCCGAGTCGGTCGAGCACGCGACCGACAGAGGGTGGAAGCGCTGGAGGGAGGTCGAGCGGGCGTCGCTCGACGGCGATCCCGAGGTCCCGGAGCATCCGAGGCATCCGATTTTCATCGAACCCGGGAGCCACCTGCACGCCGCGCTGGGCGTCGAGGAGATCGAGGTCGACAGCTTCCACCATCAGGCACTCGACGAGATCGCACCGGACCTGACCGTCGTCGCGCTCGCGCCCGACGGCGTCGTCGAGGCGGTGGAACTGGACGGCGACGCGTACGTTCTCGCCGTCCAGTGGGAGCTGCAGGAGGAGTGGCGAGTCGACCGCCGCTTCCTCGAACCTTTCGCGCAACTGGTCGCGGCCGCCACCGCGTCCGGCCGAGCCGTGGCATAAAGCGCGGGCGCTCCACGCGTCGACGGCAGACCCGCTGCCTTAGGGTGACGCTCGGCGTGCCGGGAAGACTGGTCGGCGAGACTTGGCCATGACCGAGATCACCGACTTCGCCGCCATCCTCCTCGCCCTCGGGGCGGGCGTTGCGTTCGCAGTTCTCTCGACGCGTCTGACGACGTGGATTCCGATTCCCTCGCCGGCTGTCTTTCTGATCGTGGCCGCCGTCGTCTCGGACCTCTTCCCTCGCCTCTACGAGGAGGTTCCGGCCCTCACCGTAGAGCGGATCGCCGTGGTCGCCCTGATCGTCATCCTCTTCAACGGCGGCATGGACATCGGTTGGCGGCGCTTCCGGGGCGCCCTCGCACCGATCCTCTCGCTCGGCGTCTTCGGGACGTTCGCGACTGCCGGGCTCGTCGCGGCCTTCGCCCACTACGTGCTCGGATTCGAATGGATGACGGCGGGAGTCATCGGCGCGGCGCTTGCGCCGACCGATCCGGCCGTGATGTTCTCGGTGCTGGGCCAGCGCGAGATCAAGGGGCGCTCGGGGGTGACGCTCGAGGGCGAGGCGGGCGTGAACGACCCCGCGGGCATCGCCCTCATGATCGGGATGATCGAGCTCGCCACGCACGACGACGCTTCGCGGTTCGTCATTCTCCGCGAGTTCGTGGTCGAGATGGGGATCGGCGCGGCGGTCGGGCTCATCGGGGCGCTGGCGATGGTCGCGCTCCTCCGCCGCATTACACTGCCCGCGCCCGCCCTCAGCCCCATTCTCGCGCTCGCCCTGGCGGGTGCGCTCTACGGCGTGACGGCGCTTGCGCACGGCTCCGGCTTCCTCGCCGTGTTCATCGCGGGGCTCGTCCTGGGTGACACGCGCACCCCGTACAAGTCGGAGATCGAGCGCTTTCACGGCGCGCTGGCCGTTCTCGCCGAGATCGCGGTCTTCGTGGTCCTCGGCCTGGTCGTCAGGATCGACTCGCTCACGCTCGAGATCTGCGTGGACGGGATCGCGCTCGTGCTCGCCCTCGCCGTGCTCGTGCGCCCGCCGATCGTCCTGGCCGCGCTCGCGCCCTTCAGCTTCACGCGCGGCGAGCGCGCCTTCATCGCGTGGTGCGGGCTCAAGGGCGCGGTCCCGATCCTGCTCGCCGCCTTTGCCGTGCTCCAGGGCGTCGAGGACGCGACGACGGTCTTCTACATCGTCTTCGTCGTCGTCCTGCTCTCCGTCGTCGGCCAGGGAACGCCGGTCCCGTGGATCACGCGCCGGCTCGGCATTCCCATGCGGGAGAATTCCGCGGCAGACTAGGAGGCGTCGGCGCGCCGCGGGCGCGGGACGAGCTCGCCGCCGCAGTTAGGGCAGACCTGCTCGAGGGCGGCGCCGCATTCCGTGCAGAACGTGCACTCGTAGCTGCAGATGACGGCGGCGCCCTCGGCGGTGAGGCGGGCGCCGCAGCGCTCGCACACGGTTCGCATCTCCAGAGCCAAGGCCCTCTTAGGATGACTGAGCCATGACGCTCTCGCAGCTCGCCCTGACGATCGCCCTGCTGGCGGCGCTCGGCCTGATCGCGGGGCGCTTCGGCCTCTCGGCCATCCCCGCCTACCTGCTCGCGGGACTGCTGCTCGGACCGCACGAGCCGCACGTGACGAGCCTGATCGAGCCATCCGAGGTGACGACGTTCGTCGCGGAGCTCGGAATCATCTTCCTGCTCTTCTTCCTCGGCCTCGAGTTCACGGTCGACCGCCTCCTGAGGAGCGGAAGGCACATAGGCCTCGGCGGCTCCATCGACCTGACGGTGAACGCGGCGGTCGGCCTCCTCGTCGGGGTGATCGCGTTCGGGTTCGGCTTCCCGGCGCTCATCCTCGCGGCCGCGATCTACGTCTCGTCGAGCGCGGTGACGGTCAAGGGGCTGATCGACTTCCGCCGCCTCGCCGACGACGAGACCGACCTAATCCTCGCCATCCTGGTCTTCGAGGACATCGTCATCGCGGGCGTCCTCGGCTTCGCGGCCGCGGGCGGGGAGGGAGTGAGCCCGACCCTCGTCGCCGTCGCCAAGGCCCTCGTCTTCGTCACGATCTCGGTCGCGGCGTCGCGATTCGCACGTCGTCCCATCGATGCTCTGCTCGGCCGCCTGCCGGGGGAGTTCATGCTCCTGGTCACCTTCGGCTTCCTCATCGGAATGGCTGCCATCGCCAAGGAGCTCGGCCTCTCGGAGGCGATCGGCGCGCTCATGGCCGGCGTCGTCCTTGCGGAAACGTCGATCAGGGAGGAGATCGAGGAGCGCTTCCTCTCCTTCCGCGATGTCTTCGCAGCGCTCTTCTTCTTCGTGTTCGGGCTGTCGATCGACGTCGGCGCGCTCGACAGCGTCGGCTGGCTCGTCGCGCTCGCGGTCGTGCTCACCGTCCTGGCCAAGCTCGCGAGCGGGTACGGCGCGGGCGTCGTCGGCGGGTTCAGCCCACGCCAGAGCCTGAACGTCGGCGCCGCCCTCGTCGCCCACGGCGAGTTCACGATCATCCTGGCCCAGATCGCATCCGACAACGACGCGATCTCGTCCGGCGACCGCAGCGACTTCGTCGCCTTCGCCGGCCTCTACGTCCTCGCGACGGCCACGCTCGGCGTCATCCTCATGAAGGAGTCGAAGCGAATCGGCCGCCGCCTCTTTCCCCCTCGACTAGCCTGAAAGGACGCTGATGGCCCAAGAGCTGAGAGAGACGCGCCTGCCGGGAGTCGGGACGAAGTTCACGTTCACGACCGACCACGGCAGCCGCGTGGCCGTCATCCAGCACCTCGACGGCTCCCGCGAGCTCTACGTCTTCCGTCACACGGGCGACGAGGAGCCCACGGCAGTCCTCCAGCTCGAGGACGACGAGTCGCGCCAGCTCGGTGCAGTGCTCGGCGGCGCCTATGAGCGGCCGAAGATCGTCGAGGAGCTCGAGATGGCGCTCGGCGAGCTCGCCATCGAGTGGGTCCCGGTTCCGTCCGGGAGCCCGGCGATCGGAAAGAGCCTCGCGGAGTGCGGCTTCCGCGCACGCACCGGGATCACGATCATCGCCATCCTCCGTGAGCCCGAGCCGGTCACGGGCGCGCAGCCGGACGACATCATCGCCGACGGCGACACACTCGTCACCGTCGGCAAGCTCGGGCAATACCCCGAGTTTCGCCGGCTTCTTGCCGAAGGGCCCTAGCTTCTCGGCCGCTTCTTCTCGGGGTCGTAGATGGGGAAGTCCGCAACCGTCGCGTTCGCGACTCCACCCTCCGAGAGCGCCACCTCGACCTGATTCCCCTTCTCGGCCTGCGCCGTCTCGAGCACGGCCATGCCGATCACCTTGCCGAGCGTCGGGCTCTCGCACGGGCTCGTCAGCGTGCCGGCGGGCTCGCCGTCCTTCGTCACGGCGGCGCCGTACTCCAGCGCCTCGTCGCCCTTCACCTCGAGAGTGACCAACCGCCGCGGAGGGCTCTTCGCCGTCTCGGCGAGCGCAGCCTTCCCCTCGAAGTCGCCCGTGTCGAGGCGAATGACCTTGTCCAGCGACATGTCGTACGGGTTCGTCTCGTGCTGAAAGTAGTCGTAGCCGATGAAGATCAGCCCTGACTCGATGCGCAGCGTCTCGACCGCGGCGAGGCCGTACGGCTTCGCGCCTGCACCCGTGACCGCCTCCCAGAGCTCCTCGGCGTAGTCCGGGTCCGTGAAGACCTCGTAGCCGAGCTCGCCCGAGTAGCCGGTGCGCGAGACCCAGACCGGGACGCGCCCGACATGGGCCTGGTGCGGGAAGAAGCGGAAGTAGCCGAGATCCTCGACGGACTCGTCCGTGAGGTCGGCGAGGAGCTCGCGCGACTTCGGCCCCTGGATCTGTAGGTGGGGGAGCTTCTCGGTGATCGGCTCGATCTCGACCTGCATCCCGTCGACCACGTTCTGGAAGTGGTCGAAGTCGGAGTCGAGCGCGGTGACGACCCAGCAGCTCGTGTCCGTGAACTTGAAGACCGTCCCGTCGCCGACCATGTTGCCGTTCTCGTCGCAGAAGGGGGCGTAGCGCACCTGCCCGATCTCGAGCCCGAGCATGTCGTTCGTGAAGATGCGGTCGGCCGCAGTAAGCGCGTCCGGCCCGTTGAAGTCCCATTTCCTGAGCGGCGACTCGTCCCAGACGCCCACGTGCTCCCGCACGGTGTTGTGCTCGGCGACCGCGTCCCCGAAGTGGTTGGGCCAGTACCAGCCTTCCCAGTCCATCAGCTCGACGCCCATCTTCTGCTGGACCTCGTCGAAGGCCGTGCGCACGATGCCTGTGTCGCTCATTCGCTCTCCTTGGTGAGTTCGGGATCGAAGCCTAAAGCGTGCGACATGGCCAGGGAAATCGCCGTGAGCATGGGCGTCGCCTCGGTAATCGCCGCGGAGTCGAAGCGTGAAGCCGGCCCCTGCACGCCGACGATGGCCGCGAGGCTGCCGTCGGGACCGAATACCGGAGCCGCAATCGCGTTCAGATCGGGCTCACGCTCGCCCTCGGCGCGCGCATATCCCTGGCGGCGCACCTCACCGAGCTCGGCCTCGAGACGCGGACGGGCGGTGACGGTGCGGTCGGTGAAGCGGAGGAGCCGGGCGGGAGGCAGCTCGGCGGTGCCGAACGCGAGCCCGACCTTTCCGGCCGCTGTCGCGTGCGCGACGCTCGGCCGGCCGAGCTCTGCGACGCTCACGACCGAACCGGGGGCCTGGACGAAGTCGATCGTGACCGCGTCGGGACTGGACGGCGCCGAGAGCGTGGTGGTCTCTCCGGTCCGGCGGGCAAGGATCTCGAGCAGGGGACGGAGCGCCTGCCTCGTGTCCAGCCTCGCGTGGACGAGGTTGCCGTAAACCATGAGACGGCTGCCCAGGCGGTAGCGGCCCGTCTCGTCGTTGTAGGCGACGAACCCACCGTTCGCGAGGGTGGCCAGAATCCGCGAGACGGTGCTCGCGCCGATCCCGGTTCGCCGCGCGATCTCGTTCGTGCCGAGCTCGGGGGTCTCGAGGAAGGCGTCGAGCACGAATATCGCGCGCTCGACAGCGGCGACGGTGCGTTGGGCTGGTCTTCCGGTTCGGGCCATGCTACGTTTCGATCAGATTCTGGCACACTATTGCCCAGGAGGCAATTCATGGCAACGCTTCCGAAGTCCTCTCCCTACGTCGTCGTCGGCGCCGGCATCCACGGCCTCTCCACCGCGTACCACTTGGCGAAGGAGCTTTCCGCGCGCGGTCTCGGCTCAGGGGCGGACGTCCTCGTCCTCGAGAAGTCGCGCCCGGGCGCCGGAGCCTCCGGAATCGCCTGCGGGGTCGTCCGCAACAACTACTTCCAGCCGGCGATGAGCGAGCTCATGCAGGCTTGCGTCGAGGTCTGGGAGTCCGACCCGGGCGCCTACGCGTACAACCCGGTTGGCTACATCGCGCTCGGCCCGCCGGTGCAGGAGCCGGATCTCGCGGAGACGTTCGAGCGCCAGGAGCGGATCGGGTACCGCTCGACCTTCGTCGTCGGCGAGGCCGAGGTCGACCGCCACATGAAGGAGCTCTTTCCCGACTGGCGCGCGCAGGGCGTCACCGCCTGCCTGCACGAGTCCCAGGGCGGCTTCGCGTTCAACCAGGACTCCGTCGACGGGCTCGCAGCGAAGGCCCGCGGTCAGGGCGTCGAGATCCTCACGGGCGTCGAGGTGGCCGGGCTCGAGCTGGGGCCGGACGACGCCGTCACGGCGGTCGAGACGAACCAGGGCAGGATCGAGGTCGGCGAGCAGCTCGTCATCGCTCCGGGCCCGTGGGCGAAGAGCTTCTGGCGCATGCTCGGCCTCCCGATGGAGATCGACATCCGCACACCGTCGGGCGACGTCGTCAAGAACCAGCCGATGTGGACGTATTGGAACCTGCAGGAGGGCGAGATCACCGTCGACCCGCTCATGTTCGCGACCGCCAACGGGGGCGCGCCGCCGGTCATCCACCTGGACACGGACGCGCCGCTCGTGGCCGACGACGGCCAGCTCATCAGCGACGAGCTCTGGGGGATCTACTTCAAGCGCGACCGTCACGGCGTCCAGGGCGGTGCCGCACCGCTTGTGGTCGAGGGCGACGTCGAGCTCGACCCCTATCCGTCCACTACCGACGTCGACCCCAGCTTTGCGGACATGTGGTGCGCGGCCCTTTCGCACTCCATGAGCCGCTTCGAAGGCTGCCGCCCGCTCTACAAGCAGGCGCGCTCAGGAGGCGTCGGAGCCTTCACCGCGGACAACTTCCCGGTGTTCGATTACATGAAGCCGAACGTCTACACCATCCTCGACTCGAACCACGGCTACAAGATGATCGGGGTCGGGCGCGAGGTCGCGAAGGTGATCGTCGGCGAGCACTCCAGCCTGCTCTATCCCTTCCGCTTCGAGCGCTTCGCGACGGGCGACCTGCACCCCGTCTCGCATTCCCCCTATCCCTGGAGCTAGACCGCCGGCTCGTCGGGCGGGGGTGACGAGGCAAGCGTTCGCTCGGCGGCCCGGGCGAGGTCCCACGCCGTGATGAGGAGCAGTGCGACAAGCACGGCCGCGATGATGCTTGCCAGGATGAGGAGCCGGAGCGCGTCGGTCTGGGCGTCCTCGAACGCCTTCTCCGTCTCCGCCGCGCGAGCGGCCTCGAGGGTCGCGAGCTCGTCCGCCCCATCCGCCGCCCGCTGGAAGTTTCTGATCTCGGGCCCGAGGAAGAGTCGCTTGACCTCGTCGGCGTTCCCGTTCTGCAGCGCCCGGTAGGCGACGACGTCGAGAGCCATGAACGCGTTGAAGGCGTGCTCGATGTCCGCGAGGAGCTTCTGCTCGGCCGGGGTCGTGAGCTCGTCCTTCGCCGTGGCGAGGTCCTCCCGGAAGCGCATGACCGAGCGCAGGAAGATCGGGCGGCTCGCGCCGTTGTCGTAGCCGTAGGCCGTCTGCCAGCCGTTGAAGTCCGTGATGTCGTACTTGAGCTCGAGCGCGAGCGCCTGTGCCTGCCCGGCCTCGCGCACGTCGTCGAACTTGTCTCCGAGGCTGTTCATGCCCCAGATCCCGACTCCGGCAGTGAGGGCCAGGCCGGCTACGGCGACGACGATCGCGGTCACGAGCTTGGCGCGAATGGTCATGAGCCGGGGGTTGGGCTGGCGCTCGCACGAGCGGGGATCGGCGTCGTCGGAGGCGGCTGCACGTCGCCTTCGAGGAGCCCCAGCCTGCGGGCGAGCCAGCGCTTCGTCGTCGACTGAAGTCCGAGCGTGACGATGATCGCGAGTGCGACCGACGTGACGACCAGGTCGGAGTCGGGCACGTGCATGCTGACAATGATCCCAGCAAGCGCGGCCGGAACAACCCCCGTCTCGCGGGTCCAGGCGAGGAAGACGAACTCCTCCCGCGTCCACGAGCCGCGCCGGTCGATGAGCAGGCACGCGAGGACGACGAGCGGCCGTGCGACGAAGATGAGGGTCGCGAGGACTGCGAGAGCCGGCCAGAAATGGTCGGCCATCGATCGCCAGGGCAGGTTCGCCCCGAGCGTGATGAAGACGAGCATCACCATCGAATGCGACACCGTCGAGACGAACGCGCGCATCTCGTCCTCGTGATGGCTGTGCATGCCGAGCCCCAGGAGCGGCATGTTCCCGAGGATGAGGCCGGCGAGGAACGCGCCGAGATAGCCGCTTCCCCCCGCAGAGTCGATCGAGAAGAAGCTGCCCGCGACGACCGCAATGACCACGATCGCCGCCGACTCGCGCCAGATGCCGGTACGCCGGCTCGAGACGACCGCTGAAAGGACGATCCCGAACACGATTCCGAGCGCGGTCGAGAGCGCCAGGTCGACGAGGAAGTCCGTCATCGGCGTCGTCAGAGAGGCGCTGCCGCTGAGGACGACGCCCGCGAACGCGAGCGCGAGGACGGCGCCGGTCGGGTCGTTGAGCGCCGACTCAGCGATGATCGTCTGCGACACCTTTGCGCGGAGGCGCATCCGCTCGAACAGCGGGATGAGGATGGCCGGATCCGTGGGCGAGAGCGCCGCGCCGATGAGGAGGCCGGTCGTGAGCGGCACGCCGAAGACGGCGGCCGCCACGCCGCCCGTCAAGAGCGCGGTGAGCACGACCCCCGGTATGACGAGCATGAGGAGCCCGATCGCAACCTTGCTCAGGATGGTGAGCGAGAGTTGCAGCCCCCCGTGGAAGAGGATGAAGGAGACCCCCAGGGTGAGGATGAGCTCGGCGCCCATGGAGTCGAGTGGGATGTCGATCGCGCCCGCGACCGAGGGACCGAGCAGCGCGCCCGCTCCGAGCAGGAGCAGCATCGGCGGGACGCGCACCAGCTCCGCGAGGAGCTCGGCCCCGAGCCCGGCCGCGAGCATGAGCGTGATCGTGAGGATGACGTCCTTCGTCGTCACGTGGCTCGATTGTGACTTCTGGGCACGACCTCGTCACCCCGGGGTTGCAGTACCACGGATCCTGGGACACACTCCCGGGCGTGCTGTTCTTCCTCCTGCTCGGGATGTATCCCTACGTCCTGCTCCTCACGTGGGCGCTCGCGATCTACCTCACCTGGATCGAGGTGCGGGAGCAGCAGATGGACCGGCGGCACAAGCTCTGGTGGATGCAGCTCACCTTCCTCTTCCACTTCCCGGGATACCTTGCCCTCCGCTTCTGGGTCTTCTACCGACGCCGGCGCGCCACCGCGTAGCCTCGGCGAGCGGCTCCGCCGGGTCACCTGGACGCGAGTCGCGTTCATGGTCGCCCTGATCGCCATCGGGCTTCTCCTCACGCGGCTCCCGGGGCGCGGCGGGCAGCAGGTGAGCCAGGAGCGGGCGGTCGAGATCGCGCGGCCGCAGGTCGACTTCACGCCGGAGGGTCACAACATCCGCTTCGTCCGGAGGGGGATTCCGCCGCGCGCCTTCTGGGCGGTGTCCTTCTGGATCAAGGACCGCACCGGTCATCCGACCGAGGTGACCGTCGTGCTCGTGGACGCCTCTACCGGCCGGATCGACGAGGTCGTCGACGGGACCTAGCGTCTGCTGTGGCTGTGTGAACTCCGTACAGGAGTCCACGGCCAAAGTGTCATTCGTCGCCATTGCCCGCCGGGATAGGGCTTTCTAGCCTCGCGCGAGTCCACACAACGTCGGTTCGCAACGCCGATCGGAGAATGACGCGATGGTCGTTTCGATGTTGAGCGGTATCTCTGCGCTGCTCGCGCAGGCGCCCACCACACAGGAAGTGGCGGACAGGCTCACGCTCGACAGCCAGATCCTCTCCGAGCAGTTCTACTACTTCACCGTCTGCATCATGTGGCTGATCCACGTCGGCTTCATGTCGTACGAAGCCGGCGCCGGTCGCCGCAAAAACGTGATGGCGACGGCGATGAAGAACATCCTCACGATCGCCGTGGTGACACCGACGTTCTACTACTTCGGCTGGTGGATCTACGGCTGCTTCAGCACGGGGATCATCCCGTTCTCGCCCGGCGACTTCCTGAACAGCGCGGGCGAGGCGCTGCCAGGCACCTCGTCCTCCGAGGCTCTGATGGCGAACTTCTGCTCGACCACGTATCCGTGGGCGGCCAACTTCGGGCCGAACCTGACCGATCACCTCTCCGGCGTCTTCTGGGCCGCGTTCCTCCTCTTCTCGTGGACGACCGCTTCGATCCTCTCGGGCGCGCTCATCGAGCGCGTTCGGCTCTCGGCCTACCTGATCCTCGGCTCCATCCTCGGTTCGGTCATCTGGATCCTCGACGCTTCGTGGGGCTGGAGCGCCTACGGCTTCCTGCCGATGCGCTACGGATTCCACGACTCGATCGCCGGGCTCGTCGTGCACGGCGTCGCGGGCGCCTTCACCCTCGGCGTCCTCTTGAACCTCGGCCCGCGGATCGGCAAGTACACGCGGGACGGCCTCGCGCGAACCTTCCGGCCCCACAACCTGCACATAACGCTCATGGGGCTGATGCTCATCTTCACCGGCTTCTACGGCTTCTACGCCGCCTGTCTGGTCATCCAGTCGACGACGTTGCCCGGGTGGGGCAACATCTACTTCAACCCGACGACCCTCTCGGCGATCACCTTCGCGATCACGATCGGCTTCGCAGGCGGCTTCACGGGTGGCTACTTCGCCAGTCGCGGCGATCCCTTCTGGACGCTCTCCGGAGGCCTTGCCGGTGTGATCTCGGTCTCGGCCGGAGCCGACATCTATGCGCCGAGCCTCGACTATCTGATCTCCATGTTCGGCGGCGCGCTCGCCGTGTACGCGGGCGGTTTCATCGAGAAGAAGCTGCGCATCGACGACGCCGTCGGGGCGGTGGCGGTGCACGGCGTCTGCGGGTTCTGGAGTCCGCTCGCCGTCGGGCTTTTCGCGGCCGGCTACCCGACCGGCTTGAACAACATCGACTCATCGCTGACAGGCCAGCTCTACGGGATGATGGTCTTCCTTCCGCTCGGATTCTTCGGGGGCTACATCCCCTCGTGGGTCCTCAAGAAGCTCAACCTCCTGCGCGTGCCGCCCGAGGTCGAGCTCGAAGGCCTCGACCAGGCGGAGTTCCAGGCCGACTTTTATCCGGAGTTCGAGCGGCCGGCCGAGGTCGTCATCGAGCCCGATGGTACGGAGGTCCCCTCCGCGCCGATCCTGCTCGAGGGCTACCGTGAGCTCGTGACCACGAACGGTGACGGCGGAGCGCGCGCCGGCCCAGGGACGCGGGCCTGATGGCGCAGTTCGTGCTCAGCATCGTGTTGCTCGTGACCGTGTTCGGGCTGCTGGGGGGCTGGGCGTTCCGCGAGGACCGCCGGCGCCGCCGGGCCGAGGAAATCTGAGGAGGCGGGAATGGCTCTCGGATGGGATACAGCGCCCGGATGCATCCAACATGGCGTCGCCGGGTCCGACGGCGTCTACGCGCCGTACGAGAAATGTGCGGACTACTTCACGTTTGGCCCCGGCTCGACCTTCGGGACCTCGACGAGCGGCGTCACCACGTCCTACTGGATCCTGACGATCATCGGGATCATCGTGATGATCGCGGCTTTCGTCGCCTGGGTCATGACCGAGGACCGCAAGCTCAAGCAGCAGAGCGCACGGCTCCTCGTCTCGGGCCACGCGGGCCAGGTGCACATCAAGGATCCGCATACGCCCTCGCCAGGGCTCGGCGGCCCCTCCGACCTCGGCGACGTCTAGGGGGAAAGGAGACCAATGGCGACAGAACGAGCGCCGCGCCGGGGGCAGGTGGAGTTCCCCCCGATGCAGCGGCACAGCCGCAACTTCGAGCTCCTCATGATCGGCATCTGCATCGCGTGCATCGTCGTCGCGGTCGTCATCGCCAAGGCGACCGAGTGGGGAGTCACCACGCGGCCGTAGCTAGCCGGCCGGTTCCAATACCCGTCGGCTGATCCGGCGGACCAGCTCGACGAGCTCGCGCGCCCGGTCGAGGCGCCCGTCTCCCTCGCGCGTGGCGAGGTTGATCTCGACGAGATTCGCGCTCGCGCGCACTGCGGCCTCCGCGAGGAAGACGGCGGCGGCCGCGTCCCCGTGCAGGTTCGGGTTTCCGCGCTCCGCGAGCTCGCACGCGAGCGTGGCGACGTCGAGTGACGCTTCCGCGATCTCGAGCGGCACGTCCGTGGCGCGGGAGAGAGCGTCGCCGATGGCCGCGTCGCGGACTTCCTCGTCGACCTCTTTCGGCATCCGCAGCGCCAGGAGGACGTTCTCGTAGGCCAGCGCGTCCTCTTCCACCATGGGTAGAAGGCGGGCCTTGAGTGCCTCGGCCTGGGCGACTGCGCCGGCCGCGTCCTCCCACTGCTCCTTCGAGAAGCGTGCCGCCATCGCTGCGAGCGAGGCGCCCATCGCGCCGACAACGGCAGCGACTGAGCCGCCGCCCGGCGCGGACGTCTCTGTCGAGATGGTGTCGCAGAACTCGCTGACGCTCTGGCTAGAAAAGTCCAACGGTACGGCCATTCTCGTCGATGTCGACGTTGAAGGCCGCCGGGGAAACGCCGTAGCCGGGCATCGTCTGCATGTCCCCGAGAAGCGGCACGAGCCAGCCTGCGCCGGTGTACTGGCGGATGTCGCGAACGGTGACGGTGAAGCCCGTCGGCGCGTTCAGGAGCGACGGGTCGTGCGAGAGCGACAGGTGCGTCTTCGCCATGCAGATCGGGAGCTTGTCGAAGCCGACCTTGTTGTAGCGCTCGATCGCCTGTTGCGCCGCAGGGAGGAAGACGACGCCCTCGGCGCCGTACACGCGCTTGCAGATCGCCTCGATCTTCGCCTCGATCGGCTGGTCGAGGTCGTAGACCGGCTTGAAGTCGGACGGAGCCTCGGCCGCCGCGACGACGGCTTCCGCGAGCGCCGCCGCGCCCTCGCCGCCGTGCTCGAAGGCCTCGTTCAGCTCGGCGGCCATCGCGCCGCCCTCGAGAGCGAGGCGCTTGACTACGTCCACCTCCTCGTCGGTATCGCCGGGGAAGCGGTTGATCGCCACGACGGCGTTCAGGCCGAACTCCTTCACGATCCCGAGGTGGCGCTGCATGTTGGCCGCTCCGCGCTCGATCGCGTCGACGCCGCCGTCGGGGTCGTCACCGTGGTGCTTGAGCGCCCGCGCGGTCGCCACGAGGACGACGGCGTTCGGGCGCAGCCCACCGACGCGGCAGACGATGTCGAAGAACTTCTCCATGCCCATGTCGGAGCCGAAGCCGGACTCGGTCACCGTGTAGTCGCCGAGCTTGAGCGCGGTGCGGGTCGCGACGAGCGAGTTGTTTCCGTGCGCGATGTTGGCGAACGGGCCGCAGTGGAGAAACGCGGGCTGGCCCTCGAGCGTTTGCACGAGGTTCGGCATGATCGCGTCCTTGAGGAGCACAGCCATCGCGCCCGCAGCCTGGAGCTGCTCGGCCGTGACCGGCTCGCCCTCCCAGTTGTAGCCGACGGTGATCTTCCCGAGCCGTTCGCGGAGGTCGAAGAGATCGCGCGCGACGGCGACGATGGCCATGATCTCCGAGGCCGCCGTGATGTCGAAGCCCGTCTCGCGGACGTAGCCGTTCGCGCGGCCGCCGAGCCCGACGACGATGGTGCGGAGCGCCCGGTCGTTGATGTCCACGCAGCGCCGCCACGTGACCGAGAGTGGGTCGATCCCGAGCTTGTTCCCGTGCAGCAGGTGCGCCTCTAAGAGTGCGGCGAGAAGGTTGTTCGCCGCGCCGATCGCGTGGATGTCGCCGGTGAAGTGGAGGTTCATGTCCTCCATCGGGACGACCTGCGCATATCCGCCGCCGGCCGCGCCGCCCTTGATTCCGAACACCGGGCCGACGGAGGCCTCGCGCAAGCAGAGCACGGGGTTCTTGCCGATGTGCCCGAGCCCTTGCGTCAGGGAAACCGAGGTCGTCGTCTTGCCCTCGCCCGCCTTCGTGGGCGTGATCGCCGTGACGTCGATGAGCTTGCCGTCGGGCTGGTCGCTCAGGCGTTCGAGCACGGAGAGCGAGACCTTGGCCTTGAAGCGGCCGTACGGGTCGTACTCGTCTTCGGAGAGGCCGAGGGCCTCTGCGATCTGGGCGATCGGACGAAGCTCAGCCTCCTGGGCGATCTCGAGGCTGGAAGGCATCTGCGTGGCCACACGGTCTCCTTTGGTTCAGTGGCTGACTGCCGCGGCTGCGAGCTCGGAGACGAGCCGGTCGCGGTAGAAG
>Ga0190270_10000717_pt1 | contig 14778 bp, 14 predicted proteins | sample Popmic320T_FD_133748 | JGI IMG/M metagenome (GOLD analysis project Ga0190270, IMG submission 133748) | Populus adjacent soil microbial communities from riparian zone of Weber River, Utah, USA - 320 T | ecosystem: Environmental > Terrestrial > Soil > Riparian zone | place: USA: Utah | collected... | reverse complement strand
TCGCGCGAGTTTCCTTCGGCGCGCGCACTCATGCCGGACCTCACGCGCGAGTTCTTCGAACATCCGCAGGGCTCACTGGGTACCGTCTACACGCGAGGCTGGCACTTGAACGGCGACGTGCTTTTGTTAGGCGATGCGGCGCATGCCATCGTGCCGTTTCACGGCCAGGGCATGAACTGCGCGTTCGAAGATTGCGCGGAACTGATGCGGCTGATGGATGAACATCACGGCTGGCACGGATTGTTCGAGGCCTTCGAACACGAGCGCCGCCCGAACACCGATGCCATCGCGCAGATGGCGCTGGAGAATTACCAGGAGATGCGCGAAGCGGTGCTGGATCCGGAGTATCGAAGGAAGAAGAAGGAAGCGGAGGAGCTGGAGATGAAGGATCCCAATTTCATTCCGCGCTATTCGATGGTGATGTTTCACCCGGAAATTGCCTATCGAGAGGCGCTCTCGCGTTCACCGGCCGCCGGCTGAAGGGGAGTTTTCGTTCGCCGGCGCGTTGCTGACGCGACGGATTCCGGCCATCAGGGCCTTCAATTCCGCGACCACCGACGCGCGACGGGGCGGGCAATCACGGTGTGAGGCCTGTCCCCTTTTCCTGCAAATCAGGAATGTCCCCATTTCTCCGCCAGTCGCGCCGCACCGGCCGTCGCGTCGTATTCTTGCGCCTCGTTCTCAATCGGAGCGACGCGATGGGCAACGAGGCACCAGTTCTGATCGCCGGCGGGGGACTCACGGGACTCGCCATGGCGTCCTTCCTCGCGCAGCAGGGAATCCGTTCGATCACCATCGAACGCCTGAAGGAGAGCTCGCCCCTGCCGCGCGCCGCCTTCTTCCACATGCGCACGCTGGAGATGTTCCGCGAGCTCGGCATCGAAACGCGCGTGCGCCAGGAGTCGGCGAAGGAATTCGTTCCGGACGGCGCGCTGATCGCCATGGACTGTGTCTCGGGACGCAAGCTGGCGGACATCATTTCGAATCTCAACGAAGGCGTCGATGCGGTGAGCCCGTGTCACCGCTGGTTCCTGAACCAGCCCAGCCTCGAGCCCATCCTGCGCGAGAAGGCTCGTACCGCGGGTGCGGAGATTCTCCAGGGAACCGAAGTGACGGGACTTCGTCAGGACAGCTCCGGCGTGACGCTCACGGTGCGGGGCGTCGATGGCGGCAACGAGCGTGAACTCGCGGGCCAGTATCTCGTCGCCGCCGACGGCGGCCACTCGAAGATTCGCGAGTTGCTGGGCATCGGGTATGAGGGTCGCGGCGCGTTCTCGAAGTCGCTGACTATCTACTTCACCGCGGATCTCTCTCCGTGGATCCGCGACAATGCCTGGAGCATCATCTACGTGAACAACCCGGTGCTGGCCGGGTTCTTCCGCATGAACCGCTCGAGTCGTGTCGGCTTCCTCGGCGTCAACACGCTCGGCGATCCGAAGCGCGATCCCGAGGCAGCGATGAACGCTGCCGCGGACGTGAGCGAGGCGCGCATGATCGAGCTGGTGCGCGCCGCCGTTGGGCAGCCGGATCTGCCGGTGCGCATCGACGGTTACTCGCGCTGGCGGGCTACCGCCGATATCGCGCAGCGGTTCCAGGACGGCCGCGCTTTCATCATCGGCGACGCCGCGCATCTCATGCCTCCCAACGGCGGATTTGGCGGCAATACCGGCATCCACGACGCCCACAATCTTGCGTGGAAGCTGGCGCAGGTGATCCAGGGCCAGGCGCATGAGCGCCTGCTGGCCAGTTATTCCAGTGAGCGCCGGCCGGTGGCGCGCTTCACGGTCGAGCAGGCCTTCTCACGCTACGTCGCACGCACTGCGCCGTGGCTCGCGGCCACGCAGAAAACCGAGCCGTTGGTACATGATTTCGACATCGAGATTGGCTATCTCTACGGCCACGATTCGGTGCATGCCGATCCGCGCACCACGCGTGGCATGCCGGGCTCGCGCATCCCGCACTACTGGCTGGAGAAGGACGGCAGAAAAGTGAGCACCATCGACCTCACCGGGCGCTGGTTGCTGCTCGCCGGCCCTGAAGGCACGCAGTGGTCAGGGGCGGCAAAGGCGGCGGCACAATCGCTCGCCAAGCTGCCAATGGATGCGTTGCGCGTGGGAGCGGAGCTTGCCGATCCGTCCGGACAGTTCACCAGCAGTGTCGGCATATCGGCGACTGGCGCGATCCTCGTGCGCCCCGATGGCTTCGTGGCGTGGCGCGCCGAGAGCGAGGCGTCCGATCACGAGGCGGAGTTACGGGCGGCACTGGGCCGGGGCCTCGCGCATTGAGAGCATAAAAATGGGGACATTCCTATTTTTCCGCTTCGGAAAATAGGAATGTCCCCATTTTCTACCGCGCTCTTACTTGGGCGGCGCCGGTTCCTTGACGATCTCGAGCAGCTCGACGTCGAACATCAGCATGGCGTTGGCCGGAATGGTCGGCGGTTTGCCCGGAGGGCCATACGCGAGGCCGGACGGGCAGACGAGTTTCGCCTTGCCGCCAACCTTCATCAGCTGCAGTCCTTCGGTCCAGCAGGCAATCACGCGGTTCAGCGGGAAGACCGCGGGCTCGCCGCGCGTGAACGAACTGTCGAACACTGTCCCGTCGGTAAGCCGACCTTCGTAGTGAACCTTCACCATGTCGGTGGCCGCGGGTGTTGCGCCCGTGCCTTCCGTCGATTGCTTGATGAGCATGCCGCTCGCGGTCTTGGTGCCGCCGGATTCCTTCACCATCTTGTCGACATACGCGGCTTCTTCCTTGCCGACTTTTTCGGAAGCCGCCTGCATGCGCGCCATCTGCAGCGCCTGGATCTTGGGGATGTACTCCTCGACGGTGACGATGGGCTTGGTGCCGGCAACACCGTCCGCGAGGCCCTTCTGCACCTGCGTGACCTCTTCGGGCTTCAGGTCGAAAGGCTCAACCTGCTTGCTCAGAAAAACGCCAATTGCGTACAGAGTCTTCTGGTCCTCTGTCATTGGCGCCGCTTCGGCCGGCTTCTTGGCGGCATCGTTGCAGGCAGTGAGTGCGAGGGTGCAAAGCAGAGCTGCGAGAGCGAGTTGTTTTGGCATAGGGCGGCGAGCTTAGCCTGCCCGACGCCACGGCGCACAGCCTTTTTGCCGCGATTACCGCTTTTCCCACACTTCGAATGTCATGGCATATGCATGACGTTCGTCGGCGGCGCGGGACTCGCGCTCGACAACCTGCCAGTCGCGTTCGTCGAGCGCCGGCCACATGACATCACCCGCAATGTTGCCGTGCACACGGGTCAGGTGGATGCGCCCGGCGCGCGGCAACAGCGCGCGGAACAGCTCCGCGCCGCCGATCACCATGATCTCGGGAGCATTTCCGGCGGCGCGCAGTGCGCCGTCCAGGTCGTGGACCACGGTCACACCTTCGCGGTGGTAGTTAGTATCGCGCGTCACCACGATGTTCTCGCGACCGGGCAGCGGTTTGCCGATTGATTCGAAGGTCTTGCGGCCCATGAGGATGGGCTTGCCCATGGTCAGGCGCTTGAACCGCTTGAGGTCTTCGGGCAGATGCCAGGGCAAGGTGTTGTCGCGGCCGATCACACCCGAATCGGCCACCGCGACGATGAGCGTTATTGTAGATGCGCTCAAACGAAGCCTTCCAGCGGACGGCGCCGGTACCAGCCCGTGAAACTCAACCGCTCACGGCGCGAGGGCAGAACTTCGTGCTCGAAACGATCGGACAGGAATGCCACCAGCCGTCCGCCGCGCGGCAACACGTCCTCGCTCGCGCCACCGCCCGTATACATGCGCAACTCTCCGCCGTCGGACGCGGCCCAGTCATCGTTGAGATACAGCGCCACCGAGATGGCGCGCACGTCCGTGCCCGCCAGGCGATCGACGTGGCGCGAATACGCCGCGCCGCTGGGATACAGCGCGAAGTGCCCCTGGAAATCCTCGAGGCCGGTCATGAGTCCGCGATTGAGCGAGGTGCGCAGATCTTCGAGCCGCGCCAGCAACAGCTGTTCGGCGTCGAGCGCGGGCTCGGACAACCAGGCGATGAAGTCGCCACGCACCTCGGGTGCCACGCGCTCGCTGGCGCCGCGCCCGATGCGCGCGGGTCGCAGACCACCCGCAGCATGCAACGACAGGCAGCGCGCACGCAGGTCCTCCAGCAGTTCTCCATCCACGAATTCGTCGACGATGCCGAACCCGCGCGTGGCGAGCTGCTCGATCAGGCGCGCCGGCGCGGACGCTCGCCGTGACGCTTCGCCGTTGTCCGCCGGCTCTTGCGAGCCTGCGACGGCTTGCGGCGCGTCACTGCTTTCTTTTTCGGTGGCCATAACATGGAGCCGCGGCACTTGGGCGAGCCGCAGCGGCAGGCGTAGATTTCATCGACGTCCGGCGGATCGTCCTTGTCGCGGCCGATCTCGTAGTCATAACCCAGTTCAGCGCCGGCGGCGATGTCACGCGCCGCATCAATGAACACCCTGCGGTGCTGGATGACGGACTCGCAATTGCCTGAACACTGGTGATTGATGAAACGCGCATCGTTGCCACCCACGCTGGCATCGATGACCGTGTGTTTGTCGACGATGAACAGGAAGGTGTGATTGTCGTTGACGTCGTGATCGTCGTAGCGATCGTCCGCGGCCTTGTGCGAGAGGCGCTCGCCGAGATATTCGATGATCCGGGTGCCCTTCGGAATGAAGGTCCGCGCGAACACGCCGCGCCCGTGCACGGGTGAGTTGCGCACCTCCACAAACGCGGAGTTGACAATGGGCGGCCCGCCCCTCTTGGGTTGGGACTGGTCGAAGACGGCGACCTTTTTCTTCTTCGGCCTGGTCATACCGCGACAGGTGCCTTGATGGCCGGATGATGCTGGTAGTTCACGATCTGAAAGTCTTCGTAGGTGTAGTCGAAAATGGTCGGTGGCCGGCGCACCAGGTTGAGTTTCGGCAATGTCAGCGGCACTCGCGCGAGCTGCTCGTCGACCTGGTCGAGGTGGTTGGAATACAGGTGGCAATCGCCGCCCGTCCAGATGAACTCACCCACGTCGAGATCGCACTGCTGCGCCAGCATGTGGGTGAGCAAGGCGTACGAGGCGATATTGAAGGGCACGCCGAGGAAAATGTCGGCGCTGCGTTGATAAAGTTGACAGCTCAGGCGCTTGTCCGACACGTAGAACTGGAAGAACGCGTGACAGGGCATGAGTTTCATCTGGTCGAGCTCGCCCACGTTCCAGGCGCTCACGATGATGCGGCGTGAATCCGGATTGCCGCGAAGCTGCTTCACCACTTCGGAAATCTGGTCGATGTGCCGGCCATCGGGCGTCGGCCAGTTGCGCCATTGCTTGCCATAGACCGGCCCGAGTTCACCCGCCTGGTCCGCCCATTCGTCCCAGATGGTGACGCCGTGATCGCGCAGGAACCTGGTATTCGTTTCGCCGCGCAGGAACCACAGCAGTTCGTAGGCGATGGACTTGAAATGCACGCGCTTGGTGGTGACCAGCGGGAATCCCGCGGCCAGGTCGAAGCGCATCTGGTGACCGAACACCGAGAGTGTGCCGGTGCCGGTGCGATCCGCCTTGCTTGCGCCGTTGCGACGCACGTGGCGCATGAATTCCAGAAATTGTTTCATGCACTGGGCTTCATGGACTGGGTTTCATGAACTCGGCTTATTGCGCGGGGACGCCGACGATATTGCCCGATGACTGGTTACGGCGATAAGCCATGATCATCAGCGCGAGTCCGATGAGCAGCATGGGCAGCGTCAGCAACATGCCCATGGTGAACCAGCCGCCCGCCAGGTAATTGATGTGCTGGTCGGGGATGCGCCAGAACTCTACCGTGATTCGCGCCAGTGAATACAGCACCAGGAACAGGCCGGTAGGCGCCAGCAACGGCCGCGGCTTCGCGGTGTACCACCAGATGATCATGAACAGCAGCAGCCCCTCGAGGCCTGCTTCATAAAGCTGCGTGGCGTGACGCACTTCGCCATCGACCATGAAGCCCCATGGGACATCGGTGGTCTTTCCCCACAACTCGCCATTGATGAAGTTGCCGATGCGGCCGGCGAAGATGCCGATGCCGGGCAAGGGGGCTGCGAAGTCAAACACGTCCGCGATGCGCCGCTTGCGCCGCACTGCAAAAATGCACAGGGCGACCATCACGCCGATCAGGCCGCCGTGAAACGACATGCCGCCGTCCATCACCTTGAGGGGGTACCACTTGTCCTCGGCCCAGAACGACATGCCGTAGAAAAAGACGTACCCCAGGCGCCCGCCGATGATGGTGCCGAGCATGCAGAAGAACATGAAGTCGTCGACGTCCGCCGGTTTCCACGTCGAGCCGGGTTTCTTTGCGCGCAGGCGCGCGAGGAACCAGCCCACCGAGAAGGCAACGAGGTACATGATTCCGTACCAGTGGACCTTGAGCGGACCGAAGCTGCCGAAAGGTCCAATCTCGAATGCGATCTTGTCGAAGCCGGGGTACTGGATCATGTGGCGTGTATTTTAGTTATTCGCGGGTGACGCGGCAGAAAAATGATTTGAGGTAGCGTGTTTCGGGAATTGCAGGATGAACCGGGTGATCCGGCGACTGGCCGCCCTGCTCCAGAACCTGGACAAACCGGCTCGAGTGGCGCGCCGCGGATTGTATGGATGCCGCGAGTTCATCAGCCCCCATGTGATACGAGCAGGAGCACGACACCAGCAGCCCGTCGCGCTCGATCAGCGGCAACGCGAGCTGGTTCAGCTTGCGATAGGCGGCCTGGGCCTGCGGGGCATCCTTCTTGCGCTTGGCAAAGGCCGGCGGGTCGAGAATCACCACGTCATAGCGGGCGCCCTTCTCCTGCAATGCCTTGAGAGCATCGAAGGCGTCATCGCGGATGGTCTCGACCGCGACGCCATTGGCACGCGCGTTGCGCTCCACGAAGGCCAGTGCCGTCGCCGACGAGTCGACGCAGGAGGCACTGCCCGCCCCTGCCTTGAGCGCGGTGACGGCCCAGGCACCCACGTAACTGCACACATCGAGCACGCGTGCGCCCGGCGGGAGATAACGCCGCAGCCGTTCGCGGTTGGCGGCCTGGTCGTAGAACCAGCCGGTCTTCTGTCCCTGCGCGAGCGGAGCGACGAAGTCGCAACCCTGTTCGCGCAGTGCGATTTCTTCGGGCGCTGCGAGCCACTCGCCGCCCTGGCTGACGCCTACGACTTCTGACAGGCCTTCGAGCTCGCGCGCACTCGAGTCGTTCTTCCACACCAGCGTCGCCGCACCGATGACCTTGGTGATTGCGGCCTCGATTTCTCCTCGCAGCCGGTCAATCCCGGCCGTGCCGCTCTGGGCCACCATCACGTCGCCATAGCGATCGATGACCAGCCCGGGCAAACCGTCGGATTCTCCGTAGATCAGGCGATAAAACGGCTCGCGGTACAGCCGTTCGCGCAACGCCAGTGCGACACGCAGCCGATGTACGAGCAATGAAGCGTCGAGTGGATAGGCAGGATCACGGCCGACGATGCGCGCAGCGATCAGCGTGCGCGGATTGACGTATGCGAATCCCAGGAACTGGTCGCGGTCGGAGTGCACCTGCACGGCCGCGCCAGGTTCGAACTGTGTCAGCGGAGTCGCAGCAGTGTCGACCTCATTGCTGAAGATCCACAGGTGGCCGGCGCGCAGGCGACGGTCTTCGCCGCGCTTGAGTTTGAGGACGGGGATATTCACGTGGCGCTATTCTAGCGATCTATGCAGACCCAGGACGCGCCGAAGAATCGGTTGGCAAAGGAAACGAGCCCTTACCTGCAGCAGCACGCAACGAATCCCGTCGATTGGTATCCATGGGGCAAGGAAGCGCTGGACCTGGCGCGCGAGAGCGGCAAACCCATCCTGCTGTCGATTGGCTATTCGGCCTGCCACTGGTGCCACGTGATGGCGCACGAGTCGTTCGAAGCCGCCGAGACCGCGGCGCTCATGAACCGGCTGTTCGTCAACATCAAGGTCGATCGCGAAGAGCGCCCCGACCTCGACAAGATCTACCAGTTTGCGCACCAGGTGCTCACGCAACGTGGCGGTGGCTGGCCGCTGACCATGTTCCTGACGCACGACGATCACAAGCCATTCTTCGGCGGTACGTATTTTCCAGACAAGGCGCGTTACGGCATGCCCGCCTTCGCCACCATCCTCGAGCGCGTGGCGGAGTACTACCACGCGCAGCGCGAAGAGCTGCGTTCGCAGAACGACTCGCTCATGGATGTCTTCAGCGACCTGACGCCGCAACCGGCCGATCCTGCGACCGCGCTCACGACCGCGCCGCTCGATTCTGTCCGCCAGCAGCTGGCGTCGACCTTCGACAAGCGCTTCGGCGGTTTTGGCGACGCGCCGAAGTTTCCGCATCCCGGCTCCATCGACCGCCTCATGCATCACTGGCACACGAGTGCGGTATCGGAGGCGCCCGATCTGCATGCCCTGTTCATGGCTACACTGACGCTGACGCGTATGGCCGAAGGCGGCATGTACGACCAGCTCGGCGGCGGGTTCTCGCGTTACTCAGTCGATCAGTACTGGATGATCCCGCACTTCGAAAAGATGCTGTACGACAACGGCGCGCTGCTGGCGAGTTACGCGGAAGCTGCGCTGGCCACCGGGGACGCCCTGTTCCGGCGCGTCACGGCCGAGACCGGCGAATGGCTGCTGCGCGAAATGCATGATCCGAGTGGCGGCTTCCATTCAGCCTACGACGCCGACTCGGAAGGCCACGAGGGCAAGTTCTACGTCTGGACGCGCGAGGAAGTGCAGTCCGCACTCACGCCCGACGAGTGGAGCGTTTTCAGCCGCCGCTTCGGTTTCGACGCTGCAGCGAATTTCGAAGGTGCCTGGCACCTGCACGTGTTCGTTTCGCTCGAACAGATCGCGAAAGAGCAGAATCTCGAAATCGCCGAGGTTGAGCGCCGCATCGACGCCGCGCGCCCCAAACTACTGGCGATTCGCAGCCGCCGCGTCTGGCCCGGACTCGACGACAAGGTCCTCACCAGCTGGAATGCACTGGCAATCCGCGGGCTCAGCATCGCCGCGCGAGTCCTCGAACGCCGCGATTTCGGCGAAGCCGCCGGGCGTGCGCTGGATTTCCTGCGCGCCAACGTCTGGCGCAATGGACGCCTGCTGGCTACGTCCAAGGACGGCGTTTCGCACCTCAACGCCTACCTCGACGACTACGCCTATCTCGCCAATGCGCTCCTCGAGATGCTGCAATTGCGCTGGCACAACGACGATGCTCGCTGGCTGCGCGAAATCCTCGACGCCATGCTGCGGCATTTCGGGGACTCACAACTCGGCGGATTCTTCTTCACCTCGGACGATCACGAGGCGCTGATCCATCGCAGCAAGAGTTTCAGCGACGACGCCATTCCCGCCGGTAACGGCATCGCGGCGCGCGCCCTGATCCGCGCCGGGTACCTGCTCGGCGAGACGCGCTGGCTGGAAGCCGCGGAGCGCACGCTGCGTGCGGCATGGCCGGCGATGAATCGTTTCCCGCACGGACACGTGAGCCTCCTCGAAGCACTCGATGAATACCTGGCGCCGCCGGAAATCATCATCGTGCGCGAGCAGGCGACCGACGACGGAAAGTGGCAGCGCGAGCTCGGCAGGTTGTATGCGCCGCATCGGATGGTGTTCAGCATCCCGGCCGACGCGTCGGAGCTGGATCCGGCTATCGCCGACAAGAAAGCCGGCACGACGACGCGCGCCTACGTGTGTCGCGGCAACACCTGCTCGGCGCCGGTCGAATCACTGGCGGACCTGATCCGAAACTCCCAGGCGCGCGTCTAGCTCGTCACCGCCGGCGTGACGTCTTGCTGGGTTTCGCTTTTCTTGCGCGCGCCTTTTTCGCTGCAACGCGGGGTTTTCGCCTGGCGGCAGCCGGAGGTTTGGCCTTGGCCGCGCGCGATGCCAGCGCCACGGCGACCGACTTGCGCGCCCAGGACACCAGCGCTTCGGCGTCTTCGATGATGTCGGCCGGCACCTGGTGATAACCCATCGGCCCCATCGGTCGATTTGCCGGCGGCATGAATCGCGGCATATGGCGCGACTCGTATTCGGCGCTGTTGGAGGCGTTGGTCTTGAAGAACAACGTGTCGTCGTCGATCAATCCGAAGAACAATTCACCGCGGTACAAACCCACGCCGCCGAACATGCGCCGGGATGTCACGCCACCGAGGCCCCCGAGTTGCTCGAGGATGAACTCGAGGTACTGGGGTTGAACGCTCATATCAGGGTGTTTGCAGGGCGCCGAGTTGCCCGAGCTCGGTGCGCAGCGCGCGCATCAGCGGCGCGGAAGCGACGGGATCGAAGGCCGGTGCGCGCGACCAGTCGTAGGTCCAGGGATGCTGGGTACGCAGGTTCTCCGGCTCGTCGTGATAACGCGGGATCACGTGCGCGTGTAGCGCGGGCTCGAGGTTGCCGAAAATGGCGTAGTTGACGCGCACAGGCGCCACGGCGCGCACCAGGGCATCGCCAAGGCGCGACATGTCGAACAGGAACTGGGCTCGAGATTCAGCTGTTAACGCGTTGAGATCGGGTACCACCGGATCCGGCAGCAAGAGCAGATATCCCTTCACGAACTGCTGGTGACCGAATACCGCCCAGCCTGAGGCACAGCGCCCGATCACGGTGGTGTCCCGGCCGGCGCGCGCCTCGTTGACGCGCCTGTGAATGGCGGTTTCCAACCTGCCCCGGTCAGCCGGCCCAGGTACGGAAGCGGCCCGTATCGACATGGACGAAGTCCGAGCTGTGGTAGTAGCCCACGCCACCACTGGCCGCGGCCAGCGCCAGATCGCGCAGCGTGGCGCAGGAACAGCCCTTCAGGCGCATGTCGATGGCGCGGCCCTGCATATGCAGTGAACGCTTGGCGACGCCGCGGCTCGCGGCAGCCATCCTGGCGTTGCTCTCCGGCGAGCGGTACCCGGAGATGATTTCGAAACGCGGATCGCACCTGGCCGCCAGCGCGAGGTCGTAGAGCTGGTCGTAGAGCGCGAGATCGATGTCATGCGCTTCGCCATTGCGATGGTCGCGCATGAGGTTGCGCAGTTTTGCGATCGCGGCTGCGTCGTACGCGTCGCCGCGGCGATACACGAGTTGCAGGGATTCACCGGTGTGAGTGTTGTGCAACTCGAGCGCGCGCTCCGGCGCTGGGGTTTCCTTTACGGCTTCTCCCTGAGCGATTGCGAGGCGCGTGCCCACGAGCCCAAGGCTCGAGGCAAAGGCTGTCTGCACGAAGAGTCGGCGCGTCCAGATATCGTTCACTGCGGTCCTTGCGTGGCTTGGTGCGTCATACCCGGTCGACGAACACGGGGATGGATACTGCCCCGGTTTGAGCGTCGGCGCCCGGATAAGGTTCCAACTTTCGAAGCTGAACAGGCGGGAAAGGCCGCAAGAATTGCCGCAACTTTGCGCATGCGGCAATGGTGCGCCCGGCCTTCGTGAAGGGGCAAGAGTTAGATCGGCAGCGGCATCACGGTGCCCGTATCTCCGGGCCTTCGATTGACGGATACCACCGTCGCCTTTGGGAAAAAATTGAATTCCGAGGCGCTGGCCCAGGTGTATGCGCCCATGGCCCGGCCGACGATCAGGTCACCCGCCTTGAGGGCGGGAAGCATGAGGTTTTCGGCGATCACGTCGATGCTGTCGCAGGTGGGACCCGCGAGCACCGACGGGAATTTCTCCTCGTTCTCCTTCAGCGACTCGACCGGATACTTGGCATGGTCGAAGAGCTGGCCGCTGTATGAACCGTACAGGCCGTCGTCGAGGTAGTACCACCAGTGGCCTTCGCGTTTGGCGCGGCCCATGACGGTTGCAACGCCGATGGCGGCGGGACCGCAGATGTAGCGTCCCGGCTCGGCGATCACCCGCAAGCGACGCGGAAGTCGGGCCAGCGCCGCACGGATGGGTGCGCAGAACCGGCCGATGTCGGCCACCTTCTGACCGTAATCGATGGGATAGCCGCCGCCGATGTCGAGGGTGTCGAACACACCGAGTTTCTCGCGGCGCGCCTGCGCCATGAGTTTCGTGCACACCTCGATGGCTTCAACGTGTTTGCCGGGATCCGCAGCCTGCGAGCCGACGTGGAACGACAGTCCGCGCACGGGTATCGCCATCTTGCGCGCCAGGCGCGCAAGCTCGATGAGATCCTCGGGATCGCAGCCGAACTTGCGTGACAGGTCGACCACCGCGCCCGGTGAGCGGAACGAGACGCGCAGCAGCAGCTCGGCCTTGTCGCGATAAGCCTCGAACTTGCGCACCTCGTCAGGGTTGTCGGCGACGAAGATCTTCACGCCGAGATGCAGTCCATTGCGGATGTCGATATCGCGCTTGATGGGATGCGTATGGATGCAGCGGGCGGGGTCCACGCCGAGCTGGGTCACGAGCTGGGCCTCGCCGGTGGTCGCCAGGTCTAACCACCCGCCGAGCTCGACGATGGTCTCGACCACCGCCGGGTGCGGCAGTGGCTTGAGCGCATAGTGCAGGTCGACGCCAGGCAGCGCCTTGTGCAGCTTGCGGTACTGCTCGCGCACCCGCTGGCAGTCGACGATCAGCAGGGGCGAGCCGAATTCGGCCACCAGCCGCCGGATCTCCGGCGCCGTGAAAGGATCGATGAAACTGCGCGTCGCCTTCGGCTTGCGCGTACGAGTGAGCACCACTTGTCTCCTGGCCGGAAGGGGGTTCCGTCCGGAAAGGGGGCGAATTGTAGGGAACCCGGGTGCAGGTGTCATGACGGAGTTGCATCCCGTGGAAGACGCGTTTTGCTACAGTGCGCCGCTCATGAATTCCGCGCCCGCCGACGTCTCCCCGACGGGAGAATTACAGACCCTGCTCTCTTCCCGTGTTCCCCTGGTGATCATCGAGAGCCGCGAGGAAGGCCGCGTCATCGAACTGGTGCGTGACGCCGCCATGCGTGCCCAGCGCGGCCGTAACTGGGGCGTGTTCCAGTGGACGGTGACGGAAGGCCTGCTCAGGGTCGACGTGAACCTGGGCGGCGCACAGCGGACCCTGGCGCAACCGGACCAGCTCCTGCGGCACATCAAGTCGACCACCATGGCCGGCATCTACGTGCTGCTCGATTTCCACCCGTACCTCGAAAACCCGCTGTTCGTGCGCACGCTCAAGGACATTGCGCAGGAATACGAGAAGTGCGCGCGCACCCTCGTACTCATCAGTTTCGAGATGAAACTGCCGCAGGAGCTCGAGCACCTGGCAGCCCGTTTCGCGGTGCGGTTGCCCGACAAGTCCGAGCGCCACGCCATCGTGATGCGCACCGCGCGCGAATGGGCGAAATTGAACGGCGCCATGCCGCGCGTCGACGTGAAGGCGGTCGAGAAGCTGGTCGACAATCTCGCCGGCCTGCCGCTGCATGACGTTGAACGCCTCACGCGGCAGGTGATCTTCAACGACGGCGCGCTGACCGAGGACGACCTCAAACCGCTGCTGGCCGCCAAGTACCAGCTCCTGAACCGTGGCGGCACGCTGTCGTTCGAGCCGGATACGGCGCGCTTTGCCGACGTCGGCGGCATGAAAAACCTGCGCCGCTGGATCCTGCAGCGCAAGGCTGCGTTCGACGGCAGTGCACCCGACCTCGACGCACCCAAGGGCGTGCTGTTGTTAGGCGTGCAGGGCTGCGGCAAGAGCCTGGCGGCACGCGCTGCGGCCGGAGTGCTCGGCGTGCCGCTGGTACGGCTCGACTTCGGTGCGCTGTATTCCAAGTGGCACGGTGAATCGGAAAAGAACCTGCGCGATTCCCTGAACTCGGCGCAATTGCTCGCGCCCTGCGTCTTGTGGCTGGACGAAATCGAGAAGGCACTGTCCACCGGCGAGGGCGACAGCGGCACTTCGCGGCGCGTGCTCGGCGCATTCCTGACATGGCTGGCGGAACAGCGCGCACGCGTGTTCATCGTGGCCACGGCCAATGACATCACAGCCTTGCCACCCGAGCTGGTGCGCAAGGGCCGCTTCGACGAAATCTTCTTCGTCGACCTGCCCTCGCCCGCGGCGCGCGTGGAGATTTTCGGGATTCACTGCAAAAAACGCAGCATCGCGCTGTCGGATGCCGACATCCAGGCGCTGGCGGCACGCAGCGAAGGCTTTTCGGGCGCGGAAATCGAGCAAGCCGTGGTCTCGGCGCTGTACTCCGCGCATTCCGGCAAGAGCAAGGTGGATGCGCGCCTCATTGCCGCGGAGCTCGCCGCCACGCGGCCGCTGTCGGTGGTGATGGGCGAGAGAATCGCCGAGCTGCGCGACTGGGCCGCCGGGCGTACGGTGCCGGCCGACTAGGATCGTGCGCGTTCAGCCAGTGGCGCGACGCGTTCGAGGATATCGATCTTGAGCCACAGCTTCTGTGACAGGGACCCTGTTAGCTGCTCGACATCATTGACCGCCGCCAGAGTCACGGGATCATCGAAGTTCTGCACGTAGAGCGCGGCAACCTTGCTGATGATCGACAACATTTCCGAGCAGTAATCGAGATAACGCGCCAGTTCGAACGCGGTGAAGGTACGCGTAGGCGACGAAGGCGTGCCCATCTGCGGCCTGAGCAACAGCTCCGGATCCTTGGTGAGCTGGTGCATATCGATGATGTGCGCCAGCGAGCGCAGCGCGTGCAGTGCCCGCAACGCGCGCCGGCGTTTGCGCCGGATTTCCCAGCCGAGCAGGAAGTAGCTGGCGGCTCCGAGCAGCACCAGCTCGTTGACGGCCGAATCGATGCCCTGCACGAAATCGGCGACGCTCTGGAACAACGCGACGCCGTCCTTGAGAAGCAGCACAGTTGCGAACAC
>Ga0190270_10000716_pt1 | contig 14785 bp, 16 predicted proteins | sample Popmic320T_FD_133748 | JGI IMG/M metagenome (GOLD analysis project Ga0190270, IMG submission 133748) | Populus adjacent soil microbial communities from riparian zone of Weber River, Utah, USA - 320 T | ecosystem: Environmental > Terrestrial > Soil > Riparian zone | place: USA: Utah | collected... | reverse complement strand
GAGGGCTCGATTCCAAACGAGACGATCAAACGCGAAGGTTATTGGGCGGCGCAAGGCACTGACCCGGAGACGGGGCAGCCGATCACGACCTGCGAGTGGATTGACCGCCTGGCGCCGAAGGCCTGGGCCGTGGTCGCTGCAGGCACTTGCGCCACTTACGGCGGCATTCACGCAATGCAGGGCAATCCAACAGGTTGCATGGGGCTGGCCGATTACCTGGGCTGGAACTTTCGTTCGACCGCCGAGATCCCGATCGTCAACGTGCCCGGATGCCCGGTGCAGCCGGACAACTTCATGGAGACCGTGCTCTACCTGCTTTATCAGGCGGCGGGCCTGTCGCCGATGATCCCGCTCGACGATCGACTCCGTCCGACGTGGCTCTTCGGCAAAACGGTGCACGAAGGCTGCGACCGCGCGGGTTATTACGAGCAGGCCGATTTCGCCGGCGAGTATGGCTCGCCCAAATGCCTGGTCAAGATCGGGTGCTGGGGGCCGGTGGTTAACTGCAACGTTCCCAAGCGCGGATGGATGCGCGGTGTTGGCGGATGCCCGAATGTCGGCGGCGTCTGCATCGCATGCACCATGCCCGGCTTCCCGGATAAGTTCATGCCGTTTATGGACGAACCGCCGGGATCGGCGCTCTCGACGGGCGTGGTCGGCGTCTACGGGGGAATGATCCGCGCGCTGCGCGGCATCACCAACAACACCGTCAACAAGGAACCGAGTTGGCGGCATTCGGGGACGCGCCTCACCACAGGCTATCGGCCACGAACGTATTGATCAGTACACGCTTTGAAACAATGAAAGTAGACAGGATTGACAGGATTGACAGGATTGTTCAGGATTTTGTGAATTGGGTTGAATCCTGAACAATCCTGTCAATCCTGTCTACTTCCCGAGGAGGATTATGGCTACTGCGACTAGACCGGTGAAATCGGTGTTGCCCAAGACCGAAGGGCTGGTGGAGATGAACTGGGATCCGATCACCCGTATCGTCGGCAGCCTCGGCATCTTCACCAAGATTGATTTCAAGAACAACGAAGTTAAAGAGTGTTACAGCACTTCTTCGATCTTTCGCGGCTACAGCGTCTTCATGAAGGGCAAAGACCCGCGCGACGCTCATTTCATCACCAGCCGCATCTGCGGCATCTGCGGCGACAACCACGCCACCTGCGCCGTCTACGCTCAGAACATGGCTTTCGGCGTGAAGCCGCCGAACCTGGGCGAGTGGATCATCAACCTCGGCGAGGCGGCGGAGTACATGTTCGACCACAACATCTATCAGGATAACCTGGTCGGCGTGGACTACTGCGAGCAGATGGTCAGGGAGACCAACCCCGGCGTGTGGGAGAAGGCGCAGCGGAAAGAGGCGCCGAACGCGAAGTTGCACGGTTACAGAACCATCGCCGACATAATGACGGCGCTCAACCCGTTCACCGGGGAGTTCTACCTCGAGACGCTGCAAATGAGCCGGCTGACGCGCGAGATGTTCTGTCTGATGGAAGGCCGTCACGTCCACCCCTCGACGCTCTATCCCGGCGGCGTGGGAACGGCGGGCACGGTGCAGGTCTTCACCGATTATTTGGTGCGACTGATGAAGTACATCGAATTTATGAAGAAGGTCGTGCCACTGCACGACGACCTCTTCGACTTCTTCTACGAGGCGCTGCCCGGTTACGAGAAGGTCGGCGAGCGGCGCGTGCTGCTGGGCTGTTGGGGATCGTTCAACGACCCTTACGTCTGCGATTACACCTACCGGAACATGTCCGAGTGGGGGCGCGCAATGTATGTCACGCCGAGCGTAATCGTTGACAACAAAGTCGTCACTAACGATCTTGTCAAGATCAACCTCGGCATCCGCATCCTGCTCGGCAGTTCGTACTATGAGGATTGGGATAACGCAGAGACCTTCGTCAGCCACGACCCGCTCGGCAATCCCGTGGATAAACGCCATCCTTGGAACCAGACCACGATTCCCAAGCCGCAGAAGCGCGACTTCGAGGGTAAATACACGTGGGTGATGTCGCCGCGCTGGTACGACGAGCGGACGGGCGATTACCTGGCGCTCGACACCGGCGGGGGCCCATTGCCGCGGTTGTGGGCGACAGCGGCCAACGGGCTCGTGGACATCGGCTACGTCAGAGCCACGGGCGACAGCGTGGTCATCAACCTGCCGAAATCTGCGACACTGCCCGAGGTCTCGTTTGAGTGGAAGATTCCGAAGTGGTCGAACGCCATCGAACGCAACCGCGCGCGAACCTACTTCCAGGCCTACGCGGCGGCTTGCGCGCTCTATTTCTGCGAGCAGGCGCTGGGCGAAGTGCGTGCGGGGCACAACAAGACCTGGTCTGATTTCAAAGTCCCGGAGGAGGCCATCGGCTGCGGCTTTCACGAGGCGGTGCGCGGCGTGCTCTCGCACCACGTCGTGATCCGCGACGGCAAGATCGCCAACTATCACCCTTACCCACCGACGCCCTGGAACGCCAGCCCGCGCGACATCTACGGCGCGCCGGGACCTTATGAGGACGCGGTGCAGGGCACGCCGATTTTTGAAGAAAACGGGCCGGACAATTTCAAAGGCATAGACATTATGCGAACCGTGCGCAGCTTCGATCCGTGCCTGCCCTGCGGCGTGCATATGTATCTGGGCGCCGGCAAGACGCTGGAGACGCGCCATTCGCCGATGTTCGGGGTCATCAAATAAGGGCCCGGGTAAAAGTTTTGCGGTGTAAAAGTGTGGCGCGAGTTGTTTACTCGCGCCCATGGAGTTTCCGCCAAGGCGCGAGTAAACAACTCGCAAGGCGCTTCCTTGCCTCCGATGAGTGAAGAGAATTCTTTCCAGCGACTGAGTCAACGCGTCGAAAGGCTGATTGCCAGGATCGAAGCGGCGCCTGACCCGAGCATGCGGGCCGACGCGTTGGAGTTGACGCGATCATTGATGGAATTGCACGGAGAGGCGCTGGATCGCCTGATGGAGATCGTTGCGCGGGCCGGCGCCTCGGGTTATGCCCTGATGGACGACTTCGCCGGCGACGATCTGGTGGCGAGCCTATTGTTGCTTTACGGGCTGCACCCCTACGACCTGGAAACTAGAGTGATGAAGGCGCTGGATGGGGCGCGTCCGTTCCTGCAGTCGCACGGCGGCGACGTTGAGCTGCTGGGTGTGGCCGAGGGAGTGGTCAGATTGCGCCTGGCGGGGAACTGTCATAGCTGCCCTTCGTCGACTATGACGCTCAAACTGGCTATTGAGCGCGCGATCTATGAAGCGGCGCCCGATGTGACGGAAATCATAACCGGGGACCAGATCGTTCGGGAGGAACCGGGGCCGGCGAATGGCCTCGTGCAATTGAGGGGATTGTCAGGCGCCCGCAAATACGACGAGCGCATAAGCGTAGGCGCCGCAAGACAAAACATTCCGCCTTCCACAATGAAAGGAGAGACTCATGGCTAAACCGCGACAGGCGCCCGAAGCGCGGGAAATTTCGGAGAGGCCAATGCCTCATTCGGAAGCCGAACGAGAGAAAGAGATCAGAATGCCTGCGGGGAGAGACATTCACCGGAAACATCGTAGCACGCGCGCTGAAACCACGCCTGAGGACGTCACCGGCATCAACCCGGAAAAAATGAAGCCGATTGATCCGAGGATGATCTACATCCCTCCGACTTGAAGCCAGATGCGCATGATTGAAAGAACGAAGCATAACGGCTCATTCGCCGCGCTCCGCCGGTTCGCCCGCGCGCGAACGGTGATTGAGCGCTGCGATTTCTGCAGCGCCGAATTGGACGAACTCCACCAGCACCTGATCGAACCGGAGCGGCGGCGATTGGTATGTGTCTGCGGAGCGTGCGCGATCCTGTTCGGCAGTCAGGGCGAGACCGCATATTGGCGTGTGCCGCGGCGGATCCGCTACTTACCGGACTTTCGGATGACGGACGCGCAGTGGGAAGGATTGTTGATCCCGATTCAACTGGCTTTCTTTTTTCAAAGCGGCAGGATGGGCAGAGTCGTGGCGCTATATCCGAGCCCCGCAGGGCCGATTGAATCGTCGCTCGACCTGCGGATGTGGGACGAAATCGCGCAAGACAATCCGGCGCTGAAGCGCATGTCGCCGGACGTGGAGGGGTTGCTCGTCAATCGAGCCGGAAGGGCCGGGAGCGAGGGTGGCTCGCATGAATACTTCCTTGCGCCTGTAGACGAATGCTTCAAGCTGGCCGGGTTGATTCGCTCGAACTGGCGGGGACTGTCCGGCGGCGAGGAGGCTTGGAAAGAGATCCGGCGATTCTTCGCCGATTTGAAGGCGCGGGCGAGTCAGGTCGGGGGGGGAACCGCATGCCTGACCTGAATTTCGAGATCGAGAGCGTCGCGCCGCGGCCCTACGCCGTGGCGCCGCTGCTGAACTTCAAACTGCGCGTCGGTAACGCGACTGGCGAGCCGGTGCGCTCGGTCATTTTGCGCTGCCAGATCATGCTCGAAGTGGCGCGTCGTCGTTACAACGATGAAGAACGGGATCGGTTTCTCGATCTATTCGGCGAGCCGGAGCAGTGGGATCGCACGCTGCGCAACATGCTGTGGACGAACACAAGCGTCCTGGTTCCCGAATTCGCCGGCGCCACGACCGTTGATTTGCCCGTCGATTGCACCTTCGATTTCAACGTGGCGGCCACGAAGTATTTCGCCGGCATGGAAGAAGGAGAAGCCCCGCTCCTGCTGCAATTCAGCGGGACGATCTTTTATACGGCGGAAACCGGCGCGTTGCAGGTGACGCAGATTCCCTGGGAGAAGGAGGCGCGCTATCAGCTGCCCGCGCGAACGTGGCGCGAGATGATGGACAGATACTATCCCAACAGCGCCTGGCTGTGTTTGAGGCGTGACGTCTTCGACCGTTTGTACAGATACAAAGTGCGCCATGGCATTCCGACCTTCGAACAGGCGTTGGAGAGAGTGATCCCGGACGTGAGCGCGGAGATGAAGGAACCTGAGCTCGAAGAGCCGAACGCGAAGGAGACGATGCGCTAATGGACCTCAAACTCGTGGAAAGAATCGCCGACGCCTTGCTCTATGAAGGTTATCTGCTCTATCCATACCGGCCATCGGCGATCAAGAACCGGCTGCGGTTCAACTTCGGCGTATTCTATCCGCGGGATTACGGCCTGGCGCACGACGAACTTTTCAGCATGCAGACCGAATGTCTGGCGACGTGTAATTGGCGGATGGCGTTTGACGTGCGCCTGCGGTTCCTTCATTTGACGGCGAGCGAAGGCTGGCAGGAGGCCATCGGGCGCGAAGTGATTGTGCCCGCGCTCAGAACGGATGATCTGCTCGTCGCGCCGTCGCAGGCGCCTTTCGCATTTCCGTCGAAGCGTCCGAGCGGAGCCTTGAATGATCCATGGGGTCAGGATACTCGTGGGAAGCGGAAGGAGCAGGAGTCGATAAATGGGAATATTGAAATCGCCGCGCGCCAGGTCGCGGAGGGGGTATTCAAGATCACGCTGCGCATCCTGAACCTGACGCCGCTGGGGGACGCTCCAGGCGTGAGTCGTGATGAGGCTTTAAAGCGCTCGCTGGTTTCGACGCACGCCATCTTGAGCGCGCGCGGCGGGGAGTTCATTTCGCTGCTCGATCCTCCTGAATCGTTGCGCGATGTGGCCGGATCGTGCCGCAACATAGGGACCTACCCGGTGTTGGTCGGCGCCGAAGGGGAGCGCGACACGATACTCTCGGCGCCGATCATCCTTTACGACTACCCGCAGATCGCGCCCGAAAGCGCCGGCGATCTCTTCGACGGGACGGAGATTGACGAGATGCTGACGCTGCGCATCCTGACTCTGACGGACGAAGAGAAACGTGAGATGCGCGACGGAGACGAACGCGCGCGGCGAATTCTGGAGCGAACAGAAGCGATGCCCGCCGAGCAACTGATGAAGCTGCACGGGGCGGTGCGCGGTTTGCGACGGGTCGAGGGCGGCGCCCGATGAACGATTGGGAATGGCGATTGCTCGAAGACCGAATGCCGCTGGAATCGTTCAACGTCGACGGGATCGATCTCAAGCCAGGCGACCGCGTCCGGCTAAGGCCGCGAGCCGGCGCCGATATCTTTGACATTGCGCTGGCCGGGCGCGTCGCTACAGTTGAAGCCATCGAGCAGGATTACGAAGGCCGGATTCACTTCGCAGCGATTGTGGACGACGACCCTGGCAAAGATCTCGGTATGCTCCGGCAGCCCGGCCATCGCTTCTTTTTTGCGCCGGAAGAGATCGAGCCGCTGCCCCCCGGCGGAATTGACGAGGAGCCTTCAGGCGCCGTTGCGACTCCCTGAAACAATGAAAGCGCGCTACGTAGTAACGAATTTATTCGTCACGTTATCGTAACGTAACAACTTATGGTCTTTGAAAAATAAATGCAACAACCGTCTTCCCGGTCGCGGAGCGACCACGTGAGCCTAGCCCGGCTTTTCAAAGCCGGGTCGACTAACGCATATCTGTTCCCAGTCGCCGCAGCGACGGTTGATACCGGCGCCGGTATCAACCGTCGCTGCGGCGACTGAAACAACCACGTAACCGCCCTCCCGGCTTTGAAAAGCCGGGCTAGGCTCAAATGCCGCTGCGGCGGCAGGGGAATCTCGCCCCAGCTTTGATGATGTTTGGGAAATAAATGCAACGACTGCTGAATCCCATCTACTGCCGTCGGTCGGATTGCCGAATTCGTGGGTGCGTTTAATTTTCAAAGACCATTACTCGTTACTACGTGGTTATTTTCCGAGGAGTCGCGATGACGCCGCCGAAGATTCTAATTGCCGGAATCGGAAATATTTTCATGGGTGACGATGGCTTTGGTTGCGCGGTGGCTGAGCGATTGGCGCGACGCCCGCTGCCGGACGGGGTGCGCGTGATTGATTTCGGCATTCGCGGCCTCGATCTTGCTTACGCGTTGATGGGCGGTTATGGCGTTACGATCCTGATAGACGCTGTTCCGCGAGGCGGCGCCCCGGGCGCTCTCTACGTCATCGAGCCGGACTTGAACGAACTAAATGAACCGGGCGCGCAGGCGATGATGGTCGAAGCTCACACGATGAATCCGATGCTCGCGCTCGGTTTGGCGCAGTCAATGAACTGCGAGTTGAACCGGGTGCTGCTGGTGGGTTGCGAGCCGGCGACGTTTGGCCCGGAAGAAGGCCAGATGGGGCTCAGTGAAACAGTGGAGGCGGCCGTGCAGGGAGCGGTCGAGATGGTCGAATCGCTCGTCGCTGAAATACTAGGAGATCATCTGGGAGCGCAGGCATCCATGCCTGCGCGCTTCCGGCAATAGCCGACTGACCGAGGCAAGCAGGCATGGATGCCTGCGCTCCCAGGTTTTTCTGAAGGGAGGCTGGTAATGATGAGATTCAACATAAATGTTTACCCCTTCGGCATTGGCCGCAGGAAGAAGTCCGATCGTCTGCTGTGGAAGATTATCGGCGGCGCGGCGCTGGCCGTCGCCGGGGCGGGAGTGATCAGAATGCTTCCTGACATCAGGCGGTACATTCGCATCAGCACTATGTGAGAAAGGCGTATGCGAATCTTCAGACGTAATAACAGTGATCCGTTGAAGGGGATGATAGCGGGCGCCGCCGGGGGATTGGTCGCCTCCTGGGTGATGAATCAATTCCAGGCGCTGTGGAGCAGGATGGCTTACGGGGTCGAAAGGCCGCACGGCGCCCAAGCTCTACAGCAAGGCTCGCCGCGACACGGCGTCGCGCGCGAACTGCAAGAACGCGGCCGTGACAGGGAAGCGGACGATGCGGCGATAAGAACCGCCGTCGTGGTCTCTGAACGTCTTCTCGGCCTCGAACTGGCTGAAAGGGAGAAGAAAGAGATGGCTGGCGCCGTCGTACATTACGCGTTTGGCGTGGCGACGGGCGGCCTCTACGGCGCGATAGCGGAGTTGAAGCCGGCGACGACCGCTGGCGCGGGCTTGCCGTTCGGCGCCGCGGTCTGGCTGATCGCGGATGAAATTATCGTGCCGGCGCTCGGCCTGTCAAAACCGCCGACGGAGTATCCGCCATCGACCCACGCTTACTCCATCGCTTCACACCTGGTTTACGGGCTGACGACCGAAATTGTGCGACGCGAGGTACGGCGCGCGCTGGACTGAGGTAAGGGCCATGCGTTATCGCGTTGAGGCGAGCCGGAGCCGATTCATCGCGCAGGCTTTCGCCGAGGGGTTGCTCTCGGCCTTCGGACACAATCCCAGGCTCGCCATCCGCGGCTTTGAAGGCGAGGTGGTATTCGACCCAGACGCGCCCAACGCCGCCTCGGTGTGGATGAAGGCGCGGGCCGATTCGCTCGTCGTGATTGACGACATAAGCGAGAAGGATCGGCGTGAGATCGAACGTGTGACGCGCGAAGAGTTGCTCGAAGCGGCCCGGAGCCCTGACGTCGTATTTCAGAGCGCGATCGTGACGGCGCATCAAGTTGCTGAAGGCCGATACCAGGCGCCAGTCGCCGGAAATCTGTCTCTGCGCGGAGTGACGCGCGAACTCGCGATTGACGCGATTGCGCTGGTGGAAGGGGATGAACTGCGCGCGCAGGGCGGATTCACGCTGCGGCTGACCGATTTCAACATCCGACCAGTCTCCGTCGCCGGTGGCCTGCTTAAGCTCAAGGATGAAGTCCGACTCTCGTTCGATATCCTGGCTCACGCGTCGGGCGAGTGAGAGCCTTTCAGCAAGGGCTTTTGCCATTGCTGACGGGTCGTAAAGGTTTTTGAAGATTAAATGCGCCCACGCCATCTAACGCAGGGGCGGGTTTTCCCCGCCCCTGTCTGGGATCCTGGCGATGGGGCGGGGGAAACCCGTCCCTACAATGCTGGGCTTGCTCCGCTCGCGGCGTTGACCCGTAAACACATTTGAAAACCGCTCTACTAAGGAACGATGCACGAGCTTTCCATCGCGATGAGCATCATCGAAGGCGCTGCGGAAGAGGCGCTGCGACACGGCGCCGTGAAGGTCAACGCCGTGCATCTTAAGCTGGGGCTGCTTTCGGGGGTGGCCAAAGAAGCGCTGCTCTTCTCTTACGAATTGGCATGCGAGGGCACTGCGCTGGAAGGTTCGCGCCTGGTCATCGAAGAGGTTCCGGCCACGGTCTTTTGTCCGAGTTGCGAAGTTGAGCGCCCGCTCACTTCGATTCAAAGGATGTGTTGCCCGGTTTGCGGCGCGCCTACCCCTCAAGTCGCTCAGGGCAGGGAAATCGAGCTGGTCGCTATGGAGATCGCCACATGAACATAACGCCACGGCTGGTCGAAGTCAGACGGAACGCGTTCAAGCAGAATGACGCGCTTGCGCGCGCGTTGCGCGACCGTTTTCGCGACGCCGGCGTGCGGGTCTTCAGCGTGGTTTCAAGCCCCGGCGCAGGGAAGACCGCATTGCTGGAAAAAACGCTGACGAGATTGCGGCGGCAATGGCGGGTGGCGGCGCTCGTCGGCGATCTTGCGACAGAGAACGACGCGGCTCGGCTCGCCCGCGCTCAAGCGCCCGTCAAACAGATCATCACCGGCACGGTATGCCACCTCGACGCCGCGATGATCGAGCGGGCGCTCGAGGGCTGGAACCTGAATGAACTCGACCTGCTGTTCATCGAAAACGTCGGCAACCTGGTCTGCCCGGCGAGCTACGACCTCGGCGAAGAGTCGCGTGTGGTTTTGCTTTCAGTGACCGAGGGCGAAGACAAGCCGCTCAAATACCCGACGATCTTCAACACGGCGGACGTGGCCTTGATTACCAAGATTGATCTGGCAGGCGCAGTCGAATTCGACCTGGCCGCCGCGCGCGACAACATTCAACGAGTACGGCCCGGTATGCAAATTATCGAAGTTTCAGCGAAGACTGGCGAGGGAATGGAAGTATGGATGGGACTTTTTCAATCGCGGATTGCGGATTGAAAATTCCGATTAAAGCATTCGGCTTGAACGTTCAGCCGCTCCCTCACGGTCGCGGTACTGTATCGCGCGCGTAAGCAAGCGGTTCCCGAACGTGGGAGTCGAAAATTCCGATTGAATCCGCAATCCACGATCCGCAATTACGTAAATGGCGACACGAGTGCAAATTCTGGTGCGAGGCGTTGTGCAGGGGGTGGGATTCCGCCCTTACATCTTTTCGCTCGCCCGGAGGCGCGACCTGCGCGGTCAAGTGTTCAATAACGCTGCGGGCGTTTTGATCGATGTCGAGGGAGAGAAGAACGATATTGAACAGTTCATCAACGAGATCGAGTTTAACCCACCGCCGCTGTCACAGATTGAATCTGTGGAACGCCGCGACAACCTGCCTCTCGCCAACTACCTAGAATTCCGCATCGTCGAGAGCGAGTCCGCCGGGAGGAAGTTCGTTCCTCTCTCGGCTGACATCGCCACTTGCGCCGATTGCCTGAGAGAACTGTTCGATCCGCGAGACCGGCGCTACCGCTACCCGTTTATTAATTGCGTCAACTGCGGCCCGCGCTTCACGATCGTCGAGGATGTGCCTTATGACCGCGCGAGGACGACGATGCGTGAGTTCACGATGTGCGCCGCGTGCCTGGCCGAATACGAAAATCCTTGCGACCGCAGATTTCATGCCGAACCGACGGCCTGCGTGGTTTGCGGCCCCCGGCTTTATCTGACGGACGAGAACGGGCGCGAGCTTGAAGGCGGGGACGATGCGATCGGCCACGCGCGCAGGCTGCTTTTGCAGGGACAGATTCTCGCCATCAAGGGCGTTGGCGGATTCCACCTCGCCTGCGACGCGGCGAACGCCGAGGCGGTCGAACGATTGAGACGGAGAAAATATCGTGAAGACAAACCGTTTGCGCTGATGGCCGGTTCAATTGAGATGATTAAGGATTATTGCTCCGTCTCAACATTCGAGCGGGATTTGTTGCTCTCCACGCAACGCCCGATTGCGCTGCTCGACCGCAAGCCCGAGTCGGCCCTCCCGGACTGGCCGAGGGCGGTGGCCCCCGGTCTGAATTCGCTCGGTTTCATGCTGCCCTACACGCCGCTGCATTATCTGCTGCTGGAAAATCTGGATCGCCCGTTGGTGATGACGAGCGGGAACGTCTCCGACGAGCCGATCTGTTACGAAAATCGAGACGCGCTGGAACGATTGAGTAAAATCGCCGATTACTTTCTGCTTCACAACCGGCGCATTCACGTCCGCGCGGATGATTCGGTGGTTTGCGCGCGCGGGAAGAAAGAGATGATCCTGCGCCGCGCGCGCGGCTACGCGCCCCGCGCATTGAAGACCTCTTTCCGATTCGCGCGTGAGGTTCTGGCATGCGGCGCTGAACTCAAAAACACTTTCTGCCTGGCGCGCGGCGATCACGCCTTCATCAGTCATCACATAGGCGATCTGGAAAACCTGGAAACGCTACGCTCGTTCGAGCATGGGATCGAACATTTCAAACGGCTCTTCAACCTGCGGCCGGAAGTCATCGTTCACGATTTGCACCCCGAATATATCTCGACCAAATATGCGATGGCGCTCGACGATGAGTTGGTCAAAGTCGGCGTGCAACACCATCACGCGCACATCGCCAGTTGCATGGCCGACAACGGCGTTGACGGCGAAGTGATCGGCGTCGCGATGGACGGGCTCGGCTTTGGGACGGACGGCCGATTGTGGGGCGGCGAATTTTTAGTGGCCGATTTCGCGCGGGCCGAGCGCGTCGCGCATCTTGAATACACGCGGATGCCCGGCGGGATGAAGGCGATCCGCGAGCCGTGGCGGATGGCGATGAGCTATCTGCATCGGGCGTTGGGGGACGAAGTCCTCGATTTGGACCTCGATTTTGTGAGGCGGCGGGATCGGCGCGTGTGGGCGAGGCTGCGACAGATAATTGAGCAAGGCATGAACAGCCCGGAAACCTCGAGCATGGGACGACTCTTTGACGCCGTGGCGAGTCTCACCGGCATGCGTGATGTGGCGCATTACGAAGGCCAGGCCGCCATTGAACTGGAGATGATGGCGGACGAGAGTCAGGGAGGGAGCTATGAGTTCGACTATTCCGGCGAGATCATCGAGCCAGGGCCAGTGATTCGCGATATCGTCGCCGACCTCATTCGCCGCATTCCCGCGACGGTGATCGCGGCAAAGTTTCACAACGCGGTCGCCAGTCTGATTTTCCAAGTCGCGCGCCGGATCAGAGCCGAGCGAAGGCTTCATCGCGTGGCTCTTTCAGGGGGCGTCTTTCAAAATCGCCTGTTATTGAAGCGAACGACGAGACTGCTCGAGTCCACTGGCTTCGAAGTCTTAACTCACAGCCGCGTGCCGCCAAATGACGGCGGCATCGCGCTCGGCCAGGCGGTTGTGGGCGACGCCGTGGTCAAAGCGAATTGGGCGGCGCCGGATCAGGCGGGGAGGATTTAAGCAATGTGTCTTGCGATTCCGGGCAGGGTTGTCGAGATAGTGGATGAAGCCGGCGACATCGCCAAAGTAGAGGTTGGCGGCGTCCGCCGCAATATCAATATCGCATTGCTTGACGCCGTGCGCGTGGGCGATTACGTATTGATCCACGTCGGCTTCGCATTGAGCAAGGTAGACGAACATGAAGCCGCTGAGACATTGCGCCTGCTCGAAGAACTCGGGTCATACCAGGACGAACTCGATCAGTTCAAAAGTTCGCTGATGTGACTTCTGCGAATCAAGGGGCTTGATGACCGTGCTTACTCGTTCCGGCGATGCGATCGGTCAATCAGGTGAATTTCCAAGTGCGATATAACTATGGCGGTTTTTAATTGGATGTACGGGATTGCTTACAGTGACTGAAATCGCGAAGCGTATGGAGTGCGGCGAGTCCTCGCCGCTTTCCATTTCAAGAAAGAAAAGCGGCGAGGACTCGCCGCACTCCATACGCTAGCGCGCGCCCCGCAATTAAATCGTTTCCCGAGCGAGCGTGACTCGACTCGCGGTATTGATACGTAACCGCATTTGAATGACGATCTAAAATAATGAGCAAGACCGCTGAAGATTTCTCGAAAACCTTTTATCCGTTTCTGCACGACGATGATAAGCGCCGCGAAGGCGGCGTCGGTTTGCCCGATGGTTTTATGGATGAGTTGAGTCAGGCGCTTGTGGCGAAAGCCCGCGAGAGCGCCGAGGTCAAGACCCTTTTCTTTGAAGAGAACAAGGGGGCCATTCTGCAAGCTTCGCTGGCGATGGCCCGCGCGTTCCATCGTGGGGGCAAACTGCTCGTCTGCGGCAACGGGGGGAGCGCGACCGACGCCGAGCATGTCGCCACCGAGTTCATGCACCCGATCACCGTCGGGCGCCGCGCGCTGCCCGCGCTCTCGCTCACGAACGACGCGGCGACGATGACGGCTGTGGCCAATGACGTGAGCTTCGCCGACGTCTTCTCGCGGCAAATCATCGCGCTCGGCAAGGCCGGAGACGTGTTGCTGGGCGTTTCGACCAGCGGCAATTCCGAAAACTTGTTGCGCGCGTTCGAAACCGCGAAGCGGATCGGATTGGTCACAATCGGTTACGCCGGCGGCGACGGCGGCAGGATGATCGCGAGCGGCGCGGTGGATTTCTGCCTGACGGTTCCGACCGCCAGCGTCCATCGCGTGCAGGAGACACAGGTTACGCTCTATCACGTGATGTGGGATCTGGTTCACGAACTCCTGGGGCATCGTTCGTTGCTCGCGGGCTGAATGCTCTGTTCCCTAAATCGAACCGCGCAACATTGGGACGCCGGTACAGTACCGCGCGCGTAAGCAAGCGGTTGACTTATTTAACGGCCGCTTGCTTACGCGCGCGGTACTGTACCGATCTCGCGCGCTCTGATTTAAACAGATACCTAAAGACATGATTAACGCTGTAATGAAGAAAGCGGCTTATGAAATATCTTGACGAATACCGTAAGGGCGCCATCGCCAAACGGCTGGCCGGAGAGATCGCGCGGCTCTCGGCGCGGATAGGCGATCCGCCGCTCAATTTGATGGAGGTTTGTGGCGGACATACGCACACGATCTTCAAGTATGGCATTGAAGACCTTCTCCCGCCGAATGTACAGATGATTCACGGGCCGGGCTGCCCGGTATGCGTCATTCCGCTCGGCCGCGTGGATGACGCTCTGGCCATCGCCAGGCGCGAAGGCGTCATCTTCACTACATTCGGCGATATGATGCGCGTGCCGGGATCGAAGACGAGCCTGTTGCAAGCGAAGGCCGAAGGCGCCGACGTGCGAACGGTCTATTCGCCGCTCGACGCCTTGAAACTCGCCAAGCGGAATCCTGATCGTGAAGTAGTCTTCCTCGCGCTCGGCTTTGAAACGACGGCGCCCTCGACCGCGCTGACCGTGATGGCCGCCGCGAGAGAAGGGGTCGAGAATTTCAGCGTCTTCTGCAACCACATCATGATCGTGCCGGCGTTGAAGGCCTTGCTCGATTCACCCGACTTGAAGCTGCACGGTTTCGTAGGGCCGGGCCACGTCAGCGCGGTGATCGGCACGCGTGTTTACGAGTTCGCGCCGCGTGAATACGGCAAGCCGCTGGTCGTTTCGGGCTTCGAGCCGCTCGACGTGTTGCAGTCAGTGGCGATGATCATCAAACAGATTGTCGAAGGCAGGGCCGAGGTCGAAAACCAGTATACGCGCTTCGTCTCGCGTGACGGCGGCGCGAACGCCCTGGCGGCGATCTGCGAGACCTTCGAGGCCCGCGATTATTTCGAGTGGCGCGGCCTCGGCTCGATCGCGCATAGCGGTTTGAAATTCAAGAAGGTTTACAGCCGCTTCGACGCCGAACTGCGGTTCGCCGTGCCCGGGCTGCGCATCGCTG
>Ga0190270_10000715_pt1 | contig 14798 bp, 11 predicted proteins | sample Popmic320T_FD_133748 | JGI IMG/M metagenome (GOLD analysis project Ga0190270, IMG submission 133748) | Populus adjacent soil microbial communities from riparian zone of Weber River, Utah, USA - 320 T | ecosystem: Environmental > Terrestrial > Soil > Riparian zone | place: USA: Utah | collected... | reverse complement strand
TACTTAACAATCTGACTACTTATGGCGAGTTGTTGCCTACTACAACTCGCACGATGACTTTCCGCGTAACCGCGCGTGATAACCGCGCCGGCGGAGGTGGCGTCGAATACGATTCGATGAAGGTCAACGTGAACTCAGGCGCCGGGCCCTTTGTAGTGAGCTATCCAAACGGCGATGAATGGTGGACTGCTGGTTCAACCAGGACAGTTACCTGGAATGTAGCTAAGACAGACCAGGCTCCAATTAGCGCAACACACGTCGACATCTATCTTTCCACTGACGGCGGGCAAACATTCCCGATCGCACTGGCCAGTGCTGTTCCGAATGATGGTTCACAAGAAGTTACGGTTCCAGGTATTTCGACTTCCGATGCGCGAGTGCGTATTTCAGCAATCGGAAACATCTTCTTCGATCTCTCGAACAAGGATTTCTATATCGATCCGCCACCGCAGCCGCCTGTAGCAGTCAACGATCTGGCCGCAACGGTCTTTCAAACCCCAGGTTTCATACCTGTGCTCAGAAACGACAGCGACGTCGACAGTCCCGTGCTCACCGTAGTTGCGGGTCAATCGCCGACCAATAAAGGTGGAAGTGCCGTGGTCCATGATAATGGGACGCCGGCAAACACTGCTGATGATGGAATCTTTTATACGCCGCCACCGCAATATTCGGGCCTTGATCAATTCACCTACACGATCAGTGACGGCGCGTTGACAGCCACCGCGACGGTCACTGTGGGCATCGCGCCGTTTTGTTCGCCCGAGCCCACTGGTACTTTTCTTGCTGACTTCGAAACAGACAACAACGGGTTTACGGTATTGACTCCGGGGAAACCTTCAGCGAGTCAGCCATGGACCCGCGTAACCGATCCCAAGTCGCACAGTCTCGTCACGTCCTTCTTTACTGAAGCCTTATCGGCCCAGTTGGCAGTTAAGGACGACCGGCTGATCTCGCCGCCTCAACTTCTCAGCTCCACAAGCCGTTTGAGCTTCTGGCATCGTTTCGACCTGGAATTTGATTGGGATGGCGCTGTGCTCGAGGTTTCAACAAACGGCGGCGCAAGTTATGTCGACGTCACTGCTGCCGGAGGAAACTTTATCAGCGGAGGCTACACGAAAATAATGGCCAATGGGCCGTTGGCTGCTCGCGGGGCCTGGACCGGCAGGTCGCCAGGTTTGATTAATGGCGCGGGTGATATGAACGTGGTCGAAGTAGACCTCGCGGCACTGGCCGGCCAGACCGCGATCTTCCGCTGGCGTCTACGCACGGATGACTTGACGGCGGACGAAGCGCTCGGCTGGTGGGTTGACGACATTCAGTTTACCAATCTGTTGGTCGAACCGCCGTGTAATACTCCACCGTGGGCCAGCAGCGTATCAGTCTCTACTAATGAAGATACCCCCGTTGACATAATCCTGACTGCCGCTGACGATGGCGACACTCCAGTTACATACACCGTGGAGACCGGTCCAGGTAACGGTACGCTGACAGGAAGCGCTCCTAATCTTACCTATACGCCTTCGGCAAATTATTACGGTCCCGACAGCTTTACCTTCCGCGTCAATGACGGTGAGCATCAATCAAATGTGGCCACTGTCAACATTACAGTAGTGCCAGTAAATGACGCGCCCACCGCCGGGCTTTCGGCAGCGCCTGCTTCGGGCGATGCTCCAATAACAGTTGCTTTTAGTGCATCGTCGGCTGACGTAGACGGCGATGCTGTCACGGCATACCGCTTTAACTTTGGAGACGGTTCTCCAGAGGTAACGCAGTCGACGCCAAATGCGAGTCACACCTACTACACTCCCGGCTACTACACGGCGACAGTTGTTGTGTTTGATGCCAGGGGCGCCGCCAGCACCAATACGGCCGCTGCCGAGGTTGAGGTTAAAGACCGGATCCTGGAAACCATCGAAGACAACGATTCCAGGATTGCCTACTCGAACGCCTGGCATCTCGAGAATTATTCGCTGGCGAGCGGCGGTCACTTCCGATACCACACGGGGAAGAATAAGAACGATTCTGTGAAGCTGGATTTCCAGGTGCTGGCCGGAAAGCTTGGAACCATCACCTACTACTTTGCTCGAAGCAATAAGGCCGGAACGGCTGAGGTCTACCTGGATGGCATTAAGCAGGCGACGGTGAACTACAGCAGTACGATGGGTACAACTAAGTCACCAGAGATTAAAGAGAGCAGCAACCTCAGCTACGGCAACCTGCAGCCGGGGGCACACTCACTTGAAATTAGAAACCTCGAAGACGTCGTCTACGTTGATCGGTTTGTACTTCAGAGTTCAGGATCAGTGGCACGACCGCCAGCGGGGCCAGGAGAAACCACAAATCAATCGAGTAGCGCCGCTCGTGGAGAAACAGCCAGGACAAGTTACCAGGCGCCTTCGAATGCGAAATCCGTTTCGATATTTACCGAGACCAGCCTGAATGTCCCGTTTCAGCTGGTGCTGGTCAATCCCAATGGATTGACGGTTGAAACTGTCAGCGCTTCGAATGGCAAGGCAAGCCTTACTCAACCGGTTACGCAGGGAGGTGTTTACGTAATCAAGGTGGTGAACCTGAATCTTGGGCCATTGCAGTTTACGACGACGGTTACACCGTTAACGACGAGATAGCTTTTGATTCGGTACGAATCCGGGAATAGTTAGAGGTCGGGAAGGAGGGCTTGCCCCCGCTCTTCCGTTGATGACCCTGGAGTCGCGACGAAGAGCGGGGGCAAGCCCTCCTTCCCGTCCTCGAACTATCTCCCAGGTTATCCAGCGACGTTGCGCATCAAGCTCGCAAATCGTTCGGCTGGAATGTTGCCACCCGTCAATACTCCCACTACCTTCTTCCCACGCAGTCCATCGCCCAGCTTCACTGCTGCGGCCAGAGATGCCGCCCCGGCGCCCTCGACGACTTGCTTGGCATGCCGTGCCAGCAGTCGAACCGATTCGTTGATCTCTTCATCCGTTACCAAAACGAAATCTGCGAGCAGTTCCCAAAGTATCTTGTTCGTCATCTCAAAAGGAACGCGCGTTGCCAGGCCTTCATGTTCGGTCTTCATCGTCGGATATGGATCCAGTGTGCGATTGCGCCAGGCGTGCCACATAGCGGGCGCGGCTTCTGACTGAACTGCGATTACGCGCACGCTCGGATTGAGTTGTTGCGCGGCGAGGCAAATACCCGAGGCACAACTGCCGCCGCCCGCAGGCGCAATGATCGCATCAACGTCGTGAAGGTCCTCGAAAATCTCCAGCCCGATTGTGCCGACCCCTGCTATCAACCTGGGTTCGTTAGCCGAGTGCACATAACGGAAGCCCTCTTCGCGTCCGACGCGTTCGCATTCAACGCGTGCTTCATCGAAGTCGTCGCCGTACTGACGAACCTCTGCGCCCAGGTCGCGCATTGCCTGCATCTTCGATTCGTTTACGTTCTTAGCTGGAGCATAAATGATCACGCGCATGCCGAAGAGACGGCCGGCGTAGGCGATCGACTGTCCGTGATTACCGGTCGATGCTGTGATCAAAGTGACTTGCCCACCTGCATCTTTTGCTTGCTCAACCCACCCGCCATCGCGCGGTACTGACTCCATTGCGTCTGAACTCCCGCTTACATTGCCAACCAGGTTGACGCCCCCGCGCACTTTAAACGCGCCGACCGGTTGCAGGTTTTCTAACTTAGCGTAGTAATCGCAGCCCAGCTCTTCAGAAATTTTCGCAATGCGAACGAGCGGAGTCTTAGGCAAGTAAGGCTTGATGAATTCGCGGGCCTCGACGATGTCTTCGAAAGTTGGCGGAAGCATGACGCGCAAACTACCAGTTTGCGAGGCGGGAAACAAATTCGTAACCAATAACAAAAATCTGAAGCAGTTTGAGCTTCAATTCTAAACCGCACCTGAGGGAATGAGTGACAGTCGCTGTGTGTTGCTAACAAACGGCGAGGCACGGTGGTTGCCACGCTACCATCGCACTGACTTCTGAGTATGGAAAGAATGCATTTTAAGATTTCCAAGTGGATCTGAAGTCAATTATCAAGGCTACTAAACATACAGGCCGCGGTGCTGACTCTGCGGCCCTTACAATGAGGCTATAAAGCTTACGGAGGAGAACATAATGGGTGAAACAACAGGTTCACAAACGCAACGTTCACGTATGGTCACGGGATTATTTAGAGACAGAGATAGTGCCGAGCAGGCGTATGGTTCGTTAACCAGTCGCGGCTACACAAAAGACGACGTCAATCTATTAATGTCCGACGACACGCGTAAGAAGCATTTCACTGATGACGGACGAGAAACAGAAATCGGCAACAAGGCCCTCGAAGGAGCCGGCACCGGCGCAGCTATCGGCGGCACCATCGGTGCGACCCTGGCGGCTATTGCAGCCATCGGGACCACGCTGGCACTTCCCGGTTTGGGACTCCTGGTCGCAGGACCGATTGCGGCAGCTCTTGCCGGCGCTGGCGCGGGCGGCGCGACCGGCGGAATTATCGGCGCGCTGGTTGGCGCAGGTATTCCTGAGGAACGCGTGAAGCGTTACGAAGAAGGTATCAGGAACGGTGGAATCGTGATGGGCGTAACACCACGCTCGGACGACGACGCTCTTTACTTTGAAGAGGAATGGAAACGGAATCGCGGTGAAGAGGTCTATCGGTAAATCTACGAAATTGTAGGCGTGCCGACACCGGGACCGCGGGCGTCTCGCCCGCCACCTTGCGCATGGAACTATCTGTCCTCAGTAAAACTTGTAGCGTCAGGTGGCGGGCGAGCGCCCGCGGTTCCAAGTGTGGGTACGCCCCACAGAATTACAAGACCGTTATCCTCGGTATGTCGATCGAACAAAGGGAGAAAAAATGCGACGAACTCTTACTCTTCTCTGCGCAATTGCTGTGCTTAGTCTAGGCGCCGGCTGTGCCTCAGACTCAGCGAATAATAGCAATGCAGCAGTTCAGACAAATGCGAATCTCAACCAGAATCTAAACGCCAACACCGCTCCGGCTAACGTTGGCGTGGTTACCAATGACAATGGGAACCAAAATACCGCTGGCGTCTCAACGATTAACTCTAACAACAACAAATCGGGTAACAGGAATGGCAATAGCAACGCCAGGCCAACGCCTTAGCTGCTGCCATCGCTTCAGTATCCACAGTTGAAGGTACGAAGGAGGGTGAATGCTACGGCCTCTTGCCCTCTCGTTGCGAAGCAGAACAGAGGGAGAGGGAAGTATGAAAAATAACATCTCACTTACAAATCACATCACAGACCTATTGTATCAAGCCCTTGAAACAGAAAAGGGAGGCGTGCAGATCTACACCACTGCTCTCCGTTGCGCAGTGAATGAAGAACTGAGGGAAGAGTGGCAGAAATACCTGGACCAGACTAAGAATCATGTGCAGGTTGTTACTGACGTTCTTAAGAGCTTCGGCCTCAATCCGGAAGCAGAAACGCCGGGACGCAAAATTGTTCGCCACATTGGGACCTCCCTAGTAAAGGCTATGGAGATGGCGCTGCGAGGAGCCGACCCTGCCTCAGCGCAAATAGTAGCCGCAGAGTGCGTCACACAAGCTGAGACGAAGGACCACCTGAATTGGAGTCTTATAGGCGAACTCGCAAAGAAAACTGACGGGGAAGAGGGTCTTGCGCTAAAGGAAGCCTACGATCAGGTCGAACCCGAAGAGGACGAGCATCTTTACCACACGCAAGGTTGGACACGCGAACTCTGGATTGACGCGCTGGGAATGCCGGCGGTGCTTCCGCCACCAGAGGAAGTGAAGGATGTGGGATCGGCGATGGAAGCCGCGCGAGCAAAGAAGTCGCGGAAGAAGGCGGCAAGCGCAAAGTAGGCCCGGGTTGTCGGAAGTGAATCGTGGAAGTGCTTTGCGTCGAAAACTGATCGCTGGTCTACGCGAGGCGATCCCATTAGCACCGTGGCTTCAGCCCGGTGATCCGGGTGGGGCTCGACACCACTAACCGTTTCAACGGTTTATGAAGCCGGAAACCGTTAAAACGGTTGGACGCAAATTGCAACTGCCTGTCAGCACGCAATTGTTCGCGACTCGACATATTCAGAATCAACTCATTTGAGTGAGACACGAGGGAGACGTATGACCACCAGAAAAGTAACGGGTAAAGGAAAAGAAAAGACAAAGTCGGCCGGAGTGAAAGTGCCAACGGCGGACGCCAAGCTGGAAGAGTTGTCGGAGAATTCCCCATACCGTGCCAACGACGCAAAAATTGACGACCTGGAGAAAAACATTGAGGACAGTGGCGGAGAATTCCTCACCACAAATCAGGGCGTTCGTATCAATGACAATCAGAACTCCCTTAAAGCCGGCGATCGTGGACCGACCCTCATGGAGGATTTCATTCTTCGCGAGAAGATTACTCACTTCGACCATGAGCGCATTCCAGAGCGAGTCGTGCACGCGCGAGGCTCCGCCGCACATGGGTACTTTCAGGTTTACGAATCGATGGCCCAATACACGAAGGCCCACTTCTTACAGGATCCGTCGATCAAGACACCTGTGTTCGTTCGCTTCTCAACCGTGGCAGGGTCGCGTGGTTCGACCGATCTCGCCCGCGACGTGCGTGGATTCGCCGTAAAGTTCTACACGCAGGAAGGGAATTACGATCTGGTTGGAAATAATATGCCGGTCTTCTTTATCCAGGATGCAATCAAATTTCCCGACCTGGTGCACGCGGTAAAGCCGGAACCTCACAACGAAATTCCGCAGGCCGCATCCGCCCACGACACTTTCTGGGATTTCATCTCGCTGATGCCGGAATCGATGCACATGGTCATGTGGTTGATGTCTGATCGCGCAATTCCCAGAAGCTTCCGCATGATGGAGGGTTTTGGCGTCCATACTTTTCGTTTTGTTAATGACAGGGGTAAGGCGCGCTTTGTGAAGTTTCACTGGAAGCCCTTGCTTGGTTTGCACCAGGTCGTCTGGGACGAAGCTCAAAAGATATCCGGCAAGGACCCTGACTTTCATCGCCGGGATCTCTGGGAAGCCATCGAGAATGGAGATTTTCCGGAATGGGAATTTGGTGTCCAGATAGTCGAAGAAAAGGACGAGCACAAATTTAGTTTTGACCTGCTTGATCCGACAAAGATAATTCCCGAAGAGCTCGTGCCGGTGCAGCGAATAGGCAAGTTGACGCTCAATCGCAACCCCGAGAACTTTTTCGCTGAAACCGAGCAAGTCGCTTTTCACACCGGCCACGTTGTGCCGGGCATCGACTTCACTAACGATCCACTCCTTCAGGGCCGGCTCTTCTCATACCTGGATACACAGCTGCTGCGTTTAGGTGGTCCAAATTTTCATGAGATTCCGATTAACCGCCCGATTGCGCCTGTGCACAATAATCAGCGCGACGGCTTTATGCGTCAGACCGTAAACAAAGGGCAATCAGCTCATGATCCAAACACGACCCGAGGTGGCTGCCCTTTTCAGGCCGGCGCGGACATGAGCGGGTTTACCAGCTTTGCGGAAAGAATTGATGGTCAAAAGATTCGCGCGCGCAGCGCCAGCTTCTTCGATCACTTCAGCCAGGCCACGCTCTTTTATAACAGCCAGTCGGAGGTTGAGAAGGCCCACATAGTTCGCGCGTTTCGTTTTGAGTTGGGCAAAGTCGAAACGCCTCCCATCCGCGAGCGCATGCTGGGTTTGATTGCGCAGGTAGACAAGGACCTGGCAAACCAGGTCGCTGAAGGTTTGGGTTTAAGTGTGCCGTCGAAGCTGGATAAGCCTCTGAACATGAGCATCCCGGCCGACGGTGATCCACGTAAGTTTCAACCGAAGCGTGTGCCACAGGAGATCGAAGAGTCGCCTGCTCTGAGCATGGTTGATAACCCAAATTTCCCCAAAGGCTCGATCAAGACACGCAAGATAGCGTTTCTCCTGGCCGATGGATTTGACGACGAGGCCGTCTCGGATATGAAAAAAGCACTGATGACTGCCGGGGCGCTGGCCATGACTGTTGCACCTCGACTCGGCGTTTTAACAGGAGCAAATGGTGAAGAGTGTAAAGCTGATTTCAGTTTTCTCACTGGTTCGTCGGTCTTGTTTGATGCGGTCTACATTCCAGGAGGAGATGCGAGTGTTGCCGCTCTCAAGAGTGAGGACGAAGCGCTCAATTTTGTGGACGAGGCGTACAAACACTGCAAGGCGATCGCGGCGAGCGGAGACGGCGTGGGGCTGTTAGCCAGATCTCTAGGTGAAAAGTTGAATGAGACAAACAGCACCGGTGATTTAGTTGCGACAATCCAGGGTGTGGTTATTAGTCGTGGACCAGCAACCGACAACTTCGCCTCGGCCTTCATTGAAGCCATCGCGCAACATCGGCACTGGGAGCGCGAAAGAGTGTGATTGTAGGGGCGGCACTCCGTGGCCGCCCCTCCTCTGGATTCCGCGAATCCTGGCGAAAACAGACCTCAATCGAGACGACGGGCTGGCCACGGAGTGCCACCCCCACAATGGTTATGACAATGGTTATGAGCCGCCGTGGGCGGACAAGTCCGCATTCTAAACGATAGATTTGACCTCGAAGGGCTTTATGAAAAAAATCTCCGGCCTCGGACTCCTGGTCTTATTGTCGCAAACCTCATGCATAGTCGCTGGTGGCTACAGCAGTGACGGCGGATGGTATATCTGGCCCGGTAGTTTCGTTGCGATCGTTGTGGTAGTTATTGCGTTTCTTCTATTAAGGAGACGCAGGTGATCGCACTATTGCCGATTTCCAATTGCGGATTTCCAATTGGTCCGTTCCAGAAGTGGCTCAACCGGCAATCGGCATTCTTGAGATCCACCCGCGACCGCGAGGTGGTACTGACCTCATCAGCGAAACTGCATCTGTGCCCAATTCACCCAAATATTTGACACCAATCTAACCACTGGAGTAGATTCCCTGACACCGAAACTTAGTCCTCGCCAGTAGTCACGTTTCAAGGTTGTAACTGCTTTAACTTGGTAGCCGAATTTTTCAAGTTGAGGTGTCTTATGTTTTCGCTGTGGCTTGTCCTCGACATTCACCCTTTACCGTAAGGTAGTCGGCCGCAACACTAAGTAACTGATTTCTGAAACAGACCAACCGGATCGGTTGCTTAGTCTTTCTCAGCTACAACCTCATTATTTGTGGTGATAGACCATGAAACTAAAGACAGCACTGCTTCTAACCAGCGAGGGGCAGGCAAATCATGAGCTGGCCGTCCCGCTGCGACAGATTCTGGAACCCCATTTCAACGTAGAAATATGCACGGCCCAATCGGAAGAGGGTCTTGCTTCGCCGTTCTTCATTGAAGCAATCAGAGATTCGGAAACCGCAGTCATGTTTCTCGCCGTAGACCAATCGCGGCTCGACTCAACCATGACGATTGTGGATACGGTGCGCCGGGAGAGCCGCGTTCCGCTGGTTTTGATAATTGAAGCCGGCAAACCCGACCAGGTTTTTGAATTGGCCAAAGACGTGTGTGACGACTTCGTTACACTGCCGCTCAAAGCCGGTGAAGTTCTGGCGCGTGCATGGAGATTGGTAGGTCAGGCGCAGCCGGCATCCCGACTAAGATCAGTTTCCCTCACATGGCCGGAGCGCAGAGGCCTCATCGGGGAGAGCGCAACATTTCTCACGCAAGTCGAAAGGATCTCGCAGATTGCGAAATTGAAGGCCAACGTTCTTCTGACGGGTGAAACGGGAACCGGCAAGGAGCTTTATGCTCGCGCTATTCATTATTCAAGTCTTCGTGCGCGCCAACCCTTTATGCCCGTCAACTGTGGTGCGATTCCCGCCGACCTGGTGGAAAACGAACTATTCGGTCACGAGCGAGGCGCTTTTACGAGTGCCGTAAGCCTCCAGACCGGATTGATCGAAGAGGCCAACGGCGGCACGCTTTTCCTGGACGAGATCGATTGTCTGCCGGTATTGGCCCAGGTCAAGTTGTTGCGTTTTCTGCAGGAAAAGGAATACCGCCCATTGGGTTCACCCAAGATGAGGCAGGCCAACGTGCGCGTAATCGCCGCCAGCAACGCAAACCTCGAGGAGGCCGTGGGTCACGGAAAAGTCCGACAGGATCTCTTTTATCGCTTGAACATCATCTCCATAACGCTGCCGCCTTTGCGAGAACGCAAAGAGGACATTCCCTTGCTGGCGCATCATTTCCTGGCGAAGTATGGGCGCGAATGTGAAAAGGAGCTCTGCGGCTTTTCCCGTGAGGCGTTGCATCTGTTAATGGTCTACCACTGGCCCGGAAATGTGCGTGAGTTGGAGCACGCTATCGAACGAGCCAGTGTTTTGTGTAACGGCAGGCGAATAGAAGTAGACGATCTTCTCCTCTCAAACACCGGCCTCGATCGACGAGGAGAATCGCTACAAGAAGCAAAGGCAAAAGAGATAGCCCGCTTCGAAAAGAACTACATCCAGGGAGTTCTCTCGGTTTGCAAAGGCAACATCACTCACGCTGCGCAAGTTGCACAGAAAAACCGCCGAGCGTTCTGGCAGTTGATTCAAAAACACGACATCGATGTGGCTCGCTTTAAAGCTTCTTAAGATAATTCATTGTAGGGGTGGCACTCCGTGGCCCCCCATTTGTTGCAACTAAGGCGTGTTTTCGATAGGCATTCGGAGGAAGGGGGTGGCCACGGAGTGCCGCCCCAACAATTCTGCTATGACAATTCTGTCCTACCTTTAAACCACTGACCATAAAACGAATTCCTAACTTCACCGAAGTTGCTCGGACAAAAAAGACCGGGTTCGTCGCCGCCAAACCCACAAACATTCAATCTTCTGTCCTGGCTCGGTGATTGCTGTCGATGGCTATTCTTAGTCGGCAGCAGATCACCAACAAGTCTGATGCATGAAGCAATCCTATCCGAGACTGCGCAGGCAATTTTGGATTATCTGCGCAGAAACCCTGAAGCGCAGGACACCCTGGAAGGAATAGTTCTGTGGTGGTTACCCGAGCCACATCACACGACGCGGGTGGCCACGATCAAGGAAGCGCTCCAGGAACTGATCGATGCAGAGTTCATCAGTGAACACCGAGGAAAGGACGCTCAAATCTCATATCGCATTACGTCTCTTGGCCTGCAAAAATCAGACGAGCACTTTCAGGAGAACGCAGACGCAACCAACGACCGGCCTCACCCAAACAGATAATTACCTGTGGCCGTCGTTGGTTTCAAACACGATTCATTTATTGTCGGGAAGCATTGAGGTCGAAATCTAAGGAGGAAGGTTAATGCCAGCCACACTTACTTACCCCGGTGTCTATGTTGAAGAGATCTCGAGTGGCGTCCACACGATCACGGGTGTTGCCACTTCTATCACGGCATTCATTGGCCGCGCCCTCCTCGGGCCGGTGAATGAGCCAATCATCGTTAACAGTTTCGGGGACTTTGAACGAACCTTTGGTGGGCTGTGGCTAGAGAGTTCGATGAGCTTCGCGGTCCGCGATTTTTATCTCAACGGCGGCAGTCAGGCAATCATCGTGAGGCTCTTCGCGCCGAGTGATGCCCAACAGCAGGAAGCTCTGGCTGCTGCGCAGGCTGAGGCGGGCACAGCTGCCGACGCCGTGATTCAAGCAGCGACGGATGCACGGGACGTGGGCGGAACAACCACCGACGCTGACGTGGCAACGGCGGCCGAAGGCGCGGTGGCCGCTGCGGGCGCCGTCAGCGCGGCCGCACTCTCAGCCGCAACCTCGGTCGCGGCCGCGGGCAGGGGCGCGGTGGGCGCTGTTCCGGCGGCCACGAATGCGGCGCGCAATGCCGTGGTCACTGCGGCGCAGGGTGCTAAGGCTCCGGCCGTCGCTGACGCTTCCGCCGCGGTGCCGAGCAATCGCGCGCGTCTCGCGGTCGGTGATGCTACCGCTGCCGCACCAGTTTTGCTCAACCTTGAAGCTGCCTATGAAGGCGCTTGGGGCAATAAATTGCGCGCGCGGACAGATTATGCGGTAAAGACTTCGCCAGCCGATCTTTTCAATCTCACAGTCACGAACACCGAGAGCGGGCAGACCGAGGTATTCCGCAATCTGTCGGTCGATCCTGCCAGCCCGCGTCGCGTTGACAATGTTCTGCTGCAGGAATCCCAACTCGTCCGCACACGCGGTCCGATTCCGACTTCTCGCCCCACTTCCAATCTTCCGGCCGCGATCGCCGGATCGCCGGCCGTCCCGGCTGGAACGGTCCCCGTCGGCGGCGATCCTTTCAGTACCACCAATTCGAGTGGGCTCGAAAGCGGCGGGCAAGCTTCCGACGGCCGAGCGCTGGTGGCCTTGGATTTCACCCCCAGCAACGGTCAGAGCAATAAACTCGGGATCTATGCTTTGCTGAAAACGGATCTTTTTAACTTGCTCTGCTTGCCGCCTCTGGCGACGGACGGCGATATGGACCCGGCGGTGATTGCTGCTGCCGGTGCTCTCTGTGAAGAGCGGCGCGCCATGCTCGTACTTGACGCACCGTCCGGATGGAACACCACAGCTCAGGCCGTCAGCGGCATCAGCGCGGGCGTTGGTACGAACAGCAAAAACGCGGCCATCTACTTCCCTCGGCTGAAGCAGGCGAATCCTTTACGAGAGAACCAACTCGAGGAGTTCGCTGCCTGTGGAGCAATCGCCGGCGTCATGGCGCGGACCGACTCGACGCGAGGTGTGTGGAAAGCTCCCGCCGGTCAGGAGGCATCCCTCGTCGGAGTTCCGGCACTGAGCGTTTCCCTAACCGATGCTGAGAACGGTCAATTGAATCCGCTGGGAGTCAACTGTCTGAGGGCCTTCCCTTTGGTCGGTAGAGTTGTGTGGGGGGCAAGGACCCTTCAGGGCGCCGATCAGCAGGCGTCTGAATGGAAATACATTCCGGTGCGGCGCACGGCGCTTTACATCGAGGAAAGCCTGTATCGCGGGACCAAGTGGGTTGTCTTCGAACCGAATGATGAACCGCTGTGGGCTCAGATTCGACTCAACGTCGGAGCGTTTATGCAGAACTTGTTCAGGCTCGGAGCATTCCAGGGAAAGACGCCCCGCGAAGCTTACTTCGTCAAGTGCGATAAAGAAACGACAACGCAAAACGATATCAACCTTGGCATCGTCAACATCCTGGTCGGCTTCGCCCCTTTGAAGCCCGCGGAGTTTGTGATTCTCAAGATTCAGCAAATCGCCGGCGATATCGCGACCTAGTGGAAGCGAGGCCGGGAAGAGAAAGGCACCGCGCACCGTTGGGAACAAACCCGGCGCGCGGATGAAAGCGCTTCAAACAAACGAAGGAGGACGTAATGGCTCAATTCAGCGTCAACGCGCAGCGCTTCGATCCCTACAAGAATTTCAAATTCCGCGTTAAGTGGGATGGCAAATATGTCGCGGGGATCAGCAAAGTTGGTGGGCTCAAACGCACCACCGAAATCGTGGAACATCGGGAGGGTGGCGATCCGAGTACCGGACGCAAATCGCCCGGCCGGACTAAGTACGAAGCCGTCACACTAGAGCGAGGCGTGACCCACGATACTGAATTTGAAAAATGGGCCAACAAGGTTTGGAACTTTGGCTCCGGCCTCGGTGCTGAGGTATCGCTGAAAGACTTCCGCAAAGACATCATCATCGATTTCTACAACGAAGCGGGCCAGCTCGCACTCTCCTACAAACTTTACCGCTGCTGGGTTTCTGAGTATCAAGCGCTTCCTGACCTTGACGCCAACGCCAACGCAGTCGCAATTCAAACCCTGAAACTTGAGAACGAAGGTTGGGAGCGAGATTACGATGTGACCGAACCAACCGAGCCGACCTTTACCGAGCCGCCCGTCTAATTTCTTATGCGCCCGCTTTCTGCAGCGCAATTGTTGGATGCATGGGAACAAGGGTTGTCTGAACCTGCTTGCAGGCGAGCACTGCCTTTGCTCGCCGCTGCGTCGCAGGATAACTCGACCGAATCGGTTGCCACTCTCAGTATTGGGGAACGCGATCGCTGGTTGTTAATTCTGCGCGAATGGACCTTTGGTCCACAATTGGCAAGCGTAGCGAGTTGTTCTGAGTGTAGTGAACAGTTGGAATGGACGGTTAACACATCTGATTTGTGTACGACGAAACGGGCGGAATTGCCTGGTGAGCTTTCGTTGGAATTAGATCACTATTGCGTCACGTTTCGTGTGCCGAACAGTTTGGATCTCGCCGCCGTTGCCGACTGTACTGAGGCAGAGACCGCGCGTTGTTCACTACTCGAAAGATGTATTGTGGCGGCAAACCTTGAAGGTCAGGAGATAGCGTCGAGCGACTTGCCTGAGCCCGTCGTCAAGGCCCTCATTAATCGATTGGGCGACGCTGACCCGCAGGCGGATATGCAGGTCGAATTGGAATGTCCCGTTTGCGGGCATAGTTGGCGAGCGCTGTTCGACATCGAATCTTTCTTTTGGAGTGAGATCAATGCCTGGGCCCAGCGCATCCTTTTAGAGGTGCACACGCTGGCCAGAGCCTACGGCTGGCGCGAGAAGGACATTCTCAATCTGAGCCCATGGCGCAGGCATTTTTATCTGGGTCTGGTGGGCGGATGAGCGATTACCTGACCAATATCGTTGCTCGAACTTTGGGCCTGGCTGCGGTGGTACAGCCGCGTTTGAGCTCGTTGTTTGAGCCGCTGCCGGTTTCACCCGGCAACGCGAGCATTCCTTCGTTTGAAAGCGAAGCGACAGGTCAGTACGAATCGTCGAGCACTTCAACATCAGAAGTTTTAGGACGCACGCTGGTATCGCGCGCTGACGAAGTGCAACCGGGGGTGACCGGGCACTCAGAATCTCGCGAAATCGACCGCGCCGTTTCGAGCGTCG
>Ga0190270_10000714_pt1 | contig 14801 bp, 10 predicted proteins | sample Popmic320T_FD_133748 | JGI IMG/M metagenome (GOLD analysis project Ga0190270, IMG submission 133748) | Populus adjacent soil microbial communities from riparian zone of Weber River, Utah, USA - 320 T | ecosystem: Environmental > Terrestrial > Soil > Riparian zone | place: USA: Utah | collected... | reverse complement strand
GCGGCGCGTGCGAGCGGACGGCACCCTGGGTCCGCCGGCGGTTATCGCCAAAACTGACATCTCGCGTTCCAGTGGTTTTCCACGAATGGCACGACTCAATAATGAAGTGCATTTTGCCTGGACAGAATTCGGCAAACCTTCACGCGTACGGACAGCGACAGCAGATATTGGACTCTATAAATGAGCGGTTGGGTCAGTTGCTTGGGCAGCGAATCGCGAACGTGCTATATTGAGCCTCCCCCAAAATTAGCAGTGAGCAACTAGGCAGCATTCGACTATGCATAAGCGGTTGGTAGCAAACACCGTCCTCAGCATCGCATTGCTCTTTAGCCAGGGAGGAATCCTCCTGGTCGCCGCTCTCTGCCCGCATCTCCAGTCCGGAGTGGCTTCGTGTGAGACGAAACTTGATGAATCCGCAATGTCCCATGAAGACATGGGGCACATGGGCCATATGGAAATGGAGCAAGAGCCTGCATCGCACCCGGATGCCGACGTTGCCATTTTAGGTCAGCCGATCAATCCGTGCTCACACTGCGCAGTTCATTCGCGTACGAGTCCGAACACTGCTTCGCTGAGACAGGCAGAAGCAGCCAAGCGTTCAGTCGATCTGAATATTCCGGTCCAGTTTTCCAGAGTTGCCCCATTTGCAGCGTCTCCCGTGGCAGTCTTAACCACAAGGGCTCATGGTCCGCCAGGCGATCCAACTCCCAGGCATATCCTCATTAACATCTTCCGCATTTAGTACCCACCCACAATCACATTCGTGATCGCGACTCGGGCGTCAGCCTGTGTTGTCTCCTATTTATTCATAACACCTGTGTCTAGAACATCGTCGGCGTTCGCTTTGCCGAACCATTTGAGGGAGAACCATGAACCGGCCTAGTAATTTCCATATTGCGCTACGAACATTGAGCGCACTTGCCTTGATGTTTGCGCTCACGACCACCGTACTGCCGCAACACGAAGGGCACGTCATGCCGAAGCCCGCGGCGAAACCGAAGCCGAAGGCTGCGCCGAAGAAGAGAAGAACAGCTCCTCGTACCAGACGAACGCCGACGAGGAGAGCAACTACGCCCAGACCTTCACCCTCACCGAGCCCGCATGTAATGACGCCAGGCATGCAGATGCCGGCAGCGTCACCGTCACCAAGTCCGGGCCATGTAATGACACCCGGCATGCAAATGCCGACAGCTTCGCCGTCGCCAAGTCCGGGGCATGTAATGACGCCCGGTATGCGGATGCCGACACAACCACAGGAAATTGTAAGACCACGTCGGGAGGTCATCCCGGCCAGCCCGATTCTGAGGCTGGAAGATCTGGAGGCGATGGCCGTTCAAGGAAATCCAACGCTGGCGCAAGCTGAAGCCGCTATCCGCGCTGCCGAAGGACGGAGACGTCAGGCGGGCATGTTTCCTAATCCCATCGCAGGTTACTTCCTGGAAGAATTTGCCTTCCGCTCACCGGGCGAGACCATGGAGCACGGTGCCTTCATCGAGCAGACTATTCCGCTTGGAGGGAAGCTTAGTAAGGCGCGACGCGTGTTTGCTCGCGAAAAGGATCAGGTCATTATCCTTGCTGAGGCGCAACGTCTGCGCGTTACCAACTCAATTCGCGTCCTTTATTACGAAACGCTCGGAGCGCAGAGACTGGTCGAGTTACGTGACGATCTCTCGCAGTTGGCGCGCGAAGCCGTCGAAATTACCAAGGAACTCTCCAACGTGGGCCAAGCCGACCGTCCCGATCAACTCGAGATAGAGATCGAGGCGGAGCGTTCCGAAATAGATTTCCTGCGGGCCCAGAACGACTGGCTACGTTCTTGGCGGACACTCGCAGCAATGGTGGGAGATCCCCAGCTGGTCCCTGCGCGGCTTGCAGACAGTCCCGAAGAGGATCTTGCGTCACTTAACGAAGCGCAATTGCAGGAGACACTGCTCAGCCAGAGTCCGGACATAAGGGTAGCTCAGGCAGGTGTCGAACGCGCCCGCGCCGTGCTCGCGCGCGCTCGTGCCGAACGAGTTCCCGATCTGTTTCTGCGCGGCGGTCTTGGCTACAACTATGAAAGGTTTGAACCCGTCGTGCCGTCGATCGCAGGCCGACGCAAAGGTGCTGAAGGGCGTCTTGAAGTGGGCGTTACCGTTCCCATCTTCAATCGCAACCAGGGAGGCATTGCCGCTGCCGAAGCGGAACTAGAGATCGCCGAGCGGGATCTGCAGCGGTTGCAATTGGTTTTGCGCTCGCGCTTCGCTTCGAGTTTCCGCGAATACCGCAATGCTCAGCAAATGGTCGAACGATATCGTACTCAGGTGGTACCCCGTGCCCGGCAGGGTTATCAGATGTATCTCTCCAGCTTCCGCCAGATGGCGGCGGCCTATCCGCAGGTTCTTATTGCACAACGCACGTTATTCCAGGTCGAAGTCGAATACGCCAGGGCCCTGATCCAATTGCGCCAGAGCGCTGTTGGGTTGCGCGGTTTTCTGCTCGAGGGCGGATTGGATCCGCTCACACGACCGGGAGAGAGAACCGAAGGATTCAAGTTGAGAGCGCCCAACGAAGCGACCGGGGATTCCGATATCAGGTGAGCTGAATCAACACAAGAAGAGCAGATTTCCAAATTCAGAGGAGCCAGGAAAATGAGTGACAGCAGACGAAATTTCTTAAAGAAGTCCGGGCTGGTTGGCGCAGGATTGCTGGCAACTACTCAGCTCGCGTCCGGCCAACACGAGGGCCACGTTCCGACTCAGCCGCAACCGCAGCCCCAGCCGCGAAAGAATGTCGGCCGAGTTACGAATGGCGAAAATGTTTTAGTGCAAACGCCTGACGTACCAAAGCTTCCGTGGACCATGGAAGGCGGTGTCAAAGTCTTTCGGCTGACGGCCGAGGTCGTTAAGACGAAAATTAATCCTATGAAAGAGATGTACGGCTGGGGTTACAACGGCAGCGTTCCTGGTCCGACTATCGAAGTGAATGAAGGAGACCGTGTTCGGATTCACTTTGAGAACAGATTGCCCGAAGCTACCACGGTGCACTGGCACGGCTTGGAAGTTCCGCTTCAGATGGATGGCGTGCCTTTTATCAGCCAACCTCTGGTCGAACCAGGCGGCACGTTCACTTACGAATACACGCTTCATCAGAACGGCACGTTCTTCTACCACTCGCACATGCCGATGCAGGAGATGATGGGCATGATTGGTTTCTTCATCATCCATCCAAAGGAAGCGTACACGCCTCACTGTCACAAAGACTTCGGACTAATTCTGCAAGAGTGGGCGCTTTTGCCAAACAACCCTGTGCCGAACTCGCTGGCAATGGAGTTTAACTGGCTGACACTAAACGGCAAGGCAGGGCCGGCAGCGACGCCGATGCTTGTGAAGCAGGGGGAGCGGGTGCGGATTCGGATGGTTAATCTCGGTATGGACCACCATCCGATGCACATCCATGGTAACCAGTTTTACGTTACCGGAACGGAGGGCGGGCGCATCCCGGAGTCGCGTTGGTTTCGCGAAAACACGGTGCTCGTCGGTGTGGCCCAAGCGCGCAATATAGAGTTTGACGCCGTTTATGCGGGCGAGTGGATGCTTCATTGCCATCTGCCGCACCACATGATGAACCAGATGGTGTCGATGGTTGGGCCGATGGGTATGGCTGGACATGGCGTGCAGACCGGCAAAGGAATGGAGGAAGGGATGGGCATCGTCAGACAAGGACATGCGTTGTCAGAGGATCTCGCTCCTGGCTTCGGTCGCGGTATGGGCGATAGCACGGAAAAGGAAAGGAACACGTCGAACCTCTTAGGGCCGAGCCCCCACCTGCAGCAGAACAGTTTGAAAGAGACCGATAAGAAGAGAGTACCCGGATATCCGCAGGACATGGTCATGATCATGGACAAAGAAGTCGCTAAGCCGGAAACCTATGGACTTCCACCGGGATGGACCGCCTCGATGATGGGCATGATGACGCTGGTTCGAGTGTTGCCGCCGGATATGTATGAGGAAGTCCAAAGAAGAATTAGAGAGGGAATTGCGGAACCGCCTACAGGCACGCCGGCACAGTCTCCGCACAAACACTAATGGTGAGCCACCTTCAAGAGCGACAGATGAACGATTCGACCAGAGGCCACAGCAGCTTACACATACAGCTCCTGCGCGTGTCCTTTATGGGGCTGCTGCTGACGTTCCTGTCAGTTACTGGTTTGGCGCACGCAAAGCTTGAGCGCTCAAAGCCCAAAGACAACTCCACGCTGCAGCAAGCGCCGAAGCTCGTTGAGCTTTGGTTCAGCGAAGAACTGGAAGCTGGCCTCAATACCATTGAGGTGAAGGATCAAGCCGGCCAGCGCGTCGATCGGGGTGGAGTAGTGTTGGCCGAAGGGAACAAGAAAGCGCAAGTGGAGCTTGGAGAACTCGCTCCCGGTGTTTATACCGTAACTTGGAAAGCACTTTCGGCCGATCAACATGCTATGCGTGGGAGCTTCACTTTCACAGTAGCTGCGCCCAGTGGAGGATCGGGAACAGTCGCTCCGGACTCTCTTCAATCTCCTGCGACTACGCCAATGGCCGGGCACAGTCAGGAGCAAATGCCACCGCCGGCGATTAGCGAGGTGGAGGCTTCAGCGGACCGCATTTCATGGAGCCAGAGTCTAGTAAGGTGGTTGACCTATCTCGCCATGATGTTGCTGTTCGGTGGCTTTGCTTTTCGATCGCTGGTTCTCGTGCCCGCTTTACGCAGAGGGCTTGACGGTGAAGATCGCATCGAGGCAGTCAGGATCGGCACCCGTCGTATCGTAAAGGTGTTATGCGTAAGCATTTTTTTATTGGCAGTTACCTCTGTTGTCGCTCTCGGCTTGCAAGCGTCCGACGTCTTTGACAAATCGTTCGGTGCTTCACTATCACCGGCTGTTCTCGCACAAGTCCTCAAAACTGGTTACGGATCTTCGTGGATTCTGCAGGCCACATCTCTCATTGTCATAGCCTTCATCCTGCTGCTGCTGTCTAGGCAACTAAGGCGAAATCCCGAAACCGAGGGTTCGGGTTTATGGTGGGCAGGGTTGCTTGCCGGCGGTGCGTTGCTGGTAGCGCCGAGCTGGACCGGCCACGCGATGCTTTCGGTGAAACACTTTCGCCTTGCAGTAATCACTGACTGGCTCCATTTGCTGGCGGGAGGCTTCTGGGTCGGCGGACTATTTCATCTTGCCCTGACGTGGCCCAGGCTGAGGTCGAGAATTCCCAAACATTTGCTCCCTGCTGCCTTGCACCATCTGATTCGGTTATTCACCCGCACAGCGATGCCGAGCGTTGTGTTGCTCGTGCTTGCGGGGCTTTACAACACGTGGGCACACGTCCCGGGCCTGAGGGCGCTTTGGGTTACACCCTATGGACAGGCTTTGTCAGTGAAACTGCCGCTCGTGCTGTTCATGCTCTTGCTCGGTGCAATCAACAATTATCACTTCGGCAAACGTGCATCTCGCATTTTGAAGCTGAAAGAGGGTTCAAATGCGGATGCAGCCGCGCGACTGGAGCGCGGTTTCTATCGTTCCGTTAGGTTCGAAGCCTCGTTGGGCCTGGTCGTGTTGCTGGTTACCGCCGTGCTCGTCTTTCTGACACCGGCGAGAAACCATCCAGCCATGGAGAACGCTGAGATTGGAAAGGCGCTTATGCAGGGACGGTGAATCTATGGGAGTTCGAAAATACAGTTGCATCGGGAAAATGAAACAACGTCTACAACACCAGCAGGAGGACAAGATTTATGAGACACAAATCGGCAGCGCGTCTTAATGCATTGATGGTTGGCCTGGTTGCAGCGACTCTGGCTGTAACTGTTGGTTTCAAAAAATTGGAGGCGGCCCAAGATCCCACCGAGGCTGTCCGTGAATTACTTGCGAGGAGCACCACCGCTTTTGAGCGTGGCGACATGGCAGCCATGGAAAAGACCTGGGCCAACGACGAATCCGTTACGGTGTTTGAAAGCGGACACGCTAACTATGGCTGGACAGATTACCGTGATCACCATCTCGGTCCTGAGATGAAAGAGATGAAGAACACGAAGTACACACTCTCGGACATGAAGGTCAAAGTCTCAGGGAACTCCGCATGGGCCACATTCAAGTATGCGATTTCTGCGGATATCGGATCACGACACGTTGATGGTGCAGGACTGGGCACGGCGGTACTTGAAAAACGTGGCGAGGATTGGCGGATTGTCCATTGGCACTCAAGCGCGCCGCGTCGTGCCCCGACACCGGCCGCGAGCCCTGCAAAGAATTGAGATTACTTGAACGCGACTGAGAGAGTTTCGAATTGGCCCCCAAGGCATTTGATATTTGATCCACACAGGAGGAATTGAAATGCGACGAACCACAGGTTTTCTGATTTTGTTGGCTTTAGGTATTTTCGGCGCAGCTTGTAGCACCGCTGAGAATTCAAACATCAACACGAACACGACGGCTACCGCGTCCCCGAGTCCAAGTCCGAGCCCGGCCGCAAACGCCAACGTGCATAACAACATGAACGCAAGTGACCACGCGAATATGAATATGAACGGCAACAAGAACGCTAACAAAAAACCCTAGTTCGCATGAAGGGTTAAGCTTTTGATAAGAGATGAGTCGATCTAGCAACGTTCGACTGTGGAAGTTCGTCTGCGAGTCCACGCGGCGATCCAGCATTCGCTGTTAAGGAATTCGGATTATGAATCAACGAGAAGCAAAACCAGAGATTGCGGTGCCGGAAACTAATGTATCGATAGATCCAGTCTGCGGCATGACCGTTAATCCAAACGCCGCCGCCGGTGCGCACGAGCACAAGGGACAAACCTACTATTTCTGCAGCACGCATTGCCTCAAGAAGTTCTCTGAGGATCCAGAACGGTTCCTTAACAAAACAACGGAACCCATGACCCCGCAGCCGATTGGAATTGGGCACGATACAAAACTTGCTGCGACACCGGCGGCTGCGACCTACACCTGTCCTATGCATCCCGAAGTGCGGCAGGACAAACCCGGTTCTTGTCCTAAGTGCGGCATGGCGCTGGAGCCCGTTAACGTTACTGCCCCGCAGCAGAAAATTGAATACACCTGTCCGATGCATCCGGAGATTGTGCGTGATGCGCCCGGCAACTGTCCGATCTGTGGTATGGCCCTAGAGCCGCGGACAGTCACACTCAGGGATGAAGAAAATCACGAACTCAAAGATATGCGCCGGCGTTTCTGGGTGAGCGTCGTGCTTACGATTCCGCTCTTCGTGATTGGAATGGGTGATCTCATTCCCGGCGCACCATTGGAGCGCCTTGTATCGCCAGCCGTTTTGCCATGGATTCAATTAACTCTGGCTTCGCCAGTCGTTCTCTGGGGTGGCTGGCCCTTCTTCGTGCGCGCCTGGCAATCCGTAGTTCACCGAAGCTTGAACATGTTCACGCTGATTGGGCTTGGCGTGGGAGTGGCCTATGGCTACAGCGTTGTCGGCACACTCTTTCCGGATATCTTTCCGCATTCGTTTCGGGCTCACGGTGGCACGGTCCCGATTTATTTCGAAGCCGCGGCGGTAATCACCACTCTGGTGTTGCTGGGTCAGGTGCTGGAACTCAAGGCGCGGAGCCAAACCAGTTCGGCGATCAAAGCACTACTAGGGTTAGCGCCGAAAACAGCCCGGCGCGTTGCGCCTGACGGCAGCGAGCAGGATATTCCGCTCGATGAAGTGCAGGTCGGCGATCTTTTGCGTGTTCGCCCGGGCGAAAAGATTCCCGTCGATGGTGTGGTCGTCGAAGGCTCGAGTGCTGTGGATGAGGCAATGGTTACCGGCGAACCGATTCCGGTGGAGAAAATGGCCGGGGAGAGTGTTATCGGCGCGACGATTAACGGTACGGGAAGTCTGATCATAAAAGCGGAACGAGTGGGCTCAGAAACACTCCTTTCTCAGATTGTGCAAATGGTAGCCGAGGCCCAGCGCAGCCGGGCGCCTATTCAAAAATTGGCCGATATGGTTGCCGCCTATTTCGTACCCGCAGTAATTCTGGTTGCGATTATTACCTTCGTCGTCTGGGCCACAATGGGACCCGAGCCAAGCATGGCTTACGCCATTATCAACGCGGTCGCGGTGTTGATAATTGCCTGTCCTTGCGCTCTGGGTTTAGCCACTCCGATGTCAATTATGGTCGCGACAGGCAAAGGTGCGCAGGCGGGGGTGCTTTTCAAAAACGCTGAAGCAATTGAGGTTCTTCGTGATGTCGATACGCTCGTAGTGGACAAGACAGGAACGCTTACGGAAGGGAAGCCCAAACTAGTCACGGTTTCTCCCGTCGCCGGTGTGAATGACCGGGAGTTACTGCGCTTTGCTGCGAGCCTTGAGCGCGGAAGTGAACATCCCTTAGCGGCAGCGATTGTTTCTGGCGCGCAGGAGCGGGGCGTGGAAGTTGTGAATACACAGTCGTTCGAGTCCATCACCGGCAAAGGGGTCAAAGGGCAAGTCGATGGACACGCAGTTGGTCTGGGAAACCTCGCCTTGCTGAATGATCTGGGAATCGATCCGGGTGATTTGGTTGAGCAAGCCGAGAAATTCCGGACGGACGGCCAAACCGTGATGTTTGTTGCTATTGATGGCAAAGCTGCGGGACTAGTAGGCGTTGCAGATCCCATAAAGGAGAGTACGCCCGAAGCCATCAAGCAACTTCACGAAGAGAAAATCCGCATCGTGATGATGACGGGTGATAGCCGCACGACGGCTACCGCGGTAGCGGCAAAGCTGAACATCGATGAGGTCGTTGCCGAAGTGCTGCCCAATCAGAAAGCTGAGATCGTTAAGCGTTTTCAAGCAGAAGGCCATAAGGTGGCGATGGCGGGCGATGGGATCAACGATGCGCCCGCGCTGGCTCAAGCCCATGTCGGCATTGCGATGGGAACAGGAACTGATGTGGCTATGCAGAGTGCCGGCGTGACGCTTGTCAAAGGTGATTTGCGGGGCATCGTGAGGGCGCGGAAGTTAAGTCGCGCCACGATGGGCAATATCAAACAGAACCTTTTCTTTGCGTTTATCTACAACGTGCTCGGAGTTCCGATAGCAGCCGGGGTTCTGTATCCATTTTTCGGCCTGTTACTCAATCCGATGATTGCGGCTGCGGCCATGAGCTTTAGTTCGGTTTCGGTAATTGGCAATGCTCTGCGTCTGCGGCGTGCGCAGCTGTGAGACGAATGCCAACGTTTAGCGGCGGGAGGAATCGTGTACGTCTGCGGTCAGCAGATTCAACGTCCGCTTCCGCTTCGGCTCGGTATCTGTGTTCTATCGCACAGAGCAAGTTCGTGCAGCGGCGTATGCTTTTGCGCGGCCCCTGGGCCAGTTTTGCTGGCTGTCATAACCGCCCATTTGGCGGCAACTTCGCATGGAGGATCTGTAGAAATGAAGAAACTAACGATCGCATTCAGCCTGATAACTCTTTTGGTTTTCGCCCTGGCCTGCAGCTCAGCGGCCACACCTAGTGGAAAAGTGATTAAGAGCGCTCCTGCAGGAAACAACCTGACGGTATCGCTGGCCACGAGTGATGGTGTTCTTAGGAAGGGCAAAACCGAGTTCACACTTACGTTCGCAGATTCTTCCGGCAAACCTGTTGATGTCGGCGCAGTGGCTTTGACATTTCACATGCCCCAGATGGGGACGATGTCTGAGATGAATGACGCTGCGACCTTCACGACCACAGAAACACCGGGCGTTTATCGTGGGACGGCGGACATCGAGGTTGGGGGTGAGTGGCAGACGAAGATTACCTACGACGGCCCTGCCGGACGTGGTCAGTTTTCATTCCCGGTAACTGCTCAGTAGCCGTGATGAAATGGAAGCGTGCGAGTGGTCGCTCAGATCGTTGGACCACAACAGTGCCCTGGACATTAATCAATAGAACGGAGATCAAAATGAGAAAGCATTCGCTCAGATACTTAACCCTGGTACTAATTGTAACGGCAACTTTAACTATTCCTATATCGGCTCTTGGCCAGAAGAGGAAGCCAAGGCTCGCGCCGGAAAGGACGTTAGTCGGGAACATCAGCGACGCGTCGTGTGGTCTTCAGCACATGGCAGGCATGAATGAGAAGGATTGCACGCTAATGTGCGTCAAGAATGGCAAGTTTGTTCTGGCTGACCGCGACCACAAGCTGGTCTACCAACTCGACAAAACCGGACAGGAGAAAGCCAGAGAGTTTGCCGGCCAGAAGGTCAGGGTGAAGGGCAGAGTTACCGGTAAGACAATTCGCGTTACGACAATTGAAGCCGCCACCTAATTAATGATTCACCGTCTCATAGAACTCAGCTTAAAGAATCGCGGGATAGTCATCGCCATCTACATAGCGCTGGCTGCCTGGGGCTATTGGGCGTTGCTAGCCACGCCCATTGATGCGATTCCAGACCTTTCCGACAACCAGGTAATAGTCTTTACGGATTGGGCCGGACGTTCTCCACGCGAAGTCGAAGACCAGGTAACTTATCCGCTGGTAACGAGTCTGCAAGGGCTTCCCGGCGTGCGCACCGTCAGGGCGAGTTCGGCGTTTAGCTTTTCAATGGTCAACGTCATTTTTGAGGACAACGTTGATCTGTATTGGGCGCGAACGCGGGTTCTCGAACGCCTAAATCTGGTTACAAGACAATTGCCCGACGGCGTCACGCCGACGCTCGGACCCGACGCCACCGGACTCGGACAAGTTTATTGGTACACGCTCGAATCAGCGGATATGAGCCTGCGCGATTTGCGGACTCTGCAGGATTGGTTTGTGCGTTATCAACTCAATTCCACTCCGGGAATAGCCGAAGTCGCCACGGTTGGCGGTTTTGTCCAGCAGTATCAGATTGATGTTGACCCCAATAAGCTTCGCGCCTACACCCTACCGCTTTCAACGGTCGTCGAAGCGGTCGAGCGTTCGAACAACAACGTCGGCGGGAACGTCGTCGAGCAAGCCGGACAATGGGCGGTCGTGCGTGGAATCGGCCTGGTTGAATCGGTTGCCGATGTCGAAAACATCGTCGTCGCCGCGTCAAATGGCACGCCGATTTATGTCCGAAACGTCGCCGCAGTCAAATTAGGAAACGCTTTTCGTACCGGTGCGTTGGATAAAAACGGTAAGGAAGCCGTTGGCGGCGTGGTCATCATGCGCTACGGCATCAGCGCCCGCGAAGCCATCGAAAACGTCAAGAAGAAAATCGAGGAAATTAAACCCGGACTACCACAAGGGGTTCATCTCGTCCCGTTTTACGATCGCACGGAGTTGATTGACCGAACAGCCAACACGCTTAAATGGACTTTGATTGAAGAGTTGATTTTGGTGACGCTCGTCAATCTGCTATTTCTGGCGCATTTCCGCTCGATCCTAATCGTCACGATTCCCCTGCCGCTCGCCGCCCTCGTCTCGTTTCTGTTCATGTATTTCTTTGGCATAACGTCAAACATTATGTCCCTCGCCGGGATTGCGATTGCTATCTCCGACCTCGTTGACGCCGGCATCGTCGTGACCGAAAACGCTTACCGGGCGATGGAAAAAGAAGGCGTGACCCTAAAGGACAGAAAGCGCGTATGGGAAATCGTTCTCGAAGCTACAAAAATGGTCGGGCGTCCGATCTTTTTCTCAATGATAATTATCGTTATCGCGTTCGTGCCCGTTTTTGCCCTGACCGGACAGGAAGGAAAACTCTTTCACCCGCTCGCTTTCACGAAAACTTTCGCGATGATTGCTGCGGCATTCATGGCGGTCACGCTGGTTCCGGTTCTTTGCGGCTATCTGCTGGGCGGTAAACTCCGCCCCGAAGAGTGGAATCCGATCATGCGCGTTTTGCGCCGGATTTATAAGCCCGTACTGATTAAGGCTCTGCATCATCGTCTGATCACCGTTTTGATCGCGCTTGTCTTTTTCTCGGGCGCGATGTTTGTGGCGACGCGAATCGGCAGTGAATTTATGCCGCCGCTAAACGAAGGCGATTTGCTCTTCATGCCGGTTACCGACCCGTCGATTTCGCTTGATGAGGCGGCCAAACTTTTGAGCAAGCAGGATAAGATTTTGCAGGGCGTCCCCGAAGTCGCATGGGCCGTGGGCAAAGCCGGCCGCGCCGAGACTTCGACCGACCCGTCGCCGGTTAACATGAACGAAACCATCGTTCACTTGAAGCCGGAAGACCAGTGGCGGGAGGGAATGACGCGCGAAAAACTGATAGCCGAAATGGACGAGGCACTCAGAATGCCCGGCGTAACGAATATCTGGACCCAGCCGATTATCAACCGCATCGAAATGCTGGCAACCGGAATCCGCTCGCAGGTAGGCATCAAGATTTTCGGCAATGACCTGGATACTCTGGAAAAAACCTCGCGGCACATTGCAGAAGTGGTGAAACAGATTCCGGGCGCAGCTGATGTTTACCCCGAACAAATCGGCGGCACCCCCTACATTGATATCAAAATTAATCGTCAGGCGGCAGCGCGTTACGGAATTGATGTTGCGACTATTCAGGACGTGGTTGAAAAAGGTATCGGCGAAACGAACCTCAGCATGTCAATTGAAGGGCGCCGCCGTTTTCCCATTCGCGTCCGCTACGCGCCCGAATTTCGCTCGTCACCCGAAGCCATCGGACGCATCCCTATAACTTCTCCGGCGGGCGCGCCGATTCCTCTTTCGCAACTCGCGGACATTCGCACCGTCGAAGGTCCCTCGATGATTCAAAGCGAAAATGGATTGCTTCGCGGAACAGTCTTGCTCAATGTTCGCGGGCGGGACATCGGCAGTTTCGTCGAGGAAGCCAAGGCCTCGATTGCAAAACAAGTACAGCTTTCGGCGGGTGATTACATCGCGTGGAGCGGACAATACGAAAATCAGGAACGCGCCCGCCGGCGGCTGTTGATTGTCGTGCCGATTGTGATTCTGATTATTTTCGCCACGCTTTATCTGACGTATCACTCACTGGTGGAGGCGGCGCACGTTCTTCTTGCCGTGCCGTTTGCTTTGACTGGGGGGTTTTATCTCTTGTGGCTCTTGCAATACAACTTTTCGGTCGCGGTTTGGGTCGGGTTCATCGCGCTTTTCGGCGCTGCGGTGCAGACCGGAATCGTGATGGTCTTTTATCTCGAAGAAGCGGTGGCGAGAAAGATAAAAGAACTTGGACGATTGAATAAAGAGACGCTTCTCGAAGCCGTGACTGAAGGTGCACTTTTGCGCTTGCGTCCCAAAGTGATGACCGTAACGACAATTGTCGTGGGCCTATTGCCGATTATGTGGAGCACGGGCGCAGGTTCTGAAGTGATGAAGCCGCTGGCAACTCCGGTCTTCGGCGGAATGGTTTCGAGTCTGTTGCACGTGCTGATCGTCACGCCAGTGATCTTCTATTCATTGAGAGCGCGCGCATTGAAGAAGCAGGAGGGTTCAATGGGTTTGGCAGCGGAGTCAGAAGTGGTTTGAACGGAGCAGTTGGGAAATAGATAAGAGATTGATACTCGCTGAATTTCTTATTTCGGGAAAAACCGAGCAGGGAAGCGGAAGGCGCAAAGACGTTTTTGGTTGAGAGTGAAGACATGTTTAAACGCGGCACTTATTTAACCTGTTTCAGAACGATCAGCGTAGTGTTGCTGGTCATTCTTCAGTTGGCAATGCCGGTTGCCCTGATAATGGCCCAGGAGTCGCCCGCTTCGCACAGTGCTGCCCCTGTTGAATCTCCACGTCAAGAGCAGCAATCCTCGTTACCAAAATACTTCGATCTTAGCGATGGACTCATGGTTGATGCAGTGGTCTCCTATGCTCTGGCCCATAATGGTGAGTTGCTGGCGGCCCGCATTGAGATCGAGGCTGCACGTGGCCTCGTAAAGCAGGCCCGCTTGCGCGCGAATCCCGCAGTTGAAATTAATGGAAGCCGGCAGATTCCGCCGGGCAAAGATAACACCATCATGGTTGCGGGCATGCTGCCACTCGAGCTGGGTGGCCGACGCGCGGCGCGAACCAGAGTGGCCGAGCGTGAGTTGGAGCTGCGCGAAAGAGCCGTCGCTGATCGCGAGCGAATGCTGGCCGCAGAAGTTCGATCGAAATTTGGTCAGAGCCTTGCCGAAATTCTTAAGCTGGGATTTACCGAAAACTTGCTGGCGAACAGCCAGCGCGGCTACCGGCTGGTTGAGGCGCGCGTGGTCGAGGGCCGCAGCCCCCCGCTTGAGCAGAACATGGTTCTGGTTGAAGTTAACCGCTTGAGATCGATACGTGAGACAAACGAAGGCAAGGTCGAAATCGCCTTGCTCGAATTGCGCAATCTGATCGGTATGCCTTCCAATGAACCGCTTCGACTTCGTGGTGACTTTCTCAATCTGATCGAGCCTCTTAAACCTATCGCCGAGGCTATTGAGCAAGCCTTGCGTACCCGGCCCGACCTGGAAATGGCGCGTGCCGTTGAGCGTTTGGCTGAAGCGAGAATCGTAGAAGCGCGCGCAGGAGGTAGGCTTGATGCCAGTATCAATGCGGGTTATCAGCGGATGAATTCAAGCTTTCCTGTTTTTGGGATCAGTGACGCCGGTCAGTTGCAGCCTGTCCAGGACGTTTTCAATTTTCTTACTTTCGGAGTGACGATCAACCTTCCTGTGTTGAATAAGAACCAGGGCGCGATTGAAGCGGCGGTTGCTGACGCGGATGCAGCTAAACGACGACGCGAGTTTACTGAGCTGACGATACGCCGCGAAGTCGCCGCAGCCTACGCACAGTATGAACGCGCCGCGCGCGCAATGGAGATCTATCGGGTTGGGGTCAAAGAACAGGCAAGCACGAATCTGGACGTGGTGAGGCAAACTTACGAACTCGGCTCGAAATCGCTGCT
>Ga0190270_10000713_pt1 | contig 14801 bp, 14 predicted proteins | sample Popmic320T_FD_133748 | JGI IMG/M metagenome (GOLD analysis project Ga0190270, IMG submission 133748) | Populus adjacent soil microbial communities from riparian zone of Weber River, Utah, USA - 320 T | ecosystem: Environmental > Terrestrial > Soil > Riparian zone | place: USA: Utah | collected... | reverse complement strand
CCTGGCCGTCGCCGCGGGCGTGGCCGGCCTCACATTCCTGCTGCTGGCCTTGTGTGCGCTGGCATGGGGAGGCGTCCACCTGTGGGCCGCCGGGCTGATGGACCGGCGTCGCGCCCGCGGGCGCACCGTCATGCTGGCGTTGGGCGTCTGCAACCTGGTGCTGTTGCCGTTCGGTACGGCGCTGGGCGGCTATGCCATCTGGGTCCTGCTGTCGCCGGGCACCCGGCGCCTGTTCGAGCACCATGTCTGGACCACCCCCGAAACCCTGACGAACTCATAGCAGGTAAGATCGAAAAAAGCATGTCCGATACGCCGACGCGCGATGCAGTGCTGAATGCCCTCAAGGTCGTCATCGATCCCGACCTGGAGCGGGACATCGTGTCGCTGGGGTTCGTCGAGGACCTCGCGATCAGCGGCGGCCGCGTGTCTGCCCGGATCGAACTGACGACCCCCGCCTGCCCCGCGCACACCCAGATTCGTGACCAGGCGCTCGCGGCGATGCGTGCCGTCGCCGGCGTTGCCGACGCGTCGGTGGAAATGACCGCCAGGGTGCGGTCCGCCTCGCAGCCCGCCAAGGGCCAGCCGCCGCTGCCCGGCGTGAAGAACGTGATCGCCGTCGGCGCCGGCAAGGGCGGCGTGGGCAAGACCACCGTGTCGGTGAACCTGGCGCTGGCGCTGGCGAAAATGGGCGCGCGGGTCGGGATCCTCGACGGGGACATCTACGGGCCCAACGTTCCGATCATGCTGGGGCTGAGCACGCAGCTCACAACCGACGGCAAGCAGATCGTCCCGGCCGAGGCGCACGGCGTGCAGGTGGTCTCGATCGGCTTCCTGACCAAGGATGACGACGCGATCATCTGGCGCGGACCGATGCTGCACGGCGCCATCCAGCAGTTCTTTCGCGAGGTGGCGTGGAAGGACCTGGACTACCTGATCGTGGACATGCCGCCCGGCACCGGCGACGTGGCGCTCAGCCTCAGTCAGACGGTACCGGTCGTCGGCGCCATCGTCGTCACCACGCCGCAGAAGGTGGCGATCGCCGATAGCCGGCGGGCGATCAAGATGTACCAGAAGCTGAACATCCCGACGATGGGCGTCGTGGAGAACATGAGCTTCTTCGACTGCCCCAACTGCCACCACGAGTCCGACATCTTCGGGCACGGAGGAGGCGAGGCGCTGGCCGTCGAACAGCAGGTCCCGTTCCTGGGGCGGCTGCCGGTTTACCAGCCGATCCGCGAGGGCGGCGATTCGGGTGTGCCGCTGGTCGTGAGCGAGCCGGGATCGGCGGCGGCGCGGGCGTTCGCGCACGTGGCCCAGCGCACTGCCGCGCAGGTGTCGATTGCGGCCCACAAGGCCGCCGAAGCCAACAAGGGACGCATTCCGTTGATCCAGGTGCGATGAGCCCCGCTGCGTCGACGCTCGATTTGCCGTTCGCCCGCCGCCGCCTGTCGAATGGCCTCGACGTGATTGTGCACGAGGACCACCGCGTGCCGATCGTCGCCGTCAACATCTGGTACCACGTCGGCTCGAAGGACGAGCGGCCGGGCATGACCGGATTCGCCCATCTGTTCGAGCACCTGATGTTCGAGGGCTCGCAGCATCACGACAAGGGCTATTTCCCGCCGCTGCAGCAGGCCGGCGCGCAGCTGAACGGATCGACGAACACCGACCGCACCAACTACTGGGAGGTGGTGCCCACGAGCGCCGTTGACCGGGCGTTGTGGATGGAGTCGGATCGCATGGGCTATCTGCTGCCGGCGCTGACCCCCGAGCGGTTCGAGACCCAGCGCAAGGTGGTCCTGAACGAGCGGCGCCAGACCTACGAGAACCGGCCCTACGGCCTGGCGCTGATGGCGCTCATGGCTGGCCTGTTTCCCTTCGATCATCCCTACCGCTGGCCGACCATCGGCGACGTGCCCGACCTCGAGGCGATGCAGTTCGACGACGTGCGCGAGTTCTTCCGCGCCTACTACGGGCCGGCCAACGCCTCGCTGGTGCTGGCCGGCGACCTGGCCACCGAGGACGGCTTCGAGCTGGCGGATCGCTACTTCGGCGACCTGCCTGCTGGTCAGCGCCCCGCCCCCGTGCATGCCGCCGCTTCGCTGGCCGGCGAGCGCCGGCTCGTGCTCGAGGATCGAGTGGAGCTGCCGCGGCTGTACCTGGCCTGGCATTCGCCGGCGATGTTTGCCGCCGACGACGCCGAACTGGATCTCGTGGCGGACCTGGTGGCCAACGGCAAGGCCGCGCGCCTGTATCGGACGCTGGTCTACGAGGATCGCGTGGCCCTGGACGTCTCCGCCTCGCAGCAGTCACGTGAGCTGAGCAGCGTGTTCGTGCTGGCGGCCACGGCGGCGCCGGGGAAGTCGCTGGCGGACGTCGCGGCGCGTGTGGACGAGGCGCTGACCGAACTGGCGGCCAACGGCCCGACCGACGCCGAGATGGAACGCGCCCGTGCCCAGGTGGAGTCCAACTTCCTCTACCGCCTGCAGACCGTGGGCGGCTTCGGCGGCAAGTCCGATCAGCTGAACGCGTACAACGTGATGCGGGGCGAGCCCGGCTACTTCGCGCAGGATCTGGAGCGCTACGATTCGGCGACGCAGCAGTCGGTGCGGGTCGCCGCCGGGCGATACCTGATGGCCGAGGGACGAGTCGCGCTGTCCATCGTGCCGCGCGGCCAGGCCGGATCTGCGCTGCCCGGCTCGGAACCGATCTCGGTCTCCTGATGACTGTCGATCGGTCCGCGCTGCCCGCCGTCGGGCCGGACCCCGCCTTCCTGTTCCCACGCTTCGAGGGCCATCGCCTGGCGAACGGCCTCGAGGTGCGCGTCGTCGAGCACGGGTCGATGCCGATCGTGAGCTTTGCACTGGTAGTCGGCGGCGGCTCCGGCTCGGACCCCGGCGGGTGCGAGGGCCTGATGGGGGTGGTGGCCGACATGGTGGACGAGGGCACCGGCGCCCTCGGCGCCATCGAGGTGTCCGAAGCCCTGGCGAACATCGGCGGCGACTACGACGTGGAAGTCGGCGCCGACGCCGTGGTGCTCACGCTGACTACGCTGGCGCGCTTCCTCGATCGCGGCGCGGACCTCTTCGCCGACATGACGACGCGGCCCAGCCTGCGCGCGGCCGACTTCGAACGCGTGCGGCAGCTGCGCCGGGACCGGCTGCGCCAGCTGAAGGACGTGCCGTCGGCGGTGGCCGAGCGCGCGTTCCTGCGCCTGGTCTACGGCAGTCATCCCTACGGCCACCTGTCCATCGGCGACGAGTCGTCGCTGGCGTCGTTGCCGCTCGACCAGGTGGTGCAGGCGCACGGGGCGGCGTTCCGTCCCTCGAACGCGACGCTCGTGGTGGCCGGCAACCTGCGGGGCGGCGAGCTGCTGCGCGCGGCGGAGCGCGCGTTCGGCTCGTGGCAGCCGCTCGAGTCCAACCCGCTGATGCTGGGCGCCGATCAGGCCGTCTCCGCCGGCGCCAGGCGGCGGCTGGCGCTGATCCCGCGGGAGGGCGCGGCGCAATCGGAGCTGCGGATTGGCCGGCTGGCCGCGCGCCGCGACACCCCCGACTATCCGGCCCTGGTCGTGATGAACGCCGTGCTGGGCGGCCAGTTCGTGAGCCGCATCAACCTGAAGCTGCGGGAAGAGAAGGGCTACACCTACGGCGCCCGCACCGGCTTCGACTGGCGCAAGGGGCTGGCCCCGTTCGTCCTCCACGCCAGCGTCCACACCGCGGCCACGGCCGAAGCCGTGACCGACACGCTGCACGAGTTCGAGGCTCTGCGTGGCGAGCGTCCGGTGACTCCCGGGGAACTGGAGCTGGCCAAGGCCTCGCTGACGCGTGGCTATCCGCAAAGCTTCCAGACCGTGCCGCAGGTGGCGCGCGCCATCGGGCAGCTGGCGCTGTACCGCTTGCCGGACGATTACTTCACGAACTTCGGGCCCACCATCCACGCCGTCACGATCGATGACGTGACCCGCGCCGCGCGGGCGCACCTGGACCCGGGGACGCTGACCATGCTGGTCGTCGGCGACCAGCAGGCGGTCGCCGCCAAGCTGTCCAACCCGGAATGGCCCGCGCTCGAGATCCTGGGCGCGTGATACCCTGCCACATTTTGAAGTGAGGGTGTGATGACGCTGCCGTCTGTCGCGCGCGCTGCCGTGGCGTTCGTCCTGCTGTTGCTATGTACTGCCAGCGGTTTCGCGCAATCTCTGGCGCCGGGCACCGAGCGCGTGTTCGACGTCGCCGGCGGTCAGCGGATCAAGGTCTCCGGAGTCGCCGGCGGCCTGGCCCACCCGTGGAGCCTGGCGTTTCCGGACACGCGAACGATGCTCGTCACCGAGCGTCCCGGCCGCCTGCGCGTGATCCGCGACGGCGTGCTGCTGTCGCAGCCCGCCTGGCAGGCCCCGCCGCCGCCCGGCAAGGACACCGACGGGCTGCACTTCATCGTGCTGCACCCGAACTTCGCGCAGAACCAGTGGGTCTACATGTCCCACCCCAAGTACGGCGAGAAGGGCAGCACGCTGGCGATTTCCCGCGGCGAGTTCGACGGCACCACGCTGAAGAACGTCCGCGAAATCTTCGTCGCCGACGCGTGGGAAACCAGCGGCAACATGTCCGGACGCATCTACTTCGCACCCGACGGCACGCTCTACGTCACCGTGGGCGATCGCGACCGGCTGTGCTGTGTCGGCACCGAGGACAACAGCCTGCGGATGAAGGCACAGGACCTGTCGAATCACGTCGGCAAGACGCTGCGGCTGCGCGATGACGGCACGGCGCCGCCCGACAACCCGTTTGTCGGCCGAGCCGGCGCCAAGCCGGAGATCTACACCTACGGCCACCGCAACGGCTACGGCCTCGCGTTCAACTCCGATACGAAATCGGTGTGGCAGGCCGAGATTGGGCCGCTGGGCGGCGACGAGGTGAACGTCCTCGAGCCGGGCCACAACTACGGCTGGCCGGTGGTGTCGATGGGCCGCAACTACACCGGCTCGCTGGTCTCGGACCAGCCATGGGCGCGCCCGGGCATGGACAACCCGCGGATGTTCTGGGTCCCCTCGATCAGTCCGTCCAGCCTGCTGTTCTACAACGGCGACCGCTTCAAGAACTGGAAGGGCAGCATGTTCGTGGGGGCGCTGACCACCCGGTCGCTGATCCGCGTGTCGTTCAACCAGCCGTCGCAGGCCGAGCGGCGCGAGGTGCTGCTGGGGCCGCTGAACACGCGCATCCGCGACGTGCAGCTGGGGCCGGACGGGAATCTCTACGTCGTCACCGAGCAGGCCAGCGGCGGCACGGCGATGGACGGGACGATTTTGCGCATCGAGCCAGTGCAGTAAGCGGGGCTCCAGGCTCCGGGCTCCGGGCTCCAGGCCCCCGGGCGGTGCGACGACAGCAGGTCCGAGACCCGGTCATGATCGGAAGAAGCGAGGTGGGCGAATGACGAGAAGCCTCTCGGTCCTGGGCGTGGCTCTCATAATCTCGACAACTCTACACGCCGCTGATCTGTCCGGACTCTGGAGTCTCGAACTCGATCCGGACTTCAGCGGCAAGCCAAACACAGTGGGCTGCGGATTCACTCAAAACGGCGACACGTTAGCGATTAAATGTGGCGGTGCCGAGTCTGTCGGCAATGTGGATGGGTCGAAGGTAACCTGGCAGTTCATGACCGGGCGCAACAACGCGACCATCGTGACCTTTGTTGGAGTGTTGGACGAGCAAGCCAGATCCATTGCCGGCACATGGCACATGGCGAGTGATCCACCGCAGGACGGAAGATTCAAAGCAAGAAGAGAGAGTTAGGTGAGGACTGGAGACCGAAGACTGAAGACTGAAGACCGGAGGCCGCATGAGGGCTCCGGGCCCCAGGCCTGCTTGGCGTTCGGCTACAAACCCAAGACGAGTCGAAGTCCGTCTTCTACTGCCTTCAGCAGTTGACCGCGCAGCTTGCCGGCCGGCTCGGTGAGGAAGTCGCGATCGATCGTGATGACTTGCGACACGTTGGCGACAGCGTCCTTCGGGAGTCCCGCGGCCTTGCCGGGAATGAGGACGTTGCCAGGCGCCTCGACAAGCCGGAGGTTCGATGTCAACACGACGGCGACGACCGTACGGAGGCGACTGCGGTTGAACGCATCATCCTGGACGACCAAGAGAGGGCGGCGGAACCCCGGTTCGGAGCCTCGGGGCTCGTCGAGGTCGGCCCACCAGATCTGGCCGCGTTCGATCACCATCGGTCGGGTTCGATTGATCGGCGTTGGGCCCGGCGCAAGCGGCCGTCGATGCCGCTCGGCTGATCGGCGTACACCGCGTTGAGCCGTTCAGTGGTCTTCTGACCCCTCTGCTTGGCGACGAAGTCGGCCAGAGCCGTTGCGTACAGGCGGCTACGGCTTACGCCCAGCCGTTTGCCGAGCGTTTCTGCAGATTTGAAGAGTTCGTCCGGTATAGATAGAGCGACTTTCATACTGCAGTATTACCACGGTATGAAACGTCTGGGCAAGCCGCCGGCCTGGAGCCCGGAGCCCTTACAGTAACTTCCGCCGCAGATACCGAATCAGCAGATACGCATCCAGAAACTTGAACGGCGCCATGCCGCTGCTGTAGTGGCCGCACGGCAGCGTGGCCACGTCGTGGGCGATGCCGCGCTCCGCGTACGCCTTGACCAGAATCCGCGACAGGTCCACCGGGAACGTCAGGTCATAGCGGGCGTAGACCAGCAGGGAGTGCCCGGGCCACGACCGCCCGAGATACGCGTACGGGCTGATCGGCTGCCACAGCTCACGCAGCTCGTCGAGCGTGATGTGTCCTTCCAGACCGGCACGCACGTGGCGGGTGGACAGGCCGCGCCAGACCACGTCGGCGAACCAGGGCGAGACGTGATTCAGCGCCGCGGCGCGGATGCGCGGCTCGTGGACGGTCGTCAGCATCGACAGGCACGACCCCAGGCTCGTGCCCAGCATGCCGATGCGATCGAACCCCTCGTCCTCCAGCCAGTCGATGGCGCGGCGCGCGTCGAGCACGGCCTGCCGGCACACTTGCAGCGTGCGCACGACGTTCGCGCTGACGATGTAGTCGGCGCGCGACAGCTCCGGCGGCATTCGCGCGTCGTGGTAGGGGAGGCTGAGCCTGAGCGCCGAGATGCCGGACCGCGCCAGCAGCTGCGCCAGCCCGATGTGGCCGCCGGCGTCGGCATTCCATTGCGGCATGACGATCACCGCCGGGCCCCGTTGGCCCCTCGCCCTCGACGTACGCGCGGCGGCCGACGGGAACCAGCGGGCCACCACCGTGTTGTTGGCTTCGTGCGGGGTTGGCAGCGCGCTCTGGAACCGCAGCGTGCCTGCCTGCCCGGGCGTCTGGTTGTTGGCCGGGGAGTCGTCCAGCGAGAACGACGGCGTGCCGCCAGGCGTGTAGAAGGCCTGCGTGTCGGCCATCACGCCTCGGACCCAGCGGGTCACCGTTTCCTGCGGCGAGCCACCGGCCGCGGCGTCCTCGGGCAGCCACTCGAGTCCCCACTCGAACGGCCGCTCGACGCGGTCCTTCGACACCGAGGCGAGGCGATGCTCCCAGTCGTGGAAAAAGCGCGTCAGCACGCGGCAGGGGTTACCGTGGGTTCGAGCGCCGCCGCCACGTCCAGCAGACGATAAGTGCCGCCCCGGGCGCCGATCAGTTGCAGGCCCACCGGCAGGCCGGCGGGCGTTGGCTCGCACGGCAGCGTGATTGCCGGGTGGCCGGTCACGTTGAAGGTCTGCGTCAGGCGCAGCAGGGTGTTGCGGACCGAGTCCTCCCAGTCGCCGATGCGCACCGTGGCCGCACCCACCGGCTGCGCCGGCACGGGCAGCGTGGGAAGCAGGAGCGCGTCGACGCCGCTCACCGCTAGATCCACCTCGGCGATCAGCAGGCGCCGTCCGCGGCGAGCGCGCAGATAGTCCTCGGCCAGGATGTACCGCGCCGCTTCCAGTCTGACGCGGACGGTGGGGTGATAGTCACCAGGCCGGCCGGCGACGGTGCTGGCGTGGTATTCCGCTGCCTCTGCCAGCGCGATGGTGACGTAGATGGGGGCGGTCTCGGCCACGTGTGGAATCACCACAGTCTCGATCCGTACACCGGACTGTGTCAGCCGCCCGCACGCCCGTTCAAATGACGCCGCCACCTCACGATCCACGTGCTCGAGAAAGTAGGCGCGCGGGATGCCAAGCCGCAGACCTCTTGCCGGCGGTGTCAAACCCGGCTGAGGCGGCGCACCCGTCAGCACGTCGAACAGCAGGCGTGTGTCAGCGACCGTGCGGCACAGCGGGCCCACGTGGTCGAAGCTGGGACTCAACGGGACGACGCCCGCCGTCGGTACCTCGCCGAGTGACGGCTTCAGGCCGACGACGCCGCATGCCGCTGCCGGAATGCGGATGGAGCCGCCGGTGTCGGTACCGATGGACGCCCAGGCCATGCCGGTGGCGACCGACACGGCGGAGCCCCCGGAAGAGCCGCCCGAGGACAACTGCTCGTCGCGCGGGTGGCGCACCGGGCCATAGGCCGAGTCGTCGTTGGTGGGCCCGAGCGCAAACTCGTGGAGGTTGGTCTTGCCGACGATGACGGCGCCGGCCGCCCGAAGCCGCTCGACCACGGCGGCATCGGCGCTCGCGACGTGGCCGCGCCGCACGGCCGAGGCGGCCGTCGTCGGCACGCCGCGCATGTCGATGATGTCCTTGAGCGAAATCGGCACGCCGTGGAGGGGACCGGCCGCGCGTCCGCTGGCGCGGGCTTCGTCGGCCGCGCCCGCAGCTTCGAGGGCCTCGTCTCTCAACACCGTGATGAACGCGTTGGTTGGCGGGCCGAACAGGTCGATGCGGTCGAGGCAGGTACGGGTAACAGCCTCGGACGACGTACGCCCCGTGGCCAGTGCCGCCGCCAGCTCCGAGATGGAATGCGGCTCAGCCACGACGGCCCGGCGGCGTTGTGGCCGTCCCGCGACGATCCTCGTCGCGGGACGCGTCGGCGTTCCAGTCCGCCCCTCGAAGCGCCGCGGCGGCCTGGCCCAGCGCCTCGAGCACGGGCCGCACGCTTGGCAACGCCGAACGCACGACGTCGTCGATGGCGCCCTGAAGCCACGCCTCGATCGTGGGCATCCCAGAATCATGCCACACGTCCTTCCGCCGATAATCAGGCTATGCACCCCCAGCCGCTGGCCTACCTGGATCCGGAGTTTCTCGAAAGCGACGAGGGCCGCCCGCTGCGCATCATGGCCGAGTATCTCGAGCCGCTCCGGCGGTTCAAGGCCCAGGGCATCCAGGACACGGTAGTGCTGTTCGGATCGGCCCGCGTCCACAGCCGCGAGCAGGCGGTGTCCGAGCTGCAGCAGCTCGAGGCGGGACGCGCCCGTGCCAACGGCGACATCCTGGCCCAGAAGCGCAAGGCGGTGGAATGGTCGCGTTACTACGAGGACGCGCGCACGCTGGCCAGGCTCATCACCGAATGGTCGATGTCGCTGCAATCGCCCAAGCACCGCTTCGTGGTCACGTCAGGCGGCGGCCCAGGGATCATGGAGGCGGCCAATCGCGGCGCGAAGGAGGCGGGCGGCAAGACCATCGGGCTCAACATCCGGCTGCCGTTCGAGCAGGGGGCCAACCCGTACATCACCGACGGGCTGCACTTCGAGTTCCACTACTTCTTCATGCGCAAGTTCTGGTTCGCCTACATGGCCAAGGCCCTGGTGGTGTTTCCGGGCGGCTTTGGCACGCTGGACGAAATGTTCGAGCTGCTCACGCTGGCGCAGACGGAGAAGCTGGAGAAGCAGATTCAGATCATCCTCTACGGGTCGGAGTACTGGGATCCGATCCTGAAGTTCGATCCGATGGTCGAATGGGGCGCCATCAACCCCGGCGATCGGGATCTCGTGCAGCGTGCCGACACCCCGCAGCAGGCCTTCGAGCTGCTGCGCGTGCACCTGACCACGCACCATCTCGAGGCGCCGGAGCCGGACGCCAAGGGCCTCCAGGCGCCGCAGCTCGCCAAGACCCGCCGCTAGCGAGCGCGACGCCGCCAGGCGGCGCGGCAGGCCGAGTCAGGGCGCTCGCAGAAACGCGTCGACGACTGACAGCACCTCCGCCGGCTTCTCGTCGCTGGGGTAGTGCCCCAGGCCGTCGAGGGTGACAATCGAGATGCGCGGCAAGGTCTTCTTCAACTCCTCCTGCGTTGCCGGCGCGACGATCGTGCTGCGGCCTCCGAGCACGTAGAGCGTGGGCGCCGTGATGGCGCGCACGTAACGCCACAGGTCGGTCTCCACGAATCCCTTGACCAGGTTCGGGTCACGCTTCCACACCACGCGGCCGTCCTCCCGCCGGCGCGAGCCGTGCCGCACGTAGGCATCGAGAACTGCCTGCGACATGCCCGGGTTGCTCTTGCGTACCACGGCGGCCAGCTCCGCCTCCGACTCCCAGCCCGCTTCCTCCTGACGCACACGTCGCGCGTACGCGTCGGCGATCTGGCGGGGCCGCTCGGGGCCGACGTCCTCGGCGATGAGCCGCGCGACCAGATCCGGACGCATGCCGGCAAACACCTGCGCGACCCGGCCGCCGGTGGAGTTGCCCCACACCACCAGGTCACGCAGTTCGAGTTGTGCGACCAGGCCGGCCAGGTCGCCGACGTGGTCCTCGACCAGATAACGGCCCTGTGGATCCCAGGCCGAGTCGCCGTGCCCACGCATGTCGTAGGCGATCACGTGGTGAGTCGCGGCGAAATGCGCCGCCACCGCGTCGAACGTCCGCGCTACGCGGTCGATCCCGTGAATCAGCACCATTGGCCGGCGGCCGGGATTGCCCCAGTCCACGACGTGGAGGCGCTGGCCGTTGACGGTGATGAAACGGTCCAGCGGCGCAGGGGACGAGCTTTGGGCGAGCGTCGCGACCGCCGCGAGAAAGGCCGTCAACAAGCTCCACAGGATGCGATTGCTCCGCACGAGGCGAAGTGTAGCAGCCACGAGAGGTGTAGGATCCGGGCCATGCAGTTCGCGCGCCCTCTCCTCCTCGCGGCCGTCGCGGCGTGTGCCGCCAGCGTTGCCGCACAGGCGCCCCCGGGCGGCGCGGCCCCCGTTTCCGCCGAGGTAACGCGAGCGCTGGCCGGCGCCATCGACATCCACGTGCACAACCTGCCAGACGACCGGCCGCGCTCGATCGACGCCGTGGACGTCGCCGTTCTGGCGCGCACCCGAGGGATGCGTGGGCTGGTGCTCAAGAACCACTTCGAGTCCACGGCAGGCATCGCGTATCTGGTGCGCAAGCTGGTGCCCGGCATCGAGGTGTTCGGCGGCATCGACCTCAACCGCACCGTCGGCGGCATCAATCCCGCCGCCGTCGAGCACATGGTCAAGGTGACCGGAGGATTCGGCAGGGTGGTGTGGATGCCGACTTTCGACTCCGAGAATCAGGTGCGCACGTCGAAGGAGCAGCGGCCGTTCGTCAGCGTCTCGCGCGGCGGCGTGCTGCTGCCGGAGGTCAAGCAGGTCATCGCGCTCATCGCCAAGCACGACCTGATCATGGCCACGGGCCATTCCTCTGCCGCCGAGGGGCTGCTGCTGCTCGACGAGGCCCGCCGCCAGGGAGTCCAGCGGCTGGTGGTGACGCACGCGATGAACCCGCCGATCTCGATGACCGTGGAGCAGATGAAGCAGGCGGCGGCGCTCGGTGCCCGTATTGAGTTCGTGGGCAGCACGATGCGCGAGGCCGGTGCGGACGCGCGTGTGGCGCGGTTCGCCGAGGCGATCCGCGCCGTCGGGCCCGCCAACTGCATCCTCTCGTCCGATCTCGGCCAGGCTGGGAATCCCCTGCCGCCAGATGGGTTCGGCGAGTTCCTGGTCGCGCTGCGGGCGAAAGGGTTCACCGACGCGGAGGTGCAGACCATGGCCCGGGACAATCCCGCCCGTCTGCTGGGCTTGCGTTGAGTTGTGTGGTGTAGCGTTGGCTTGAACCTGGAGATGCCGTGAGCAGCACGCGTGTGGATGGGGCGGAGCTTCATTACACCCGGCGCGGGCGTGGGCCGGTGTGCGTCGTGCCGTGCGCCTTGGGCACCGCTCACTACGAGCTCCTTACAGCCGGTCTCGACCGGCAGTTTTCGCTGGTCCTGGTCGATTTGCGGGGCAGCGGCCGCTCGACTGGCACGCCGGCGGACCTGACGTTCGACGTCCTGGCGCAGGACCTCGAGGCCGTGCGCGCGGACGTCGGTGTGGCGCAGTGGTCGGTGCTGGGCTACTCAATCCTCGGTGTTGCGGCGATTGAGTACGCTCGCCGTTGCCCTGGCACCGTTTCACACGTGGTGGTGGCGGGCACGCCGCCGCACGGCGACATGGCGCGGTTGGCGCAGGAGTCCGCGGCCTACTTCGGGGCGGCAGCGGCGCCGGAGCGCAAGCAGATCTTCGCCGACAACCTCGCCAAGCTGCCGCCGGGCACCGACCCGCAGATGGCGATTCCGGCCCAGACACCGATGCGGTTCTTCGACGCGCGGTTCGATGTGATGCCGCTTCTAGCCGCGATCGATTTCAAGCCCGCTTTCTTCGCGCACCTCATGGGACCGCTGACCTCTGGGTGGGATGTGACGGCGGGAACGCCGCTGCGGGTGCCCCTGCTGGTTGCGCACGGCAAGCACGACTACGTGGTCCCGCATACGATGTGGAACGATGTGCTGCCACAGCTGTCCACAGCGGCGTTCTGGCTATTCGAGCGCAGCGGACACCAGCCGTTCTTCGAGGAGCCGCAGCAGTTCGCGCAGGTCGTGCAGGAATGGATGGGCCATGCATCGGCCGGCCGCGCGCAGTAAGATGCGGCACGTTCAACCAGGAGTCGAGATTCTATGGTTCGCGCAGTTGGTGTCGCCGGTGTTCTCTTGGCGTTCGGTATCGGCGTGATCTCGGCGGCCGATCCGGCGGTGCCGGCCGAGGGCCAGGCCGCCCTGTCGGCGTTCCTTCGCGACGCGGTGGTCCGCAGCGAAGTGCCGGGCGTCGTCGCGATGGTGGTCGGACGAGACCGCGTCCTCTACCACGAGGCGTTCGGCAAGCAGGACGTGGCGCGGGACCTCGTGATGCAGAAGGATTCCATCTTCCGCATCGCCTCTATGACCAAGCCGATAACCTCGACGGCGGTGATGATGCTGGTGGAGGAAGGCAAGATCGGCGTGGACGACCCGGTGTCGAAGTACCTGCCGCGGTTCGGCCTGCCGAAGATCCTGACGACCGTGGACGACGCGCGCGGCACGTTCGAGACCAGGCCCGCCACGAAGACGATGACGATCCGGCACCTGCTCACCCACACATCGGGCATCGGCTACAGCTGGTCGGATCCCGGTCTGGCCGCGGCGCAGCGGGCCACCAAGGCCACCAACGACAGCGAGCTGCCGCTCGTCAGCGAACCGGGCGAGCGCTGGAATTACGGCGCCAGCACGCGCGTCCTCGGCGACATCGTCCAGGTGGTGTCCGGTCAGCGCATCGACCTGTTCCTGCCGGACCGGCTGACGGGTCCGCTCGGCATGATGGAAACGGCCTTCGACGTGCCGGTGGGGAAACACGCCCGCGTGGTGACCGTGCACCAGAGGACCAACGGCAAGCTGGTGGAGGTGCCCAATCCCGCCTCGCTGGCGGTTGTGCCGCGGGGCGACGGCGGCCTGTACAGCACCGCCAGCGACTACGCTCGCTTCGTCCAACTGATTCTCAATCGCGGGCAAGCCGGCGGCCGCCGGCTGTTGACCGGCGAGACGGTGGACGCCATGACGCGCAACCAGATGGGCGCCGTGCGTGTGCGGCTGCAGCCCACCGCCGATCCGCCGCGCTCGCGTCCGTTCCCGACCGGCGCCGGCCAGGACACCTGGGGCTTCGGCTTTCAGATCGCAGCGCCCACCGCGTCCACCGCGCCACATCGCAAGCCGGGCAGCCTGACCTGGGCCGGCATCAACAACACCCACTTCTTCATCGATCCCGCGAGCGGCATCGGCGCCATTGTGCTGATGCAGGTGCTGCCGTTCTACGACGAAGCGGCGCTGCGCGTGCTGGATGGCTTCGAGGAGCGCCTTTACCAGCACCTGCGGTGAAGCCGAAGCCGACCTTCTTTCGCAACGCGGCCGCGTTCAGGGCGTGGCTGCGCGCAAACCACAAGACCGCCACGGAGATTGACCTGCGGCTGGTGAAGAATCACGTCGCGGACACGGGCGTGACCTATCCGGAAGCGCTCGACGAAGCGTTGTGCTACGGCTGGATCGACGGCGTCCGACGGCGCTTCGACGCCGACAGCTACACGCAGCGGTTCTCGCCGCGTCGGAAGGGTAGTATCTGGAGCCGCGTCAACATCGCCCACGTCCAGCGGCTGATCGCCGCCAAGCGCATGACCAAAGCGGGTCTGGCGGAGTTCGAGAAACGCGACCGCGTGATCTCGTATGACCGCGCGGCGGCGCCGCTGCGGCCTGACGACGAAGCCCGGTTTCGCCGCCACGCCCTGGCGTGGGCCTACTTCTCGGCGGCGGCGCCGTCCTACCGGCGCGCCTGCCTGTTGTGGCTGGGCGACGCCAAGCGAGACCCGACGCGGCAGCAGCGGCTCGCCGTCCTGATCGACAGCTCGGCCAGAGGGCTGCGAATTCCAGGGCTCCGGCGCGAGGAATGAGCGCCCTTTACCGGGCGCCCGTGTAATACACGCGCCAAACCTTCCCCCGCTGGCTGTCAGAGATGTACAGCGAGCCGTCGGGGGCCTGGGCCACGCCGTCGGGCCTCGCGACGGCGTCGTTGGGAACCTTCAACGGCTCCTTGCCGGCAAAGCCCTGGGCAAACACTTCGAAGTCGCCGGTCGCCTT
>Ga0190270_10000712_pt1 | contig 14803 bp, 14 predicted proteins | sample Popmic320T_FD_133748 | JGI IMG/M metagenome (GOLD analysis project Ga0190270, IMG submission 133748) | Populus adjacent soil microbial communities from riparian zone of Weber River, Utah, USA - 320 T | ecosystem: Environmental > Terrestrial > Soil > Riparian zone | place: USA: Utah | collected... | reverse complement strand
GGCCACCCCACTCGCGGTGCAGCTCAAGGAGCGCGAACCGCTCGTCCGGCAGCACACCAAGCGGGTGCTCGCCAAGCGGGCTCGCAGCGCTGAGCGCGACGAGACGGCGGAGACCGAGCCCGCGGCGGCGGCCGCCCCGGCGCCGTCTCCGCGCAAGGTGGCCGTGTCGGGCTCGGCCAAGCGGGCTCAACCGCAGCGGCCTAGCCGCTCCCAACGCAAGCGACGCTGACCCGTGGCCGAGCCGATCGACGCGCTGCTCGATGGTCTGATCCGCGACATCCCGGACTACCCGACCCCGGGCGTCTTGTTCAAGGACATCACGCCGCTGCTCGGCGATCGGACGGCGTTCGCGGCGAGCGTCGACGCGCTGGCCGCCGCAGGTCGCGAGATCGTCGACGGTCCGATCGACAAGGTGGTCGGCATCGAGGCGAGGGGGTTCATCCTCGCCGCGCCCGTCGCGTTGGCGCTCGGTGCCGGGTTCGTCCCGGTACGCAAGGCCGGCAAGCTGCCGCACGAGACGTACGCGGTCTCGTACGCCCTCGAATACGGCGAGGCGACCCTCGAGGTGCATCGCGACGCGTTTCTCTCTGGTGATCGGGTGCTGATCGTCGACGACGTTCTCGCGACCGGCGGCACGGTCGAGGCGACCACCGATCTGATCGGTCAGTGCGGTGCTGAAGTCGCCGGGGTTGCCGTCCTGCTGGCTCTGTCGTTCCTGCCCGGCCTCGACCGGATGGCGGACCGCCCGCTCGCCGTCGTCCGCACCATCTGACCCTCTGGCTCCACTGAGCGGACTGATTTTGCGAGGCACGCCCGGCGCGTCTCGCAAGGTGGGTCCTCCCAGTGGGAGCGGGTGGTCGGGCGAACGGCACAAGTCGGTCGCCCCCTAGACTGAAGACACGGACGTCGACCGGGTCAGGAGGGTGAGTGGCCGAAGAGCAGATCACCCAGGAGCGCACCGAGCAGACCGAGCCTGCCTCGCCGTCGACATCGCTGCGGATGCGCGGTCGTCTGGCGCGCCTGGGCCGCTCCTCGTCGGCCAACCCGGTGCTCGACCCGCTGTTCAGCATCGTGCGCAACACCCACCCCAAGGCCGACCTTGCCACGATCGAGCGGGCCTACAACACCGCCGAGAAGCTGCACTCGCATCAGCGCCGCCTGAGCGGCGACCCCTACATCACCCATCCCCTCGCGGTCACCACCATCCTCGCCGAGCTCGGCATGACGGTCCCCACCCTCTGCGCGGCGCTGCTGCACGACACGGTCGAGGACACGGCGTACACGATGAAGGAGCTCACCGAAGACTTCGGTGACGAGGTTGCCCACCTGGTCGACGGGGTCACCAAGCTCGACAAGGTGAAGTACGGCGCGTCCGCCCAGGCTGAGACGATCCGCAAGATGATCGTCGCGATGAGCCGCGACATCCGGGTCCTCGTCATCAAGCTCGCCGACCGGCTGCACAACATGCGTACTCTCCGCTACCTCAAGCAGGAGAAGCAGGAGAAGAAGGCCCGCGAGGTCCTCGAGATCTACGCGCCGCTGGCCCACCGGCTCGGCATGAACACGATCAAGTGGGAGCTGGAGGATCTCGCCTTCGCGACCCTGCATCCGAAGGTCTACGACGAGATCGTTCGGCTCGTCGCGGAGCGGGCGCCGTCGCGTGAGGAGTTCCTCGACGAGGTCATCGAAGCTGTGCAGGCCGACCTGCGGACCTCCAAGATCAAGGCGACCGTCACGGGCCGGCCGAAGCACTACTACTCGATCTACCAGAAGATGATTGTCCGGGGTCGTGACTTCACCGACATCCACGACCTCGTCGGCATCCGGATCCTGGTCGATACCGTCCGCGACTGCTACGCCGTTCTCGGCGTCCTGCATGCCCGGTGGAACCCGGTGCCAGGGCGGTTCAAGGACTACGTCGCGATGCCGAAGTTCAACATGTACCAGTCGCTGCACACGACGATCATCGGGCCGCTCGGCAAGCCGGTCGAGATGCAGCTGCGTACGCATCAGATGCACCGTCGGGCCGAATACGGTGTCGCGGCGCACTGGAAGTACAAGGAAGACCCCGAGACGCCGGGCGACAAGGCCAAGGGCAAGCCGGACCGCGACAAGAACGGCAGCAGCTCGTCCGAGATGGTGTGGCTGCGCCAGATGCTCGACTGGCAGCAGGAGACCGAGGACCCGGGCGACTTCCTCGAGTCCTTGCGGTTCGACCTCGGACCCGACGAGGTCTACGTCTTCACGCCAAACGGTGACGTGAAGGGGTTGCCCGTCGGATCGACGCCGGTCGACTTCGCGTACTCGATCCACACCGAGGTCGGCAACCGCTGCATCGGGGCACGCGTCAACGGTCGTCTGGTGCCGCTGGAGTCGCCGCTCGACAACGGCGACGTCGTCGAGGTCTTCACGTCGAAGGCGCCGGGCGCCGGCCCGAGTCGCGACTGGCTCGGCTTCGTCAAGAGCCCGCGGGCACGGACCAAGATCCGGCAGTGGTTCACCAAGGAGCGCCGCGAGGAGGCGATCGAGAAGGGCAAGGAGTCGATCGCACTCCACATGCGCAAAGAGGGCCTGCCGCTGCAGAGGCTGCTGACCCACGACTCGCTGCAGGCCGTCGCCGAGTCGCTGCACGTGCGTGACGTGTCGTCGCTCTACGCCGCTGTCGGCGAAGGCAATGTCGGTGCGCAAAACGTCGTACGCAAGGTCATCGAGCTGCACGGCGGCGACGAGGGATCGACCGAGGACCTGGCCGAGGCCGTCACGGTGCCCACCGAGGTCGACCGACGGCGGCGAGTACGCCGGGGCGACGCTGGTGTGATGGTGCACGGCGCGACTGACCTCCTGGTCAAGCTGGCCCGCTGCTGCACTCCGGTGCCGGGCGACGACATCGTCGGATTCATCACCAAAGGGTCCGGCGTCTCGGTGCACCGTGGCGACTGTCCCAACGTCAAGAGCCTGACCTCGACGCCGGATCGGCTGGTCGACGTCGAGTGGGCGCCCAACGCGCAGAGTGTGTTCCTGGTCGCGATCCAGGTCGAGGCGCTCGACCGCGCCCGGCTGCTGTCGGACGTGACCCGGGTTTTGTCGGACCACCACGTCAACATCCTGTCCGCCGCCCTTCAGACCGGGCGGGATCGCGTCGCGAAGAGCAAGTTCACGTTCGAGATGGGGGACCCGAAGCATCTGGGTCACGTCCTCAAGGCGGTCCGCTCCGTCGACGGCGTCTTCGACGTCTACCGCATCACCCAGTAACCCCGCTCGTCCGTGGGTTTCGGTCGGCCGGTCCGTGAGTTTCGACGCGCTCGTCCGTGAGATCCCACCTACCGTGCGAGGGTCGCTACCACAACCGCGGTAGCTGTGGTGAGAGGCCGAGATACTCACCGACTTGTCGCTCGAAGGCGTCAGCTTTGCCCAGTACGTCGTCCTGACGATTGACGATGATTCGCCAGCGCAGCACGTCACGGAGATACGTCCGCTGCCGGTCGTCTTCCTCTTGGTCATCTTCGTGATCGTGAAACTCGGCACCGTCGTACTCGATGCCTACGCGTTGCAGCGGGTAGGCGTGGTCGAGTCGAGCGATCAGACGTCCCTTGTGGTCGTACACCCTGTATTGCGGCTCTGCGCGCGGATAGCCGGCGTCGACGAGCCGCAGATCCTGCCATGACTCACCGGCCGATTCATGCTGAGGCTCGATGAGCCCGACGAGCTCGCGCGCCTGGATGATTCCGGGGAAGCCCTTGAGGTGCTTTAGGTAATCGCGGACATCGTCGGCTGTGACGTAGCCCGCGCGAGCCATGGCATCCGCCGCCGACTTCGCGTACGGCCGACGCAAGGTGCGAAGGAGATCGACGGTCGTACGCACTGGCACTGTCAGGCGAAGACCCTCGACCTCCGTGGTGTCGGAGGTTGGGATGTAACCCTCGACGGAGCGGACGCCGCGGATCGTGCACCTCGTTTTTCCGTGCGGAATGACGCAGGTCGGAACGAAATTCAGCCAATCCGCCGGCGGGAGGGTGTCAACCCCGAGTAGCCACGCGCTGGTGCACCCATAGAGCACACCATGGGGCGGCATGACCAGGTGGAGGGCTGTTGCCCGCAACTCCCGCGAGTCAGGTACGCCGGTGGCTACGTAGACGCGGCGGAATACGTGTCGCACCTCGTGCTCGTGCAGCATGGCTCGGAGGCTCTTCGACGTGAGTCCTAGGTCGGCGAGTTGGTCGCTACGAAACGGCAATCCGCCGTTGATGAGATCCGCCATGCCTCAAGCGTGGTCTGTCAGCGCTTTGCAGGTAGCGAGTTATCCACAACGGCCCGCCGAAACTCGCGGATGAGCGGGACCGAACTCGCGGATGAGCGGACCAGAACTCACGGATGAGCGGACCATAACTCGCGGATGAGCGGACCAGAACTCACGGATCGGCCCAGGCCCGGGCCCAGAGCGGGGGCCGCCTTGGGTCAGGCGGTGAGGGCGTCGGCCCAGATGTCGAGGGCGTCGGAGACCTGCTCAGACGTGACGACCAGCGGCGGAATCATCCGGACGACGTTGCCGAAGGCCCCGCACGTGAGCAGCAGCAGCCCACGCGACGCCGCCGCCTGCTGCGCTCGGGTCGCCGCCACCGGATCCGGCTCGCCGTCGGCACTGACGAACTCGGATCCGACCATGAGCCCGAGCCCCCGAACGTCGGCGATCCCGACTCCGTTCGCGGCGACCTTCCGTAGCCCGTCGGCGAGCTCCGCCCCCCGTGCGGCGGCGTTGTCGACCAATCCCTCGTCGACGATGACGTCGAGGGTGGCCAACGCCGCCGCACATGCCACCGCGTTGCCGCCGTACGTGCCGCCTTGCGAACCTGGCCAGGCTCGGCTCATCAACTCGCGTGGCGCCGCGATCGCTGACAACGGGAATCCGCTCGCGAGCCCCTTGGCGGTGACCAAGATGTCTGGCGTCACGTCGAAGTGGTCGTGGCCCCAGAACCGTCCGGTCCGACCGAAGCCGGTCTGAACCTCGTCGACGATCAGCAGGATGCCGTGCCGGTCGGCCCGCTCGCGAAGGCCGGCGAGAAACTCCGTGTTGGCCGGGACGTAGCCGCCCTCGCCAAGGACCGGCTCGACGATGAACGCCGCCGTCTCGGCCGGTGCCGACTGGGTCGCGAGGACGTAGTCGAGCTCGCGCAGGGCAAAGTCGGTCGCGGTCTGCTCGTCCCACCCGTAGCGGAACGCGAACGGGAACGGCGACACGACCACGCCACTCATCAGGGGCCCGAAGCCAGCCCGAAACTTGGTGCCCGACGTCGTCATCGACGCGGCGCCGACGGTCCGGCCGTGGAACGACCCCTGGAAGACCACGACGTTGGACCGCCCGGTCGCGTGCCGGGCCAGCCGTAGGGCCGCCTCGACCGCCTCGCTGCCGGAGTTGACGAAGAACAACGAGTCCAGGGGAGTGGGAAGCACGTCGGAGAGCCGGTCGGCAAGCGTTAGCAGCGGCCGGTGCATGACGGTCGTGTATTGACCGTGGATCAGGGTGGCGACTTGTCGCTGGGCGGCCTCGACAACTCGCGGATGGCAATGCCCGGTGCTCGTCACACCGATGCCGGCGGTGAAGTCGAGATAACGGCGGTCGTCCTCGTCCCAGACGTAAACGCCTTCGCCGCGCGCGGCGAGCACGGGAGTCGCCTGCTTGAGGAGCGGAGAGAGCTCGGCCATGGGTCAACCCCGATCGTAGCTGGTAGATTGTTGACAATCTGACCATACGTCAAGGACCAGCCTGATCGCCACCACAGGTAGATTTCAGCCATGCGAAGACGGAGAGTGCGGGCCCCCGATGGCCGGTCTTGGGTCGTGCGCCGCCGTTGGATGCCTCGACTCGGCGCCGGCACGGCCTGGAGCCGCCTTCGCGGTCGGTCGAGGCGGTCGAGGCGGTCGACCAAGCATGCCGAGACCGCCGGCGATGTCTCCCTCTTCACCGCCTTCATCGTCGACGACTTCGCTGTGGTCGTGCGCTGGGTGGTGATCGTGGTAGTCGCGACCCTGCTCATCGTGCTGTCCGCGTTCGCCGCGATCGTCGAGGTGGCGCTCCTCGTTCTCCTCGTGCTCGTTGGGATCTTGACCCGCTTCCTCCTCGACCGCCCCTGGACGATCGAGGCCACACCGGATGATGGGGAGGCGCTCAAGTGGCAGGCGACGGGCTGGCGGTCGAGTGCCGAACGGCTCAGCCAGGTCGCCACGCTGCTCGAGTCGGGGATCACCCCCCCGCCGGACGCTCCGGCGTCATGAGTACGTCCGGATGCCTGGCCCCTTCGCCGGGCTTGCGTCGGCGTACTAGCGTCGGACGTAGCACCGAGGTTTATGCCGCATCAGCGAGAGGATGCATCCGCCATGAGCGATGAACGTGAAGCTGCCGTAGTCGAGACCGCCCCTAAGCAGCTGCTGATCGGCGATGCCTGGCGTGACGGGCAGGGCGGCGCCACGCTGCCGGTCGAGGACCCGTCGACCGGGGAGACGCTGTGCGACGTCGCCGACGCGACCCCGGCCGACGGCGTCGCCGCGCTCGACGCGGCGGTGGCGGCCCAGGCCGATTGGGCGGCGACCGCCCCGCGCCGGCGCAGCGAGATCTTGCACGACGCTTACGCCCTGATGATGGAACGGCAGGACGACCTGGCTCTCCTGATGACCCTCGAGATGGGCAAGCCGCTGCCGGAGGCCAAGGGCGAGGTCGCGTACGCCGCGGAGTTCATGCGGTGGTTCGCCGAGGAGGCCGTCCGTATCCATGGCGACTACGCGACCGCTCCCGACGGGCAGAGCCGCTTCGTCGTGATGCGACAGCCGGTCGGTCCCACGCTACTGATCACGCCGTGGAACTTCCCGATGGCGATGGGCGGGCGCAAGATCGGCCCCGCGATCGCCGCCGGCTGCACCATGGTCATCAAGCCGGCTTCACAGACACCGCTGTCGATGCTGGCCCTGGCCGAGATTCTGCGTGAGGTCGGCCTCCCCGACGGCGTGCTCAACGTCGTGACAACGTCCAAGTCCGGCGGCGTCATGGAGCCGCTGATCCGCGACGGTCGGGCCCGCAAGCTGTCGTTCACCGGGTCGACCGGGGTCGGCCGGATGCTGCTGGAGCAGTCCGCCGACAAGGTGCTGCGGACGTCGATGGAGCTCGGCGGCAACGCGCCGTTCGTAGTCTTCGACGATGCCGATCTCGACGCGGCCATCGACGGCGCGATGCTGGCGAAGATGCGCAACATCGGTGAGGCCTGCACGGCGGCCAATCGCTTCTACGTGCAGACCGGAGTCGTCGACGAGTTCAGCAGCCGACTGGCCGAGCGGATGGGCGCACTGCGGGTCGGCCGGGGCACCGAGGACGGCGTCGACGTCGGCCCGCTGATCGACGACGCCGGCCGGCACAAGGTCAAGTCGCTGGTCGCCGACGCCGTCGACCAGGGTGCCGAGGTCCTGACGGGTGGCGAGGAGATGTCCGGCGCCGGCTACTTCTACCCTCCGACGGTGCTCACCGGCGTACCGATGGCAGCCCGGATGCAGCGCGAGGAGATCTTCGGCCCGGTCGCCCCGATCACGGTCTTCGACAACGAGGACGAGGTTGTCGCCGAAGCCAACGACACCGAGTTCGGCCTGGTGTCGTACCTCTACACGAGCAACCTCGACCGAGGCCTGCGGGTCAGCGAACGCCTCGAGGCGGGCATGGTCGGCCTCAACCGCGGCATCGTCTCCAACCCGGCGGCACCGTTCGGCGGCGTCAAGCAGTCGGGCCTCGGCCGCGAGGGCGGACGGCTGGGCATCGAGGAGTTCCTCGAGGTCAAGTACGTCAACATCACCGTGCCCTGACGCGAAAGGTCCTGGCGCTACGCCGTGGCGGCGGCTTTGCGCCGTGCTCGCCGGGGCTTGACCCGATCCGGAACGAGCCGGCGTAGCGCGTCCTCGGTGTGCGACGTCAGGAGTCGCTCGAGTCGGCGTCGATCGCCGGCCCGGAGTGCGTCGACGATGGCGCCGTGCTCGGCGACGATGTCGGTCGGCAGGTAGTCGGTCAGCTCGAGCGCGGCGAGGCACATCCGCGTCTCGGCGAGCAGCGTGTCGTGCATCCGCTTGAGGCGCGGGCTGCCGGACTCGTTGACCAGTGCCTGATGGAAGCTCAGGTCGGCATCGCTGAGAGCACGGGCGTCGGTGCGTTTGGCGGCCCGCGCCATGGCGAGATGGGCCTTCTGGAGGACCCCGGCGCTTCGCAGCGGATCGCTGACGACGATGACCGCGACCGCCGCGCGTTCGACGGCCACCCGTGCGGCGTAGATGTCCTCGACGTCGTCGGCGGTGAGCTCGATGACGAAGAGACCCCGGTTGGGTTCGCTGCGCAGGAGTCCTTCCTGGACGAGCCGTTGCATCGCCTCTCGCAGAGGCCCTCGGCTGATGCCGAGTCGAGCGGCCAGCTCAGCCTCACCCAGCTGAGAACCGGGTCGGATCGAGCCGTGGATGATCGCGTTGCGCAGTTGCCGAGCGATCACGCTCGCGGTCGACTCCCTCGTGATGCGTGCCAGATGCTCGTCGCGGGTCATGGCCCGCTCCGTCCGGGATCGGAGCCGTTCACCCGAAACAGCGAGCCGAGGCCTTCGTGGCGCGCGGGGGCGCCGGCCAGTCGCAGCCCTTCCCATACGGTCACCTGGTTAGCCGTGAGTACGGGTTTGCCGGCCGCCCGCTCGAGGTCGTCGAGCCACCCGACCGTATGCAGTGCCGTGTCGGGCATCAAGACCGCCTCGGCCCCGTCGTGGTCGACCGAAGCGAGCAGGCCGAGTACGCCGTCGCGGCCGAGGGTGCCGACCTCCTCCGCGGTGATGATGTCGGCACTCGTCGAGGCGAGGACCTCGACCCCGTCGGCCGTCAGGAAGTCGACGAATCGATCGACGACGTTTCTCGGGTAGGTTGCCGCGATGGCGACGCGCCGGACGCCGAGCGCTCGAATCGCATGGGCGAAGGCGATCGACGTACTCGACGCGGGTCGTTCGAGTCGGGCCGCGACTTCGCCGACCTGGGTCCTGGCGCCGTCCCAGCCGAACACGAAGCTACCACTCGTGCAGGCCCACATCACCGCGTCCGGCGCGTGTGGCCGAAGCTCGTCGGCGCCGTCGGCCAGCCTCGTCGTCGACCCGAGGTCGAGCAGCGCGTCGACGCGATGGACGTCTTCTCCGACCGAGGTATGGACGACCGGTAGTGCAACGTCGTCGCCCAGAATCCCTTGTATCAAAGGGAAGTCGTCTTCTGCTGCGTATCCGGGATAGAGCAATCCCACGGTAGTCATCGGCATCGCGTTTGGCCCTGTTCTGCCAGCTGGACGGCGGCTCGTCCCCGGGCGACGGTGCCCGAGATGTCTGGCCGATTGTTGACAATGGTACAGGCCGTCGATAGCTTGCGAACGCATCGCACGATCCCGGCGTCCAAACCCTCGTGGGGAGTAGTTTCGTGGCCGAGCATCCGCTGATCTCTCGTTCCCTGAATCGCAGGGGCTTCTTACGTGGCGGGCTGTCTGCTGGCGCGCTTCTCGGCGGCGCAGCCATGCTCGGGACAGGGTGCAGCAAGGCCAACTTGACCGGCAACACGTTGAAGCGGGTCACCGACGAGGGCAAGATCCGGGTCGGATTCGCCCAGGAGCTGCCCTACGGGTACGTCGACATCGACGGCAATCTCGTCGGTGAGTCTCCCGATGTCGCACGCGCCGTACTCGAGCGCATGGGCATCGGCGAGATGGAGGGCAAGCTCACCGGGTTCTCCGGACTAATCCCAGCGCTGCAGGCCGGCTACGTCGACATCGTCGCGGCTGGCATGTTCATCACTTCGGACCGGTGCGCTGCGGTGGCGTTCTCCGAGCCCGACTACTGCGTCGAAGAGGCCCTACTGGTGCCGGCTGGCAACCCCGACGACCTGTCCGACTATGGGTCGGTCGCCGACACAGGTGTTGTCCTCGGCCTGCTATCGGGTGCGTTCGAGCTCGAGTACGCCACCCAGGCAGGTGTCAGTGAGGACAACGTCTTCTTCGTGCCGGACGCCGCGAGCGGTTTCGACGCGGTGTCGAAGGGCACAGTCGACTGCTTCTCGCTGACCAGCCTGTCGCTCCGGTTCCTGCTGAAGAACCGCGACGAAGACGCCGAGGAAGTCGGCACCGGCCTGCAAGGCTCGGACGTCTGGGTGACTGACTCGTTCGTCCCGCTCTTCGAGGGTGAACCTGACAAGGGCTGCGGCGGTTTCGCGTTCCGGTCGGGCGACGAGGAGCTGCGCGTCGAGTTCAACAAGTACCTGATCGACATCCACGAGTCCGGCGAGTGGCTGGACATCGTCGAGCCCTACGGTTTCGGCGAGACGGAGATGCCGGACGACCGAACGACCGCGGACCTTTGTCCCGACGCAGAGTGGTTGTGATCGCATGCTGTCGGATGTCTGGGACTATCTCCCCAACCTGCTTCGAGGGGTGATCATCACCCTCGAGATCACCGGTGGTGCGGCGGTCGTCGGGCTGTTTACCGCGTTCGCCTCCGGGCTCATGGCTCGGTCGTCGTTGCGGATCGTGCGGATCGTCGCGCGGGTCTATGTCGAGGTGTTCCGCGGTACCTCGGCGGTCGTGCAGCTGTTCTGGATCTTCTTCGTGCTGCCGCTGCTCGTCGGCTGGCAGCTGTTTCCGATCTGGGCCGGCATACTCGCCTTGGGTCTCAACATCGGTGCTTATGGCTCCGAGGTCGTGCGTGGGTCGATCCGGGCGGTCCCGCGCGGCCAGTCCGAAGCTGCGGTCGCCCTGAGCTTCTCGCCAGCCGACCGGCTGCGTCGGATCATCCTTCCGCAGGCCTGGGTCGGGATGATCCCGCCGTTCGGCAACTTGCTGATCGAGCTCCTGAAAGGATCGGCGCTGGTTTCGCTGATCACGGTCAGCGAGCTGACATTCGTCGGCCAAGGGCTGCGCCAACTCGAGGGCAACACCGCGTTGATCTACTCCGTGGTGCTGATCATGTACTTCATCCTGGCCTACCTGATCACCATGGGGATGCGGTTCCTCGAACGACGTGCCAAGGCCTCGCTCGGCATGAGACCCGTCGCCTCGTCCAAGCCGTCTGACAAGCTCATACAGGACGTGCCCTCATGATCGTCGTGACCGAAGCCTGCACCCCTGAGGACACCGGCAAGTGGGAGTGGTGTCGCGTCGACGAGCTGCTCAACCCGCCGCCGGACGCGGCGTGGAACTCGCTCTACAACGGCCTGTGGATCACGATCCAAGCCACGGTGATCGGCGCGATCATCGCCATCGTGCTGGGCCTGATCTTCGCCATCATGCGCCGCTCGTCGGTTCGCCCGGTCAGCTGGACCGCGACAGCGATCGTGGAGTTCATCCGTAGCACACCGTTGCTGGTGCAGCTCTTCTTCCTGTTCTTCGTCATCGTGCCGACGCTCTTCACCGGCATGGACGTCGAAACCCAGGCGAAGGTCGCCGGCTTCACCGGCCTCGGACTCCATTACGCGACCTACATGTCGGAGGTCTATCGGGCTGGCATCGACGGGGTGCCGAAGGGACAGTGGGAAGCCACCACGGCATTGAGCCTGCCGCGAGTGCGTGTCTGGACGAGCGTGATCCTGCCGCAGGCCATCCCGCGGGTGCTTCCCGCCCTCGGCAACTACGTGATCGCCATGTTCAAAGAGGTGCCGCTGCTGTTCACCATCGGTGTCACCGAGATGCTCTTCGATGCCCAGAGCTATGGCTCGAGCACCTTCCACTACACCGAGGCGATCACGGTCGTCGGTGTCTTCTTCCTCGTCATCAGCATCATCACCGCGATCCCGATTCGACTGTTGGAGCGTCGTTATGGCCACCTCTGAACCCGTCGCCGGCGCACATCGGTCCAACGGCGCCGATCCGCTGATCTCGTTTGACAAGGTCGTCAAGCAGTTCGGCAGCCTCACGGTGCTGCGGGATCTCGACTTCAACGTCGCGTCGGGGGAGCGCGTGACGCTGATCGGTCCGAGCGGCTCCGGCAAGACCACGATCCTGCGGCTCCTGATGACGCTGGAGAAGGTCACGTCCGGGTCGATCACAGTCGACGGCGACAGCCTGACCCACATGGACAAGGGCGGCAAGCAGGTCGTCGCCGACGAGAAGCATTGTCGCCAGGTGCGTAAGAAGATCGGGATGGTCTTCCAGTCGTTCAACCTGTTCCCCAACATGAACGTCATGCGCAACATCACCGAGGCGCCGGTCCGCGTGCTCGGCAAGTCGCGCGACGAGGCGGAGCAGCGGGCCAAGGAGCTGCTCGACATGGTCGGGCTCGGCGACAAGACCAACAACCATCCGAGCCAGCTGTCGGGCGGCCAGCAGCAGCGGGTCGCGATCGCCCGGGCGCTCGCGATGGAGCCCAAGGTCATGCTGCTCGACGAGGTGACGGCCGCCCTCGACCCGGAGTTGGTCGCCGACGTACTCAACGTGCTGCGCGACATCGCAAACACCACGGACATGACGATGCTGATCGTGACCCACGAGATGGGCTTCGCTCGAGACGTCTCCAACCGGGTGATGATGTTCGACCGAGGCCAGATCCTCGAGGAGGGGCCGCCGAGTCAGATCTTCGGCGAGCCCGAAAACGAGCGCACCCGTACATTCCTCAAGGCAGTCCTAGAGGAGCACTGACCTCGGGATCAAGCTCCGAGCGTTCGAGCAGCCGCTGGCCCGGGCCGATGGCCTCGCGTCCGATCGCGGCCAGCGCGGCCCACATGGTGACCTGGTTGGCGCTGAGTACTGGCTTGCCCAGAGCCGCCTCGGCACGGGCGATCAGGTCATAGGTCGCGAGGTTGGTGCAGCTGACGAAGATCGCCTCAGCCTCGATGTGATCGGCGGCGATGATGAGTTCCTCGGTGCGCACGTACGGCACGGTCCAGATCCTGCCCTCGAGGCGGAGGTCGGTCCGCGACACCGTTTCGATGTTGGCCTCGGCGAGGAACTCGACGAGATGGTCGGTGACGTCGCTGACGTACGGCGTGGCGATCGCGACCCGCCTGGCGCCGACCTCTGCGATGGCCTGCAGCAGGGCGCCGGACGTCGTGACAGCCCGGATCGCGCCACCGTCGTGCATCGCCAGCCGCACCTGCTCCTCGCCGGCGAGCCCGCCGACGAAGCTGCCAGACGCGCAGGCGTACGCGACGACCTCGGCCTCGAGGGGTGTCAGGATGCGGGTTGCCTCGCGTACGTCGTCGACATTGCTGACCGTGGCGGCCATCTCGACGCCGACGTGTAGTGGATAGAACGGCGTCCGCGCCAGGTGGAGAGACACGTCGTCTGGCGTCCACCTCCACAGCTCGCGGTCGAGTGCGAGGTCGAACGGCGCGACGACGCCGAGGTGTCGCTGTGCGGACGGCTCCGGAGGCACCCGAACGCCGATGTCCGCCACTGTTATCGCCATCTACCACCTCGCTTTGATGCCGCGTCTTGTCGCGGGACTTGACCGCCGATCCCCTCGCCTGAGGCGTGATTGTTGACAATCGTACAAACGCGTCCCTAGCGTCAACCACATCCGGCGTGAAGGGCCCTCACCCAGTGGAGCACATGATGCAAGGCGGCGCGAAGACCCACACCGTCCGGCCGGTCGTCGCGGCCCTCTGCGGCGGCGAACGGCCCGACGGCATGGAGCCGATCGAGGAGTTGGCCGACGTCCGCTACGTCGACGCCGACGGGTTGGCCGACGCGCTCCGAGGCGCCGAGGTGTTGTTCGTGTGGGACTTCCGCTCGGCCGCCCTGCGGGACGCGTGGGCCTCGGCCGACGCGCTGCGCTGGGTGCATGTCGCCGGCGCCGGCGTCGACCGCGTGCTGTTTCCGGAGCTCGCCGCGAGCCCCGTCGTCGTGACCAATTCGCGCGGTGTCTTCGACCGACCGATGGCGGAGTACGTGCTCGCGTTCGTCCTCGCGTTCGCGAAATACCTGCCGGCCACGCTGCGCTATCAGCAGGCCGGCGAGTGGCGCTACCGCGAGAGCGAGGACATCACCGGCAAGCGGGTCGTCATCGCCGGATCCGGATCGATCGGCCGCGAGATCGCCCGGATGGTTCGCGCCGTCGGCATGCAGGTGCATGGCGTCGGCCGTACTCCACGAGATACCGACCCGGACTTCGGGGTCGTCTCGGCGTCGAGTGAGCTGGTCGAGGTCGTACGCGATGCCGACTACGTCGTGGCGGTCGCGCCACTCACCGAGCAGACGCGACACATGATCAACGCGGACGTGCTGCGGGCCATGCCGTCGACGGCCCGGCTGATCAACGTCGGCCGCGGACTGCTCGTCGACGACGATGCTCTGGTCGCGGCGCTCGAGGCGGGCGAGATCGCCGGCGCCGGACTCGACGCGTTCGCCGAGGAGCCGCTGCCGTCGGACCATCCGTACTGGCGGCTCCCTCAGGTGATCGTCTCGCCGCACATGTCCGGCGACTCGATCGGATGGACCGACCGGATCATCGGACTCTTCGCGGCGAACCTCCAGCGCTGGCTCGCCGAGGAGCCGCTGCGCAACGTCGTCGACAAGCGTGACGGCTTCGCGGCCGTCGACGCGGGCCGTTGAGGAGACTGGAGCGCCATGGATGACATCGCCCTGTTGAGCGCGACCGAGCTGGTGCGCCGCTATGCCGCCGGCGAGTTGTCGCCGGTCGACGCCACGCAGGCGGCACTCGACCGCGTCGACGCCTACGACTCCTCCGTCAACGCCCTGTGCCTGGTCGACCCCGATCGGGCGCTCGCGGCGGCACGCGAGTCCGAGGCTCGCTGGGCACGCGGCGAGCCGGTCGGG
>Ga0190270_10000711_pt1 | contig 14816 bp, 15 predicted proteins | sample Popmic320T_FD_133748 | JGI IMG/M metagenome (GOLD analysis project Ga0190270, IMG submission 133748) | Populus adjacent soil microbial communities from riparian zone of Weber River, Utah, USA - 320 T | ecosystem: Environmental > Terrestrial > Soil > Riparian zone | place: USA: Utah | collected... | reverse complement strand
GAATCCGTTTTGTCCCTGAGAAAAAAATCCTGGGAAATAGAGATGAAACGATTTCCATTGCTCTTACCAGCAGAGCCGATGAAAAGGCGCTTGCCAACGCTCGCCTTTCTTTTGACACGGCGCGCATTTGGATGGCAGCGTACAAAAAGGATGTAGATGAACCAGTGATTCTGCCAACGGACCTTACTCTAAAAAATATAACCAGTACTAAACAGCAATTGAACGCAAAAGTTAAACTTGCCCTGGAGAGCGGAAATTATACAGTCCGATTGGGAATTACTTCCTGCATCCACAATTGGCCAACCATCAATAGTTCAGTCACTGCGCTCAAGGTGAAATAATCATTGCAGGAGTTTCTGAACATCCGGATCTTTTTGCAGATTATTCATTTGCTTCAGGATCCAACCACACCTGATATTTACGTATCTGGATAATGGTCTTACGCTATATACTTTGGGGTTAGGCAATGCGGCTGCAATGCATGCGGCTTCGGCCCGCGTTAATTTTTTTGCTGGCTTATTATAATATCTCTTTGCAGCGGCCTCGATGCCAAAAATACCCTTGCCCATTTCTACGCTATTGAGGTAAACCTCCAGGATTCTTTTCTTACCCCAGATCAATTCAATCATGAAGGTGAAATAAACCTCTAATGCTTTTCTAATCCAGCTCCTGCCCTGCCAGAGAAATACATTCTTAGCCACTTGCTGGCTTAGAGTGCTGGCTCCATGAAGGGATTTGCTTTTCCGGTTGTGCTTCATCGCCTTTTCGATAGACTTAAAATCGAATCCATTGTGATCTGGAAATAATTGGTCTTCCGAAGCAATGACCGAAAGTTTTGCATATGTTGAAATTTCTTTATAATTCACATAATCCCGCTTGAGTCCATTGCCTGAAAACAAACTCCCTAATTGCGTCAGGGTAATAGGTGGATCAACCCATTTTAATAATAAGAGGTAAAATAATTGAAGGATAAATAAAATAATGCAGAGCCGCTTTAAGAATCTCCAGGAGCGCTTGAGGAAGCTTTCTTTTTTTGCGGCCATCAGGGTAGTTTGTTTCGCACGCAATATAACGCAACAATTAACGCGTACTCAACGGTAATATCTTCAATTGGAATTTTTTGCCGATGAAATATTTTTTGGTGGCTGACCGGCTCATCCAGTATCCTAATCCAATCAACGCACCGGCAGTGATATACCCGGAGGGTTTATACCAATCTTTTGGTGGGTCGCCCCTATACAAACCATTTACTGCACCCAACACCATAACGCCCCCTCCGGCAACCATCAGAATTACTCCATTCCTTTTTCGATTAGAGTTTTTCTTGATGACCCACACTGCGCCTATCTCATTTACGTGAATTGCAGTTGTGTACCGAAAAGAAGTGTCGAAATAAACCCCTCCATATTCCGTTACCGATTTTTCAATCTCAAAATGACGGATGTAAATAGAATCATTAGTGATCCTGGTAATGAGTCCATCTGCGAAATTCTTATTGATGGTCTCTATGTATATGAACTTTCCCGCAAAATAATTCTGGATGGTCTTGCCTTTTTTTTGCACTAAAAGAATATTGTTCTGTCCGAAAGCAGGCAATAGAGTGAGAGCAATAAATAAGCAGAGTAGAATGGATTTCATTCTGATAGCTATCGGGATCAAACTTACAAAGGACAACAGTAAACAAAAGTTAATTTCCCGGAAGTTGTTCGGAGAGGAACACAATTCCGTACAAGAGAGCAAAGGCAAACACAATGAGAATGCTACCTGAGATCTTATTGATAATTGAAAGATTGCGGACCGTTAGTTTGTTCCTGATCTTTCCCGCAAGCAATACTTTTAGCACATCGGCAATCATATTAACTACCAGGCAAGTTGTAAAAATCAACACCCTTTCTCTAAAGGAATGAGTGGTAGCAAACGCGGTGGCATTCACCAGCCAGAAGAGCAATACACTTGGGTTGAGGGTATTGAGCAAGAAACCCGAAACAAATATTTTCAAAAAATCCCTCTTCCTGAATCGCAATTTTTTTCCGTCTGCACCTTTTCCCAGGTTTACTCTCTTAAAAAAAACGAAGAATATGCCAACCCCCATCAGAAACAAACTCCCAATATAACCTATCGATTTTTTGTATTCAAGTGCGGTGCTCACCCATTCTGAAAATGCATTGCTCACTACTACCAGCACAATGTCGCTGATCCAAACACCTGTTATAAAACTAAATCCGCCTTCGCGGCCATTATTTAAACTCTGCTTGATTATGGTGAAGATGACAGGGCCCACCGAGAGGGCAAGAAAAAATCCAAGTAGTAATCCTTTGACCAGAGCGTCAAGCATTCATTAAGTTTCGGGTTTCGCGATTTGGGTTGTGGGGTGCAGCAAATTTCAAATCTCAAGCCTCAACAAGCCCTTCTTCCTTTAGGTATTTCACCCAGTCTTCATACATTCTTCCTTTCAACACTCTTGGGAATTTGTGCTGGCCGCCAACCTTTCCTTTTGCCTCCATGAATTGAAGGAAAATATTTTCAGGGAGTTTCTGAAGGCGAACCTGTTTCAATGCGCTATCCCTTTCCACCGCGTAATCATCATTCAGCTCCCTAAGTTTTTGATCTATCCTTTTGCGAAGTTCATTCGATTCTACCGGATCGTTACAGGCAACGTACCATTGATGGGCAAAGAAGTTTCCATCTGGTAAACCAGCCACAGTATATTCCGGTATGCTGATATTCAGTTCCCGGCTAACCTGGTCTACTGCCTGGTTCATATTGTCAACGCTCAGGTGTTCACCTACAAGGCTTAGGAAATGCTTTGTGCGGCCGGTAATCCTGATCTCCATTTTCTTCTTATCGATAAACCTAATGGTATCCCCAATCAGGTATCGCCAGGCGCCGGCATTTGTGCTCAGCAAAATAGCATAGTCCTTATCTTCTTCAACTTCCTGCACCATCAATACTTCCGGGCGCTCGACAATATTTCCATCCGAATCAAAATTCTTACTATCAAATGGAACGAATTCCATGAAGATGTTGTTATTCAAAATAAGGTGCATGCCCTGCGCATGTTGCCTGTTCTTAAAAGCAATAAACCCTTCGCTGGCCAGGTAGTTTTCAATATAGACGATCGGCTTTCCTAATAATTTTTCAAATCCTTTTTTATACGGTTCGAAGGCAACACCACCGTGCACGAAAAATCCAAAGTTTGGCCAGATCTCATGGATGTTTTTCACCTTGTAATGCTCTATTACCATTTCCATGCACATCTGGCACCAGGCCGGCACGCCAACAATAAATCCAATATCCCATTCACGAGCCTTCTCCACTATTTCGTTCAGCTTTTCATTCCAATCTTTTACTCTTGCGATTTTTCCTCCGGGTTTATAAAAAGTCTGGAACCAGAATGGCCGATTCTTCGCAAGGATTCCGCTAAGATCTCCCGCAAACCAACCCGCCTTTCCTTTTTGAAGATCAGTTGTACCGCCCAACATTAGAAAACCTTTTCCCAATGCCCCCCTCGGAAGTTCATCATAAGTGGCGAGAGAAATGAGTTGCCTGATGTAATTGATGGTATTGCTCCGCAGCATTTCCTTGGTGACCGGAATATATTTACTGGCTGCATCACTTGTTCCGCTGCTTAGTGCATAATATCTGATCTTCCCTGGCCAGGATACATCAGGAATGCCTTCCAGTGTTTTTTTCCACCAACGTTGATAGATGCGATTGTAATCGTGAACCGGAACCAAGTCCTGGAATTTCTTTGCAGGATTCTCGCTCATGAGTATTTCATCAAACCGGTATAGCTGGCCGAACTCTGTGAACCTTGCTTTCTTCAATAGTTTCTTAAGCGCCCGCAATTGCTGACGTTCGGGTGAATTGCGCGACAAGCGCAATGCGGCCGCAACGGGTTTCGGAAGCCTGATGTCAATCAATGCCATTCAGCAATCGCCATAGTTTTATGCAGTTCCAAAATTAAGGGTTTGAATACGTAAACCAAGTTAATGAATGCCTTGACTATGGTTTTTCGTAACTTTCCTGCCCTTCTTCATTTTAATCAAAACATGTCAATTATGAAACGCATAACCCGATGCATTGCATTGCTTGCAGCGCTCGCCAGTTTTTCTTCCCTGTGGGCGCAAAACATGACTGAGCAACAACAGAAGGCTTATATGAATTACATGACGCCGGGTCCGGTTCATCAGTGGATGGCAAAAGGAGTAGGAGAATGGAAAGTTGAGACCAAAATGTGGTGGGACGAAAATGTTAAGGATCCCACACTTTCAACGGGCACCTGTACAAATACTATGATTATGGGAGGCCGCTACTTACAATCCAAGCACACCAGCGAAGTAATGGGAATGCCATTTGAAGGTGTAGCCACAACCGGATACGATAACGGAAAAAAGATGTTTGTCTCCACCTGGGTTGACAATATGGGGACGGGCATCATACAAATGGAAGGCACACACGACGAAAAAAATAAGACAGTTACTCTTTCAGGCAAGGCATTTGATCCAATGACCGGTAAAGATTGCCAGGTACGAGAGGTGCACAAGCACATTGATGACAACACCATGGTTATGGAATACTATGTTACCAAAGGAGCGGGAAAGGAATATAAATCTATGGAGATAAAGCTCACTAGGAAGTAAGAACGATTACCGATCCTTGTTTGTTTTTATCCCAGCTTCCAACAATTGAATAGCTTCCTGAAGCATGAATCATTGCCCGCCTGGCTCCAGGAAGCTTTTGTATGGTTTCGATTACTGCGCTAAAGGAGAAAGTATTCCCTTCGCAAATGATAAGCGTTTCCGCCGAAAGGTCTGACCTGATCCCTTTAAAGTTTTTCTCCACGTATGAAATTTCACCTTTGTCGCCTATGAAACTGACAGCTTCAATATGTGGAAGATTCGATAAGGCCTCCGCACCTCCTGCTTTTGCAAGCATCCCCCGCACGGTAATAGCAAGCTTCATTACCCCAACGGATACCCGTGATCCAAATCCGGTATAGTGCTTTTGCACATATAGGTTCATTGCCCCATAAAATCTTTTTACATAAGCCCTGTCCTTAACAGTACTTTCTCCCTTAAAATGAAGGATGGTGTGATTTCCTAAATAATAATTTTCAAATCCTGCATCCTTAATTCTCTTGCTAAGGTCAATATCCTCGGCATACATGAAAAAGCGTTCATCGAAAACGCCAACCTTTTCCAGCACTTCACTTCTTATCATCATGAATGCGCCGGCGAGGGCATCAACCTGAAATACCCCGGTCTCATTTAAATGTCCCGCATTATATCCAGCAAAAGCATTTGAATGCGGAAACAAGGAGGATAGTCCACTCAACTTACAAAACGACCTCCAGGCAGTTGGGAAACCTCTCTTCGATTCCAACAGGAATTTTCCAGCTCCGTCTACCATCCTTACGCCAATGCCGCCGGCAGCCGGATGGGAACCAAAAAAAGAAATACAATCTGAGAGAATGGGTTCGGGAATAATGGTGTCTGGGTTCAGGAACAAAATAAAATTCCCCTTCGCATGTTGAATCGCCAGGTTGTTTGCACGCCCAAAACCAATATTCTCTTTATTGCTCAGCAATCTTACCAAAGGGAATTGCTTTTGCAGGAATTCAATTGTTCCATCGGTTGATGCATTGTCCACTACAATAATCTCCGCTTGGCCTTGTCCATGGGTCTTTTCCAATCTGCAAATGGCCGCATTCACCGAGAACAGGCACTGTTCCAGGAAATACTTAATCTCATAACTTACAATGATTACAGAAACTAGCATGGAAGGCTTCAAATCTAGAATGTATAATCTATAATCAGAAATCTGCTCCGGCCTATCTTTGCGCCATGTTGAAATCGACACTTATTAAAGCCACCCAGGCTGGAGCTGAAGTAATTAAAGAATTTTTCGCAAAAGAGATCAGGATTAGTAATAAGGAAGGAGTTAATAATCTTGTGACTGAAGCCGATCATGCTTCGGAAAAAATCATTATCGAAACAATTAGGAATGATTTTCCAGATCATTCTATTCTCAGTGAGGAAATTGGCGAGCTGAGTACACCTTCGGAATACAAGTGGATCATTGATCCAATTGATGGTACAGTAAACTTTGCGAATGGCATCCCGATTTGTTGCGTTTCCATTGCCGTTGAACATAACAACCAGGTGGTGATGGGCGCTGTTTACAACCCCTTAATGAGCGAATTCTTTTTTGCTCAGAAAGGGTATGGGGCAATGCTAAATAATAAGAAGATTCATGTCAGCAACAAATCCGATGTATTGCGCTCTTGCCTGGTTACAGGATTTCCATATACTTACCTGGATATGCCCAATGGGCCATTGCAAATTTTTGAGCGATTCATAAGAAAGGGAATACCTGTACGAAGATTGGGTTCCGCCGCTATAGACCTGTGCTGGGTTGCCGCAGGGAGATTCGATGGGTTTTACGAAATGAACTTGCAGGCCTGGGATAGCGCAGCAGGATTTCACATAGTAGAAGAGGCCGGGGGAATGGTGACGGATTTTAAGGGAAATCAATTCTCACCCTATCAAACATTCGTAGTGGCAAGCAATGGCAAGATCCACGGTGAATTGTTGAAGTGGATAGCTGATAAAGTGACTGCGTAAAATAATTGAAATGGAGTCCCGTACTGAAATTACTTCACTTGGCGAATTTGGATTGATCCATCACCTGACCAAGAACATTGAATTGAAAAATATTTCTTCGGTCCTGGGAGTGGGCGATGATGGGGCAGTTATTGATCATTTCGGGAAGCAGACTGTGATCTCCACTGACCTCCTGATCGAAGGGATTCACTTCGATCTTATGTATACGCCGCTAAAGCACCTGGGATACAAATCTGTAGTGGTGAATCTAAGCGATATCTACGCAATGAATGCCACCCCTACCCAAATAACTGTGAGCGTTGGGATCAGTAATAGATTTAGCCTTGAAGCTATCGACCAGTTTTATGAGGGAATCTATGCGGCATGCAGGAATTATGGTGTTGACCTGGTTGGGGGTGACACTGCCTCTTCTCAAAAAGGCTTCGTGATTTCTATTACTGCAATCGGAGAATTGACTCCAGGTAAATACGTGAAGAGAAGCACTGCACAAACGGGAGACCTGGTTTGTTGCAGCGGCGATCTTGGGGCAGCTTATCTTGGATTGCTTTTCCTGGAACGGGAAAAAAAGATCTTTCTTGAAAATCCGGAAATTCAACCCGATCTTGAAGGAGAAGATTATGTATTAGGTCGCCTACTGAAGCCGGAAGCCAGGAAAGATATTATAGAATTTTTTGAGCAAGCCAATGTGGTACCCACAGCAATGATGGACATCAGCGACGGACTAAGCTCAGACCTGTTACATATTTGTGATCAAAGCGGACTGGGATGCAGGCTCTATGAAGATAAGATCCCGATTGCGGAAGCAACAAGGAATGCTGCGTTCAAATTTGAGCTGGATCCAACAGCCTGCGCGTTGAGCGGTGGGGAGGATTATGAATTGTTGTTTACAATTCCGCAAGCCGATTATGAAAAGCTTGTCCTTAATGAGCAGGTAAGTGCAATTGGATATATGGTAGAGGCAGAGGAAGGTAGAAAGATTATTACGAAGGGCGGAAATTTACACAACATCACCGCGCAGGGTTGGAATGCATTCAAATAGTTGAAAACTCTTTCCCATTATTCAGGACTATAAGGAAATTAATGAAGACGCTGATTTTTAGTGCCCTCTTTTTTAGTGCTGTTCTGTTAGTACTTTCGGGATGTTCTTCCTCCCGGAAGTCATTTTCTCCCAGTAAGAAATTTTCACCCGAACAATTGAGAGAGGATTATTCGCTTTTCCGGAAAATTTTGGAAGATGTGCACCCCAGTCTTTATTGGTACGCCTCCAAAGACAGCATTGATTATTATTTTGATGAAGGATACCGCCGCATCAGGGATTCAATGTCGGAGCCAGGTTTTCGCACCTTGCTCAGTTATGTGCTGGCAAGGGTCAATTGCGGACACACGACCAGCAGGTATTCTTCAGACTTTAGTCATTTTCTCGAGATCGCAAGGCTGCGAACATTTCCCTTGAGTGTAAAAATCTGGAAAGATACCATGGTGGTCACCGCTAATCTTAATAGAAAGGATTCAATATTAAGAAGGGGTACGCCGATTCTGAGCATCAATGGAAGGAAGCAACAGGATATTGTTGATTCACTCAGTAAATTTATTTCTTCGGATGGTTATAATGATGTGGCAAAACACCAGCAACTTAGCAATAGAGGAACTTTTGCAGGCTGGTACCGGAATGTTTACGGGCTTTCTGACAAATTCACAATCGAATATCTGGACAGTAATGGCATCATAGGAACAACTACCATTCCTGTATATGACCCTGCAAAGGATACAACAGCCTTTCCCGTCGGTCCGCAAATCAAATTTTCGAAAAAAGAAATTCGCAAGCAAAGAAGGTTTATCACCCGCAACCTGCAAGTGGACACCTTATTTAATACAGCATACATGACCCTTGGTTCATTTAGCCGGGGAAATAAATTGAATTCCTTTTTTCATCGATCATTTAAATTATTGGAGAAAAGGAAGATCAATAACCTGGTGATCGATGTTCGCGGTAATGGCGGCGGAGACGCTTCTCTCTCTACCCTACTCACGAGATACCTGATTGACCATTCCTTTAAGATCGCAGATTCATTGTACGCCAACAGACGGTCATCCAATTACGGCAAATACATAGATAAGCAGTTCCTATATTGGTTGGGAATGCAATTTGTTACCAAGAGACGCTCAGATGGCAAATATCATTTCGGATATTTCGAGCGTCATTATTTTAAGCCAGTAAAAAAGTATCATTATAGCGGCAAAGTTTATATTCTTACCGGTGGAAATTCTTTTTCGGCTACCACCTTATTTGCTTCTGCCCTCAAAGGACAAAATAATGTTTTGATTGTGGGCGAGGAAACGGGAGGGGCAGCATATGGAAATACCGCATGGATGATACCTGATGCAAGACTGCCGAATACCAAGATGGGCTTCAGGTTGCCCAAATTCAGGCTGGTTGTGGATAATCATGGAGAAAAAAATGGGAGGGGAGTTCAGCCCGATGTTTTTGCAGGACCAAGCGTACAGGCCATCAGAGAAGGAATAGATTACAAAATAGAAAAGGTGAGGGAACTGATAGAGGCCGATAGACTAAAAACGAAGAAGTGAACCATTGGTATATATTCCCCTGAGCTCAAGTAGATCGCTCAGCCAAACCAGTTCTGCCTTATATCTGGCTTCGATTTTTCCCAACTTGTCATCCAGCTTCATAACCCTTGCCGGGTACATGGATGCCATACGTAAGGCTTCTTCAATTGAAATGCCTGCATGCTGAACACAATTTTTCACTGCCTTCAACATAGTTAGCGCAGACCCTGATAAGGTTCCATCTGCTACAATATATTTTTCACCGTTGAGCCGGTGTTGGTAAAACCCTTCCTTATTCTCTGTTACCGCATCGGTGATCAGGAATAACCTCTCCCCCATGATTTTTTTTGCTACCATAATTGCAGCATAATCTACGTGATAGCCATCAGCCACCAAGCTGCACACCACCTTGCTATGATTGAAGATTGCGCCTACCATGCCTGGACTCCGGTGTTGCAGTGGCGACATGGCATTGTACAAATGTGTGGCCATTGGAATACCTACACCAAATCCCTCCATGGCTTGCTCATAAGTTGCATTGGTGTGACCAGCTGAAACGAGCACGCCTTCCCCTAGCAGATAATGAATAATTTCCTGGCTGCAATTTTCCGGAGCAAGTGTGATCATCTTAATAATGCCCCTTCCAACCTCCATCAACTTTTTTACTTCATCGAGATCAGGGGCATGAATAAATTGCTCGATATGTGCCCCCTTTTTAGCTGCATTGATGTATGGTCCCTCCAGGTGCAATCCCAACACACCCGGCAATTGCTGTTGTTGGTAACTTCTCACCGCCTCTATGGCTGCCACCATTACTTCAGGAGCATTGGTAGCAACTGTAGGCAGGAAGTGCAAGGTGCCGCCCTGGAAACAATAATCATAAGTAGCTGTTAAGGCCTCTACTGACGGATGTTCTCCAAACAATTTTCCATTACCTCCATATAATTGGAGATCTATAAATGCAGGAACAAGCAAACCGCCTTCAAGATCAATTGAGGAGGCCTCTTTATCAGTAAAATGGGTTGAAACTTTTTTTATTATACTATCCTCTATCAAAACACTTGCATCGCGCCACCACCTTTGCCCAGTAAAAATTTTACCGTTATGAAACAGAACCTTCATATTGTTTTATCTTTCTGCGATTGTTCGTTGAAAATCTGAAATGCGTCTGCATCCCTCCAAAATGGAAACCTGTTGCGCACCTCTTCCAACTTTTGCTTTTCTAACGTGCAGGTATATACGTCCTCAATTTCATTTTTCTGATACAGGATCTCACCCAGCGGATCCACGATCATAGAGTTTCCGTTATAGTAGATGTTATTACCATCCAGGCCAACGCGATTCAGGCCGATAGTATAGCATTGATTTTCGATGGCGCGGGCCTGTAATAAGGTGTTCCAGGCATGAATACGTTTCTCTGGCCAGTTGGCTACATATATAAGAAGATCGTATTCAAATCCTGCAGGTTCAGCAGCCATCCCCATACTCATATTTGAGTGCTGCCGCGCCCAGACCGGGAACCTCAGGTCATAACACACAAGCAGATTAATCTTCCATCCTTTAGCAGATGCTATTAATCTTTTATCCCCCGCCGCAAATTGTTGATCCTCTCCCGCATAGGCAAACCGGTGTCGTTTATCATACAGCCCATACTGACCATTGGGTAGCATCCACACCAACCGATTATAATAATTTCCGCCTTCTTGAACGATGAGACTTCCTGTGAGAATAATGTTCTTCTCGCTAGAAATTCTTTTCATCCATTCAAGGGTGGTACCGTCCATGGTTTCGGCAAGTTTTTCGGGATTCAGGCTGAAACCGGTGTTGAACATTTCAGGAAGGATCACCAGTTCGGTTCTTTCCTTTACAGATCGTATTTTTTCTTCAAGCAATTGAAGGTTCGCAGATTTATCTTCCCAATGAAGATTGGATTGAATTAAAGTAACTGTGAGTTTGGACATAAGATCAATTTCCGTCGGGCAGCGGTTTTACATAAATGTTCTTGAAATACACCTTGCTTTGGGGATCATGCCCCTGGAGTGCAAAAGTGCCACTGGAAATAAACCTCTCCGACATGCCCCTGGGACGTTCAACTTTTTCTGGTTCCGTATAGTCTACTACGGTTTTATCGTTGATCATGATGGTGACTCTTTTTCCCTGCACAATGATCTTTTCTGTGTACCATTCATTGTCTTTCACATAAACTTCCCTCACATCCTGTATGGCATACAAGCTTCCGGTTCTTCTCCAGTCGGTATGCGAGTTATTTACCTGCACCTCGTAACCTTTCGAAGGCCAGCTGCTATCCTGGTAACTGGTATGAAAATAAATGCCAGAATTTGAGCCGGGCGTTGTCATGACCTCTGCCTTGAATTCAAAATTCTTGAATTGATGTTGTTGAACACCCCCAACATAAAAAAGATGGGCAACAGGACCATGGGCAACTATCGATCCATTTTCAACGCTGAAGGTAGCGGCATTGCTACCTACTCGCCAACCGCTTAACGACTTACCATCAAACAGCGAAATCCATCCATCCGATTTTGGTTGCCTGGTACCCCTGCATGCAACAAGAACGCAGGAAAAAACGAAGATGAGGATACTACTTCTCATATTTTTTTTCAATTTAAGCTAAAGACTGATTGGTGTTTTCAAGGTAGTGTTTTTATTTTTGTTGGTATGCAAGAGAAGGAGAAACGGCCGGAAGTTGATATCGTCAATACTGTTCTAGAAGATTGCATTATTGCATTCCCCGTTTCTTCTTTCGTTATAAGTTTGTATCAACAGTACCAGAAAAGAGGATTCCTCAGCAAGAAACAGTTGCAAGGACTACACGATAAGGCCTCGAAAATAACAGACATCTCTCCCGGCAAGCTGGCCACTCTCCAGGCGATGATCAAGAAGATGCCCACCAGGTTCAAATCAGAACTGCCAACTAATCCCCACCCGATTTACGAAAAGGATAAATCAACCGGTGATGCGATTACCGCCATCCTGGAAAAATATCCTCACCACAAAAGAGTTTTGTACCTAAAGGCGAAATATGAAAACAATGAATCGCTGACAACTGCAGAACTTGCCGACTTGAAGAGGTTCAGGGAACTGCTGAAATAGTCAGCAGTCCGCTAAAGTACAGCTGACAGATCCGACCTTTAAGAAAAGGTCGGATCTGTCTCTTTCTGCGGACTATGGACTGCCGACTTTCTTTTTCCACCTCCGCAATAATCCCTTGATTGATAGCGTTATCGGACCATTAGATACAAAAGGATGGCATTGCCATGGTTTGGTACTATCCAACTTTAAGATTAGAAACCCAACATACTATGAAAAAGAATAACCTCTTATTGTTTCTGCTGGCCCTTTCATTTGTGGCTTGCCAACAACCCGTTATTGAAGCACCTCCTCCAAAACCGGTTGACTACGATGCAGCGAAAAAGGAAATAACCGCCATGCTCGATAATTATCATGGAGCGATGAAAAACAAGGATGCATCCGAAATGGCCAACTTGTTTGAGGAGAACGGACTCTATTGTGGAACCGATCCGAATGAGCTCTGGGATAAGGAAGCATTTTCTGATTATATCAGGAAGGCATTTGCAGATCCAAGCGTAGTTATCAATTACACAGTAGAGCGCAGAAAGGTTCGCGTTTCCAAAGATGGAAATTCTGCCGTTTCTGTTGAACAATTTATTGATGCTGCGAGTCCAAAAATTCTTGTTCGGGTAGTTTCACATTTGGTGAAAGATAGTGTTAGCTGGAAGTTGGACTTTACAAGCTGGGCCCTTGTTCCCAGGAATGAAGACTTGCCAAAAATTAATGAGGCTGTTGCTGTCCCGGAAGTAACGGAAGGTCAATAAGGCTCAAGAAAAGATCAGATATCAGAATTGAACAATACTGTTCGCTTCTCCAAGGAGAGGCGAACTTTTTTTATTGTAATTGGTTACTCCATTCTAAAAATATTCTCAATTGCTCTCATCGAATCCATCATCATTCAGCTGTTTTAAAACGGAATAGACTAGATTCGGCTCAAACCCCTTTTGCAGAAGATGATCCTGCGTCTTTCTCATCTTTATGAAAACATTGGTTTCCGATTTTAGCGAACTCCATTTTGCGATGGCAAACTTATTTAGCGTCGATTGATAGTGGGTTTTGTCAATCTCCTCCATTGCTTTTTTAATGCAGTATTCGCTTATCCTTTTCTCTTTCAGTGCCTGGATGATCTTAATTTTTCCCCATCCCTTCATCTTGAATTTTCCGCCTGCGTATGCCAGCGCAAACCGCTCTTCATTCAGGTAATCCTCTTCAATCAATCTAGCAAGAAGTTCTTCCACCTCTTGTTTATACAAACCAAAGCTGTACAGTTTATCCCTTGCTTCCTGGTGTGTTCGCTCCTGGTAGCCACAATAGTGTTTTAACTTCTGCAGCGCTTGTTCTTTATTCAATCTTTTCGCCTTTCTATTAAGCATGCTGTATCTACTTAAGGGAATTCAACAACTGGATAGTTATCCAAGATCGTGTCAATTATTCGAGCAGGAGGTCCTGGCAGCCGTATGAAGTTTTTAGGACATGATCATATTCTGCTGCCTTTCGAAACAGGTCTCTAAACAAAGGTGATCCTGTTTCTTTATTAATATCTAAATCATAAATAATGCGCGATAGAATAATATTCTGGTTAACCGTACTCAATACTAAACCATTCATCCGGTAATTCTCGTTCAATAGAAAGGAATAAAGCGGAACGATCTTAGAGCTATCGTTTGGAAGGGTACAGAGGTAGGCATCTCCCGCAATGAAGTAATTGTCCTGGTTATAATGAATTTTAATTCGGGCAGTTCCTTCACGAACTTCCCACCTGTTCAATCCATTCCTGGCCAGCTTTACATCCTTCCCCAAGCCCTTCAAAATATCTTCAATCAATCTACCTACGCCAACGGGCTCAGGTTCCTTTTCTGGCAGTTGTGGGAGTTTAATTTCTGTTCCGCAAGACGGACAATATTTATCTGCTTCAATATTTGATGAAAGCACCAGGGTTTCGCAACTAGGGCATCGGGTAGATGTTTGACCATAATAAGGAACATACAACTCCAATGCGGATCGCAGGTAACTAACCGGCAGAGCGAATCCCAGGTTATCGCCCCCCCGAATAATAAAAGAATTTACTCCAAGTATTTCTCCATTTTCATATACCAATGGTCCTCCGCTATTTCCTGGGTTGATTGCCGCATCCACTTGTATATATTTCAATCCACTTCTGATTCGGTCAACTTTAGAAATTACCCCCTGAGTTGCCGTATAGATCAAATCGAATGGATGACCAAGGGCAACCACTTCGTCGCCTGGTTTGACACCTTCATAATGCCCAAGCTTCACTTCGGGCAAATCCACACCAGAAGGCGGTTCAAGAAAAGCCAAGTCATGCTTGCGATCAGTATACCATACTCTTGCCAATCTTTTGTCGAACAACTTACCCGCTATCGATACTTCGGCGCTTTTATCCACCACATGATCGTTCGTCACAATCAGGTTATACTGCTTTACATAGAACCCAGTTCCGGTTCCTGTCATGGTAGCAATCTGTATGATGGACGCCTCAAACCTTTCTATTATACTACTAAAATCCATTCG
>Ga0190270_10000710_pt1 | contig 14821 bp, 17 predicted proteins | sample Popmic320T_FD_133748 | JGI IMG/M metagenome (GOLD analysis project Ga0190270, IMG submission 133748) | Populus adjacent soil microbial communities from riparian zone of Weber River, Utah, USA - 320 T | ecosystem: Environmental > Terrestrial > Soil > Riparian zone | place: USA: Utah | collected... | reverse complement strand
CCGCGGACGCGGACCGTCGTCGCGGTGGCGGTCGCGTCGAGCTCGTTCCCGCCCCGGGTCACGTCCGCCTGCGACAGCGCCGTGTACTCGCCCATCTCGCTCTCCCGCTCCTCCGGCGACAGGCCGGCCCAGCGGGCCTCTTCGCCGTAGATCAGTGCCAGGTACTTCATCCGTTCCTCCCTCTCGAACGCCGATTTCATCACGGAGACGAACGAGGTGTCGCGAAATCGACAGGGGGAATGAAACGACGTCCATGTTCGAGCCGAGGGAATACAAGGGCGGGCGGGTCAGGGTCTACGGCTGCTCGCCCGGCTGCCTGCTCGTCTCGATCGCGATCTCGGTCGTCCTGACGCTCCTCGTGAACGGCTGCCTCCACCTCGTCGGCTAGTCCGCGAGCATGCGCCGCAGCAGCGTCAGGGCGCCTTCCTTGTCGAGGTAGTCGTTCAGGTTGCCGCACTTCGGGCTCTGAACGCAGCTCGGGCAGCCGTGCTCGCACGGGCAGCCGGCGAGCATCTTCGCGGTGTCCTCGACCCAGCCCTCGAAGCGTTCGAAGCCACGCTCGGTGATCCCGACGCCGCCGGCGTGGCCGTCGTACACGAAGATCGTCGGCACGCCGGTCTGGGGGTGGATGTTCGTCGAGAGCCCGCCGATGTCCCAGCGGTCGCACATCGCCCACAGCGGCAGCAGCGCGATCAGCGAGTGCTCGGCCGCGTGGAGCGAAGAGAGGAGCTTCGGCATCTCCTCGAGCCCCTCCAGCTGGCGCGGCGTGGGGCAGAACCACACGGCCTCGGTCTCGAAGCTCGTCTCGGGGAGATCGAGCGGGATCGTCTCGAGCGTGTCGCCGCCGCTGATCGACTTGCGCTGGTAGGCGACCACCCGCTCGGTGACCGAGACGCGCCCGAAGACGAGCTCGAGGCCGAGCCGGCGCTCCGACCGCAGCGGCTCGACGATCTCGGTCGACGTCTCCTTCTTCGGCTGGGTGTACCAGTCGACCCTCGCCGGGCTGACCAGGGCCGTCCGGGCGTCGACGTCGAGCCGTCGCACGAGGTGCTGCTCGCCGAGGTGGAGGTAGACGGCGCCGTCGTGCACCGTCGAGTACGCGCGCGAGCGCTCGACCGTCCCCAGCACCGTCCCCGTCTCGGCGTCGACGACCGTGAACGAGTCGAGCTCGCCCGAGCGGAGCAGGACGCGCGCGGCGGGGTAGTCCTTGCCGGCCCAGACCCAGCCGGCGTCCGTGTGCTTGAGCTCGGGGAGCGAGGGCGCGCGCTCGAGCGCCTCCGGCCCCAGCGTCTCCGCGTCGCGCTCGTCGATCGGGCCCTCGAACGCTGCCGAGAGGACGTGCCCGTCGAGGACGCGCGGGTTCGAGTGGTCGAGGATCGCCGCCTCGACGGTGCGGGCGAGCAGCGTCTCGGGCTCGCGCATGAAGTACTGGTCGAGCGCGTCCTCGCTCGCGACGAGCACGGCGAGGCCCGGGCTCCGGCGCCCGGCGCGGCCCCACTGCTGCCGGAGCGAGGAGACGGTGCCCGGGAAGCCGACGGAGATGGCGCAGTCGAGCGAGCCGATGTCGATCCCGAGCTCGAGCGCGTCGGTCGCGGTCACACCGAGCAGCTCACCTGCCATCAGCCGCCCCTCGATCTCGCGCCGCTGGCCGGGCGTGTAGCCGGCGCGGTAGGGGGCGAGTCGCGCGGCGAGGGGCGGCTCGAGCCGCTGCGACGCGAAACGATGGATCAGCTCGACCGCCCGGCGGCTCTTGGCGAAGCAGATCGTGCGTTGCCCCGCCGAGACGAACTCGGCCAGAAGGCGGGAGGCGTCGCCGAGCGAGCTCGCCCGGACGCCGAGCTCGGGGTCGAGCAGCTCCGGATTCCAGAGTGCGATCGTCCGCTCCGTCGCCGGCGCGGCGTCGCTGTCGACGACGGCGGCCGGCTCGCCCAGGAGCGACTCGGCCAGCTGGGCCGGGTTCGCGATCGTTGCCGAGGCGAGCACGAACTGCGGCTCCGACCCGTAGGCCCGGGCCAGCCGGCGGAGCCTGCGCAGGACGTTCGCGACGTGCGAGCCGAAGACGCCACGGTAGACGTGCGCCTCGTCGACGACGACGTAGCGCAGGTTCGCGAGCACGTCGCCCCAGCGGTCGTGATGCGGGAGGACGCCGACGTGGAGCATGTCCGGGTTGGTCAGGATCGTGTTGGCCCACTTGCGGATCTGCCAGCGGCGCTCGCTCTCGGTGTCGCCGTCGTAGATCGCCGGCTTCACGCCCTTCACCCCGAACGCGGACAGTGCGCGCGCCTGGTCCTGGGCGAGCGCTTTCGTCGGGTAGAGGTAGAGCGCGCGGCTCTTCGGCTCGCGGGCGAGCAGGTCGAGCACGGGCAGGTTGAAGGCGAGGCTCTTCCCGCTGGCGGTGCTCGTCGTCACGATCGCGTTGCCGCCCCCACGGAGCGACTCCCAGGCTTCCGCCTGGTGGCGGTAGAGCGCCGTGATTCCCTGCGCGACGAGCGCCGAGGCGACCCGCGGGTCGAGGTCGGCCGGGAACGGCTCCGTGCGGCCCGCGCGCGGCGGCTCGACCGAGAGGTGCGCAAGCTCCTCTCCCTTGAGGAGATCGAGCCACGCAGGGCTGACGACGCTCACGGTTCCCTACGCTAGCCTTCGCTCCGACCTACCGGGGTGCCCCGAGCGGGGCTGAGATCACACCCGTCGAACCTGATCCGGCTCGTACCGGCGAAGGGAGCTGAGTGGTTCCACGCGTCTTGACGATCGCCACGTCCGACTCGGGCGGGGGAGCAGGGATCCAGGCCGACCTGAAGGCCTTCGCCGCCGCCGGCGCGCACGGGTCGAGCGTCCTCGTGGCACTGACGGCGCAGAACACGACTGCGGTGACCGCCGTCCACGAGCTGCCGCCGGACTTCATCCGTGCGCAGCTGGAGGCCGTCTTCGACGACATCGGCGTCGACGCTGCGAAGACCGGGATGCTCTTCTCTCGCGCGATCATCGAGACCGTGGCGGACTTCCTCGAGCGGCACCCCGTGCAGCTCGTCGTCGACCCCGTGCTGATCGCGAGCTCGGGCGCGCAGCTGCTCCAGGACGACGCCGTCGAGACGCTGATCGGGCGGCTCTTCCCGCTGGCGAGGGTCGTGACGCCGAACCTGCCCGAGGCAGAGGCGCTGACGGGGATGCGCGGCGCCTCGCGCCGCGAGCTCGCCGCGAGGCTCGTCGAGCTGGGCACGCCGGCCGCGCTCGTCACCGGCGGCCACGGCGAGACGGCCGTCGACCATCTCTTCGACGGCCGCGACCATCTCGAGCTGCCGGTCGAGCGCCACGACGTGGCGGCGACGCACGGTGCGGGGTGCACGCACTCGGCGACCCTGGCCGCGCTGCTCGCCCGAGGGCTCCCGCTGGTCGATGCGGCCGGGGGAGCGGCGGCCGCCGCCTCCGCTGCGGTCCGCGACGGCCTCGCGGAGATCGGCGCCGGTGAGGGGCCTGTCGACGTTCTCGACGTGAAAGGACGGCAATGACGATCGACCCCGGCGCGACCCTCGGCCAGATCCGCGAGCGCAAGCCGCTCGTCCACAACATCACCAACTACGTCGTCATGAACGAGACTGCGAACGCGATCCTCGCGCTCGGCGCGCTGCCCGTGATGGCCCACGCCGAGGAGGAGGTGGCGGAGATGGTCGGGCTCGCGGGCGCGCTCGTGCTGAACATCGGGACGCTCTCCGAGCGGTGGATCGACGCGATGCTCGTCGCGGGCAAGGCGGCGAACGAGCGCGGCGTGCCGGTGGTGCTCGACCCGGTCGGCGCCGGCGCGACCTCGTATCGCACGCGAACGGCGCAGCGGTTGTTGGACGAGCTCGAGGTCGCGGTGCTGCGCGGGAACGCCGGCGAGGTCGCGACGCTGGTCGGTGTCGAGGCGGAGGTGCGGGGCGTCGAGTCGGTCGGTGCGGGCGGGGACCCGGCCGAGCTGGCGCACGAGGCTGCGCGGACGCTCGGACTGGTCGCGTCGGTCACGGGAGCCGTCGACCACGTCTCCGACGGCGAGCGGTCGGCCGCGATCGCGAACGGACATGCGCTGATGGCGTCGATCACCGGCACCGGCTGCATGTCGACGGCGATCACGGGCTGCTTTCTGGCCGCGCGGGACGATCGGTTCGCTGCGGCTGTCGAGGCGCTCGTCGCCTTCGGCGTGGCGGGTGAGGACGCGGCCGCAGAGGCGAAGGGCCCGGGCAGCTTCCACGTCGCGCTGTACGACGCGCTCGCGGGCCTCGACCCGGCGACCTTGAGCTCGCGGGCGAAGGTGTCGTGAGGCTGCACGCGCTCGTGGCGGACGAGGCCTCCGCGCGCCGCGCGGCCGCGGGCGGCGCCACGGTCGTCCAGCTCCGTCTCAAGGGGGCGCCCACGGCGGACGTGGTCGCCCTCGGCCGGGCCCTGGCCGGTCTCGACGTGGAGCTGATCGTCGACGACGACGTCGACGCGGCGCTCGAGCTCGGTGTCGGCGTCCATCTCGGCCAGGCCGATCCGGGGATCGAGCGAGCACGGGCGGCCGGGCTCCCCCTCGGCGTCTCGGTGACGACGCGGCGCGAGGGCGCGGTCGCCGAGTACTCCGGCGCGACCTACCTCGGCGCCGGCCCGATCTGGGAGACCCCGTCGAAGCCGGATGCCGCGCCGCCGATCGGGCTCGACGGGTTGCGGGACGTCTGCCTCTCGGTCTCGATCCCGGTCGTCGCCATCGGCGGGATCGACTCGTCGAATGCCGCCGACTGCATCCGCGCGGGTGCCTCGGGAGTCGCGGTGATCCGCGGGGTCGCCGAGATCGAAGCGCTCCGGGCGGCGGTCGATGAGGCTTTCTGAGGCGGGCGAGCTCGGCGTCCTGCAGGAGCTGGAGTCGCGCGGCCTGATCCAGGGGACGCAGCACGATGCCGCGCAGCTCGCCGACGGCGTCGTCGTCACGCAGGACGCGCTCGTCGAGGGCGTCCACTTCCGGCTCGACTGGCTCTCGTGGCGCGAGCTCGGGTTCCGCGCCGCAGCGGTCAACATCAGCGACCTGGCGGCCTCCGCCGCCAGGCCGGAGGCGCTCCTCGTCACCCTCGCGGCGCCGTCCGAGGTGCACGTCGAGCAGGTGGTGGAGCTCTACAAGGGCATCGCCGCCGCGGGCGTGCCGGTACGGGGCGGCGACACGACCCGCGCGGACGGCATCGTCGTCAGCGTGACGGCGGTCGGCCGTTCGGAGCGCGTCCCCGGACGGACCGGCGCGCGGCCCGGCGACGCCGTCGTCGTCACCGGCCCGCTCGGCGCGGCCGGCGCCGCCTTCCGCCAGGGCGGCTACCTGCGGCCGCCGATCCGGATCGAGGAGGGGCTTCGACTCGGCTCCGTCGCGAGCGCGATGCTCGACGTCTCGGACGGGCTCGCCGTCGACGCCGGCCACATCGCCCGCCGCTCCGGCTGCCGTCTCGTGATCGACCTCGACGCGGTGCCGCTCGCCGGCACCCTCGACGACCTCGGCTTCGGCGAGGACTTCGAATTACTCGCAACCACCGCCGACCCGCTGGACTTCACCGTGATCGGCCGCTGTGAGGAGGGTGACGGGGTGCTGCTGCTTCGCGCGGGCGAGCCCTACGAGCTCCGCGGCTACGAGCACTTCACCGCCTAGCCAGGCGGCGACGCCGCGGGTAGCCACTCCTCGAACGCACGCTCGAAATGGCCGCGCGGGCGGGCGCCGACGACGGTCGCCCTCGGCTCGCCGCCGGCGAACAGGATCACTGTCGGCAGCGAGAGGACGCCGTAGCGGCCGGGCACGGCGAGGTGCTCGTCGATGTCGATCCGGACGAGCCGGACGCCGCGCTCGGCCGCGATCGCCTCCAGGAGCGGCTCGATCGCCTTGCACGGCTTGCACCAGGGCGCCCAGAAGTCGACGATCGTCGGTCCGGGCGCGTCGAGCACCTCCGCCGCGAACGTCGCGTCGGTCACCTCTCTCACAGAGCGCCCCGCAGTGCGGCCAGCCGGAGCAGCGGCACCTTCCAGATCGCCTCGAGCACGATCGCGCGCGACATCTTCGAGCCGCCGACGACGCGGTCGAGGAACCGGATCGGGATCTCGACGACCCGGAAGCCCCGCCGCGACGCGCGGTAGGTCAGCTCGATCTGGAAGGCGTAGCCGCGCGAGTGCACCTCGCCGAGGGGGGTCGCCTCGAGCACGGCGCGGCGGAAGCACTTGAAGCCACCCGTGAGGTCGCGGACCGGGATGCCGAGGACGAGGCGGGCGTAGAGCGAGCCGCCCCAGGAGATCGCCCGCCGGACCGCCCCCCAGTTCTCGACCCCGCCGCCCGGCACGTACCGGGAGCCGAGCACGAGGTCGGCGTCGGCTGCCGCCGCGACCAGCCGTGGCACGTCCTGCGGGTCGTGCGAGAAATCGCAGTCCATCTCGACGATCAGCTCCGCGTCCGTCTCGAGCGCGCGCCGGAAGCCGGCGAGGTACGCCGGCCCGAGGCCTTCCTTGCGCGGCCGGTGCAGCACCTCGACCGCGTCGAGCTCTGCCGCCAGCCGGTCGGCGAGCTCGCCGGTGCCGTCCGGGGAGTTGTCGTCGATCACGAGCACGCGGTCCCCCGGCCCGAGCACCTCGGCGAGCGCACGCAGCATCGGCTCGAGGTTCTCGCGCTCGTTGTAGGTGGGGAGGCAGACGCAGGTCCGCACGTCCGTATCATCGCTACCGGTGGCCACCACCCTGCCGAGGAACGACGAGCTGGCCGACCAGCTCGAGCTGCTCGCCGACCTGAGCGAGCTCGAGGGCGAGGACTCCTTCCGCGTCCTCGCCTACCGGCGTGCGGCGACGCGTATCCGGGAGACCGGCGGCCCGGTCGCGCAGCTCGCGCTGGACGGGAAGGCGAAGGAGCTCTCCGGGATCGGCAAGACGATCGAGGACAAGATCGTCCAGATCGTCGAGACGGGGGAGATGGAGGCGCTGACGAAGCGCAAGGCGCTCGTGCCGGAGGAGGTCGTCAAGTTCATGCGGCTGCCCGGCCTCGGGCCGAAGACCGCTCGCCGGATCTGGAAGGAGCTGGGCGTCACCACGATCGCGGAGCTGAAGGAGGCGGCCGAGCAGGAGCGGCTCCGCGCCCTCACCGGCCTCGGAGCGAAGAGCGAGGAGAAGATCCTGAAGGCGCTCGCGGAGGAGCCGAAGGACCCGCGCGAGTCGCGGCGGCTGCTCGGCGACGGCCTGCCGTTCCTGCTCTCGCTCGTCGAGGAGCTGCGCGCCCACCCCGCCGCGGTCAAGGTGTCCGAGGCCGGCTCGGCGCGCCGCAGGCGCGAGACGTTCCGCGACCTCGACGTGATCGCGACCTCGACCGATCCTCCCGCGCTGATCGAGGCCTTCACGACCCGCGACAACGTCGCCGACGTGATCGCGAAGGGCGACACCAAGGCGACCGTGCTCACGAACGAGGGCTTCCGGCTCGACCTGCGCGTCGTCCCGCCCGAGAGCTACGGCAACCTGCTCCAGCACTTCACCGGCTCGAAGGAGCACAACGTCGCGCTGCGGGAGGACGCGGTCCGGCGCGGTTTCAGCGTCTCCGAATACTCGGTCACGAACGTCGAGACGGGCGAGGAGTTCACGGCCGCCGACGAGGAGGAGCTGTACGCCCACCTCGGCTACGCGTACATCCCCCCCGAGCTGCGCGAGAACGGCGGCGAGCTGGCAGCGGCGCGGAAGGGCGAGCTGCCGGCGCTGGTCGAGCGCGGCGATCTTCGCGGCGACCTCCACTCGCACTCGACCTGGTCGGACGGCAAGGCGACGATCGAGCAGATGGCGCAGGCCGCTCAGGCGCTCGGGCACGAGTACCTCGCGATGTGCGATCACGCGCAGCGCCTCCGCGACGGGCGCCTGCAGGCGCAGTGGGAGGAGATCGACGCCCTCAACGAGCGCCTGGCGCCGTTCCGGATCCTGAAGGGGATCGAGGTCAACATCCGGGCGAACGGCGAGCTCGACGTCGCCGACGAGCTGCTCGCGCCGCTCGACTGGGTGATGGCGTCGGTGCACACGAGCTTCGACAAGGATCCGACCGAGCGGGCGCTGAACGCGATGCAGAGCCCGCACGTCGACTGCATCGGCCACCTGACGAGCCGCCGCATCGGCGTCCGCAGTCCCTCCACGATCGCGGTCGAGAGGGTGGTCGAGGGCGCGCTCGCCACGGGCACGTTCCTCGAGATCAACTCGCAGCCCGACCGGCTCGACCTGCGGGACGCGAACGCGAGGCTCGCGGCCGAGGCGGGGGTGACGCTGACGGTCTCGAGCGACGGCCACTCGACGAAGGCGCTCCGCTACGTCGACCTCGGCGTCGCGCAGGCCCGGCGCGCGTGGCTGACGAAGGCGCAGGTCCTGAACACGCGCACCTGGCCCGAGATCGAGAAGCTCCTGAAGTGAGCTTCCGCGACGACGGCGCGGAGGCGATCGAGTGGGTCGCGTCGTATCTCGAGCGCGTCCGCGAGCTGCCCGTGCTCGCGCAGGTCGAGCCGGGGGAGCTGCGCTCGCGCCTGCCCGCCGCGCCGCCGGAGACGCCGGAGCCGTTCGCCCACGTCCTCCGCGACCTCGACGAGGTCCTGATGCCGGCGGTGACGCACTGGCAGAGCCCGGGCTTCTTCGCGTACTTCCCGTCGACCGGCTCGGAGCCGGGGATCCTCGCCGAGCTCCTCATCGCCGGGCTGAACCAGGTCGGGATCCTCTGGCGCACCTCGCCGGCGCTGCAGGAGCTCGAAGAGGTGACGCTCGACTGGCTCGCGCAGCTGCTCGGGCTGCCGGCCGGCCTGCACGGCCACCTCGAGGACACCGCGTCGACCGGGACGATGGTCGCGATCGCCGCCGCCCGCGCGGCGCGTCCCGACGCACGCGTCGTCGTGTGCTCGGAGCACACCCATTCGTCGGTCGAGAAGGCGTGCCGGCTCCTCGGCCTCGAGGCGCGGGCGACGCCGGCCGACGACGCGTTCAGGCTCCGCGCCGACGAGCTGGACCTCAGCGGCGCCTGCGCCGTCGTCGCCACGATCGGGACGACCTCGACGAGCTCGGTCGACCCGGTCCCGGCGATCGCGGCTGCGTGCGAGCGGGAGGGCGTGTGGCTTCACGTCGACGCCGCGTACGCCGGCTCGGCCGCGGTCTGCCCCGAGCTGCGCGAGGCGCACGCGGGCTGGGAGCGAGCCGACTCGGTCGTCGTCAACCCGCACAAGTGGCTTTCGACGCCGATGGGGTGCTCGGCGCTCTGGACGCGGCGGCCGGACGATCTGCGGGCAGCGTTCAGCCTCGTGCCCGAGTTCCTGCGCGTCAGCGAAGACGTCGCCAGCCTCTCCGAGTACAGCCCGGCGCTCGGCCGCCAGTTCCGGGCGCTGAAGCTGTGGACGGTGCTGCGCTGCTATGGCCGCGAGGGGCTGCAGCAGCGCATCCGCGAGGCGGTCGGGCTCGCGGCGCTCTTCGAGGGCTGGGTGCGCGAGGAGCCCGGCTGGGAGCTCGCCGCGCCGCGCCCGTTCTCGCTCGTCTGCTTCCGGCGCGACGGCACGGACGCGGAGAACGAGACCTTGCTCGAGCGCGCCAATGCCACCGGCGAGCTCTTCATCTCGCACACGAAGCTGAACGGCCGCTACACGCTGCGGCTGGCGGTCGGCAACGCCCGAACGACCGAGGCCGACGTGCGCCGCGCCTGGGACGTGCTCAGGCGGGAAGCGGGCTAGCGCCCGCGAAGCCGTCGAGCAGCGGCTCGAGCGTGGCGGGATCACCGTCGATCCGCACGCCCTCGAGCTTGCGGTCGACGAAGAGGTGGTAGAGGCCCGTGGCGTCGGTCTCGACGAGCGCGTCGTAGTCCTCGACGATGCCCGGCACGGCCGTGCAGTCGACGAGGGAGGCCTCCTCATCGCCGATCCGGAAGGCGATCCGGCTACCCCGGCAGAGTGGCGCGAGCGCGAGGTCGAGGGCGCCGACGAGCCAGCCCTCCGCGAGCGCGTCCTGCGGCGGCGGGCCCATCAGGCGGGCGCCGAAGCGGGCGAGCTCGTGCAGCACCGGCCGCAACTGCCTCCCTGACGGCGTCAGCTCGTAGACGGTGGACGCAAAGGGTGGCGGCAGCTTCTTCTTCTCGACGATCCCGGCCGCCTCGAGCTCCTTCAGCCGCAGGGCGAGGATGTTCGTCCCGATGCCCGGCAGGTGGTCGGCGAGATCGGTGTAGCGCTGCGGCCCGTGCATCAGCTCGCGCACGACGAGCAGCGTCCAGCGCTCGCCGACGACCCCCAGCGAGTGCGCGATCGGGCAGTACTGGCCGTAGCTCTTCACCGGACGAAAATCATCCTCAAGGAGGACTTGCGTTTTGCAAGTATCGACTTCATCGAAGAAAGCATACCCTGCTGAAAGGATAGCGTGATGGTCGCATCCCCGCGAATGAAATGGTTCGGACTGGCGCTCCTCGGCGCCGTCCAGTTCATGGTCGTCCTCGACATCGCGATCGTGAATGTCGCACTCCCCTCGATCCAGCTGGATCTCGATGTCTCCCAGGCGAACCTGCAGTGGGTGATCTCCGCCTACGCGCTCGTCTTCGGCGGCTTCCTGCTGCTCGGGGGTCGCACGGCCGATGTGCTCGGCCGACGGCGCGTCTTCATGGCCGGGCTGGTGCTCTTCGCCATCGGCTCGCTGCTGTGCGGCTTCGCCTGGTCCGAGACGTCGCTGATCGCCGCCCGTGCGATCCAGGGCCTCGGCGCCGCCACGATCTCTCCCGCCGCGCTCGCGATCCTGATGACCACCTTTGCAGAGGGCCGTGAACGGAACATCGCCCTCGGCGTCTGGGGCGCCGTCGGCGGCTTCGGTGCCGCCGCGGGCGTCCTGCTCGGGGGCGTCCTCACGGACGCGCTCTCGTGGGAGTGGATCTTCTTCGTCAACATTCCTGTCGCGCTGGTCGCGATCGCGCTCGCACCCGTGTTGCTCCGCGAGAGCCGTGACTCGACCGTGAAGACGTTCGACGCGCTCGGAGCCGTGCTCGTCACCGGCGGGCTTTCGCTGCTCGTGCTTGCGATCACCCAGGGCCACGGTTGGGGGTGGGACTCGGCGCGCACGATCGGCGTCTTCGCCGCATCCGCCGCCCTGCTGCTCGGTTTCGTCGTCTGGGAGAACCGCGTCGACGAGCCGCTGATGCGCTTCGGGATCCTGCGCACGAAGACCGTGCTCGGCGCGAACGTGACCGGGTTCATCCTCGGCACGGCGCTGTTCTCGATGTTCCTGATGCTGACGCTCTACATGCAGCAGGTGCTCGGCTACTCGGCGATGAAGACCGGCATCGCGTACCTCGCGGTCGCCGGCACCTCGATCATCTGGGCCAACGTGGCCGCCGCGCTCGTGAACCGCGTCGGAGTCAGACCGTTGATCGCGGGTGGGATGGCGCTGCTCGCCGTCGGGATGATCCTGTTCGCGCAGATCCCGGTCGACGGCTCGTACGCGGCCAACCTGCTGCCCGGCTTCCTGATCATCGCGCTCGGGATGGCGCTCTGCTTCGTCCCGATCTCGATTGCCGCGCTCGCCGGTGTCTCGCAGGCCGAGGCCGGGATCGCGTCCGGCCTGATCAACACGTCGCAGCAGATCGGCGGCGCGGTCGGGATCGCCCTCCTCTCGACGATCGCGATCACGCGGACCGAGAACGAGATCGCATCCGGCGCCGTGCAGCCCGAGGCTCTGACCTCCGGCTTCCAAGTCGCCTTCTGGGTCGGAGCGGCGATCGCGATCGCGGGCGTGGTCGCGGCGCTCGTGCTGATCCGGCAGGAGGAGATTGCGCACGCCGGCGAGACTGCCGCGGTGCCCGCCGCCTAGAGCCGCCGCAGCAGCTGCACCACCTCAGCGGGGCCGCCGACCACGATGTCGGCGGCCTCGCGCAGCTCCGGCGGGCCCTCCGCGGACGCGACGGCGACCCTGACGCCGAGCTCGAGGCCCGCGAGGGCGCCGAACGCGTCGAGGTCGGTCGTATCGTCGCCCGCATACAACGCCCGCTCGAGGCCGCGCTCTCCGAGGAGGTGCGCGACCGCCGTCCCCTTGTGCGCACCGACGGGCGGCCGCAGCTCCAAGACCTTCCTGCCGAACCTGGCCACGAGGCCTTCATGCCGCGCGCGCGTCGCGACCGCGGTCAGCAGCTTCAGCGCCGCCTCCTCGTCCTCCGCGCGGCGGTAGTGGAAGCTGACCGTCAGCGGCTTGCGCTCGACGTCGTCCCAGTCGACCGTCGACGCGAAGTGCTGCAGCCGCTCGCCCCAGGCGACCGCCTCGGGCTCCAGCTCCAGCCCGTGCTCACCGACGTAGACGAGCTCGTCCAGGCCGACGATGCGTCGCGCGTCGGCTCCCGAACGGCCGCTGATGCAGGCGACGAGGGCGTAGCGGCCGTGGAGGCGGCGCAGCTCCTCTCGTGTCTCCTCGGGCACGGCCGCGTCGTGCGGGACGTCGACGATCGGCGCGAGGACGCCGTCGACGTCGAGCAGGATCGCCGCCCGCCCGGGCTCCTCGGCGAGGCGCGCGAGCAGTGAGTCGTCGCCGTCCACGGGCCTAGGATACGAGCGGTGCCGCTGAAGCTTCTGGCCATCGGACTCGTCGCGGGCCTCTTCAGCACGCTCTTCGGCGTCGGCGGCGGGATCGTCGTCGTGCCCCTGCTGATCATCGCGCTCGGCTTCGAGAGCAAGCGGGCGACCGGCACGTCGCTCGCGGCGATCGGGATCACGGCGCTCGCCGGGACGATCCTGTACGCGTTCGAGGGTCACGTCGACGTCGCGCACGCGGCCCTCGTCGGCCTGCCCGCAGCCGCGGGAGCAGTCATCGGCACCGGCGTCCAACAGCGGCTCTCCGGGCGCGCGCTGATGCTTGCGTTCGCCGGGCTGGTGGCGGCGCTCGCGGTCTGGCTGCTGCTGTCGTGAGCGCGGGCACGATCGTCTTCGCCTTGCTGCTCGGCTTCTCCGCGGGCCTGCTCGCGGGCTTCTTCGGCGTCGGCGGCGGGATCCTGTTCGTGCCCACGCTCGTGGCGCTCGGCCTCTCGCAGATCGAGGCCGAGGCGACGTCGCTCCTCGCGATCCTGCCGACGGTCGCGGCCGGCACCTGGCGGCAGCGGCGCTACGGCAACGTCGACCGGCGGGCGGCGCTCACGCTCGGGCTCGCCTCGATCGTGGGGGCGGTCGCAGGCGTCCAGATCGCCACCACGCTGCCGGAGGACACGCTACGGCGGCTGTTCGGCGTCCTGCTCCTCGGCGTCGCCGGGCAACTCGCGTGGCGTGCCCGTCGCGCCGCCCCGTATCCTTCCGAATCATGAGCGAGCACGAGGAAGTCTGGCTTCCGCTCGTCGACGAGCCGATCGGAAGCATCGTCGCGCAGATCCAGGCCGACGACCCGGCGATCGAGCGTCTCGTCGGCTCGCCGAGACGCATCCTCGCGTTTCGGACCTTCGCGTACATCCGGGTGGGCGTGAAGCTCGGAGAGCTCCTCGTCGACAACGACGTGCCGCCCTACGACGGCAGCGACAACTGGATCGAGCTCCTGCTGCGCGAGCCTGCGAACCGCGACGCGATCGCGCGCGAGGTGCGCACCGTCGCCGAGGAGATCGCCGGCGACCCGCGCTACGGCGAGGACGAGCAGCTCGGGCCGGACGACGCCGCACGCGATCGCTTCCGCGAGTTCGCCCGCAAGCTCGACGCGTAGCCGGTCACGGCCTCAGTGGCCGATGAGGCTGACGAGGAGGATCGCGGCGAAGCCTGCGAGTGTCAGCGCGACGCGCTTGATCGACGGGTGCTCGTGCGCGTGCGGGAGCAGGTCGGTCGCGCCCATGAAGAGGAAGAAGCCGGCGTAGAGCGCGAGCAGGGCGCCCAGGCCCTCTTCGGAGATCGAGAGCGCCGAGCCGACGATCGCCCCGGCGAGCGGCGCAATCGCGTCGATCGCGAGCCAGCGGATCGCGCGGGCGCGGTCGCCCGACTGCCGAAGGACGAAGCCGACCGTGTTCAGGCCGTCCGCGAAGTCGTGCGCGACGACGGCGACGAAGACGAGCAACCCCGTCTCGGTCGAGAGGCCGAACGCAAGGCCGATCCCGAGGCCGTCGATGAAGCTGTGCACGGAGAGGCCGGCGGCGCCGAGCACCCCCACCTTCGCGTGGGCGTGGATGTGCGCGTCGTCGTCGCGGTGGTGGAGGACGAGCGCGCGCTCGGCCAGGAAGAAGAAGACGAAGCCGGCGCCGACGAGCAGTCCCACGAGCTGCGCGTTGTCGACCGCCTCGATCGCCTCCGGCAGCACGTCGAACAACGCGACGGCGACGACGATGCCGCCCGTCAGCGCGATCGCCGTCGTCAGCTCGCGCGCCATCCGGAGCGCGACGGCGCCGCCCGCCAGGGTCGAGAGCACCGTCACGCCCGCCAGCGGGATCGCGATCCAGTTCACGTCCTCGGCCGCCCTTCGCTCCCGCCCGGCGGAGCCGGGCTCCGCGAGGGGCTGGCGCCGCTCGCGCCGCTCCAGCCGGAGGCCCGTACGTCCGTACTGTGCCACCGGCCTACGCAGCGCGAGCGGCGCCCCGAGAACGTGAACGAGTTTAAGCGCAGCGCCTGCACGTGCCGTAGATGTCGAGCTCGTGTGCGGCGGGGCGGAAGCCGTGGCGGCGCTGCAGCTCGGCCTCCGACGGAGCCGCGCACAGCTCGGTCTCCTCGACCGCGCCGCAGCTCGTGCAGACGAGGTGGTGGTGGTGCTCGGGCCGGCAGCGCACGTACGTCGGCCGGCCCTCGCCGAGCAGCGGGTGGACGCCGCCGTTCGAGCGCAGCAGCTCGAGCGTCCGGTAGGTCGTGGCGAGACCGAGGCCGGGCTCGAT
>Ga0190270_10000709_pt1 | contig 14827 bp, 18 predicted proteins | sample Popmic320T_FD_133748 | JGI IMG/M metagenome (GOLD analysis project Ga0190270, IMG submission 133748) | Populus adjacent soil microbial communities from riparian zone of Weber River, Utah, USA - 320 T | ecosystem: Environmental > Terrestrial > Soil > Riparian zone | place: USA: Utah | collected... | reverse complement strand
GTGGTCGCGCCGAGTTCGTCCAGATCAAGCGACATGGAGAGCCCTCCGTGCGAATGAGTTGACGATGTTGACGACGTTCGGGTTCTCGGGCCCGGCGTCGTACAGGTCGAGCGCCAGCCCGGCCAGTTCTCGTTCCAGTGAGGTCTCTCCGTAGGCGGCAATGTCCATGAGCATCATCCTGAACTCACGGTGTAACAGTGCGGTCATTTCGGTCCCCTCCGTGCATACTCCGCGATCAACAGGGCATCGGCTCTGTTGTGATCGGCCTTGCGCTTCAACTGCACTTCGCACTCCGGGAACAACTCGCGTGCGCGTTGACGGTGTGCCTCTTTGCGCTCAGCCGCTTTGATGTTTGAGACCCCCACCGACTGCTGCCATTCCTGAGGCTTGACGCGGTGCAGGGGGCGTCCGGTGACGAGCACGGTGGCGATGATCAAACCCACCGCGCGCCCCATCGAGAAGTTCGCAAGACTGCCGTTGCTACCCATCGCCCGGTTGTCTTCGAGGGTGACCGACTGCACTCCCCAGGCGTCGAGTTGCTCTGCGAAGGCAACCGGGTCGAGGCCGTACGGCCCTTGCGGTAGGTCGCTCACATCGACTCTGGCGGTGTCGGTGTCGATCACGGCGATCGCTCCCGAGACCCCTGGGTCAACGCCACAGTGGATCATCGCTTGTCGGGCGGGACGGAGCGGACGAGGGCGTTGATCACGAAGCGGTTGAACGACGTGCCTGCCTCGCGGGCCATGCGTTGCAGCTGCTCGCGGTAGTGCCAGGGCACCTTGATGTTCAGCTGCACGGTCACGTCTTCGGGAGGGATCGGCTCGCGTTCCTCATGGACGAATGCTCTCGGTGTTGCCATAACCATAGCGTAGCATACAGTAGGCCAAGGGTCAACCGGCTGTGGCTTATTCCTCGGGGAATGGGTCACAATGTCCTGCGTGGGACGGCTCGCTCTGGCAGACAAGCAACAGCGATTCATCGAATGGCTGTGTACCCCCAAGCGCGAGCGCGAGCCGCAGACTCAGCAGGAGTTGGCGCGCCGCCTGCGAACCTCCTCGGCCACGATGAGCAGCTGGAAGAACGACCCCGAGTTCTTGAAGGCGTGGGAGGCGTACTACCTGCAGACGGTCGGCAGCCCGGAGCGCAAGCAGACGCTGATGGACACGTTGTTTCGCACCGGGTCGGATGCTGACGATCCTCGCCACGTTCAGGCCGCGGCCAAGTACATGGACCTGGCCGAAGGGCTGCGTCCGCAGCAGATCGAAGTCACCGTCAAGCGTCCCGCCGAAGACCTCGACGACGAGCAGTTGGCGTTCATCGCCAACCACTACGCCGAGCAGGAGCGCGAGCGGCGCTTGAAGCTGGTGGCGAACGAATGAGTTCGCGCCCGACGCACTCGGGCTTCGAGCCACGCACCCACGACGCCGAGCGGCGGGACTTCTTCGACCTTCGGCGCAAGCTGGCGTCCGGCACTGGTGGCGGCGGCAACAACTTCATCGGCACGATCCCGACGCCTGGTCCGCCGACCAGCGTGCAGGTGCCGCCACCCCACACCGATGGCGACTATGTGATCGACTCGGGCGGGATCGGGTGGATGTGGAACGGGAGTACCTGGGTCAACATTGGCACGATGCGCGGCCCGACCGGGCCGCAGGGCCCGCAGGGCATCCAGGGCGTGACCGGCGCTCAGGGTCCGCAGGGCGTCAAGGGCGATACCGGCGCGACCGGTGCCCAGGGTCCGACCGGAGCGACCGGCGCACAAGGTCCGCAGGGTCCGATCGGCAACACCGGTCCGCAGGGCGCGACCGGCGCTCAGGGTCCGCAGGGCATCCAGGGTCCGATCGGGCCCGACGAAGTGATGATCCAGCCGGACGATCCGTTCCCGGCCAACAATCTCGTCGACTTCTGGTACGACACCGACGCGCCGGGGGTCCCACTCGGCGTACCCGCGGGCGGCACGGTCGATCAGGTGCTGACCAAGAAGTCGTCGACCGACCAGGACACGCAGTGGGCGAACAACCTGCCGCCGAACGTGGCGTGGGGGCTGTGGGGCTACGTCAACAATGGCGGTCAGATCGCTTGCCCGATCAACACCGTCACGTACCTCACTCCGGTGCTGGCGACGACGTGTCGCGTCGATCGCATGTATCGCTTCTCGTTCAGCTTCCGCGCGGTCGGCCGTCAGGATGCAGCGAACACACCGGTTACGACCAACTTCGTGCTGTACGACAACGTGACGAACTTGGGTTGGATCGACCACTGGCACATCTTCACGCTGATGTGGAACTCGGTCGAAGGATTCAACATCCGTCAGGGTGACGGCGTCGCTCGCCAGTATCGGATCGCGATCGGCAGCACGGGGGCACCTGCTGCCCCACTGTACGTCTACCCCTCGCAGTTCGTGATCGAAGACATCGGCCCGGTCACCAGGACGGCTCCGTAATGGGTGTGCTCTACGCCAGAGTCAGCGGGGCCTGGGTGCCGGTACAGGGTGTCGGCGCGCAGGGACCGAGCGGTGGCCCGGTGCCGGTTGGCGGCGCGGTCGGTGACCTGATCATCAAGAGCGGCGCCCCCGACTTCGCCGTGCGCTGGGGCTACGACCCGCCCAAGGTCTACATCCCGTCGACCTACACGCCCGCGCTGGCTTCAACCCCGGCGATGGGTGATCCGCTCACGATCGGCGTAATCAGCGAGTACAACGTCGTTGGCTATCGGACCGGATTCATGGCCCGCAACAACGGCGCGGCCGCGGTCCTGCGGCTCAACTATTACGGCGGGTCGGTCAACATCGGTGGCGGTAGCTCGGCGCAGTTCCCGTTACAGCTGACGTTGGAGGAAGGTCCCTCCACGTCGAAGCGGGCCTACATGAAGTTCGGCACCGGATGGGAAATCGGGCAGGACTGGAACGGCAACGGCACCAGGGACCTGTACGTCTGGAACTCCGGGTCCGGGCTGGGATTGAAGATTGACGCCAGCACCCAAGTCTTCTCGTTCGGTCACGGGACGGGGCAGGTCGATCTGAACCTCGATGGCTCGACGGGCGCCAATGGTGCCACGACACCACGCCTGTCGAGCAGCGCCGGTTGGGTCAACTTGCACGCCAAGACGGATGCCTACATCGACGGCGACGTGATCTACTTCCGCTCTGCCGCCTACGGCGTCAAGGGGACGTGGGACAACACCAACTTCATCGCCAAGGGTCACATCTACGCGGACGGTGCGATCTATCAAGGAAACGGCGAATGGTTCCGCGTGCGCGGTGGCACCGGCATCTATTGGCAGGACTACGGCGGTGGCTGGTACATGGCCGACGCCACGTACATGCGCGCGTACAACGGCAAGACGATTTATACGAGCGGCGGTCTGCTGATCGACGGGACATCGACTCTGCCCACGATCGTCTGCAACGGCTCCATGAACATGGGGCTCGGTAACTACATCCGGCTGGCCGGGTCGGGCGACAACAACCACCGACTCAACTACACCAGCGCCACCCCGAGTGGTTCGGGCGAGGCGTGCAACGGGCCGCAGTTGGTGGGTTACGGGACCGTGCTGCTCAACACCGTCACCGGCTCGCAGTTCTTCTTGGCGTCAGGCGGCAGCGTGTTCATCAACGCGGGCAAGGATTACAACAAGTTCTCGTCGCGTGAGTTCAAGGACAACATCACTGTGCTCGATCCCGATGAGTGTCTCGATCAAGTCACGCGCTGGCGTCCGGTCGAGTTCGATCTGATTGCCGATGGCACGCACGCCGAGGGGTTCATCGCTGAGGATCACGTTGCCGTTACCCCGTCGATGGTCAACGTCTGCGGGCCCGACAGCCTGCGTCCCGGTTGGGCCAACGCGATCGCCTACGAGATGGCAACGCCACGACTGGCGGGCGCGATCCAGGCACTCGTCGCTCGCATCGAACAGCTGGAAAGGAAAGCAGCATGAGTTTCAACAGTGTCGCCCAGGCGGCAGCCGACCCCGATCTGCAGGTGCGGATCACGGCGTCGATCAACGCCGAGGCGATCAACAACCCCGACCTGAAAGACACGCAGTTCGCGAAGCAGGTCAAGAGTGGCTATTCGCCGCCCTTCACGGCGATGTATTGGGCGGTGGCCTCGGCCGTGCAGGTCGAATACGAGACCGGCATCACGGCTGGTCGTGGTTCACCCGGTCATGATGCTGATGTCGTCACCGATGGTGCGATCACATCGGCCGTCGTCACCAACTGGCCTCCTGATCCCCCGGTGGTGAACCCATGAGCGACGAGCAGCGAGAGGCCAGCTTCGAGGAAGTGTTGATCAATCGCATGGCGACGCGACTCGGTGTCGCTCAGGCGCAGAACGAAGTGTTGCAACTGCAACTGGAACAGGCGCAGCAGGAGATTCAGCGTCTGCAGGCGTTGGTGCCGCAAGACGTGGACCCGACGACGAACGGCGACGGCAAGACGATGGCAGACGAATGGCAGCCAACAGCGCCGATCTGAACCCGAGCGAGTATTCGTTCGAGGAAGTCTGGCGCGAGCAGCAGTGGCGACTGTGCTGCCCGCAGACTGACGACCCCGACAAGTTGTTGGCCGGGTTCATGTACTTCTGCGAGCACTACTGGTACATCCGCCACCCCGAGCGCGGCCGGATCATCTTCCAGCCGTTCGAGAGCCAGGTCGAGACCGTGTTCACCTGGCTCAACCATCGTCATGTGCTGATCTTGAAGGCACGCCAGATCGGGTTCTCGACGCTGATCGCGACCTACGCCTTCTGGCTCACGTTCTTCTACCCCGACCGTGCCGTGCTGATGCTGAGCCGCACCGAGCGGGAAGCAATCAAGCTGCTGTCGAAGTCGAAGTACGGCTACCAGTTCCTGCCCGAGTGGATGAAGTTCAAGGGCGGGCCGATCAATCAGACGCTGACCACGTTCTCGTTCACCAACAACAGCTACATCGAGTCGCTGCCGTCAGCGTCAGACCCCGCGCGTGGTGAGTCGGCCTACCTCGTGGTCGTCGACGAGTTGGCGTTCCTGCCTAACTCCGAGGAAGCGTGGGGCGCGATCGAGCCCGTCGCTGATGTTGGCGGTCGGATCATCATGATGTCGACGGCCAACGGCGAGGGCAACCTGTTCCACTCGCTGTGGCAGCAGGCGATCGTCGGCCACAACCGGTTCGAGCCGCTGTTCTTCCCGTGGTCGGCCAATGGTCGTGACCAAGCCTGGTACGACGCTCGCGCGGCGGAACTGCCGGACTGGCAGATGGCGCAGGAGTACCCGGACAACCCCGAGGATGCGTTCCTGAAATCAGGTCGCCCGGTGTTCGATCTGCGCCGCCTGCGTGAAATCGAACCAACCGACCCGCAGCTGATGGGCTACCTCGATGAGCGCGGTGAGTTCATCACAGACGGCGGCGCGCTGCACGTATGGGAGCCCCCCGAGAAGGACGGCAAGTACGTCATCGGAGCCGACCCGTCGCAGGGCCTCGAACACAGCGACCGTGCTTCGATCCACGTCATCAACGCACGCAACGGTCATGTCGTTGCTACCTGGTGTGGGTTGATCGACCCTGACCTGCTCGGCAGCGACGTGCTCGCTCGGGTCGGGCGTTGGTACAACCAAGCGCTGATCGGTGTCGAGTCGAACATGCACGGGCTCACCACCCTGACTGCGTTGCGGCGGGTGAAGTACTTCCCGCTCTACTACCAACGGTCGCCCAAGTACAAGAAGTCCGTTCCCACCGACGTGATGGGGTTCCGCACCGACCAGGTCACCAAGCCACTGATGATCGACGAACTCGGCAAGGAGTTGCGCGGTGACGGCAGGCTGACGCTGTGGTGTGCCGAGACCCTGGCGGAGTTGCGGACGTTCGTGCGTACCGACAAGGGCAAGATGCAGGGCTCCCCCTACGACGACCGGGTGATCAGCCTGGCGATCGCCAATCAGATGTTGAAGTTCGTGTGGTTCTCCGAGTTCCAGCCCAAGGTCGAGCCGGGCCCTGGCACGGTCGGCTGGTATCAGCGCACGCTGTACGGCAACTCACTCGATGATTTGATGAACGGCAAGCGAAAGACTGCGATCATTGAAGATCGCCCCAAGATCGGCGCCTTCGCGGTGCGCCGCCACTGAGAGGAATCGAGATGACCAAGACCCGAATCCAGTCCAACCAGCGCCCAGCTGCCAAGGGTAAGCATCAGAAGCCGAATCGGCGCTGGTCGACGCGCGAGAACCCGCCACTGGGTATCAACTGGGGCAGCAAGGTGTGGCCGGGCTCGGGCGCGGGTACGGCGACGCCGCTCGCGGGATGGGTGTTCGATACCGGCCTCGCTGCGGCTGGCATCCTGGCGGGCGAGGTCCGACTGAACAACATCAACGGCTCGGCGGTGACTCATGTGTTCGTGAGCAAGACCGTGGCGAGCGGCACCGATCCCACCGGCTCGTGGGCGGTCAACGACCCGCTGCGCCTGTACTACCGCGACGACACCACGATGTGGGTCGAGTACAAGATCACTGCTGTCAGCAGCCAGACCGGCTACTTCGATTACACGGTGACGTATACCGGCAACAGCGGTGGCTTCGTGACGCCACCCGACGCCACCCCGGTGTTGCTGATCGAGCGCACGACAACGCCTGGCGCCGACCCGCAGATGCCTGGTGATGATCTGTTCGATCCCGGCGACATGAACATTGACGAGGTCAAGGCCGAAATCGAGGCATGGCCGATGAACGCCGAGCGGGCCGGGAAGATTCAGATCATCCTCGATCGTGAGCGGGCGGGCAAGAATCGCAGCACGCTCGTCACCTGGCTCGATCAGCAGCTTGGGGTTGTGTGAACCAGTGCGCGTGTGGCAAGCCCGCCGAGCCAGGGCGCACCGAGTGCTTCCGTTGTCGCGTGTCCACCGTTGGCTTCACCTTCAACGGGGGCGCTCTGCAAGGACGAGCAGGATTCAAGGCAATGACCAAGGGCGAGTGGATGCGGGAGCATCTCGGCACCGACAACGAGCGTGAGCTAGCGCGCAACCCGAACATCGAGCGCTACTACGAGCCAACGCCACCGGAGGAATGAGATGAACCAGGGGCAACTGCTGCGCTTCTATCAGAACGAGTTGAAGCGCTCGAAGAACTGGCGCTCGTCGTCGACCACCAACTACGACGACGAGTGGAAGCGCTACATCCAGCTGTACCAAGGGCGCTACATCGAGGGCGATCCGTCGACCGATCAGCTGGTGGTCAACCTGATCTTCGCCACCGTCAACGTGATGCTGCCCGCGGTGGCGATCAACTATCCGCGGTTCGTGATCAACGCTCGCAACCCGGAGTCGGCAGCGACGGCGATCATCACCGAGGAAGTGCTGAACTGGCTGTGGCGGGCCTACGACTACCAGCGGGAGTTCCGGCTGGCGTGCGTGGACTGGATCGTGGCCGGGCACGGCTGGGTCAAGTGCGGCTACAAGTGGAGCAAGCCACCCGAGGCCAAGCCTGCCGAGAGTGGTGCTGCCGAGAGCGAGGACAACGCGGGCGGCGACGAGGGCATCGACGATCGCGAGGACAAGCCCGGCAACGTCGAGAGCGAGATGCTGCAGTGGGACGAGGATCGCCCGTTCATCGAACGTGTCTCGATCTTCGACATGTTCGTCGACCCCGACGCGCGCCACCCGAAAGAGATGCGCTGGATCGCCCAGCGAACGTGGCGTCCGGTGCAGGACGTGCAGGTCGACAGTCGCTACTCGGTCACCAACCGGCGCAAGGTGTCGGGCTCGTCGTGGAGTCGCTGGGACACCAGCCCGGAGGGTGGCGGCGACAGTCGCGAGGAAGACGAGAAGCCCGACCCCGGTGCGATCACGTTCGTGGAAGTGATCGAGTTCTACGACTTGAAGCGGTACAAGGTCTCGACGTTCGCAGCCAGCGGCAGCAACGACAGCGACGAACTCGGTGGTGGCTTCCTGATCAAGCCAGCGCAGATGCCGTACGCCTTCGGGCATCCGTTCGTGATGCTGCGCAACTACGAGATTCCCGATCACTTCTATCCGGTCGGTGACGTGGCGCAGATCGAATCGTTGCAGTTGGAACTGAACGAGACCCGCACGCAGATGTTCAACTACCGCAAGAAGTTCCGTCGCGCGTGGCTGTACGCCCGCGACCGATTCGACGAGGACGGCACCAAGGCGTTGGAGTCCGAGAAGGACAACGTGATGATCCCGGTCCAGGGCGACGCCAACCCGTCCGACGCGATGGCGCCCGTCCCGGTGGTGATCACGCCGCCCGAGTTCTTCGACCAGTCAGCGATGATCGCCAACGATCTGGACCGCGTGTCGGGTGTCAGCGACTACCAGCGCGGGGCGCCGCAGCAGCAGATCAAGCGCACCGCCACCGAGGCGGCGATGATCCAGGACGCGTCGAACTCGCGCGCTCAGGATCGACTCGCCAAGATCGAGGGTGTGCTGAGTGAGATTGCCGAGCGCATCGTCGGCCTGATGCAGCAGTACGTGACCGGCGATCAGGTCGCGCGTGTCGTCACGATGCCGGTTCGGGCGTGGGTCAACTTCGATGCCGACAGGGTCAAGGGCAAGTTCGACTACGAAGTCCAGGGTGGCTCGACCGAGCCTCGCAACGAGACTTTCCGTCGTCAGTCAGCGATGCAGATGGTCGACGCGATGACGCCGTTCATGCAGGCCGGTGTGATCAACATGCCCGCCTTCGCGCAGGAACTGTTGCAGAAGGGGTTCGGGATCAAGGATGCCGGGCGCTTCATCAACACCCCGCCGCCTCAGGGTGGGCCTCCGCCCCCAGGCGGACCGGAGGGCGCTGCCCCTCCGCCTGGGGCGGCAGCGCCGGGTATGCAGGGTCCGCCACCGGGGATGCCGCAGGAACTCACGCCAGAGATGCTGGCGGCAATGATGGGCCAGGGCGGGCCACCGCCGAACGGCACGCCGCCGCCGAACGGCGCGCCGCCACCTGGGATGCCGCCCGAGATGCTGGCGGCAATGATGGGCCAGGGCGGGCCACCGCCGAACGGCGAGATGGCACCAGCGCCCTACTGATCAGTCGTCGTCGTCAGCAGGCGCCTCGGGCGCCTCACCGGTCTGCTCAGGGTCGTCTTGGTAGTTGCCGACGCCGTGGCCGATGTTGTCATCGGGGCCGATTTCGACTTCGGTTTCCTCGGGAGTATCACTCATGGTGGCGGACGGTACACGAAGTCTGCTTCAATGTCGATCGACGACACCAAGGAGGGTTTCCAGTGTCAGACGCACCCGCCCCACAGGGGCAGGCGGGTGAGAGCGACCCCGGCATAGCGCCCGGACAAGTCGAGTCTCCGCCGTCACAACCCGAGACACCGCCACCGCCAGCAGAGCCGGAATACCTCGAACTCGACGACAGCCTTCGCAGCAAGCATGTGAAGGTCAAGGTCGATGGCGAGGAAATCTCGGTCCCGCTCGACGAAGCGCTGCAGGGGTATCAACGACAGGCTGCCTTCACGCAGCACTCGCAGCAACTGGCTGAGCAACGGAGACAGGCCGAAGACGCCATCCGACTCCACCAGGCAATGCAGGCCAATCCTGGGCTGACCGTCCAAATCCTCGCTGACCACGCGGGGATGAGCGTCGAGCAGTACCTGGGCCTGCAGCGAGCACAGGCTGCCGCTCAGCAAGCTGAGATGGAGACAGAGCCCGAGTTCGATGATCCTCTCGAACGTGAGTTGTACCAAGAGCGCCAAGCACGCGAAGCGCTCGAACGTCGATTCACGCAGCGCGAAGCCGACGAGCAACTGCAGCGGGCTGTGTACGGGTTGCAGCAGCAGTACGGACTGAACGAAGACCAACTCCGTGCTGTCGTCGGCACCGCGATGCAGATGAACCTCGGGATCGAGTATCTGCCGCTGGTGTACCAGTCGATGGCGTTTCAGGCGCAGCAGAGCGCACAGCAAACGGCAGCGCAACAGAGGGCGACAGAGGAACAACAGCGCCAGGCTGCAGCCGCGCAAGCGGCAGCGGTGATTGGCAATGGCACGGGTGTGGTCGGGGGTGGTTCGGCTCCTGTAAACGCCGAATACTCGACATACCGTGAAGCGATCGAAGCGGCCTTCGACGAAGTGGAGCGCCGTCAGCGCTGATCGGTCATAGCCCAAAGGGTCTGACCAATGACACTCGCCACCCACGTTCCATCCGTTTGGAACGAAGTCCTGTCCACCACGATGCACAACGCGCATGGGAAGCTGATCGACAACATCTTCCGCAAGCGTCCGCTGTTGGAGCATCTGCAGAGCAACGGCCGCGTCCGCATCGAGGATGGCGGCTATTCGATCGTCGAGCAGCTGCTGTACGCCGAAGGTCAGGCGGACAGCTACGGCGAATGGGACACGATCGCCGTCAAGCCGCAGAACACCGTGACTGCGGCGCAGTACTTCTGGAAGCAGCTGTTCGCGACCATCGCCATCTCGGCGTTGGAGGAAGCGCAGAACACCGGCAAGAGCCAGATCATCAACGTGCTCGATGCCAAGATCAAGCAGTCCGAGCAGACGCTGCGCAAGCGGCTGTCGGGGATGCTCTACGGCACCTACGCCTCGGCCACGCCCGCCAACGACTTCAACTCGCTGGTCGTGCTGATCGACGACACCACTCCGGTGGGTGGGATCGACCCGGCGACCGAGGCGTGGTGGAAGTCGTACGAGAAGGCGGTCGGTGCCGTCGATGCGGCCGGGCTCGAAACCGAGATGCGCACGGCCGTGATGACGACCAGCGACAACGGTGGCGATGAGGTCGATGCGATCTTCACCGACCCGGCGACGTACTCGTTCTACGAGTCGACGCTGACGCCGCAGGTTCGCTACACCGACACCAACAAGGCCAACCTCGGCTTCCGCAACCTGCTGTTCGAGAACGTCCCCATCATGTGGGACGCCGACTGCCCGGCCGGGGTGATGTTCGGGATCAACTCCGACTACGTCGGCCTCGTGATCCACAAGGATCGCAACTTCAAGCACTCGGGCTTCACCGGCAACCTCGGCAGCGGCGACCCGTCGATGACCGCCTCGGTGGCCTCGGGTGCTGGTGTCGGCGCCACGTCGGCCAATGCCATCGACGCTCGCGTCGCCTTCATCACGACGTTCGGCAACGCCGTCGTGAACAACCGGCGCCGCCTGTTCAAGCTGACGGGAATCAGCAAGGCGCCGTGACCTTCATCGCCCGGCTCGGTCCCGTTCACGCTGGCCGAGCCGGGCGACCTGAAAGGATGGCGTCATGCCAGAACCTCGACCCAACAATCCGTACGCCCGACCGATCAACGCCACGCGGCCCGACGCCGTGCTGGTCAGCGAGCATTACGGGAGCAGGTCGACCGACAAGCGCCGCAGTCACGAGACCAGTGGGCGCGATGTCTCGCCCGCCAATCGCTTCCAGTCGGGCGTCACCGCCGTCCCACAGTGGCCGGACGAGGCCAAGCCGAAGCCGAAGGCCAAGCGCGCGCCGAAGACAACTCCAAGTCCAGAGCCGACTTCACTGAATACTGACTCGACTTCACCAACTGACGCCGATTCCGGTGTCATCACGGAGGATGACCTGTTCGGATGAACGTCACTGAACTGCGTGGTGTGGTGCGGGTGCAGACGCAGACCACGTCGGCCGATCTGCCTGACCCGACGATCGACGCCTATCTGCAGCAGGGCTTCGAGCGTACGATCAACGGCGAGACACAGTGGCCGTTCTACGAGCAGACCTGGGACGTGGTGCTCGATCCCGGCGCCTCGATGATCGCCCTGCCGGGCGACGTGAACCCGCCCGGCATCCACTCGCTGACCGACAAGGTCAACAACTACCGGCTGCAGATGGTGGCACCGGAGTTCGCGGAGGATTGGTACAGCGGGCCGCAGGTGGGGACGACGCTGCCGACGCAGTACGCCGTGTGGGGAGGCCAGATCACGACGTACCCGCGCAACGGCGACATGGTGAATCCGCGCACGTACGTGCTGCGCGGCTACCGGCGTCCGCTGACGTGGCTCAACGCCGCCAACGAGCCGGACTGCGACGCTCGGTTGCACTTCTGCCTCACGCACTACGCCTGCGGCCTGGCCTACGCCCAGCAGGAAGACGACACGCTGGAAGCGGTCTACATGGATCGCTGGATGCGTGACGCCGAGGCGGCACGTTCCGCGATCATGGACCCGCGTCACCAACGCCCGCTGGTGTACTCGGGTTCGATCGCGGGCGTGCCGCGCGGGCCCAATAGTTGGGTGCTGTCGCCGCCGTGACCGCCCAGCCGCTCAACGTTCTCGACTTCACGGGAGGGCTCAATCTTCGAGAGACCGACTTCATGCTCGAAGACAACGAGTCACCGTCGATGCTCAACGTCAACATGGACCCGCGTGGCGGGATCGTGACGCGGGCGGGCTGGAACGGTTGGAACGCCAACGACGTGGTCGTCAACCCGGCCGTCAACTGGCGCCCGCGCAACGCCGAGATGCACCTGTACTCGACCGGCGCCTTCGCCGTGTTCGTGACCAACGCCAACAAGGTCTGGACCTGTCAGCAGGGCCAGAACTTCGTCGATATGGCGATCACCGCTACCGCCAGCCCGCACCTTGCCGACCTGGCGAGTTGGGGCGACACGGTCTACCTCGCTACCGGTCGCAACAACCAGGCGGCGAAGGTGACGGGCATCCCCGCCAGCGGCAACCTGGCGACGTTGATGACCAAGCTGGCGACCGGCAACTACGACGACGACTACACCAACGACGTACCGGGCAACAACACCTTCCCGGCCTGCGAGTTGGCCGAGGCCCACGGCGGCTACATGTTCGCCGCCAACATGATCGAGAACGGCACCACCTACCCCAACCGCGTGCGCTGGTCGCATCCCGACATGCCCGAGAACTGGGCCACCGCCGACTACATCGACATCCTGCAGGGCGGCTCCAAGATCACGGCCTTGAAGTCGTTCCGCGATCACCTGCTGATCTTCAAGGTCGACAGCGTGTGGGCGCTGTACGGCTATGACAAGGATTCGTGGCAGCTGATCAAGGTCTCGCTCTCGATCGGATCACCGCAGGTCGGTGCCGTCACCAAGTCCGATGATTCGGTCTACTTCTACTCGGCCTCGGGCCGCAACGGCATCTATCGCTACCAGGGTGGTGACCCGCAACTGATCAGCGAGCCGATTCGGCGGGCGATGGACTCGATCGCGATCGACACCGACGTGTGGCTGGGCTGGATCAGTCGGCGGCTGGGGTGCTCGATCCCGTGGGACCCTGACCCGGAGTTCAACAGTCACGGCTCGGTCATGGTCTATGACCCCGAGATTGGGCGCGGGGCCTGGATTCGCTACAAGCCCGCGCTGGGCACGATCGCTTGCATCGTCGAGCGTTCCGACGTGGCGACCGAGTTCCCGATGGTCGTGACCTGTGGCTGCACTGGCTATGCCGGGGTCATGCACACTACGGCGGGGACCAGCCTGGCGGGCGACGTGTTCAAGCCGGGCGGCGCCACGGTCGGCTTTCGCTGCCACTACCGCACGTCGTGGAAGCACGCCGGGTTCCCTGAGATGCAGAAGTCGTGGCTGCGTCCGCGCGTGATCGCTCGCAAGCCACCGGCTGCGGTGACGGTGCGCATGAACACGTACTGGAACTACGACGCCGACGTGGCGCAGCGCTCGCACATCTTCGGTGTGAAGTCGGCGGGTGGTGTGTTCTGGCGCGCGCTCGGTGCTGCCGATCCGCTCGGTGGCGGCTTCGATTGGGGCAACGGGGCGCTGTGGGGTGGTGGCGGCGCGCAGGGTGACGTGATCGTGCGCCCGACTGCGCCCGCTGTCGCTACTCGTGGCGGTTCGCTCGGATGGGCGCGAGCGGTGCAGTTGGAGTTCTCGCCCGAGGACTACACGGACGCGCTGGCGTGGTCGGTTGACGCCGTCGTGTTGAAGTTCAATCCCCGGAGGTTCACGACATGACGGCGATGCCACCGCTGAGGGACATCCTCAACAACACCCCAGCCGACGCGATCAACGTGGACTTCAACTTCAACACGATCGAGGCCCACATCGGTTCGGAGTTGATCAACCGCGACGGCTCGGTGGCGATGACCGGGCCGCTCTCGCTGCCGGGCGCGCCGACCGCTGCCCAGCACGCCGCCACCAAGGCGTACGTCGATTCGCAGGTCATCCCGATCGGAACGATATGGGAGTATGCCGGGACGGTCGCACCTGCCGGGTGGGCGTTCTGCAACGGCGCCAGCAAGTCGACCACCGATCCGTTGTACGCGGCGCTGTTCGCGGTGATCGGCTACACCTGTGGTGGGGTCGGCCCCAACTTCAACCTTCCCAACCGCGAGGGGCGGGTCGGTGTCGGTCGTTTGGCGGGTGATCCCCTGTTCGGCACGCTCGGGGCCAAGGGCGGTTCACGCGACCTGATCGTGGTCAGCCACGCCCACACGACACAGGCTCACTTGCACGGGGTCGGGGACCACCAGCACAACGCCAACCACAACCACTCCGCCTCGTCGGGGACCGAATCCGCCGACCATACCCACAGCGGGACGACCGACACCCAGGGCAGCCATGCCCACACGGCGGCGGCGGGTGGCGCCAACCAGTTCTGGGTGTACGGCGGGGCTGGCACGCTCGGTATGGATACCTCGGGCACCGGCCACTCGGGTGCTCCCTCCAACCTGTACGGGCTGGACGCTGCGGGTGCTCATGCCCACAACTTCGGGACCGGTGGTCGCAGCGCCGCTCACACTCACCCGATCACCGTCGATGGCAACAACTTCAATACGAGCGGGATGATCGCAGCCGCCAACACCGGCTACGCCAGCCCCAACACCGACGCTGCGGGCGCCTCGGGCGCCAACGGCAATCTGCCCCCCTATGAAGT
>Ga0190270_10000708_pt1 | contig 14830 bp, 11 predicted proteins | sample Popmic320T_FD_133748 | JGI IMG/M metagenome (GOLD analysis project Ga0190270, IMG submission 133748) | Populus adjacent soil microbial communities from riparian zone of Weber River, Utah, USA - 320 T | ecosystem: Environmental > Terrestrial > Soil > Riparian zone | place: USA: Utah | collected... | reverse complement strand
GCGCATCATCTGCGCGGCTCCGGCATACCCGTCATTCACTACGTCGCGCCGCAGCTCTGGGCCTGGGCGCCGTTCCGCGCGCGCAAGCTGAAGAAACGTCTCGATCATGTCATGGCATTGCTGCCGTTCGAGGTTCCGTTCTTCGCGCAATACGGCATCCCGGCCACCTATGTCGGCCATCCCGCGATTGACGCGGGCGCCGAGCGCGGCGACGGCAAGGCCTTCCGGGCGCGCCATGGGTTTGCCCCCGACGCGCCGGTGCTTTGCGTGCTCCCCGGCAGCCGGCCGGGCGAAGTGCGGCGCATGCTTCCCGTCTTCGGCGACGCGTTGGCTCTACTCAAAGAGAGATTCCCAAACCTTCAGATCGTCATCCCGGTGGTCGATTCAGTTGGAGAGGCGGTGAGGGATCTCACGCAGAACTGGCCCTCTCCGGTTATCCACGTCGGCATGGCGGAGCGTTTCGACGCTTTCGCCGCGTCCGACGCCGCGATGGCGAAATCAGGGACCGTGACGCTCGAGCTTGCGCTTGCCGGCGTGCCTATGGCGGTCGCCTACCGGGTCAGCCCGACAACCGCCTTCATCGTGCGCCGGCTGGGGGTCAGCGTCGAGCATGCCTCGCTGGTAAATTTGCTGCTCGGACGCCAGGTCGTGCCGGAGTTCCTCCAGGAAGACTGCACCGGCCCGAAGATCGCCGACGGTGTGGCCGAGATTCTAACCTCCGAGGCGGTGCGCGAGGCGCAGCAGAAGGACTTCAAGGATGTGGTGAAGGCCCTGGGCGAGCCCATTCCCTCGCCCAGCGAGCGCGCCGCCAAACTCGTGCTCGACATCGTGCGCGCCCGCGCCCTGGAAATTCAGCCTTCAAGCGTGGATTAGCGTTGCGAGGCCGCCGCGGCCGCAGGGACCGGGTCGCGTTGCACCTTGCGAAGATGTTCCTCGATGCTGTCATTGATCATGCTGGCGACACGGAGCGCCTCGCAACCGGCCCATCCATCGACCAAGGGCTTGCTGCCCGTGGTGACGCAGTCGAGAAAGGCGTCGATCTCGTTGGCGAGACTGTCCTGCTTCTCGATCTCGTAGGTCTCAGACGCGATCGCCGCAACCCCTTCGGTGGTCGGATCGCCGCGCAGGCGATAGCCATAGATGCGCCCCTCGCCGAGATCGCAATTGAGATAGCGATTGCGCGCAAACACGCGCATGCGTCGTTCGGTCTTGTAGCTGACCCGGCTTGCCGTGACATTGGCGACACAGCCAGACTCGAACGTGATGCGCGCATTAGCGAGGTCGACCCGCTTGCCGAGCACCGGCGTCCCGACGGCGTCTACCTGGGCGACCGGCGACCCCACCAGACCGATAATCATGTCGATGTCGTGGATCATGAGATCGAGGATTACATCGACTTCGACCCCGCGACTCTTCCATGGCGCGATGCGGTAGCTCTCGAAATAGAGCGGCTCGGCAATGAGCTTGGCAAGCGTGCGATAGCCGCTCGAGAAGCGCTCGATATGTCCCACCTGCAAGACCGTCTTGCGGGACTCGGCAAGTTGCGCCAGCGTACGCCCGGTCTGCTCGCTATCGGTCAGCGGCTTCTCCACCAGCAGGTGAATGCCGGCCTCGATCAGCTCGCGCGCGATGTCGTAATGCAGCGGCGTCGGCACCGCCACGCTGGCTGCATCCACCCGGCCGATGATGCTGCGATGGTCGGAAACGGCTTCCGCGCCGAACTCGGCGGCGACGGCGTTGGCCCGCTCCGCGTCCGCATCCACAACCGCCACCAGCTCAGCGCGCTCGTTTCGCGCGTAGTGATTGGCATGAAAGCGTCCGAAATAGCCCGAACCGACCACGGCGACGCGAACTGGGTCTGCCATGCCCTTTACCAGGCTCCTACTCGGCCGCCTGCGCAACGCCCGCCTTCGACGAGGCGAGCGCCTGGCGCACGGTGCCGACGATCAGGTCTTGCGCCGCCTCGTCGAGATAAGGATGCATCGGCAGGCTGATCACCCGCCGCGCCAGCCACTCCGCTTGCGGCACGCCGGCCGGCGGCGTCGTCACATCGCGATAGGGCGGCAGGCAATTGAGCGCGCTCGCATAATGGATCGCGGTCGGCACTCCTGCCGCGCGGCAGGCTGTCGCGAGGCCGTCGCGGTCCTCGGTGACGATCGTATATTGCGCCCAGACCGAGGTAGCCCCCGCCATCAGCCTTGGCGTCTCGGTCGCCCCGGCAAGACCTGCGTTGTAGCGGTCGGCCCGCTCCTGCCGCGCCGGGATCTCCGCCGGGAACAGCCGCAGCTTCTCCAGCAGGATCGCGGCCTGAATCGAGTCGAGCCTGCTGTTGACGCCGAGATACTCGGTGTCCAGCCGGCCCGGCCCCTTGCCGTGATTGCGCAATGCGCGCAGCCGCGTCGCCTTGTCGTCATCGTCGGTGAAGACCGCGCCGCCGTCGCCATAGCCGCCGAGTGGTTTCGACGGATAGAAGCTGGTCGCCGTATAGGCAGCGAGCGTGCCGACCTTCTTGCCGTTCAGGCCGGCGCCGAAGCTCTGCGCGGCATCGGCAATCACCAGCAGGCCGTGCTGCTCGGCGAGCGCGGCGATGGCAACGTAATCCGCCGGCTGGCCGTAGAGATCGACCGGGATCACGCAGCTTGGCTTAAGCCCGCGGCGCTTGGCCTCGCCGATCGCCGCTTCAAGGCTTTCCACGTCCATATTGAATGTGTCACGCCGGATATCGACGAAGACCGGGGTGGCACCGGCCAGGATCGCCACTTCGACCGTGGCGACGAAAGTGAAGGCCGGCACGAAGACGGCGTCGCCCTTGCCGATGCCTTCGGCCATCAGCGCCAGCAACAGCGCATCGGTGCCGTTGGCGCAGCTGATGCAATGGCGCGCGCCGCAGAAAGCCTCGAGCTGCCGCTCGAGCTCGGTCACCTCAGGTCCCAGGACGAACTGGCCGTGACTCAGCACCGCCGCAATCGCCCGCTCGACGCTGTCGCCGAGATGCTCGCGCTGCGCGGCAAGGTCGATGAATGCCGGAATGGCTTGCTTACCCTCTTTGCTCATGCGATCTCCACTCCGAGCCCGTTTGCCGCATTCTACCTGAAGATGCGGGGGAAATCGGGCAAGAAGGCCGGCCGCGCCGGGCTTCGGATTTATCGGTTTTACCGGGGTCCCCTCGGGCTTCCTGTCGGCCCCGCCGCCGACTACCATAGCCCGGGCCAAGTTTCAAACCGCCTGGGTCCGGCGGGGAATGCAGCAAACTGTCGCTAGGGGGAGATTTATGACGCAGCCTGGTTTCGCCTGCCCCCTGCCTGCCGGGCCTGGCCGCTCCTGACCCCATGCGGCTCGGTTCCGAACGGCTTCTTGCCTCGCCGCGGCTCAATGGATTGCGGGTCGGCGTGCTCGCCAATCCGGCCTCGATCGACCGCGACTTCCGCCATGTCGTCGACCGGCTTGCGGCATCGTCCGGCTGGACGCTCGCGGCGATCTTCGGTCCGCAGCACGGCTTCCGGTCGGACCTTCAGGACAACATGATCGAGACGCCGCACGAAACCGACCCCCGCCGCAACGTGCCGATCTTCTCGCTCTATAGCGAGACGCGCGAGCCGACCCCGGAAATGCTCGATCTGATCGACGCTCTGGTGATCGACATCCAAGATGTGGGCGCGCGCATCTACACCTTCATCTACACCATGGCGAATTGCCTGCGCGCCGCCGCGCGCAAGGACCTGCCCGTCATCGTTTGCGACCGCCCCAATCCGATCGGCGGCGCAATCGAGGGTCCGATGCTGAAGCCGGGCTTCGAATCCTTCGTCGGTCTGTTTCCCATACCGATGCGCCACGGCATGACGGTCGGCGAGATCGCCCGCCTGTTCAACGAGCAGCAAGGGATCGGTGCCGCACTCGAGATCGTTCCCATGGAAGGCTGGTCGCGCGACATGTATTGGGACGAGACCGGCCTCCCCTGGGTCATGCCTTCGCCCAATATGCCCACGCTCGATACGGCCATCGTCTATCCGGGAACCGTGCTGTTCGAAGGCACCATGCTGTCGGAAGGGCGCGGCACCACGCGGCCCTTCGAGTTGATCGGCGCTCCTTGGCTCGACGGCGAGCAGCTCGCCGCCCGCATGAACACGGTCGGCCTCGACGGCGTGCATTTCCGGCCGGCGATCTTCGAGCCGACTTTTCAGAAACACGCCCGCGCCACCTGCGGCGGCTGCCAGATCCATGTCACCGACCGGCGGCGCTTCGAGCCGGTCAAGACCGGGGTGTCGCTAATGCGCGAATGCTACGGGCTTGCGCCCGACCGCTATCAATGGCGCCCGCCGCCTTACGAATATGAGCACGACAAGATGCCGATCGATATTCTGGCGGGATCGGCGGAGTTGCGCGAGCAGATCGAGGCGCGAGCTCCGTTGGAAAACATCGTCGGCAGCTGGCGGACCGGCGAGGCGACGTTTAGGGCGGCGATCGCGCCTTATCTGTTGTACTGATCGGAGCCAGGGGCCGGCAGCGATGTTTCCCATCTCCGACGACAATCCGCGCAGACAGACGCCGATCGTCACCTGGACCATCATTGGCATCTGCGTCCTCGTCTATCTATGGCAAGCCTCGCTAGGCGCCGAGCGCGGCCAAGCCGCCGTCTTGGAGTTCGGCATGATCCCGGCGCGGGTATTCGGCACGGAGCTTTCCCCCGAATTCACCGCCGCGCCGGCTTGGCTGACCGTCATCACCTCGATGTTCATGCATGGCGGGTGGATGCATCTCGCGCTCAACATGCTGTTCCTGTGGATCTTCGGCGACAATGTCGAAGATTCCATGGGGCATGTCCGCTATCTCGTCTTCTATGTTGCCTGCGGGGTAGCCGCCGCCATGGCGCAGGCGCTGACCAATCTCGACTCGACCATCCCCATGGTCGGCGCCAGTGGCGCCATCTCCGGCGTGCTCGGCGCCTATGTCCTGTTGCACCCCCACGCAACCGTGCGCGTGCTGTTCGTGCTCGGCCTCTTCGTCACGGTCGCCCACGTTCCGGCCATGATCGTGCTCGGAATTTGGTTCCTGACCCAGATCGCCAGCGCGGCCTTTGCGCAGAGCGACGGTCCCGGCGTCGCGTTCTGGGCGCATGTCGGCGGCTTCGTCGCCGGCATGGCCCTCGTACCGCTGTTCAAGAAGAGCGGCGTGAAGTTGTTTCAGCCACCGCACTCGCGCCCGTTCGAGATCGAGCGCGGGCGGCAGCCCTGGGGCTGAAGCGCGTCAGGGGGCTCGAAGCACTGCGACAACATCGGACAACCGAGCGTCTTTTCCAGCGCCTCGATCAGGTCCTGCTCGGCATCGGCTGTGATATAGATGCCGCCATTCTTCTCGGCGAGGCATTTGGCATCAAGAATGCTGGACTCGCCGGTCCAGGAAAAATCCTTCATGCGGAAGCCGATAATATGCACCGTAAGCTGCGCGGCATTGGCCCGAAGCTGCTGGCCGAGGGCGCAGGGCGAGCCGCCGCAGGTCTCTTCCCCGTCGGTCAAGACAACGATCAGCCCCGGCTTGTTCCGGTAGTCAAGCACGTCCGCTGCCTGCTCCACAGCCGCGCTTAGCGGGGTCTTGCCGGCCGGATTGAGGGTGTTGACTTCCTGCATGATGAGACTCGCCGCATCCGGAGTCGGCTTGAGCGCGAGTTCGACGTTGCATTGCTGATAGGGGCCAGGCCCGTAGGTGATGAGCCCGACCTTGCGATGGCGCGTGATGCTCGGCAGCACCTTGGCGAGCGCCGACCGCACTTCGTTGATCCGCGGCAGCGTGGTGGCGATGCCTTGGTTGAGGTTTCCGGCCATCGAGCCCGAGGCGTCGAACACCAGCATGGCGTCCTCGGTGCAAGGGCTGCGCTGCTGTTCCTCCACGGTCCCGGCCCAGGCGTTGCCGGCAACCAGCCATGCCAGAGGAAGCGCCGCGGCCAGCATTTTGCGAACAAGCCAAGTCATGTGCCGGTCTTCTCGGAAGGTGCCAGTTCTATGACTGTAAACGAAAATGCCGGACAATGCGTCAGAGGCAGCCTTCGTACGGTCGCTTGTCACGCCAAGCCTCTCGGACTAGCCTCCGACCCGATCTAAGGTCGCCGGAGCAGCCATTGCCAAGGCCTGTCATTCGCGTTTCCCGCACCGTCTGGCGCGCCGCCGGCAGCATGGAGGATGTGCGCGCAATCCCAGAGGAAACCGCGATCGCTTTCACCTACAACACCGCCTCCTACGCGGTGATGATGGCGACCCCGCAGGACCTCGAAGATTTCGCCGTCGGCTTCAGCCTGACCGAAGGCGTGATTCCGTCGATCGACGCGATCGACAGCATCGACATCGTCGAGGAAGACATGGGCATCGAGCTGCGCATCTGGCTGAAAGCGCCGGATGCCACTGAGTTCCTCGGCCGGCGTAGGAAGATGGCCGGGCCCACCGGCTGCGGGCTGTGCGGGGTGGAGAGCCTCGTCGAGGCGATGCGGCCGCCGCCTGAAGTAGGCGAAGGCCGCGCCTTCACCCCGGCCGAGATCATGAGCGCCGTGGAATCGCTGTTTCCGCTCCAGGCGCTCAATCAAGCGACACGCGCCGTCCATGCGGCGGGGTTCTGGGAACCCGAGCGGGGCCTGGTGGCGGTAAGGGAAGACGTCGGACGCCACAATGCGCTCGATAAGCTCGCGGGCGCCCTGGCGCGCGAGGGCGCAACCGCACGCTCGGGCCTCGTGGTGCTGACCAGCCGCGTGTCCATCGAGATGGTGCAGAAGGCCGCCGCTATCGGCGCGCCGATCCTTGCAGCGGTCTCGGCGCCGACCGCCTTGGCCGTGCGCATGGCCGAGGCTTGCGGCATGACCTTGATCGCCATCGCCCGCAAGGACGGGTTCGAGATTTTCACCCATCCTCATCGGGTTAAGACCGACGTCGCAACCCATGTCGCATAAGGCCTGCCGGCCGCCCGCAGGCTGCCACAGTGTGCGTGTTAGGCTGGAGAAAGGCGATTCATTGAGAGGGTTCGGCCATGACCAAGCTGCTCAAAACGCTCTGCCTTATCCTCGTTGCCGGCCTTGCAACAACTGCCGCACCGCCACGCGCCGGAGCCGGCGCCGCCGCGATCGACGCCGCGGCCAATGAAACTCTGCACAGCTTCGTCCGCCAGATTCCCGGCGCTCGCGAGCTGGCTCAGAAAGCCGCGGGGATCCTCGTATTCCCCTCGGTGGTCAAGGCCGGGATCGGTCTTGGCGGGGAATACGGCGAAGGAGTCCTGCTGAATCAGCAAAGGGTCGCAGGCTATTACAATCTGATCTCGGCATCCTTCGGTTTCCAGCTTGGCGTCCAGCAACGGTCGATCATCATCATGTTCATGACCCAGGATGCCCTTGCCGGTTTCCAGAACCGGGCGGGATGGAAGGTCGGCGTCGATGGATCGGTGACCGTTATCACGGTCGGTGTCGGCGGCTCGATCGACAGCGACAAGGTCGTGAGTCCGGTGATCGGCTTTGTCCTCGATCCGAAGGGTCTGATGTACAATCTGACGCTCGAGGGCAGCAAGATCAGCCGCATTGAGCGCTGAAAATTCCGGAGCCGAACTGCGGGGCGCGCAAGCGGAGTCTCCGCAGCGATGGTTAGCGGTACCTAAAGCACTGCAAGTCACGAACAGCTGTCCCCCACCCAGTCCCAAGCCTTAGCGGCGTCCCCTCGGGTACGAATTTTGCGGCAATTAGGCGCAAAGCGCGCTAGATCGGGAACGCTTGCCTCGGTCTCGTCGTTGCCAAGGGAGATGACCCTCCCTCCTCTGGCAGCACTCCAGAAGACCGAGCGCAACGCCCTGGCGATACAACAACTATGGACGAGATCATGCAGAGAGGCATGGAGCCTCGCCGCAAGTCGCGGGCGCTTCCCTCGCCCGATTCGGTCGATGTGAGGCGTATGGCGCTGCTGCTTGATGTCGATGGAACGCTGCTCGACATCGCAACGACACCCACGAGCGTCGTGGTCCCCGAGCCTCTGCGACAGACCTTGCGCAATCTGCTCGCGCTCAGTGGCGGCGCCCTGGCCCTGGTCAGCGGGCGGACCGTCGATACGCTCGACCGGTTGTTCGCACCGCTCAAAGTCCCCGCGATTGGCGGACATGGCGCCGAGATGCGCGTCTCAACTGCGGATCCAATCGTGAAGTGCCACCGCCCCGATCTGACCGATGCGCTTCGAGAGCGGCTACACGCGCTCGCCACGATCGATCCCCGCCTGCACATCGAGGACAAACTGCACTCAATCGCCGTGCATTACCGGCTCGCGCGCGCGCGCCAGGACTTCCTCAAGCGGGAGATTGCCCGCATCGTTGCCGCCGGCACCGATCAGGTGGAGATTCTCTCCGGCAAGGACGTGATCGAGGTGAAGCCCAAGGCCTTCACCAAGGGCTCGGCCGTCATCGAGCTGATGACCTATCCGCCGTTCTCGGGACGCATCCCGCTCTTCATCGGCGACGACACCACCGACGAATCGGTGTTCGCCATCTTGCCGGAATGGTCCGGGCTCGGCTTCTCGGTCGGGAGGGCCCTCGATGGCGCGGACGGCGTCGTTCCCTCACCGGAATATGTCAGGTCGTGGCTACTGGACATCGTCAATTTCGCCGGTGGCGCGCCATGAACGATTTCGGACTCGATCTCGCCGTCATCGGCAATGGCCACACGGCCGCGCTGCTCGAGCCAAGCTCGCGGCTCGTGTGGTGGTGCTTCCCGCGCCTGGATGGCGACCCGGTGTTCTCTCGCTTACTCGCGGGCGAGGAGGAGAAGGGCTTCTGCGATGTCGTCCTCGACGACGTGGCCGACTATAGATCCGACTATGAGCGAAATACGGCCATCGTCTCGACGATCTTGACCGACAGCCAGAATGCGTCGGTGCGGATCACCGATTTCGCCCCGCGCTTCCAGAATTATGGGCGCATCTTTCGCCCAGCCCAGCTGATCCGGATCATCGAGCCGGCGGCCGGCTTGCCCCGCATCTCCATCCGCCTTCGCCCGACCGCCAGCTATGGCAAGCCGATCGAGGATCGCTCGCTCGGCAGCAACCACATCACCTACCGCGGCCAGAACATCGCGGTAAGGCTGACCACCGACGGACCGCTCGCCTATATCGATTCGGAATCGTCCTTCGTCCTCACCAAGCCCATTCACATGGTGCTCGGGCCGGACGAGCCTTGGGCCGACGATGTGGCCAAGACCTGCCGCGAGTTTGCCGACCGCACCCGGGACTATTGGATGGAGTGGGTAAGGCGTCTCTCGATCTCCTATGATTGGCAAGACGCCATCATCCGCTCGGCAATCTCGCTCAAGCTGTCCAATTTCGAGGAGACGGGCGCCATCGTCGCGGCCCTGACCACGTCGATCCCCGAATCCCCGGGATCGGGGCGCACCTGGGACTACCGCTATTGCTGGATGCGCGACGCCTATTTCGTGGTGAAGGCGCTCAACCGGCTCGGCGCCACCAAGACCATGGAGGACTTTATCTCGTTCATCCTGGGCATCGCTGCCGACGATCCAGTACGTCCGGTGTATAGCGTCGTACCCTCGGACCCGATGGACGAGACGATTGCGCCAAATCTCGACGGCTATCGCAATGACGGTCCCGTGCGCGTGGGCAACGCGGCGGCGTTTCAGAGTCAGCACGATACGTTCGGCAGCATCATTCTCGCGGCCATGCCGATGTTTTTCGATCGGCGGTTACCGCGGCCCGGCAATGAGGGCTTGTTTCGTCTGCTGGAATCGCTGGGCGAGAAGGCTGCACAACTCGCCTTCAAGCCGGATTCCGGCATCTGGGAGTTCCGCGGCCGCACCCATGTGCACACCTATTCCGCGGCGATGTGCTGGGCCGGTTGCAGCCGACTGGCCGCGATCGCCTCGCATCTTGGCCTGCTCGACCGCGCCGCGCATTGGACGGAAATCGCCGACGGCATCCAGAGCACGTTGTTGGCTGGCGCCTGGAGCGAGAAGAGAGGTTGCTTCACCGCCGGTTTCGGTCTCGAAGACCTCGACGCCAGCGTCCTGCTTCTGCCCGAAACCGGCGTGATCGAGCCGAACGATCCGCGTTTCGTGCAGACCGTCGCCGCCATCGAGCGGGAATTGCTGCGAGGCAACCACGTGATGCGCTATGCCAACGAGGATGATTTCGGCATGCCGGAGGCGGCGTTTCTCACTTGCCGCTTCTGGCTGATCGACGCCTGGTGGTGGCTGGGGCGTCGCGAGCAGGCCCGCGATCTGTTCGTCGACGCGCTCGGCTATCGCAACCGCTATGGCCTGCTCGCGGAGGACATCCATCCGCAGACCGGGCAGCTCTGGGGGAACTTCCCTCAGACCTACTCGATGGCAGGCCTGATCTTGACGGCGATGCGTCTGTCGCGAACCTGGGAGGATCGGTATTGGCGCGGCTGATTATCGTCTCCAACCGGGTGTCCACGCCGCGCGCCGGCGGCGCGCCGCGCGCAGGCGGCCTCGAAGTGGCCTTGGGCCCGGTGCTGAAGGACATTCCGAGCGTCTGGTTCGGCTGGAGCGGAAACGTGGTCGACCCCGACAAGGTCACCACCGAGCGCATTCAGCTTGGACGGCACGCTTATGTCGTCACCGACCTGTCCGAGGAAGACTATCAGGAATACTACAACGGGTTCGCCAACCGGGTGCTGTGGCCGGTGCTGCATTATCGGATCGACCTGACCGAGTTCAACCGCCGCGACCTGACCGGCTATTTCCGGGTCAACCGGTATTTCGCGCGCGAGCTGTCGAAGATCCTGACGCCAGACGATTTCATTTGGATTCATGACTATCACTTGATTCCGATCGCCGAAGAGTTGCGGGCGAGAGGTCACGCCAACCGCATCGGCTTTTTTCTGCATGTCCCCTTCCCCGCCCCCGAAATCATGACGGTGCTGCCGAACCACGAGAGGTTGCTCCCATCCCTGCTGCAATACGATCTCGTCGGCTTCCAGACCGAGACCGACATGGGCAACTTCGTCCGCTATCTCGTGTCCGAGCATCGCGGCACCAGTCAGGCCTTCGAGGCGACCGAGAACCAATTCGTGTTCAGTGACGGCAAACGGCAGACCCGGATCGGCAGCTTTCCCGTCGGGCTCGACGTCGAGGAGTTTCAAAAGCGCGCGCGGCGTGCGGTGCAGTCCGCGTTCGTCAGGGAGGTGGTCGAGAGCCTGGGCGGCCGGGCGCTGGTGATCGGCGTCGATCGCCTCGACTATTCGAAGGGGCTGGTGCAGCGCATGGACGCCTTCGAGCGCTTCTACGAAACACACGCCGAATGGCGCGCCAAGGTGACCTATCTCCAGATCGCGCCCCCGAGCCGGTCGGAGATTCCGGAATATTCGGAGCTCGAGCAGGCGGTCGGCGCGGCCGCGGGACGCATCAACGGCAAACATGGCGAAGTCGCCTGGACGCCGATCCGCTATCTCAATCGCACCTATAGCCGGTCGGCGCTGGCTGGTCTTTACCGCTCGGCACGCGCGGCGCTGGTCACGCCGCTTCGCGACGGCATGAATCTCGTGGCCAAGGAATACGTCGCCGCGCAGGACGCGGAGGATCCGGGCGTGCTCATTCTGTCGCGCTTCGCCGGCGCCGCGGCAGAATGCCAGCAGGCTCTGCTGGTCAATCCCTACGATCCTGAATCGGTGGCCGCGGCGATCGCTCGCGCGCTCAACATGTCTCTGGCCGAGCGCCGCGAGCGCCACAGCGCGATATTGGCGACGCTCGCGCGCAACGGCAGCAGGGTGTGGAGCACCCGCTTCCTCGAATCGCTCGGCGCCAAACAATTATTGGACGATGCGCGCGCGGAGGGTGGCGGCCGGGGGTCTGCGATGTCCCCGGCCCTGCCGATAGGGCTTCACCCTCTCAAAGCAAGCAACCCTTAGCCCGGCGCCGCTTGCGCGCGCCACGGCCCGGCGTCTCCCTCGCCCGCCTTGGCCACGTCCGCAGTATTTTCTACCAACGAAAACAAAGGCATAACCGACCCAGGCGCAGGAGGGGCGCCGACCGCATACTCCGCGACACCTTGCGTGGAGCCAGCAGCCGCGCGTCTTCGTCTCCGCCACAACGCCGTCAACAACAGGCACGACATGAGCATCGGGCCGATGACCGTCAGCCTGGCGATCGCGTGCTCGCCCGGTGCGATTCTTTTCCACTCGCCCCATCCATCGTTCGGCGATGCCTGACGGCTCGCGGCAAGACGCTGCTGCGCGTGCCTGAGATAGAAGAAATCGGTCAACTTGGCGAAGGCCTTTGCCGGGCCGCCCCCGCCATGGACGCCGGGCATCGGCGCAGGCCGGTCATGGCCAAGCCACACGCTGCCGACGAAGTCCTGGGTCAAGCCGACGAACAAAGCGTCCATGTTGCGGGACGAGGTCCCCGTCTTGCCGAAGACGAGGGCGTGGACCGAGTTCGCCGCGCGCGCCGTTCCCCGCTTCACCGGCCCCCGCAGGTCCTGGAGCACGGCCTGCGCCGTCCTCGCCGACATGGCTCTACGCTCTTCCTTTGCTGCCGGGACGACGATGATGTTTCCCCGCGACCCGATAGCCGCAACCAGGAAGCGTATTTGCGGAATCGCTCCCCGGTTCTGCAGCGTCGCGTAGGCCTGGGTCAGCTTCATCGGTGAGCTGTGCAGTCCTCCGAGCGGAACCAGGGCAGGTGATCCCGCCGGGCTGAGATCGAAGCGCTTGACGATCTCGTCGAGTCTTGGACCGAGCCGCATGGCGGTCTCGGTCCAGGGCCGGTTGCACGAATGGTCGAGCGCAAAATCCAGCCGCACCGCGTTTCGCTTCAGGCAGACGGAGTTGGATTCGGCCGGCCAGTTCGGTGGCCGCACCGGACGCGTCGATACGCGCTGCTTCAGGCTGACGGAAAGCTCATGCAGGCCGATGAGCGGGAACAGCTTCCCCGTGGAGCCGATCGATCGCTTGATGTCCGTGGCCCGGTTCCACTCCCCGGTATAGGTGCACGAACCCGCAAGCGCGAGCACCTCGCCGGAGGGCCGCATGAAAAAGCCCGCGGCCTGGTGCCGGCCGGTGACTGAGCAGATCTGGCCGACTAGGCGCTGCTGGAACTCGGGGTCGATGAACAGGATCAGCCGGTAATCGCGCGGAAGCTCGATCCCGTTTGCCTTCGCCTCTCTTATGGCCAGGTCGCGATAAGGCCGATATTCGAGTCGGGCATAGGCCTCGTCGCCGCGGCGCAATCTGCGGGCAAACACGCGGCGCTCAAGCTCCCCTTTCGCTTCCGCCGCCTGTTGTGCGGTCAGCTTGCCCTGATCCAGCATGCGCCGTAGCACGCCGGAGGCGGCCTCGAACGCACTGGCCGGATTCCTCAAGGGATCGCGGTTATTCGGCTCGGGCAGCATGCCGACCAGCAGGGCGGCCTCGGCGAGGGTAAGGTCCTGCACGCCGACCCCGAAATAATATCGCGCCGGACCGTCGAACCCTGCCAGGTTGCGCGCATGGGGGACCGCATTTAGGTAGCGGGTGAGGATTTCCTCTCGCGTGAGCATCGCGGAAATCCTGACAGCGAGCACCGCCTCCAGTAATTTGCGGTCGAAGCTGTCCTCCTTCTTCAACAGCAGCGAGCGTGCAAGCTGCTGAGTGATCGTGCTGCCGCCCTGGCGATCGCCCCACAGCGACAGCCATGCGGCCCGCAAGGTTGAGCGGAAATCGAGCGCACCGTGCCAAAAGAAGCGCTCGTCCTCGCTCGCGACTACCGCGTCGCGGAGCGCGCGGGGAAAGGCCTCACCGGACAGGAGGGTCGGGCAAAGGACCTGCTCGTTGTCGACATTCCCGCGGCTCGACCGCTCGACCTGGCAGGAGGACAGGATCGTCTGGAGCAGCCGGCCGTTCGGCAGGTCCCAGCGATCGCTTTGGGCGACTATGGCCACCAATATCAGGATCGATGCCTGGATCAGGACCGCCACCAGGATCGCGACGGTCAGGACGCGCAGGCTGCTTGCCCATGAGAGCCTGGAAACGCCGGCCGACAGCGCCTCACCGAGGCGGGAAAGGAAGCGTCCAATTCGCTCCAACGCGGATTTCCCTCGCCAGCTCTCGCGCCCCACCCCTGTGGGGCGCGGAGGCCGCTAATCTACCAGTATTTAAGGCGGAAATTGTGCGGGCCGCCAGGGCGCGCTGCGACCCCGGCATGACCAGCTGAAAGCCTTGCGCTTTCGGCAAGCAGAGCACCAAGCTCGGCAGGATCGCCGGCTGCTCGGTCAGGTACGGATGACCCTCGGCGTCGTTGTAGGCGGAACTGTTATTTAGTACCTGATCACCGCGCGGCCGACACGTCGCCGCTGCGCAGCAGCTCGATGTTCTCGTTGACGTCTTCAAACCGGATCGTCTTGATCGAGTGCCGAACCTTGCCCTGCTGGACCAAAGCAACAACCTCGCTGAGATCGTTGTAATTGCCCCAGAAGGAGCCGTGATAGGTGTATTCGCGCGCGACCAGCGGGAAGAGCGGAATATTGATGCTGTCCCCGACAAGGCCCACGGACGAATAGTGGCCGCCTACGGACGAGAGGCTGAATCCCGTCTGAATCATCTCCGTGGCGCCGGCACAGTCGATGACGGCATCGATCTCGCCCTTGCCGGTGGCCGCCGTCAGCTCCTTGCGGATATCGGCGACCGACTTGTCCTTGGTGCTGATGACGTGATCGGCGCCGAACTCCTTGGCGGAAGCGAGCTTCTCCGGATTGCGGCCAAAGGCAACGACAGTCGCGCCACCGCCGATAAGCTTGGCGTACTGAATGGCATAGCTCCCGAGGCCGCCAACGCCGAAGACCGCCAAGATGCAAGGCCGAGGGCGCCGGCG
>Ga0190270_10000707_pt1 | contig 14835 bp, 14 predicted proteins | sample Popmic320T_FD_133748 | JGI IMG/M metagenome (GOLD analysis project Ga0190270, IMG submission 133748) | Populus adjacent soil microbial communities from riparian zone of Weber River, Utah, USA - 320 T | ecosystem: Environmental > Terrestrial > Soil > Riparian zone | place: USA: Utah | collected... | reverse complement strand
TTCGTAGCGCCATCAAGCGCAATCCAGATCCATTGCTTGTTCCTTTTGGAAACGACGAAACTCTACATTTCATCGGCCTCCGATTCGAGTCGCAACAACTGAACGACGCCGCGCGCTTGACAGACCTTGACGTTGAGATCATCAGGCGACTCCGCATAAACCTCGGCGATAAAATCGAGCAACCAGGTTAATGAGACTCCGGTCACACGACAAATGCCTCGTAAACTCAGGCGCTCAAGCAACAAGACTTTGATCAAATCCTTCATTTCTTCGCCGATGTGCTGAGAGTCTTCGACGAATTGGCGATCGCAGTCTTTACACCGATAATTTTGTTTCCCGTAATGGGTATAGCCGTTTCGTATGATGTGCGACAATCCGCACTGTGGGCAGCGAAGGTTGTTCATTGAGATGGCTCCTCGTAATGAGATTGTTAGCGCTTCTCTATTACAGAGAGTCTCTCCACTTTATTCAACCTTTCAGCCTTACATTTGCAGCACTACCGCAGCGCGGGCCATTACCAGGTCGACCTGGCATGGAAAAACGATGATCTCTACGCGCGACTCTGGCTGTTACTGAAAACGCTCGGCCGCGTCGCTCCGTCACCGGTCGCGTCACGAGTCAGGATGCGAGCGGCGATCGAGGCTCACGATTCTTCAGATTTTACACGAGCGATAACCTATGACGGGGACGGCGATGAATGAAGAGGCAACCGTGTCCCTTCGGCAGAATGGCGTCGGCGCAGGTTTTATTGTGTCCTTTCGGCAAAAAAGCGTAGGGCTGAAAAATCAGCAATCTTCAGTCAGAATCGTGACAGGAATCAGATAACCATGATAAGGAATCTCTCAATATCGAAACTTCACTTTCATAAATGTCGAGAAGAGCGTGGGAGTGTTCGCTCCGCAACCTTGCGGGATGCCATTGCAATTTGATGAATAAATGTCGGTGAATCCGCGACCGGGTTTGAGGCCGGATGCGCCGGCGGTCAGGATGATGTTTTCGCTGAGCAGCGGGCGATAAATGAACCCGATTCCAAGATCGTGGCCGATCTCGTGCCGGATGTTTTCCCGGAGTAGGGCGAGTTCAAGCGGTTCAGTACGCATGAACCGCAGATAATTGTAGTTGAGGAATGCGCGCAATTTCGGCGTCACGTCGACGTCGACGCCCGCGTTGACCAGCCCCAGACCGGGGTTCACGAAATTGGACTGCCCCTGGACCTTGTTGCTGCGCAAGGCGGGAAGCAGGCTATTTGGACCGACTAGTTCCGCGCCGGTTTGAGTCAGCCGGATTTCCTGCTGATTCCAGAAACTGAATTCGCCGCCGGCGAAATTCGGACGGTCCACGATCGCGTCGAAGCCCTTAGCCGTCCCGTCGGTCGGTTTCGAGTCGCCGGAAGCGTAGAAGCCCGCCAGGCGGTAACGGATAAAGTCGTAATCCACCGAGAATTCGACCGCGCCCATCTGCGCGTTGATGCGCTCAGGCCGGTTGGCCAGCCCGTTGAACGTGTCGCGTCCGATCGCCTGATAGAAAGAGTTCGTGACGTTCAAACGCCCGAAATGCCCGTCGCCGTTGACGCCGAAATAACCCGACTGAACGCGGTGCGGAATGGGAGCGCCGAGCGGCGAGGGGCGCGCTTGAAATAGGCTTTCATTCTGAAACGTGCTCGGCTGGTCGTCGTTGTAGAGCGTGCTGAACTGCAGCGTGTAACCTTTGACGAACGTGTCCTGGCGGTAGAGGTTGGCGATGTAGACCCTCTGGTCGCGAAACCCGATTTCGGCGAAATTGATCTGGTTAAGCTGGCTGTTGGTGTCTTTCTCCAACATGTTGAAATAGACCATGTTGTACTGATACTTGTTCGACGCGAAATTGCCGAACATTCTCGCGCCGAGGTTCGAGTCGCTGAAAACGAAGCCGCGGAAATCGCTGGTGAATTTCTGGATGCCCACGCGCATCGACGTCGTATCGAAGAAAGGCGAACGCCCGCCCTCGCTCTTTTTGCCGCGCAGAAATGGGAGCACCCTTGGCGTGTCGCCCAACCGCCATTCGACGAAGGCCTCCTCGACGGAGTTGAAACCGTCCAAACGCGATTTGCCCTCGCGATGGTCCGCACTGACGATGCCGTTTTTGCGCACCCGCAGGAAATTGACGTTGGAGACGCCGGTGACCTTGAACCTCCAATCGACCGGTTTGAACGAGGCGTCACCTTTGTACATGTCGAACGAGAAGATGAAGCTTTCATTGGAGAACTCCTGCCGCCCGCCGCCGAAAAACTCGGTACTGCCGGGTGGGTTGGCGCTTATGCCCGACAGGGTGGGGAGTTGGCGGAAGTTGAAGAAGGTCTCGATCGCGAAATTGAGGTCCAGGAAAATGTCGTTGCCGATGATCGGGTAATCGCCTTTCAGAGCGTTCTGATGATACGGGTCGAAGATGCTGCCCTTGCGGAAGCGCGGGTCTTCCGGAACGCCGATGCGCCAGCGGTCCTTGATAATGATGAAATCAGCGTCTTCTTCAGGGCTGGGTTTTCTGTTACGGTTAGGGCCGGCCGCGCCGAGTGCCTTGTCCTTTGGAAGTTGAAGCTTCGGCCTGTCGCCCTGATCCTGGCCGGTCTCCTGGGAATTCTGCCCCGATGAGGACTGTTGCCTTGATGATTGTGGAACCGCTTTAGATACCGAGGCCTGGAGCGATGGTTGATCTGATTCCCCTTTCGCTTTCTGCGTCGATTGTCCGGCCAAAGCCTTGGAGAGCTGTTGTGGCAAACGCCGCAGATTCTCGGTCATCTGCTCGGCTATCTCCCGTGTGGAATCGCCCTGTTTTTGTTGTACGACAACATTAGCCAAGCCAGGGGCTTCGCAGAAGAAAAGAGTCACAATGAAGGTCGCAAGAAGAGAATAGGAGCCTCGCACAGACTTATGCCTTAAGAACTTTCCGTTCGATGTTCAATGCTGTGGGGGTAATTTTGTTACAGCGGTTTTCAGTTGAATAGGAATATGAACCTACATCAATACATACGCGGATTGTAAGGAACTGGATTTGTGTCTAATTGTGTTCCTCCGGCGAGCGGGCGTAATCTGAGGTTTCGACAAGCCGGCTTGCTGAAACCTCACAATGATCCTGCGCCTAGAAGCAAGAGGACAAGCGGCAAAAGCATTGCATGAGGTTTCATGGATCTCTCCAGGTGAGTATGCGGCAACTTACATTGATTTGATGCGATCCAGAATATATCGGGGGCAATAGATCACAGGTAAGGCAGGGCGATCCAATGGGTAGGGCCACCAATCCTGCTCTTCAGCATCTACTCAACTTTTGTTTGACCGATTAATGACAAGTCTTTAGCGACATCTATCACGATGGGCTTTGATGCCGAGAAAAGAAGTTCATCGTTCTTGATGTGACAGCCCGACGCCCATTTCTAATCATCTTCGCGCCCAGTCTCAAGAGATTTGTGAAGAGAAATTCATCAAACTTAAGACCATCCACATATCATCTGGATTCTCCTTCCACATTCTTTTTTCCCTCAAGATTAAGCGGACGGCATCAAGGCGAAAGCGATTAATCGCCGGTTGTGACAGGCGTCAATCGCGCTGGAGGTAAGGGCAGTACCCAATTCAATCCCCGTCTCGGCGAATGGAAATCCTTTTGGGAATAGTCGAAGATGAAGCCACTACAACACGCTCGCATCACCGCTCGCCGTTACGGCGGCGAATGGCAGGACTGGATCGCGATCCACGATTGGATCGATCGCAGCAAGATGATCTTCCCCAGCATGCAGCATCGGATGCTCCTCCATTCGGATTTCGGAGAGTGGCTGGCGGTCAGGATTCACGGCGAAAAGATCGGGGCCGAAGACGGAACTATCATTTCGACTCGCGACCTGTTCCGCGATCATCAGGTGGAAGACCTGGGGCGAGTCGTCACTCTGGCTGAATGGCTGCGTGAGATCGATGCCGATTACTGGATGCGTCGCAGGAGTCCGCCTCGCCATCTTGAACAGGTTAGAGAAGCGCCTGCCGAAGGCCTGGCGGCGCGATGGGGCGGCGTTCCCGGCGACTATCTCGGGCTGATCGGCTTCTTTGACAAGCCCTGTGAGTTCGCGCCGGAAAATCCCGCCGCCGCCACGATCTCGCACAACAGCTTCGGAATCTTCCTCGCCGAAGAACTGCTGGGGACGGCCATCGCCATCACGGATACAAATGATTCGCGTCAGCCCCACCAGATCATTTCCACGCGCTCGGCGGCGGAAGACCTCGTCTATGCCCGCATCGGTTCGATTCCGCCGGCCGGAAATCTCGCCGCCCACACCAGGCTGAAGCTCTGGATGTGCGGGACGGAGGTCAACGCCGCGCTGAAGACCCGGAGAGGAAATGAGCGGGCGGCAGTCAAGCGAGACTGAGCTTCATCATTCAATTCATCAATCTATCAAAGGACTGAGCACTTATGATCAATACGATGTCGTGTACGCCGTCGGAGGCGATCTCGGCCATCAACGCGCTCTGGCCGCTCAGGCTTTCGGTGATGCTATGGGGCAGTCCCGGCGTCGGCAAATCCCAACTGGTGGCGCAACTCGCCCGGCGGCGCGAAGCCAAGCTGCGTGACGTGAGGCTCTCACAGAAGACAGCCTCGGACATCGGCGGATTGCCCGCGCTCGACCATCAAAACAAACAGACGACCTTTTACCTTCCCGATTTTTTGCCGCAAGAGGACGAGCCCGGCATTCTCTTTCTCAACGAGCTGCCTGGGGCGGACGAGCAGACCCGCATCGCCGCCTATGGGCTGATTCTGGAGCGGCGCGTCGCCAATTGGACGCTGGGAGATCAATGGCGAATCATCGCCGCGGGCAATCGTCCGGAGGATGGCGCGATCTCTTGCGATCTCGGCACGGCGATGAATGACCGCCTGGTACATCTGGTCATCGAGCCGACCGCGCAGGATTGGCTGGCGTGGGCTGTGGAGAACAGCATCGCGCCGGAAGTGATGGCGTTCATCCAGATCCGCCCTGATCTGCTGATCAGTTCGGCGGAGATGCGGCGCGCAGATCACGCGATCATACCCAGCCCGCGTTCGTGGGAGCGAGTCTCGGAAATTTGGAAGAACTGCATCGGCAAACGCGAACGCGAAGTCCTCATCTGCGGGCTGGTCGGTGATTCGACCGCGCATGAGTTTCTGACCATCGCCGACGAACTCAAACACCTCGCCTCGGTCGAGAAGATCATCACGACGCCGCGACGCCAATTGCACAAGGTCGTTCCGGCGACGATCAACGGCCTGTATGGGATGGCTTACGCGCTGGCCGCCTCAGTGAACGCGGAGAACCTGAGCAAAATAATGAACGTAGTTGACGCTCTCGATGAGTTAGGCGGTACTGCTCATAACAGCCTGCCGCTGGGCGACGTTCAAGCCCTCGCAGGCAGCCTGGTTCTCGAACGCGCGCTCAAGCTCGGTCTCGACTGCGGCGACGATCCGGCTTTTATCCACTTCGATGAGAAGCGGCGCGGCGATCATCGCGCGCTTGAACAGGGAAGTTGAGTGGAAAGTAGTTGGCTTTGGCGAGGCCGATGATCTCGTTGGAGTCAGGCGCCGCAGCAGTTGGTGTCATCATGAATGAGAGGGGGAATGATCAGGCGAAGATTGTCGCAGCCTCTGAAGAACAGACTGATCCTGCTCAAAGCGTGAGAGTCCAAGCCCGTCCTCGGTCAGAAGTTGAAGATATTGTTCGTAAGTCAGGTTAAGCGCGGCGGCGGCTTCGCGAATTGTCAACTCGCCACGTTGCTGGAGCGCAATTATCACGGCCTGTCTGGCGACGGCTTCGGCAATTTTCAAGCTTTGCTCAGAAACAGCGTCCGGCACTTCCACCTGGATATCCAAAACTTGCGACATATCACCTCCTTGACCGCACAGTTTATCAGACTGTGGAACTCTACACGGAAGGTTACGGCGCCGTCGCTCGCTTTGATGAAAAATGGCGCGGCGGTCATTACGCGATTGAACAGGGAAATTAAGCAGACAGGAGGCTAGATGGACTTAACTAACCCTGAAGAGACAGCGCGCGAGGCGAAGCTGGACTACGGCGAAGCGGAGTCGCTCGTGCGCTTTTTCAGCTTTCAACGTGAACGGCGAGGCGAGCCGCCGGTACCCTCGGATTACAGCCGGCTCTGCGAACAGCTCTCGGAGATTTACCCTGATGTCGAGTTCAAACTCGCCGATCATCGAATCGTCGCCCTGGTCAAAAGGGACGTCAGAGGCTCACTGGTCGAGCGGATCGGCATCGTCAGCCGCGAGATCCCTCATCTGGCGACGATGATCGACTTTGGTTCCGAGAGCCTCCACGTCGTCTTTCGCGCCGACGCGATCGGCGTCATCAAAGAAGATTCGTGGTACGAGTTTTTTGAGCATGACATCGATTTGGAAGAGGTCATGCGCGACTGTGAGGGCAACGAAGACGCGATCGATGATTTCCTCCGTGATCATTTCCACGGACAGATCAGCCAGCAGATGGAAGACCCGTTCTTCGACCCTTCGGGTGAGGACTGTGAGCTCTATTTTGAAACGGGATCGCAAGACGAACTCGAACGGCTGATGAGACTCTTTATTCTGACCGAGCCAGACATCGAAGCGCACGAGGACGAAGAGGTTCGCCTGTACGCGGCAATGGAGGGGACTGAACCGCATCTGGAACGTAGTAACGGCAACCGTTCTGAACGGCTGGAGGCGCTGACGGATATCGCTCTTTCGGAGAACCGGCCAGTGGGCTGGACATGGGAATATAACGACGGCGCGTACAACCGGCGAAGCGGCTATGACGAGTTCGCCGAATCCCTGACATGGGGCATCGGCGAAATTATCGAACAGTCTCCGGCCCGCGAGAAGATGGCGGCGCGCCGCGACCTCAGGAAATGGCTGGAGGAGCGTGGTCATGATATGGCGCGGTTCGATACGCTGGCGAAAGGGAAGGACGCCGCATGAATCGTTTGAACTCTGTGGCAACGAGAATGGGGCCGGATTTGAGGGACGCCATCGAAGCGATGCCTGGGCTCGGCGGCGTCGCGCTCTGGGTGAAGTTTCTCGATTCGGATAACCCGGAACTGATCGCATGCACGGACGGCGTTCACGTCGAGGCTGGGCCTCGTTATGAAAAGTACGGCGACGCAGAGCGGCGCTTCATTGTCTTGCATGAACTGCTGCACGTGGCGCTGGCCCATCCCGCGCGAGAGCGCGAGATGGAGCGGCGCACTGAGGATTTCGATGCGCGGCTCTATAACATAGCCTGCGACGCGATCATCAACGCCGCTCTCGACGGGGCGCGAGGCGTTCATACCCCTGACGGCGCGGTCACGCTTGGGGAATTGCTCGCTCCTCTCGGTTACTGGAAAAAAGAGGATCATCCCGCCGAAATCGTGCGGCAATGGTCGTCAGAGGCGCTCTATCATCTGCTGGCGAAAAATCGCGAACGGGTCGATCTGCGCGCGTTTGATTCGAATGCGGGGATCACCGGTAAAGACCTCGCGCCGGCAATGGGGGCCTCACACCCGGCGGGCGACAACTCAAATGAAGATGAGATTCGCGCCTGGAGTTCGCGCCTGAAAATGGCGCGCGGCTCGCTCGCAGGAATATTCAATCGACTCGTCCGTATTGAACCGATTGCCTACAGCTTCAGGATACTGATTTCAGCGGCGGTGGCTCGAACCGGGGCGCCGGCCGACGATACCACGCCGCTGGGACCGCAGGGCATGGTGTAACAGTCCGGCCGATCCGGCTTACGCTCCGACGCCGGTTTAGTAAACTTCGCCTCGATACTTTGCCCCAGTTTCACGTCCGCAAATGAGGCCGGCTTACGCTCTCCATCCATAACCAGGAAAAACTTGGTTTCATCCGTTATTTCCACGTCCGCTAAATCGTGTTGCGTATCCGCTTCTTTGATTCCTTCGATACTAATAGAACCCAAGATGTCTTTATAGTATAGGTCCTCAAGCCGGCTGATCCTGGTGACCGCGCCTCGAATATCCACTCTGTCGCGCTGGATGGCGCGGGCGGTCATGAACGCTGGGACGATAGAAAAGATTCCGGGGATGAGGGCCATCAGCGCCATCAATTTGATCTGCCGCATGGGTTGCTCCTTATGCGCTCCAGACAGTCGTCGATCGGTTCCGCACTGCCGGGAATTTAACGCTTCAAGATCATGACCTCGCCGGCCGTTGTCTGAACAGGGGAACTCTCCGCGACCGGCCCGGTAAAATTGACCTCCACTTTTTGACCCGGTTTCAGGTCGGCAAATGATGCAGGGGTACGCTCCCCATCGTTCACAAGGAAAAATTTGGTTTTATCCGTTATTCTTATCGAGGCTTTATCATAGGATCTTTGCATTCGCTAAATCCCTCCATACTTTGTTATCCTGTCCTTCGCCAAAACCTCATCCGCCTTTAGTTTCAATAACTTGGGAAAACCGGATATAACATGTTAACTGGAGTTATATGAGACCATGTGAGGCATTTGGTGTCGGGATGAGGTTTTGGCGAAGGACAGGATGGACTCGAATCTCTGCGGATTTCTCGAAGCTAGACACGATGGCGCTCAATTCCCGTTGCGCACGCTCGGTAGTTACCCCGGGCTTAAGGCGCGCTACCGTTTTGATCACATGAGCGACATCAGCGTAAGGATTACTCAGCGCCTCTGCAAAAGCCCACGGGACCAACACATCGGTGTCCGCAAAGAAGTTGAAGCCTGGGGGAATGATCCCGATGACGGTGTAACTCTTACGTTGAAGTGTCACTGATTGCCCGATCAGATTCGGGTCGCCGCCCCAGCGGCTTTGCCACAGGCGATGGCTGATAAGGACGACCTGATCGCGCCCCGGTTGGAATTCTTCGGCCGAAAATGAGCGCCCAGGATTTGGATGAACGCCAAATAAGGCCAAAAGCCCCGATGAAATACGCTGGCCTTTTAATAGCTCGGGCGAGCCTCGGCCCGTCAGGATAAACTCCCGCGCGTCGAAAGTAGACGAATGCTCCAGAAGTTGATTCTCTTTTTCTATCTCGACAAATTCCGGCGCCGTCAACGGCGCATCCCCGCCTGTATTTGCCCAGCTTACGCCGAGCATCACCATCCGTTCCGACTGAGGATATGGCAGCGGACTCAGCAAAACGGCGTGTATGACGCTGAAGATCGCCGTGTTCGCGCCGATGCCGAATGCGAGCGTGAGAATGGCGACGAAAGTGAATACTCTATTTTTAGCGAGCATCCGCACGCCATACCGCAAATCCTGAAAGAGTGTCTCGATGAATCTGATTCCACGCATCTCGCGATTTACCTCTTGTAGCAATGTGACGTTTCCGAACTGGCGGCGCGCGGCCCAAGCGGCCTCGTCCTCGGTCATCCCCTGGCTCACATATCGCTCAGTGAGAAGTCGCAAGTGCGTCTCGATCTCGTCGTCGAGATCTCGATCCGCTCTGCGATCTCCGAACAATCCCCGAAGTCTCGCCGCCAGCGCGCGCAAATAGTCGGTCATCTCTGCTCCTAGCCTTCCAGCTTCAACAGGCGGCCGATCACCCCGGCGATCCGCTCCCAATTCTCCGTCTCACGCGCGAGCTGTTTTCGGCCGCTCTTGGTGATCGAATAGTATTTCGCCTTGCGATTGTTTTCCGACGTCCCCCAGTCTGAAGCGATCCATCCCCGCTGCTGGAGTCGCAGGAGCGAGGTGTAGACCGTTCCTTCATTCAACTGCAGAACCTGCTCGCTCACTTGCTCGATCCGGCGGACGATCCCATACCCATGCTGCGGCCCGAGCGCGTCGAGAACTTTCAGGACCATCAGGTCGAGCGTCCCCTGGAGGACCTCCGATTTCTGCGCTTCCGCGTATCTCCCTTTGGACATGCCAAGGAAGATACCCTTCTTCCATTGTAATGTCCACAGGTGGCGGGCAAAAATGAAGCGCGAGGACGGAGGTGGCGCCCGATGCGCCTTTGCGTTTCAAGAGCAGGGGCCGATCTTGGGCGTCTAGTGATGTTCGGGAAATTTCTTGAGTCGATGGAAGCCCGACCAGGAAACGATCAAGTTATGATTATGGTCGAACTGACATCTGAGATGCGGGGAGAAACTTGAGACGTGAATTCAGTGAAAGATATGACGAAGTTCGGCAAACGGTATGACGATTTACAGCCGCGCCGACCACGGAAACAAAAGGAAACATGGCGCGTTGATTGCGGCGTCGGCACCAGCAGCTTGTTAGGCACAAATGATTTCAAGTTGGCTTCCTATTGACGTGTATCAGCTGTGCGGCAAAGGCAAGGATAAAGAACGACGTTTGATATCGCCAGCTGTACAGCAGCTTGTTTTGACAACTATTTAGTCGGAGGCGCGCCGGTCTTCGCCAGGGTTTCAAACCACGCATTGAGCAGCGGGTAATTCGTTTTCATCCATTCAGGATCGGTCTGGTACATAGAAAACGCTTCAGCGAAGAACTCCTTAGGTTCACCAGCAGCTACCTTCTCTTTGGAATACTTTGTGAAAGGCTTGATGCCATTCTTCGCAACAAAGGCGTCGAACTTGCTCTGAACGGAAGACGAGCCGACTAGATGGCCAAATTCGTGTGCGTAGATGTCTGTCTCTTCGGGCACGAAACCCCCGGTCCCCCCCATGAACTGTGTTGGGTCGCCCCCCGTGAACGCGCCGTCAAAAATGATCACCGTCTTGTTTGAGGCGTACTGCGCTGCACGACCGGCCACGTTCGGTTCCTCGGCCCATGTCTTGTCAGGCTGTAGGGACACCGACATTCTCTGGCGGACCAATCTCGTGTACTTGATGACGTCGAGGATCTTGCGTGCCATGGTTTCGAGGGCGATTTCCAGGACCCTCAACTCGAATGGCTTGAAGGTTTTGAAGTCCGCGAGCTGTTCAGGTTTGTATTTGTGAGCATTCTTAAGTCGAGTCTTGGCGTCGGCATCGTCGAGCACTTTGATTTCATAGTTCTTGAACCACTCGGGCGTTTCGGCTTTGGCTTCGGCTTCGGCGTTCACGTTGTTCCGCATCTCCTCGACAGTGGTGCCTACAACCGGGACCTGGGGATAGCGAACCTTCAACCACGCCGCGAACTTTTTCGGATCCTGGGCTTTATCGGTGTACTCAGGCGAGCGCGCGACGTCGAGTTTGTTGGGATTGAGCTGTGAGGCGCCGGTGCCCAATTCTCCAACCCGCTCCACATCGACGTCGTTGTTGGCTTGAAAACGAAGCGTGTAGAGGATCTTAGTCGGTCTGTTTGGGATGATGACGATGGCATCTACTTCGGAGGTTCGCGTCCCTTTGACCTTTGCGCCTTTGTTGTCCGTGTAAAACTTGAAATACGACTGTACATAGTACTTGACCGCGAACTGTTCCTCAGCGCTGATTCCCGTCGGGAGATTAATCTTGCCCAGCGTGTCTCCTCCTACTTCATCGGGAGTTGTTTGAGCGCGTTCGACCAGCACATCGGCGTAATCCTTGGAGTGGTAGTCGGCGGGAACACTCTGCATGATCGGTTGGTAAGTCCCCATGTAACGAAGTGAAAGCGTCAGTACTTTCCCCTTCTTGTCTTTTTCACCTTCAACGAAGAAGGAAGTCTCACGAGTCGTGGTCACTTTTTTCTTCGTAGTCGAAGTCTGGATCTTAAGTAGCTGGTTAAACTTGGTGGGCGCTGTTTTTTCCACCCAGTGAAAGAGGTGCCTCTCTTCATCGGGAAACGTCGAGAAGTAATCAGGGTAAGCACTGGGGAAATCCGACATCGAGTAAGAACTCACGCTCGGTGAATAACTGCCGGGCGGTTTGGCAGGCGTAATCGCAGTTGTTAAGCCGGCCGCTATGAACTCCACTTCCACGCCGGGTTTGCTTCCGGCAACCATCGGGTCCGCCGGAGTAAATTTGAATCTGTAGAGCAAGGGTTTGCCAATAGGAGTCGTCGCTCGCGCGGGAATCTCCACATCAACTTTTTGATACGCCGCGAATCCAGCAGCCGGTTGTTTGGCCCATAGAACGGAGAGTACGGCATCACGCTCTTCCGGATCTTTGCTCAGACGGTCGGTGCCATATTTAAGTGAGTAGACCTCCATCACCTTCTGTTCCCAGTAGGTCGCCTTGAAATTGTCCTCGAGGTTTGCCCGGGTGATGTTTCGCCCGGTTTCCTCGTAGTCCAGCTGTCGCGCAACAGCCGCCTGGCCAGTGTTTCGTTGTTGGACCACGTGGGCGAGTTCGTGAGCAATCAGGCGTTGAGACGAGGCAGCCGAGAGATGGTATTGTCCTTTGCCGAAGACGATGTCGTCACCGACGGTGTAGGCGCGCGCGTTCACATCGAGGGCTGAGGCCGCAGCTTGGTCGTCGGTGTGGACGCGCACCTGGCTGAAGTTGTGGCCGAAACGTGGCTCCATGAAGGCGCGTGTTGCTGCATCCAACGGCTGACCGGAAGAGTGCATCACGTCGTGGACGATGGGCGGTGCTACCGCCTGCTCAGTACCGCTGGCTCGGACGCGCTTCGTCTGCAAGCGCTCGTGTTCCTGACTCGGTATAACCTGGTCAGCAACCCGGTCCGCTTCCTGCTCGTACTCGTCCCCTGGCATGTTGATTGCGAGTTTTGTTTGAATCCCACCTACTACTGTGGGAGATCTTACAGGAATCCGGCTAAAATCATGGCCAAAGTGAGGTGAGTTTGTGCCAGACAATAAGGCATCGTGTTCTTCGGGATTGTTCTGCAGCCACCGCTGAACGGCTTGATTTCCAATCGTGCGCTGCAAGTGAAGGATCGAGTTAACCTCATGCCTTTGCCCTAAGTGTGCCCGGCCGGGTATCGTAGGCTTTGCAGACGGAGTCTGCTGAGTTGCTTTCTGTTTCTGTGCGAATGTGCGCATGATAAATCTCCTTACGCTCGATTATCTGGAGCCTAACGTATTAATTCTCTGGCCAGGCTCCGTAGAATATAACGAAATCTGCGGTTGACATGGCCGTCGGCAGCATTAATGGCCCAATTTGGTTGTTACTCTGGCCAATCGCCGGATATGACCGACTTCCAACTGCGGCTAACTTCTTCTGTTTGCAGAACACGTAGCGTGGAAATCTTGAGTCTTATACGGCCACCAACCTCATTAATGCCCAGATTCGGTTGTTATGCAGGCTCAGCCCAAGATAAGACTCAATGCCGAGTTCTGTGAACTGTTCTAAATCGGAGCAGGAAAGATTGGCACAGACAGTTTCTTTCCGGTACTACAGTTTTTGTCCAGAAAACTGTACCCAAGGAAACTGTCCGTGCGTTCGACTACCGTACTTGAAATCCCAGCCGCAGAGCAAGAGGCTCTGTTGCGGGAATTGCGCCAAGGCCGTTATGGGCATCTACTCGCGATTCACATTTTGCTCTTATGCGCCGCCGGGAAGAACCCGACTGAAATCGCTGATTTCCTCTTCTGCTCGCGCTCAAGCGTCTATCGCTCCGTCAAAGCCTATCGCGCTGCCCGATTGGATTGGCAACGAGATGACCAATCATCGCCAGGCCTGAGTCGCTGGCAGAAGATGCTTCGCTCTTTGATCAAACTTTCGCCCCGAGTACTGGGCTGGTGTCGAGTGCGCTGGAGTTGCGCCGCTCTATCTATGACTCTCGCCGTGCTGGCGCAAATTAAAGTCTCGCGCGAAACCATTCGGCTTGAGTTGAAGGCCGCCGGCTATGTCTGGAAACGCGCCAAGCTCAAAGGCCGTGATGACGACCCGGAACGTGCGCGGCGCCTGGCGCGAATTCGTCTGCTGTTCGAAAACCAGCGACCAGACGAGTTGATTCTGTTCGCCGACGAATTAGACATTGATCTACTCCCCAAGGTCGGCTACCAGTGGATGCTCAAAGGAACGCAACTTGAAATCCGAACCCCAGGCAAAAACCAGAAACATTATCTGGCTGCCGCGCTCAATCCTGAGACCGGGCAAACCTATTACGTCCTGGGGCCGAAGAAAAACAACGTCCTGTTCCGCAAACTGCTGGATCATCTCCAGCAGACCTTCAGGAAACGCTATCGCAAGATTTATGTCGTCTGTGACAATTACAGAATTCATAAAGCGAAAGCGGTTGACCGTTGGCTGGAAGAGCATTCCCGTTTCGAACTGGTTTGGCTGCCGAGCTATTGCCCGAGGGCCAATCCGATTGAGCGCGTTTTCGGCGACGTTCACGACAAATGCACACGCAACCATACTCGGAGGCGCCTGCGAACTCTGGTTGGCGACGTGGAAGAACATCTGACGGAAAACGGCCCGTGGAAGTACAGATTGTCAGAGATCTACTACACTCCAGAAGTGGATCTGGAAGTGGATGTATTACTAATAAGCGCTACTTTTGGGTAGCAAATCGAGTGTGCCAATCCTGGTTGCCCCGATTTAGCCCCCGACCGCCTTGAGGCTGGCAGTCGTCGTCGCTCCTCACGGTTGGACGACCATCAGGTGATGAGGTTACATTGTCCCGGCAGCTCTTTATTCATGTCGGTAGAAAACCGCTGGTGGAGCAGCGGGTGAAGTCCTGCGCGCGCAGTCTTCACAGTGATTAACGCGACTTCGTGTCGCAGAAGTTTGAGCAAGTCTGCGGGAACAGTTGAATCCATAAGAGAGCCTCCGAAGATGAAATATCGATCTCGAAGGAGAGGATAGAGACGTAGGGGTGGCGCTGTCACGCCGGCTTACCGAAAGATAGCCAAAATGAATTTGCGGAGACGAATCAGAGCGCGTCAAGCCTTATCCTGGAAGATCTATCTAATGGTAGGAATAAAGGTTCAAATTACAAAGTACATAGATGACGATCCCCAACCAGGCATCGTCGAGTGTAGGCTATTTGATGTCTATGGGAAGGAGTGG
>Ga0190270_10000706_pt1 | contig 14843 bp, 15 predicted proteins | sample Popmic320T_FD_133748 | JGI IMG/M metagenome (GOLD analysis project Ga0190270, IMG submission 133748) | Populus adjacent soil microbial communities from riparian zone of Weber River, Utah, USA - 320 T | ecosystem: Environmental > Terrestrial > Soil > Riparian zone | place: USA: Utah | collected... | reverse complement strand
TCTGCGCATCCTGGTGGTGGTCGACGACTGCACCCGCGAGTGCCTTCGACACCTCGATCTCCGGCAAGCGGGTCGCCCGCGAGCTGGATCGCCTGCTCGGCGAGCGCGGCAAGCCCACGACCATCGTCAGCGACAACGGCTCCGAGCTGAGCAGCAAGGCCATCCTGTGCGATGGGCCGACGATCACGCGGTGGCCTGGCACCATATCGCAGGTCGTAACCAACGCAAACTGAAACAGATCGCTGAGCGAGGAGAGCGTGTGCACATACCGCGCCTGCGGCCTGGTCGAGACAACAACGCTGCCGGCGCCCTGCCGCCGCTGCACCATGCCCTGCTCGAGCATGCGGCGCACGCCTCGCGAATCGTGAAACGGCTGGCGTTGAATTCGTCGCAAGGCTCGCTTTCAGTCGGCAGCCGCATGTCGATCGGGTACAAGCCCGTTTGCACCCGCTTGCTCAGCGTATCGAAGATCTGGGCGTAGCGAGGCGTGTCCGCCGTCATGTCGCAAAACCTTGTGCTATCATGTATGGCAATCAGCCGACGCCTGCCAGCCTATTCTGATTCTGCGTAGCGGCGCTCGAATTCCCATACGTCTTCGAAGCCGATCAACTTGTTGAACTCCGCGAACGAATACATCGGCACGGCATTCGTTGTGGTGCCGTTCTTCTGCAAGTCCGCGTAGGCTCTGTGCAACGCTTCTCCGGCCGACAGAAATCCGACCGCCGGATAAATCGCAATCGAAAAGCCCATGGCCTTGAGCTTCTCGGAGGGGAGCACAGGCGTGCGGCCGCCGTTGACCATGTTGGCGAGCAGAGGCTTGTTGATCCGGCGCCCGCACTCTTCCAATTCCTTCTCGGTTTCAGGGGATTCGATGAAAATGATGTCGGCCCCCGCCTCCGCATAGGCAACGCCCCGCCGGATGGCTTCATCCAAGCCATGCCCGGTCCGCGCGTCCGTCCGCGCCACAATGAGGAAATCGGAGCTCGAGCGGCTGTCCGACGCCACGCGGATCTTCCGCACCATGTCGGCAATGGGAATCACGCGCCGGTCAGGCGTGTGGCCGCATTTTTTCGGAAACTCCTGGTCCTCGATCTGGATCGCCGTCACGCCGGCCTTTTCGTAGCCGCGCACGGTATGGCGGACATTGAGCAGCCCGCCGTAACCGGTATCGGCGTCGGCGATGATGGGCGTCTTGGTCATTTCCACGATGCGCCCGATGCGGTCGATCATCTGCGAATAGCTCGCTAGGCCTGCGTCCGGCAGGCCTAGCGCGGACGCAACGGTGCCATATCCCGTCACGTACAAGGCCTTGAAACCCATGCGGTCGGCAATGAGGGCGGAGATCAGCTCGAAAACGCCCGGCGCGGTGATGAAGCCGCCCTTCTCGATTTCTTGCCGCAACGCTGGCGAGGCCATGATGAGCTTTTCACATCCCTAAAATTTGTCCGGACATAAAATCTATGCCAGCATGGTCGCGGGTTTCAAGACGATGCGGGCCGCGCATGCGCTGACCTCATGACATGGCATGAGGCTGATGCCGCCCGATCAACCGATATTCGGAAGGTAAAAGCATGACTGATGCGCTCGGACCGCGTCGCAAGTTCGGTGTCCTCGGACCGTCAACCAACACCATCGTCCAACCCGACTTCGACGACATGAGGCCGCCTGGCGTCACCAACCACTTCAGCCGCATCTTCACCCCCAACACCAACGCCGTCAGCAACGAGAGCTTCCGCGCCGGCGCGGAACTCATCGCTTCCAACACGCTCGATGCGGTGCGAAGTGTCATGACTTGCAGCCCCGACTACCTTGTCCTGGGCATGTCGGCGGTCACGTTTTTCGACGGTGAGAAAGGCGCCGAAAGGTTCACTCGCGAAGTCGAACAAACCGCCGGCATCAAGATCAGCATCGGCAGCGACGCCTGCACGGCCGCCTTGCGTACTTATGGCGGCGTGAAACGCATCGCCATCCTCTCCCCCTATTGGCCCGCCATGAACACCGAGGTGGCGCGCTATTTCACCGACAAGGGCTTTAGCGTCGTCCGCGACAAGTGCTTGCAATGCCGGTCGTGGATCCAGATCGCCGAGCAGACCACCGAGACCTTGCGCGCCGCGCTGATCGAGCTCGACGGCGATGACGTCGACGCCATCATCCAGGTCGGCACCAATCTTTCGATGGTACGGCTCGCGGCTGCCGCGGAGATGTGGCTCGGCAAGCCGATCATCGCGATCAACACCGCCACCTATTGGCACGCGCTGCGCGCCAACGGCATCAAGGATCGCATGGAAGGCTTCGGCCGCCTGCTGGCGATATTCTGACAACCATCGCGCGTCATGGCCCAACACGGATCTCGATATGGAAGCGCAACCGTCAGCCGGATCGTCGACATCGACCCGTTCCCGCTGGGGCTCGGGTTTCTGTTTCCGGGCGCGACGCTCGAGGCGCTCGCTCACGCCCGCGAGGCGCTCGCGGGCACCCATGTCGACTGGGCGAACGGTACGGTCCTGCTCGCCGTGCAAAGCCATCTGATCCGCTTTGGCGGCAAGACCATCCTCATCGATGCTTGCGTCGGCGAGCACAAGCAGCGGCCGGCCCGGCCGGAGTGGCACCAGCGCAGCGGCACCAGCTACATGGCCCGTCTGGCGGCGGCCGGATGCACGCCGGACGACATCGATATCGTGATGTGCACCCACCTTCATGCCGATCACGTCGGCTGGAACACCCGCCTCGACTCCGGCCGTTGGGTCCCGACGTTTTGGAAAGCGCGCTACCTCATCAGCCAGACCGAAATCGACCATCGCGCCAAGGAGGCCGCGGCAAAGCCCGAGGCCAATCACGGCAGCTTCCAGGACAGCGTCCTGCCGGTGATCGAGCACGGCCTGGTGATCACCGTGAAGGCTGGCGACGAGTTCGTGTACGGCGGGCGGATTCTCCCGCTGCCCGGCCACGCGCCCGGCCAGATCGGCCTTGAGCTCAAGGCCGGCAACGACGAGCATCTGGTGTTCTGCGGCGACGCGATCCACAGCGCAGCGCAAGTGTTCCAGCCGGACTGGTCCAGCGCTTTCTGCCACGATCGAAAGCAGGCCGTAGAGACACGCCGCACGCTGCTCGAGCGCGCCGCGGCCGAGGGGCTGCGCCTCATCCCGAACCATCTGCGCGGCCGGAGCATGCACATTCACGACAAGAACGGCTTCGTTCCGGCGTTCGAGCCGTGAGCTACGGAACCTGCTCGACGTCGCGCAGCGACTGGATCATCGACGTCCGCATGACGTAGTTGCGGTGCTTCACCGGGTCCTCGACGGTGCGGTGTAAATCGTCATAGTAGGCCTGCCGGGCTCCGGGCTCCCGCGTGTTCAGGATCGAGCGGTTGCGCAGCGTCGTCTGCTGAACGACATCCAGCGCGACCTTGCGGCGCTGGCGGCTGTAGCGCTGCAGCGTGTCGAGCGGGGCTCCGCGAACGACCTCGATCAGCTTGCTGGAGAGATTGAACGCATCGTGGATGCCGCCATTGAGGCCCATGCCGCCGAGCGGATTGTTCACATGCGCCGCGTCACCCGCGATCATCATGCGGCCCTGCACATAGGTGGACGCCACGCGCTCGTGCACCCGGTAGGCCGTGCGATGTGTCACCTCGTAGGGCTCGCTGCGCGGCACGGCGCCCTGCAACAGCCGCTCGCTGCGCTCCGGTGATGTGACATCCTTGTCGTCGAGCGCGGCATCGACCGGAAACAGCGCCCGCCAAACGCGCGCCGTCCGGATCAGCACGTACCATTCGCGCGGATCCGACAGATAGGAGATGTTCGAAAGGTCGGGCATGGTTTCGCGGAAGTCGTAGGCCGTCGAGAGCGTCAGGAACAGCTCGGGAATCGTGATGCCGTCGAACTCGGCGCCGATCGCATGACGCACCACGCTGCCGATCCCGTCGGCCCCCACCAGAAACTCCCCGCTGATGGTCTCGCTGCTGCCGTCCGGCAGCCGCACATCGAGCTCGACGCCGTCAGCGCTCTGCCGCGCAGCAACGGCCTTGGTGCCGAGCCGGTTGGTCGCCAGCGGATTGCCCTTCAGCCGGGCGTAAAGCAGGTCCCCCAGGCGCCACTGCTCGTATTGCAGGCGGTATGGGTGATTGGTGTCCGGCGACAGGCGTGACAGCTCAAAGGTAGCAACGACGCCTTCGTTGCGATCGCGGAATTGCCATGTCGGACAAATCAGCCCCTGCTCGATCATTTTTTTGACGACGCCGAAGCGCTCCAGCATGTCGAGCGTTGGCGGATGAAACGTGGACGCGCGCAGATCGCGCGGCAGATCAGCGCATGTCTCGACCAGCGACACCGCAACCCCTTCGTCGATCAGCAGGTTCGCAGTGACGAGGCCGACCGGCCCTGCACCCACAATAATTACGTGTTGCCTATTCTCAGTTCGCATGGAGTTCCTTGACACGCGCGACGCGTCGGTAGTCAATATGTTGTCCGGACAAAAATGGCCGTCTTTGGCAAGCTGGGCAAGGGAATAAGTTGGCCCCTGCAGTCCTGAGACCGACAAGGCGGATGCGCAACCCGGTGATGCCGCTGCTGAAACGCAAGAGGCCACACCCGGCGCCGGTCCAGCATCCGGCTACACCGTCGCGGCGGGCCCCATGAGCGCCACCGCCGGCCTGACGAAGCCCCGGTTCGTACTGCCAGGGCCAGTTATCGCATCGGTCGCGGTTGTGGCGCTGATCGCCCTTGCGATCGCCACTGGCGGTCCGGTGATCGTGCGCCAGGTCGTGTCAGGCCTTTTGCTCGGCGCGATCTACATGACAGTTGCGGTCGCCTTCACACTGACCATCGGCGTGCTCAACTTTCTCAACTTCACGATCCCGTCGCTGTTCATGCTGACCGGAATGGTGGCCTGGGCGCTGGTGTCGCGGGGTTACCTCACCTTCGCCGGCACATGGGCCTGGCTGGTGGCACTGCTGGTCGGCGTCGCCGTGGCCGTGGCGGCATCCCTCCTGGTCGAGCGTTTCACCTTCCGCTACCTCCGAATGAAGCACGGCGACGCGACTGAACACGCCATTCCGCTCGTCTCCTCGCTCGGCTTTCTGTTGGTCTTCGAGAACCTGATCCTGATTCCGCTCGGCTCCGATTCCCAGCGGTTCACGGTGCCGTTCAAGGCCGACGTGCACATCGGCGGCATGGTGATTGGCGTCGCGCAACTCGCGAGCTGCGTGCTGGCCGTCGCCGTGGTCGGAGCGCTGAGCTTCATCCTTAAGCACACCAAGGTCGGACGCGCGTTGCGGACGATTGCGGAAAATCCCGACACCGCGTCTCTGCTGGGAGTCAATGTCGGACGCGTGGTGCCCGTGGTGTTCATCTTGACCGGCGTTCTGTCGGGCCTGGCCGGCGCGCTTTTCACCGTCAACTACGGAGACGTCTCGCCCTTCATGGGCGACAATGTCGGCACCAAGGCGATTGCCGCGATGGTGCTGGGCGGCATCGGCTCGATCTGGGGCGCTATCGTCGGCGGCCTCGTCGTCGGCCTCGCCGAGACGCTCTCCATCCAATACTTCGGCGGCGATTCCGTTTCGATGATGGTCTGGGGCCTGGTGCTGGTGATCATCATCCTGCGTCCCAAGGGCCTGTTCGGCATCGCCTCGATCGGCAAAGGAAAGATGTGATGACAGGGCGGACGCCAGCGGGTCGCGCAGACGGAGTGTGGCGGCCATGAGCGGATACCTGTCCGGCACGCTCGCCATCCTCTGCATCAACCTGATCTTTGCCTACGCGATATTCGTCACCGCGGCGGCGGGCCAGATCAATCTGGGCGGCGCAGGCTTCCAGGCAATCGGCGCCTATGCAACAGCATGGCTTGCGAGCCAGCCCGACATTCCGATGCGTATCATCATCCCGGCCGCAACGCTCATCACCGCGTTGATCGGCTTTCTCATTTCATTTCCGGTGCTGCGTACGCGCGGCGTCTACATGGTGCTCGCCACCTTCGCGTTCGGCGAGGTGGTATCGGGCTTTCTGCTGCGCTCCAGCATTTTCGGCGGTGCGATGGGCATGGTGGTGACGCAACACATCGAGCTCTGGGTGCTGATCGCATCTGCCGCGGCAGTCACGCTCGCGACCTTCTATTTGATGGCCACCCGCCTCGGCCTTGCGATGCGCTCGCTCAACGACGACGAGGAAGCCGCCGCCGTCCTGGGCGTGAACGTCCGCGCCGTGCAGGTCGCAGCCTTCACCATCGGCGGCGCGTTCGCAGGGTTCTCGGGCGCGCTCTATGCCCTCAATTTCGGCTTCGTCGAGGCGCAATATTTCAATTCGCTGCTCTCGATCTACGTCCTTCTGTTCGTCCTGATCGGCGGCGCGCAGACTGCCTGGGGGCCGCTGGCAGGCAGCCTGTTCTTCACGATCCTGCCGGAACTGTTCCGCATCGGCGGGTCGTGGCGCTATTTCGTGTTCGGCGTCCTGATCGTGCTGATGATGGTGGTGCGGCCCGAGGGCATCGTCACCCGCGATCTGGTCCGGCGCCTGTCGCCTTTCGGGTGGCGGTCGCGCCGCGCCGCAGGATCATCCCATGGCCGCTGAACCTGCCCTCGCGCTCAACGGCGTCACCAAGCGGTTCGGCGGCCTTGCGGTCTGCGACGGCATCGGCTTCGTCGTGCCCGCCGGCGCCCGCATGGCGCTGATCGGACCGAACGGCGCCGGCAAGACCACGCTGTTCAACATGATCTCCGGCATTTACGGCATCGACAGCGGCAGCATCATGCTGCACGGACAACCGATCCACGACCTTCCGCCCCGCAAGCGGGTCCGCGCCGGGCTGTCGCGCTCGTTTCAGAACATCCGGCTGATGCCGCACCTGTCGGTGATCGAAAACATCATGCTCGGGCAGCACACGCTTGCGAACAGCATCGGCGCGCTGCTCAGCCCGCTGGCGTGGCAGCGCAACAGCTCGTGGCGGATTCATGCCGAAGACAGCATGCGACGGGCGGGCCTCGACGTCGATCCCGATGCGCCGGTGAGTGGGCTTCCTTACGGCGTGCGCAAGCGGGTCGAGGTCGTACGCGCGCTGATGAGCCGGCCGCGGGTGCTGATGCTCGACGAGCCCGCCGCCGGCCTCAATCCACGCGAGACTGCCGAGCTGTCGGCCTTTCTCAAGTCGGTCGCGTGGGACGGCCTAACCTTGCTGGTCGTCGAGCACGACATGTCCTTCGTGCACGACCTCTGCGACCGCACCGTAGTTCTCAACTTCGGCCGCCTGATCTACGACGGTCCGACGCGGGACGTGCAGGAGAACCAGGAGGTGCGTGAGGCCTATCTCGGCAGCCACCGTCTCGCCAACACCGAGGCGACCCGTGTTGCTTGAAGTCTCAAACCTCGACGTCCGCTACGGCCGCAATTACGCGGTCAAAGGCCTCAACCTGACGGTGGCCGCGGACGAACTGATCACGGTGCTGGGAGCCAACGGCGCCGGCAAGAGTTCACTCCTCCGCGCCATCCAGGGCCTGGTCCCAACCACAAGCGGCTTCATCCGCTTTAACGGCGAGGACATCACGCGCTTGTCGCCGCCCGAGCGACTGAAGCGCAATCTCGTTCTCGTGCCGGAAGGCCGCCAGATCGTGATCGGACTGTCCGTGCACGAAAACCTCCAAATGGGCGCCTATTGCCGCTTCGACCCCGGCGTGCCGCGCGACATCGAAGCGATCTATGAGCGCTTCCCGAATCTTGCGGCGCGCCGGAAGATGCCCGCCTCGGTGCTGTCGGGCGGCGAACAGCAGATGCTGGCGATCGGTCGCGCCATGCTGGCCCGGCCGAAGCTCATGATGCTCGATGAGCCGTCGCTCGGGCTGTCGCCGCTCCTGGTCGAAAGGCTGTTCCAGTTGATCGTCGATCTGCGCGGCGAAGGCCTCGCGATCCTGCTGGTCGAGCAGAACACCCACATGGCGCTCGGGGTCGCCTCGCGCGGCCTCGTGATGGAGCTCGGCGCCGTGGTCCTGCACGGCCCTGCCGATTTCCTGCGAAACGACGAGCGGCTGGCCGACGCCTATCTGGGAAGCACGCATTGAACGGGACTATGCAAAACGGAGAACGGACATGATCAAGACATGCCATTTGCTGATGGTGGCTGCAGCCTCGCTCACACTATCCGTGGCAGCGCCCGCCGCGGCACAAGAGATCGTCGTCGGCCTGAGCATGATAAAGTCGGGTGTGCTCAAGACGGTCGGCGAAGCGACCGAAACCGCAGTCGACATCGCGGTCGCCGAGATCAACGCCAAGGGCGGGATCGGCGGCAAGCCGCTCAAGCTGATCAAGTTCGACACCGGCAGCGATCCGAAGCAGGCCGCGACCGCGACCCAGAAATTCGCGCAGGACGACAAGGTGTTGGCCATCATCGGCCCGTTTTCCTCAGGCGAGGCGGCAGTCACGTTCCCGGTCGGCGAGCGTCTCGGCATCGTCGAGCTGCCGACGTCGGCGACGACGCCCGGCCTGACGAAAGGCTTCAGCTATGCATGGCGACTGGTCAGCGATGAAGGCAAGCAGTTCACGCGACTGATCAAGACGCTGGGCAAGAAGGGTATCGACCACAGCAAGGCCGACATCATCTATGTCTCGGATGAGCGCGTCTCGAACATCTCGGGGACCCAGTTCTATCCGGCGATCTTCAAGGCCAACAACGTCGCCTACGGCGACCCGATCGGCATCCAGCTCAAGAGCTTCGATGTCTCGCCGCAGGTCACCCAGGCTCTGGAGCGCAAGCCCGATGTCGTCGCCATTGCCGGCACGCCGGACAGCGCCGGCAAGGTCATCAAGGAGCTGCGCCGCCAAGGCTTCACCGGGCGCGTCATCGGCTCGCAGATATTTGCCGACCCAAACTCGATCGACCTGTTCGGCCGCGATGCCGACGGGATGATTATCGTCGCTGGCTACTGGTGGGACCGCAACGATGCGACGCGCGCCTTCACCAAAAAATTCAATGAGGAGAATGCCAAACGCGGCCTCACGTCCAAGAAGATCCCCCACCACACCGACGCGCAAGCATATGACATCGTTTATCTGCTGAAGCAGGCGATGGAGAAGGCCGGCGTCACCGGCGATCCGGCGAAGCTCGCCCAGGAGCGCACCGCAATCCGCGACGCCCTCCAGGGCATCCGCTTCACCGGCGTGACCGGCGAGAACACCTGCTTCAACGCCGATCGCGACGCTCAGCTCCCGGGCTTCATCATCGAGATCAAGGACCTCAAATGGAACCTGTTCGACTCCTGGCCGGCGGACGGCTGTCCGTAGCGGCAACAGTCGGGGCGGTGACCGGTCCATGAGCAAGCGGCGACTGTGCATCCTTGGGGGCTGCGGCGGCATCGGCCGCAGCCCCGCGGGTCTCAGTGCTGGCTACGAATTGGCAGTGATGGATCTTGAGGCGGCGTTCACTCGCCATCCTCCGCCCGCCAATACGCTTGCAATCCACATCGACGGCTCCGACGAAGCCTCCGTCGATCAAGCTTTCGGAGCCGTCGGCAGCACTGGGGCGCACTCGACGGCTTCGTCAATGTGGCCGGTTTCATGACCGAAAGACACCCGCTGTCGGAAACGTCAGCGGACGAGTTCTATTCGACATCACAACCAAGGGAAACCTTCGCATCACTTTCCTTGCTTGCAAGGCGGCCGGCATGATCGCGCTGACCAAGACCTCGGGCTCGAGCACGCGCCGCGCGTCCGGGCCAATGCCGTTGCGCCCGGCCCCGTCGACACCGCCTTTCTTCGCGGCGGCACCGGCCGGTCGAACGAGGACGGCGCGTCGACGATCGACGTCAATGTCTTCGCCGCGATGAACCCGATGCAACCGATCGCTGTGCCCGAGGACATCACCGGGCCGGTGATGTTCCTGCTCGGCCCCGCCAGCGCCTATTGACTGGCCAAACGCTTTGGGTGAACGGCGGCGCCTACATGCCGTAGGCGCTTTGCGGCCACTCAGCCGATGTGGCTCTTGTGGTTCTGCAGGTACCACTCGGCGATTTCCTCGCGGGTGGCGAACCAGACGTCGCCGAACTGCTTGGCGTAGGCCACGAAGTCGCGTAGCGCGCGGATGCGGAACGGCTGGCCGATGACGTGCGGATGCAGCCCGATGTTCATGAAGCGGCCGCTCGTCTCGCTTTCGCGATAGAGCCAGTCGAACTGCTCCTTGAAAACCTTGAAGGCGTCATCGACCGTGAGCCCCTGCCGCATGAATACCGTAAAGTCGTTGACCTCCGAAGTGTAGGGGATCGAAACCATCGGCTTGCCGGAACGGGTTTCAACCAAGTACGGCTGGTCGTCGTTCAACAGGTCTGTGATGAAGATCAGCCCCTCTTCCGCGATGATGTCGATGGTATTCAGCGTCGAGCGCAGGGACGACGACAGCCAACCCTTTGCAGGCTTCCCACAGATCTCCGCGTAAACGTTCAGCGTCTGGCGGATGATCTCGCGCTCTTTGGCCTCGTCGAACATGTAATCGGTGAGCAATTCGGTCTGCACATAATTGTGGGCGACGATCTCCCAGCCGCGCTCCAGCGCAGCCTGGACCACCGCCCGCCGCTCGATGCCCATCTTGGAGTTCATGGTGCAGGTCGATGGCACCTTGAACTCGTCGAAGATGTCGAACATGCGCCAGACGCCGACGCGCTGGCCGTATTCGCGCCAGGTGAAGTTCGGGTTGTCGTAGACGTTGCCGGGCAGATCGCCGCCCACGATGCCCGGCCCGCCCGGATAGTAAGGCTTGTTAGTGTCTTTGACCGCGTCCCAGTATTCGAGATTCGTGGTCAGCATCAGCGCCATGCGCTTGCCGTTCGGCCAACGAAGCGGCTTGCGGTGAGGCATCGGCACGAACAGATAGCGCATCGATAGAGGCTCCTATTCTCAGGCTCTGGGCTCAGAAACCGATAATTTCCTATCGCGAATGACGTGCGACGTCATCGCATCAGACATGCCCCGCGATATCGGATCAGGGCGCCGGAATGCCCGCCACCTTCACGGCTTCCGCGAAGTTCCGGCGATCGTTCCGGAACACGGCCGCGACCTGCTCCGCGGTCTGTCCACCCGGAACGATGCCAAGCCCCGAAAGGCGCACCGTCATCTCCGGCGCCTTGACCATTTCGGTCACTGCGGCGCGGAGCTTCTCGACAATGTCGGCAGGCGTTCCATTCGGCACCAGAAAGCCGTTCCATGACGCAAAGACAAAGCCGGGAATGGTTTCGGACGCGGTCGGCAGGTCCGGCGCGTTCGGCAGCCTCACCGCGGTGCCGACCGCCAGCAACTTGATCGCCGGATGGTCCCGCTGCGACAGTAGAACCGAGGCATTGCCGAAGTAGAAATCGACGCTGCCTGCCATCAGATCGGAAATGGCCTGCGGCTCGCCGCGCGAGGGGACCATGACCAACTCGACACCGGCGCGTTCGAACAGCAACACCGGCGCCAAGTGGCTGATGTTGTTGGTGCCGGCGACCGCATAGTTGAGCTTGCGCGGATTGGCTTTGGCATAAGCCAGGAACTCCGCCAGATTGTTGACCGGCAGGCTACGCTTGACAGCGACCACCTGCGAGCCGGTGCCGACATTGGTCACCGGCGTGAGACTCTTGTCCGGGTCGAAATTCATCTTCTGCACAAGCGGCGTTAGAAGGATCGCCGAATTCGGCGTAAACAGCAGCGTGTAGCCGTCCGGCGCCGCGCTGACGACCGGGCCGCTCGCCGCCGCACCACCGGCGCTCGGCCGGTTCTCGACAACGAAAGTCTTGCCGAACTTCGCCGACAGATACTCGGCGGCCATTCGCGCCATTAGATCGGTGTTGCCGCCGGCCGCGGTCGTCACATAGATCGTGACCGGCTTGGTCGGCCAGTCCGTCGCGTGAGCCTGCGCCGAAACGAGAGCCAGCGCGGTCAAGCCAGCCAGGGCGGTGCGTCTGTTCAATGTCACGGTGTCCCCATCCATCCGGTAGTTTTGACCTCACTTCCCCGGTCAGTCGCGATCGTTTTTTCCTTCCGGGCCGCGATGTAAGCGAGCACCTCCTGCTCGCTCACCACGTCGGCATATTTGGCATTCATGTCGAACAGGTTCGCCTCATGCGGAGCTTCGTGCCGATCGCCGCAGCCTTCGCGCACCACGATCGGGATGAAGCCATGGCAGCAGGCGTCAAGACAGCTCGCGCGCACGCATCCGCTGGTGGTCAGTCCGGTGATGATCAGGGTGTCGATGCCCCAGGTGGTCAGCGTCGAGGCGAGCGAGGTTCCAAAGAACGCGCTCGGATACTGCTTGGAGACCACGAGCTCGTCGTCGCTGACATCGAGGCCGGCCGGCCACGCACCGAGCGGGCTGCCTTCAAGGAAATGCCGCAACGGCTTGGCCTTCTGAAAGAAGCGTCCACCGTTCAGCGCATGTTTCTGGTAGACGACCTTGGTGTAGATGGCCGGTACGCCTGCGGTGCGCGCCGCGTCGCGCACCCGGATGGCGGAGGCAAGCGCGTCCTCGACGCCCGCATAGAGATCGCAGGTCTTGTCGAAATAGGCCTGCACGAAATCAACCAGCAGCATTGCCGGACGCTTGCCGAAGCCAATGCGGTTTTCGTAGACGCCCTGGTAGTTGGCCTTGAGATCGGTGCTCATCGCCCGATTATTTGTCCGGACGAATTTCCCGTCAATGCCGATTTGTCCGTACAACTGCCACTATCGTCGCACCATGTCTGTGCTGGGCGCACCTTCGGCGTGACCCTCTCCATGTGCGGCAGACGGACTCAGTCTGCGACTGGCCTGCGATCCGGCGGTGTGTCCGCCGGCAAAGCTCAGACCGCCCGCGTGCTTTGCGGCTTCGTCCGATAGATCCACGGCCGCGCGGAGCGGTCGCGATTCTGGAAGGCGCGAATGTCCGCTTCGCGCATCAGCGTCATGCCGATCTCGTCGCGGCCTTCTAGCAGCGCCTCTCGCAGCTCGGCGTCGACCTCGAACGGCGTCACGGCACCTGACGGCGCGGTGATGGTCTGCGTTTGCAGATCGACCGTCATGGCCGGCGTGGCACTGATCATCAGTTCCGCCGCAAGACGCTCGACCTGCTCCTTCGGCAGACGGATCAGCAGCATGCTGTTCTGAAAAGCATTGTTGGTGAAGATGTCGCCAAAGCTCGCCGCGATTAAGCAGCGAAAGCCGAAACCAGCCAGCGCCCAGACTGCCGACTCGCGCGAGGAGCCGCAGCCGAAGTTCTCGCCGGAAAGCAGGATCTGCGCGCCGCGATAGCGGGGCTGGTTGAGCACAAAATCCGGATTGTCCGACCGGTCGGCCAGATAGCGATAGGCCTCGAACGCGAATGCGCCGAGTTCATCCCGCTGATGGCCGACCAGCCGCTTCGCCGGGATGATGACATCGGTGTCGATGTTGTCCTTCACGAACGGCGCAGCCGTGCCGGTGACGCGGATGAATTTCTGCATGGGTCACCCGAGCTTGCGCGCGTCGGCAATGCGGCCGGCGATCGCCGCGGCGGCGGCCATTGCTGGACTCGCGAGATGGGTCCGGGCACTCGGCCCCTGACGCCCGACGAAATTGCGGTTGGTGGTGGACAGGGAGCGCTGGCCCGGCGCGACGATGTCGCCGTTGATGCCGGCGCACATCGAGCAGCCCGACTTGCGCCATTCGAAACCCGCGCTCAGGAAAATCTTGTCCAGGCCTTCGCGCTCGGCCACCCGCTGCGTGGCCTCCGAGCCGGGAACGACCCAGGCGCGCACGTTGGGCGCGACCTTCCGGCCCGCAACCACGCGCGCGGCTTCGCGAATATCCGAAAGCCGGCCGTTGGTGCAGGAGCCGACGAACACCCAATCAATCGGCGTCCCCTCGATCTCCTCGCCCGGCGTGAGGGCCATATAGGCAAGCGCCGCCTCCATCGCCTGCCGGCGCTGCGGGTCGGCTTCCCGCGAAGGGTCGGGGATGCGCTGATCGACCGCGATCACATCCTGCGGGCTCGTGCCCCAGGTGATCTGCGGCGCGATTTTCGATGCGTCGATCACGTGCTCGACATCGAACCGGGCGTCGTCATCGCTCGGCAGCCTATGCCAAAAGGCGCAGGCCTGGTCGAACATCTCGGCCTTCGGCGCATAAGGCCGGTCGGCCAGATAGGAATATGTCGTGTCGTCGGGTGCGATCATTCCGATCTTCGCGCCGAGCTCGATCGAAAGATTGCAGACCGTGAGCCGCTGATCGACGCTCATCGCCCGGATCGTCGTGCCCGCAAATTCGACCGCATGGCCGCGGCCAGCGCCAGTGCCGATCTGGCCGATGGTGGCGAGAATGACGTCCTTCGCGGCAACGCCGGCCGCAAGCTTGCCGTCGAGCCTGATCCGCATCGTCGTCGGTTTCGTCTGGCGCAATGTCTGCGTCGCGAGCACGTGCATGATTTCGGTTGCGCCGATACCGAACGACAGCGCGCCGAGCCCGCCATGCGTGCAGGTGTGACTGTCGCCGCAGACGATCGTCATGCCGGGCTGGCTCAAGCCGAGCTCCGGACCGATCACGTGGACGATGCCCTGGCCCTCGGTGCCAAGATCGAAATAGGTGATGCCGGAGGCTTCGGAGCCTTCCTTCATCTCGCGCAGCAGGCGGCTGCTGTTCGGCGTCGAGTCGGCGTGCCGGTCCGGCGCGGTCGCGACCGCGTGGTCGGGCACGCTGAAGGTCAGCTCCGGATTGTGAACCTTGAGGCCACGGTCCGCGATCCGCCTCATGCTGGCCCCGCCTTCGAGGTCGTGCAAAAGATGACGGTCGATCGCGAGCAGCGACACGCCGCCAGCAAGCTCCGCGACCACGTGCGACGACCACACTTTCTCGAAAAGCGTGCGCATTTGTACTCGGAAGACC
>Ga0190270_10000705_pt1 | contig 14846 bp, 13 predicted proteins | sample Popmic320T_FD_133748 | JGI IMG/M metagenome (GOLD analysis project Ga0190270, IMG submission 133748) | Populus adjacent soil microbial communities from riparian zone of Weber River, Utah, USA - 320 T | ecosystem: Environmental > Terrestrial > Soil > Riparian zone | place: USA: Utah | collected... | reverse complement strand
TACCACCGGCATGCTCATGGCGTCGCGCGCTCTTCGGCGAGCCGTTTCGCCAATCGTTCTCTCGCGCCGGCGGCGTACGCCTTGCAGGCATCGAGTTCGATGAAGGGATCGAGCCTTGGATTACCAGCGCGACTCGCAACCTTCGCGTCGAGGTCGAATGCTTCGGGGTGTGGCGTGAGCAGGATGCTGCACTTCAGCTCCGCGACCGTGTCGATGGATCTCTCGAAGATCTTCACGCGCTGTGCATCGGCGCTGAACTTGAAGCCAGGCGCCGAAACCGAGTTCAGGCTGTCGGCGTACACCACGTCCTTGCAGACATCGCGATCGCAGGACACCCAGGTCCACGAGGTGCCCCCGGGCGTATGTCCGGGCGTGAAGTGTGCGGTGATCGCGATGTCACCGACGCGCCGGGTTTCGCCATCCAAGATGGCGCGCACATTGGCAACGGCCGGAAAGTTGTTGTGCTCTGGTCCGAAGGCGAATTGGGGGTCGTCCTCGGTGGGACCACCTCTCTCCAGTGCGCGCTTCGCCGCCGGACTCGCGGCGACCTCGGCGCCGCTGGCGCGTTGCAGGGCCGCGATTCCACCGGCGTGGTCGTAGTGCATGTGTGAGTTGACGATCAGTTTCACGTCCTCGAGCCTGAAGCCGAGTTTCGCGATGTTTGCTGCGACTTGGGGCGCAGTCTGTGTCAGGCCGCCATCGATGAGTACGTGACCGTCCTTCGACGTGATGAGCACCGAAGACACGCCGCCACCAACGAACCAGGTGTTGCCGTAGATATGAATGGGCTCGCGGGAACGACTCCAGCCTTCGCAATATTCACACTCGTGCCGCGGATCGGGAACCAGTTCGGCTGTTGCGGCGGGAATTGCAAGCAGGGCCGCGATGAGCGGCCACGCCGTACGAGTTGGATGGGTCATACCCCGATTAGAGCAGCGACTTCTCCAGCGTGTCGAGTGTGCGCATGGCCGGCAGGATCTGCTGGATGCTGCCGTTGGGCTCGCGCCGCTCCTTTATGGCCGCGAAGAACTCGCGGTCCTGCAACTCGATGCCATTCATCGACACGTCCACCTTCGACACGTCGATGGAATTGTTCTTGCCGTCGATGAGCTCGTCGTAACGCGCGATATAGGTGCCGTTGTCGCAGATGTATCGGAAGAACGTGCCCAGCGGGCCGTGGTTGTTGAAGGACAGCGACAGGGTGCAGATGGCGCCGGAGGGCACTTTCATCTGGATGCTCATGTCCATGGCGATCTTGAGCTCGGGATGCATCGGACCCTGGACGGCGCGCGCGACGCTGGCGGCTTCACCGGTCTGGTACTGGAACAGATCCACGGTGTGGCAGGCGTGGTGCCACAGCAGGTGATCGGTCCAGCTGCGCGGCTTGCCCAGCGCGTTCATGTTGGTGCGGCGGAAGAAGTACGTCTGCACGTCCATCTGCTGGATCTTGATCTCGCCGGCAATGATCTTTTTGCGCACCCACTGGTGCGAGGGATTGAAGCGGCGCGTATGGCCACCCATGCAGATGAGGCCGGTTTCCTTCTGCACGCGCGCGAGTTCCTCGGTGTCCCTGAGGTTATCGGCCACCGGGATTTCGATCTGCACGTGTTTGCCGGCGCGCATGCACTGGATGCCCTGGAGCGCGTGCATCTGCGTGGGCGTCGCGAGGATTGCGGCTTCGACGCCGGGCTGGGCCAGGCATTCCTCGAGCTTGGTCGACCAATGCGGAATGCTGAACTTTTTCGCCACCTCGGCCGTCGACTCGGGGCTGCCGCCGGCCAGCGTGACGATCTCGATTCCGGAGATCTTCTGGATGGCTTCGATGTGTTTGATGCCGAAAGCGCCCTGGCCGGCGACGCAGATTTTCATGACCCGTGTCCTCTCAAGCAGGCTCCATGCACAACAGTCCCGATGCCGTGTTCGATGTCGGCACGCGGTAGAAACGATACGCCTCACGCACCTTCGGGCCCAATGCGCCGCGCATGGCCAGCCACATGACCATTTCGATGCCCTCGGAGCCCGACTCGCGCATGTACTGGGTGTGCGAGATTTTCGTCAGCTTCTCGGGATCGTTGACCATGCCGTTGAGGAAGTCTTGGTCGAATTCCTGGTTCACGAAGCCGGCGCGCTCACCCTGCAGCTGGTGTGACATGCCGCCGGTGCCGTACACCACCACGCGCAGGTCCTCGGGATACTCCTCGACCGCGCGACGAATCGCCTGTCCCAGCTTGAAGCAGCGCACGCCCGTGGGCGGCGGATACTGGATCACGTTCACGCACAGCGGAATCACCTTGAATGGCCATTGAGCCACCTGTCCGCAGGTCACCGACAGCGGCACGGTGAGACCATGATCCACCGGCATCTCGTTGGCGATGGTCATGTCGAACTCATCGAGGATCAGTGACTCGGTGAGATGCCAGGCAAGTTTCGGATGCCCGTAGACCTTGGGAACGGGGCGCGGGCCGAAACCCTCATCGGCCACCGGGAACTCGGCCGCGGTGCCCAGCAGGAAAGTCGGAATGAGCTGCAACGAGAGCGCGTTGGCGTGATCGTTGTAGATGAGGATGGCGACATCGGGCTTGAGTTTCGCGAGCCACTCGCGCGCCGGGATGGTGCCTTCGAAATATGGCTTCCAGTATTCGTTGCCTGAATTGCCCTTGTCGAGCGCCGCGCCGATGGCTGGAACGTGTGAGCACGCGATGCCGCCAACAATCCGGGCCATCTACTTCTGCTCCTCTGAAGAACCCGCCTTGTACAGATTACCTTCAGGGTTGCGGCCACCGGCCATCATCATCTTTGCGTATTCCTCTTTGGGCATGCTGCACATCATGCCGGCCACGTCCTGGAAGGTGAGGCCGTCGCAGAAGGCGATCTTGATGGTGTAGTAGATGTTGCCGCCCACTTTCAGCATGCCTAACCAGTCGCGCTCGAGGACGGCCTGCTTCTGTTCGGGCGTCAGCGGGAAACGATCGAGGTAGGCCGACTCGTTGGCTTTGAACGCCTTGCGATTCTCCGGGTCGTTGAGCGACATGCAGAACATGTTGAGGTGATATCCGACACGGCCGCGTTCCGCGTCGTACACGTAGGTTCCGGGAATGTCTTCGTAATCGCGCGGCGCGCCCATTTACGCCTCATTGCAAGGGAGTTGCGCCCAGCATGCCCAAGGCATGGCTGTGACTGCTCGATGATCGCAGAAATCCTTTCGATTCCGAGCGCATACGTTGGCAGGACCGAGCCCGAGTATAAGCGCGGGATGATCATGGGCGAATGTCCTACGAGCGCCGGCGCATCGTCGGCACGCCGGGGCGTGGTGCGGCGATTCGAGTTACGCGAGAGCCTGGAACTTCTTCAGCGCGGCCAGCAAGCCTTCCAACTCTGCAGGCTTGAAGAGAGCCTTGACACGGTCTTCATGCTCGGCGATTCGCGCCTTGACCTTGCGCAGAAGGCCCTGTCCGCCCGGGGTGAGGTACAGCTCCTGGCGACGGCGATCCACGGTCGAGCGTTTGCGTATGAGAAGACTGCGTTCCTCGAGGCGGTCTGTGATCGACATCATGGTTGCCCGGTCCATGCCGAGCGCCGCGGCCACCGAGACCTGTGCAACTCCCGGATTTGACTGGATCAGCCACAGGGTCGCGGTCTGTTTCTGGGTGAGGTTGAGTCCCGCTACGGTGGCCATGTAGTCACGATGCATTGCGCCCTGTGCGCGCCGCAGCTGATAGCCAAGCAGCCCATCCAGTTCCTCGAACATGAGTTGGGGAGCGTCGAAGCCTTCCGGGGCTTCGTCGACGATCAGCTTCTGGCTGGGCGGCATCTGTTGTTTCCCGGTGTGCGAGTGGCGGCCGAATCTACGCGCTTGCAAATTCGCTCGCAACGCAAATAGTATGTACTACATACAAACATCTTCCGCAGGGGGAGCCATGGAAATGTTTGACCAAAGAGTCACGCTCAAGCGTCGCTATCTGCCTCTCGTCACTTTGCCTCTGGTACTCGCGACGACTGCCGTTGCGCAGGACACGCCGGCGCCACAGCCGCAGGCCGAAGAGGCGACCACACTCGAACAGATCGTCATTACCGCGCGGCGTCGCGAAGAAAGTCTGCAGGACACGCCCGTTGCCGTGACCGCGCTGAGCGCCGCAGCGCTCGAGCGGCAGCAGATCGTCGGCACCACGGATCTCGACAAGATCGCCCCCAATCTGCAGTTCCATTCCTACGGCACCCTCACCGGAAACAATTCCGCGGCACAGGTTTTCATTCGCGGCATCGGCCAGACGGATGCCACGCCCGCGGTGGATCCCGGCGTCGGGATATACATCGACGACGTGTACATGGGTCGCGCGGTCGGCGGGGCCATGGAGTTTCGCGACATTTCCAGCGTGCAGATCCTGCGCGGTCCGCAGGGGACCTTGTTCGGACGCAACACCATCGGTGGAGCGGTGTTGCTGACTACCAACCAGCCTGGTGAGGAAGCCGGCAACTCCGTGCGCCTCGGAGTCGGCGAAGACAACCTGTTTGAAGCCTTCGGCGCATTCGATATCCCGCTCAGCGACACCTGGGCGGCACGCGTGGCGCTCGGTGGCCGTCAGCGCGACGGCTATGTGCAACGCGCGTTCGACGGCGAGGACCTCGGCGACGAGGAGATGTACACCGGGCAGCTCGCACTGCGCTGGAAGCCGTCCGACAGCTTCGCCATGACACTGCGCGCCGACTATACGAAGGAAGACGAGAACGGCTCGCCGTTCGTATTCCAGTCGATGAACGAGGGCGCGACCTTCGTCGGTGCCGCGAGCATCGCCGCCGGCTGCCCCAACATTCTCGACCCGTTCCCGCCGCCGCTGCTCGTGGGCCCGCTCGATGACCCCCGTTGCGGCAACGATGCCCAGGCGATCGATGAATTCACCAACGGTGGCACGTATCCGGCTACGAGCACGCTCGAGAACCAGGGCGTGTCGTTGGTGATGCGTTGGGATGTGAACGATGCGCTGGCATTCAAGTCGATCACCGCGGATCGCAGCCTGGAATGGACCGGCACGCGCGACGCGGACAACACTCCGCTGCTGATCCTGCACACCAACTACGACAGCAAGAGTGACCAGTTCAGCCAGGAGCTGCAGGCACTCGTCGATACCGATCGCGTCGATGGCGTGTTCGGCCTGTATTACTTCGACGAGGATTCATTCGATCGCCTGCTCGTTCCGCTCGGCAACCCGGGCACTTCGTACGACACACAGCGCGTGGCAATGGATTCCGAGGCGCTTGCGGCGTTCACGGAGTGGACTTTCAAATTCACTGACGCCTTTAGCGCAACCGCCGGCGTCCGCTACACGGAAGAGACCAAGGGCTTGCAGGCGACGATGTTCAACGTCTCGCCGGCGACCGCCGCCGAACCGCCGGCACCTACGGCGTTGTGCCCCTTCGCTGGCCCACCGCCGACGCAGACCGGCTGCCTTTTCCTCACGACCAACCGCTTCGAGGAGGAATTCTCCGCGACCACGACATCGGCGAGCCTGCAATACCGCTTCAATCCCAGCGTCATGACCTACGTGAGTTGGTCGGAAGGGTTCAAGAGCGGCGGGTTCAATCAGCGCTATAACGCGGCGCCGCCGGGCAATGCGCCGATTTCGTTCGGCGCAGAGAGCGCCCAGACGTGGGAACTGGGCTTCAAGCTCGATCCGACGGATACGCTGCGCGTGAACATCGCGGCCTTCACGACCGAGTACGACGACATCCAGATGACGTATCGGCTGGGGGTGGTGCCGCTGCTGTTCAACGCAGGCGTTGCCTCGATCGACGGCGGCGAAATAGAGCTGCAATTCGCGCCGACGGCGGAATTCCTGCTCGATGCGAGTCTCGGCTACGTCGACTCCGGCTTCGACAGCATCACGCCGCCGCCGCCGTTCGGGCCGGTCACGCCCACGGCCACGGCGACACTCGACAGCAGGTTGCCGTTTACGCCCGAAATGCAGGGGCACCTGGGACTCGAGTACACGTTCGGCAGTACCTGGGGGCTCACGCCGCGCGTCGACGTCAGCTATACCGATGAGCAGTTCTTCGATGCGGGAAACTCGCCGGAAATCGCCCAGGACGACGCGGTCACGCTGGTCAACGCCTCACTGGCGTTCAAAGCCGAAAGCGGGAAGTGGCGCCTCGTGCTGAGCGGCACGAACCTGACCGACGAGTTGTATCCGGTTGCGGGGACGTCGTCGCTGACCACCGCTTCCGGTTATGCGGAAATCATCTATGTGCGGCCGCGTACCTTCGCGCTGACAGCCACATTGGACTTCTAGTTCCGAACCACAACGACTGAGGGAGGGACGTCATGAATCTTCCCAGCAGACTTCTTCTCGGCACCGTGTGTGCCTTGTTGAGTGCGAATGCAGTCAGGGCTCATGGGACGAAGCCATCGCAGGCCGAGTGCACTGCGCTGACGGGTTTTTCCTATTCACCACAGCTGCCGAACAAGTCGCTGATAGAAGGCGCCGTGGTGAACGTGGCCACGGCAACCGTGCCTGAGCACTGCCAGGTACACGGTACGATCGAAGCCGGCAGGCCGGGTTATGGGCCTACGCCCGGCGATTCGACCAGTGCCAGCCTCAATCAAACGTACGCGATCCGCTGGATGTTGCGACTGCCAGCGGATTGGAATGGCCGTTTTTATTTTGCAGGCGGCGGGGGTACGAACGGCAACGTCGGCGATGCAACGGGCGGCGGAGCGCTCGCTCGCGGCTACGCCGTCGTATCGCAGGACTCCGGACACAACAATGCCGTCAACGTGACGACCGAAGCCGCCACCGCCACGTTCGGGTACGACCCGCGGGCGCGCGTCGATTTCGGATATCGCTCCTACGATCTCGTCACACGACTGGCGAAAGGTCTGATCAGGGCGCATTACGGTCGTCGCCCGCAGTTTTCGTATTACGTGGGTTGTTCCGAAGGAGGGCGCGAAGGTCTGGTGATGTCGCAGCGTTTTCCCTGGCACTTCGACGGCATCGTATCCGGCAATCCCGGCATGGACCTGCATCGATCTTCGCTGGCGGAGGCGCATGCCGTGCAGCAGTTCGCGGCCGCGGCTGCAGCGCGCGGCTTTTTCACGTCGACTCCTCCCGGCAACATTCCCTGGGCTAACAAGGCATTCACCGACGCCGACCTGGTCGCGGTGGGTAATGCGATTCTGGCGCGTTGCGATGCTCTCGACGGTCTCGCCGACGGCAGCGTCGACAATTTCGAGGCATGTCGTTTCGATCCGGCAAGTCTCGGTCCCGGCGGCACCGGGCAGCTCGGCTCCGCCCAGGTCGAGGCGCTCGTGAACGTGTTTGCGGGCCCGAGGAACCGATTCGGCAAGGAGTTGTACTCGAGCTGGTACTGGGACCCTGGAATCGCCGCGACCGCGGGATTCATCAGCTGGCGTAACTGGAAGATGGGCGCGTTCAATCCGACCCAGCCTTTCCCACCGTTCACCCCAGTCTCATTCAACACCGCTGCGGCGCAAAGTATCGGGCTCGGCGGCGCTTCAGTGCCGTTTCTGTTTCGCACCCCGCCGAATTCCCCCTCTGCGGGTGGTGTTTCCGTGAACGGTCCCGCCGCCGCGCCCGATGCGCTCATGCCCTTCATCCTGAGCTACAGCTTCGATCGCGATGCGCGCCTGATCTTTTCCACGTCGGGAATCTACGACGAGTCGGCGGCTGAATTCATGTTCTCCAGTTCAACGGATTACCGCCGCTTCAAGGCGCGGCGCGGCAAGCTCATCGTCTACACGGGCGGCGCGGATCCGGTGTTTTCCGCGAAGTACCATGTTGACTGGTACCGACGACTTGCCCATGCAAACCACGGCTACGAGCGCACGCAGGAGTTCGCTCGATTGTTCTACGTGCCCGGGATGCAGCACTGCGGCGGTGGCATCGCCACCGATCGCTTCGATGCCTTTGCGGCGCTGGTGGACTGGGTGGAAAGCGGACGCGCACCTGCGCGCCTCGAAGCGGCGGTGAATCCGGCGAATCCATCGCTCGATGACCTTGCGACTGCCATTCCGCCGACACGGACGCGTCCGTTGTGTCCGTACCCACAGTACGCGCGCTATCGCGGCAACGGCAGCATCGACGACAGCGCCAGCTTCGTCTGCGCGTCGTCGCGCGAACGGCACTAACGGCCCAAGACTCGACGATGGCTGAAATTGTCTCGACCCCGAGCGTAACGGGGTCGATGGGTGGGCGCTGCTACTATAGGCGCCGGAACTCCCTATGCAGCGCCCCATCCCTTGTCATTTCATGCGCGGCGGTACTTCGCACGGACCGTTTTTTCGCGCCCGTGATCTGCCCACGGACATCGCGACGCGCGACCGCGTGCTGCTCGCCGTCATGGGCTCGCCCGACGCACGCCAGATAGATGGTATTGGGGGCGCGGATCCACTGACGAGCAAGGTGGGCATCGTCGCGCCGGGATCAGACGGCGCCGACGTGGAATGGACCTTCGCGCAGGTCTCGACCCGGGAAGCGCTGGTCGATACCACGCCTAACTGCGGCAACATGCTGGCGGCGGTGGTGCCGTTCGCGATCGAGAGCGGCCTGGTCGCGGCGCGGGGCGAGGTTACGACACTGCGCGTGTTGACGAAGAACACCGGAACCCTGTCCGACATCGAAGTGCAGACCCCCGGCGGGCGCGTGGAGTATGCGGGCGAAGCGCGCATCGACGGCGTGCCCGGCACCGCCTCACCCGTGAACATCAGCTTCCTCGACACCGCCGGCTCGGTGTGCGGCGCATTGTTTCCCACCGGAAATCTCCTCGATCGTTTCGACGGCGTGGAGGTGACGTGCATCGACAATGGCATGCCGGTGGTCGTCATGCTCGCTGCTGATCTCGGCATGACGGGATACGAGACCCGCGATGCCCTCAATGCCAACACCGCACTGAAGCAACGCATCGAGTCGATCCGCCTGCAGGCCGGTCCCGCGATGAAACTCGGTGACGTCACGAAGAAGGTCGTGCCCAAGATGTGCCTGGTGGCGAAGCCCACGCCGGGAGGCAATCTCACCACGCGCACTTTCATTCCACATGACTGTCACTCCGCGGTCGGTGTGCTCGGTGCCGTGACAGCGGCCACTGCCGCCGTCACCGAAGGGACGGTCGCTCACCGGGTTGCACAGGTGCCGCCGGGTGCACGCAAGACCTTTTCCGTACAGCACCCCACGGGAGAGTTCACCGTGGTGCTCGAGATGAGCGCGCAGAAACCCACGGAAGTGGCGCGCGCGTCGCTGTTGCGCACGGCGCGGTTGCTGATGCGGGGCGAGGTTTTCATTCCCGCCGACATCTGGCGGGGTCATCAAGGAAAACAATGATCGGAAAAACCGGAATTGCAGTGCGCAACATCCAGCGTGCGCCGGCGGCCGCGGTTGCGCAGCTCGCGAAGTTCGGCGTCGCGACCATTCACGAGGCGATGGGTCGCACCGGCCTGCTGGCGCCGGTGATACGGCCTATCTACCCGGGCGCGCGAGTCTGCGGCACGGCGGTCACGGCGCTCGGGCACCCGGGCGACAACTGGATGCTGCATGTGGCCGCTGAAATGCTGCAGCCTGGCGACGTGGTGGTTTTCGCCGTGTCATCGCCCGACGATCATGGCTTCTTCGGGGATCTGCTCGCGACTTCGTTCCGCGCGCGCGGCGGGCTGGGGCTCATCATCGACGCCGGCGTGCGAGACATCTCCGAACTGCAGCAGATGAACTTTCCCGTCTGGTCGAAGGCCGTGCACGCCAAGGGAACCATCAAGGCCACGGTGGGTTCGGTCAATACGCCGGTGGTTTGTGCCGGGGCGCTGGTGAATCCCGGCGACGTCATGGTCGGCGACGACGACGGCGTGGTGGTGGTGCCGGCGGCGAAAGCGGCAGAAGTCGCGCAGGCCGCGCAAGCGCGCGAAGAGAAGGAAACCGCCACGCGTGCCCGACTGAAGTCCGGCGAGCTCGGACTCGATATCTACAGCATGCGCGACAAGCTCGAGGCCGCGGGCCTGGCTTACTACGACCATCTCGACGATGTGAAGTGAGCGGCGACTTCAATGAGCCGCGATCCCAACAAGAGTTGTCTGCCGCCGGATCCGAACCCCGTGAGGCCGAGGCTCTTGCTGCCGCCCGGTGCCTGCGACGCGCATTGCCACGTATTCGGGCCCGCGATGAAGTTTCCTTACGCTGCCGACAGAAGCTATACACCGCCGGACGCGCCGGTGGAGCATTTGCGCAAGCTGCATGCGCAGCTTGGCATCAGCCGCGCGGTAATCGTGCACGCCAGCTGCCATGGCAGCGAGATGGACGTGACGCTCGATGCCATCGCCTCCAGCGGTGATGCCTACCGCGGCGTCGCGGTGGTGGAAGATTCGGTGACCGATCGCGAGCTCGAGAAACTGCACGCGGGCGGTATCCGCGGCATCCGCTTCAATTTCGTGAAACACCTGGGCGGCGTACCGGACCTCGCCGTGTTCTACCGGCTGCTGGCGCGCATCAAGCCACTCGGCTGGCACATCGTGTTGCACTTCGACGCCGGTGATCTCATCGAGCAGCAGGCGCTGCTGAAGCGCATCGACGTGCCCTTCATCATCGATCATATGGGACGCGTGAAGGCGGCCGAGGGTCTCGAGCAGGCGCCGTTCCAGCAGCTGCTCGCGCTGTACCGGGCCAATCCGCTGGCCTGGATCAAGATCTGCGGGGCCGAAAGGGTTTCCGTGGGCAAGCGACCATTTCGCGACGCGGTGCCATTTGCGCAGGCGCTGATTGCCATCGACGCCGGGCGACTGCTGTGGGGCACCGACTGGCCGCATCCGAACATCACCAGGGACATGCCGAACGACGGTGAGCTGGTGGACCTGCTGGGTGAGATGTGCCCCGATGCCGCAGTGCGCAATCGCATCCTGGTCGATAATCCGACGCGCATGTATTGGTCCTGAAACTGGGACGTGGCCATGAACAAGCAACGCATCGGTTTTCTCGGATTCGGCGAAGTGGGACAGCGCTTCGCGGCCGATCTGCGTACCGTATCCAAGGAGATCGAACTTGCCACTTTCGATCTGCTGCTGCACCAGGCGGCGGCCGGTGATGCCATGCGACGGCACGCGGCGGCACACCGGGTTGAACTCAGCGTCGACGCGGCTTCGCTGGCGTCGGCCAGCAACCTGATCTTCAGCGCGGTCACCGCCGACCAGACGCTGGAGGCCGCCCGCTCACTCTCGGCACGTCCGCTCGCGGATGCCTGGGTGATCGACTTGAACTCTGCGGCGCCGCAGACCAAGGTCGAGTGCGCCGCATTGATCACCGCGGCCGGCGGGCGTTACGTCGAAGCCGCTGTCATGACCTCGGTGCCGCCGCACGGAATCCGCGTGCCCATGTTGTTAGGGGGCGCACATGCCGCGCCGGCCGAGAAACTGCTGCGGGAGCTGGGCTTCGTGGCGGAGACGGTGTCCGGCGACCTTGGCGTCGCATCGGCGATCAAGTTGTGTCGCAGCGTGATCATCAAGGGTCTGGAATCGCTGGTGGTGGAGAGCTTCACGGCCGCGCGCTCACTCGGCGTGGAGCGACAGGTGCTGGCCTCGCTCAAGGAAACCTACCCGCAATTCGACTGGGAGAAGCAGGGCGACTACCTGTTCTCGCGCGTCATCCAGCACGGCAAACGCCGCGCCGAGGAAATGCGCGCCAGCGCGCAGATGGTCGATGCCACGGGAGTCGGCGGGATCATGTCCCTCGGCGCCGCGCACCGGCAGGCGAGCGTGGCCGAGGCACGCGCGGCCGGCGATTTTGACGACCCCATGAAACTCAAACCCTGGCGCGAACGCGCCGACGAATTGCTGAAACCATGATCATCGACTGTCACGGCCACTACACGACCGCGCCTGAGCCGCTCAATGCCTGGCGCAAGCAGCAGACCGAGGCGCTGAAAACACCGGCGCTGGTGCCCGCGAAGGGCGGTGTGACCATCAGCGACGACCAGATCCGCGACAGTCTCGAGAACGCGCAGCTCAAGCTGCAGCGCTCGCGCGGCACCGACGTGACGATTTTCTCGCCACGCGCCAGCGCGATGGGTCACCACGTCGGCAACGAGACCACCAGCAAGCACTGGACGGAGCATTGCAACGAGCTCATCCACCGTGTTTGCAACCTGTATCCGGAGAACTTCGTCGGCGTCTGCCAGTTGCCACAATCGCCGGGCGTCGATCCGCGAGGCGTGATCCCCGAGCTCGAGCGTTGCGTGAAGGAATTCGGCTTCGTCGGCTGCAATCTCAATCCGGACCCCTCCGGCGGCAAGTTCTCCGAGCCACCGCTCACCGACAAGTGGTGGCATCCGGTCTATGAAAAACTCTGCGAGCTCGACGTGCCGGCGATGGTGCATGTCAGCCAGGCCTGCAACCCCGCATTTCACACCACCGGTTCGTACTACCTGAGTGCAGACACCGTCGCCTTCATGCAGTTGATGATGTCGGACCTCTTCAAGGACTTCCCGAAGCTGCGCTTCATCATTCCGCATGGTGGCGGCGCGGTGCCGTTTCACTGGGGCCGGTTCCGCGGCATTGCGCAGGACCAGAAACGTCCGCCGCTGCCCGAGCTGATGCGCGACAACGTGTTCTTCGACACCTGCGTGTATCACCAGCCGGGCATCGACCTGCTGCTGAAAGTGGTGCCCATCGACAACATCCTGTTCGCCTCGGAGATGGTAGGCGCGGTGCGCGGAGTCGACCCGGAGACGGGCCATTACTACGACGACACCAAGCGATACATCGATGGCAGCGCGCTCGCTGCTGCCGACAAGCAGAAGATCTTCGAAGGCAACATTCGCCGCGTATTCCCAAGAATGGGGGCAGCCCCCATTTCCCAGCAAAAGGGGTCAGTCCTCAATCGGGAGGGCTGACCCCTTTTGCCAGTAAACGGGGGCTGCCCCCTATGCATATGCGCAAGCTGGGCCCGTACGACGTCTCCGCCATCGGCTTCGGTTGCATGAACCTGTCGCATGGCTACGGGCCGCCGCAGCCACGCGAAGACGCGGAGCGCCTGATTCGCCGCGCGCTCGACCTGGGGGTTACGCACTTCGATACCGCGGCCTTGTACGGCTTCGGCGCCAATGAGCAGCTCGTCGGCTCGATTCTCGGCAGCCGACCCGACAACGTCATCCTTGCCAGCAAGTGCGGGCTGTTCGGACGCAATGGCAAACGCGTGATCGATGGTCGTCCCGAGGCCATCCACGCCGTCTGCGACGAGTCATTGCGCAATCTCAAGACCGATCGCATCGATCTGTACTACCTGCACCGTTGGGACAAGGTGGTTCCGATTGAGGAAAGTGTCGGCGCCCTGGCGGATCTGAAGCGAACCGGAAAGATTCGCGCCATTGGCCTGTCGGAAGTCGGTGCGGCGACGCTGCGCAAGGCGCACGCCGTGCATCCCATCGCGGCACTGCAGTCCGAATACTCGCTATGGACGCGCAATCCGGAAGTCGCGGTGCTGGAAGAGTGCCGCCGCATCGGCGCGGCGTTCGTCGCCTTCAGCCCGCTGGGCCGAGCCATGCTCGCCGGCGGCCTGCGCAGCCCGACCGAAATATTCGAGGGTGACTTGCGGCGCGGCATGCCGCGCTTCCAGAGCCCCAACTTCGAAGAAAATCGCCGCCTGCTCGAGCCGCTCGATGAAATTGCCACTGCGGCGCGCTGTACGCGTGCGCAACTCGCGCTCGCCTGGGTTCTGACACGGCTTCCGCACGCGCTGGTGATTCCGGGCACCACGCGAGAGGCCCATCTGGTCGAAAACTGTGGCGCGGACGCGATTCGTCTGGATGTTGCAACGCTTGCAAGTCTGGAAGACCTCCTACCCCCGGGGAGGGCATTAGGTGCGCGTTATCCGCCTGCGACGCAGGTCGAAAATGACACCGAAGAGATTGGTCAAAGCGCTTGAATCGTATAGGCTTGCCGGCCTATGACAGATTCCGCGCCCACGCCTCCTCCGACGACACCAGAGTCGAGCAATTCCCGCCGTTCCGACGCCCGCAAAACCGTCCGCCTGGCGATGCAGGAATACCTGCGCCGCGACTCGGTCATACCGGTGTTACGCCTGTTGTTAGACCTGACGTTCCTCGGTGCATGCATCGCCGGCGCGTGTTACTTCAGCGCCTGGTGGGCCAAGGCCCTCATGGTCATACCCGGATCCATCGCGATCGCGCGATTGTTCGTCATCGGTCACGACGCCTGCCATGGCAGCTACACGCGTTATGACTGGCTGAACAAACTCGTCGGACGGATCGCTTTCCTGCCTTCGCTCACACCGTTCTCGCTCTGGGACGTGGGCCACAACGTCGCTCACCACGGTTTCACCAATCTCAAGGGCCGCGACCAGGTCTGGGTGCCGATGTCGATGGAAGAGTGGAAGGCCGCATCGAAACTCCGCCGCGGGCTGGAGCGCATCTATCGCTCGGGTTACGGCCAGGGTCTCTACTACCTCATCGAGATGTGGTGGAAGAAGCTGATTCTCCCTACGAAGAAACACGTCGGCGTGCGGCGCGCAATTTTCTGGTGGGACAACGCGCTCGTGTTGGGTGTGGCCGCCGTGTGGATCACCGCCTTGGTGCTCTGGGCGGTCAACGGCGATCACTCCATCACCTGGACGTTGCTCGGCGGCTTCGTGCTGCCGTTCCTCGCCTTCAACTGCATCATGGGTTTCGTGATCTACGTGCAGCACACGCACCCGGAAGTGGCCTGGTTCGACAAGCGTGAAGAATGGCAGAAGCGCCTGGGATTCATCACCACCACGGTGAACGTCGTGGTGCCGAAGCGCATGGGCGAAATCCTGCACGACATCCTCGAGCATGGCGCCCACCACGTGAATACCGGCGTGCCC
>Ga0190270_10000703_pt1 | contig 14875 bp, 21 predicted proteins | sample Popmic320T_FD_133748 | JGI IMG/M metagenome (GOLD analysis project Ga0190270, IMG submission 133748) | Populus adjacent soil microbial communities from riparian zone of Weber River, Utah, USA - 320 T | ecosystem: Environmental > Terrestrial > Soil > Riparian zone | place: USA: Utah | collected... | reverse complement strand
TGCGTTCGCAGAGCGCTTAAGGTGCCGCCTCGGGCTGCTGTCGGCAGCGGACTTGCCAACAGGCGGTCCCGATGATCCGACCGAAATGCCACCAGGTTTTGACGTCGAGCGATGACGCAACGAACGAACCCATTCAAAAACACCGCTCAATCGTCGGCTTCAGGCATGGTTGGCATTACGGCCCTGGACAGGGCCACGTCTGCCGCAGGGCCTGAAAAGCTAGCAGAAAGAAATCCTCCCGCAGCCGGTCAGTGTGATTTCTCATATACCGAACGACCGCAGCGACCTGTTCGCCCCGCGTCGCGTAAGTTGGGATGCAGAACTGTGATCCCGTCTCCAGGTGAGGTGCGGTCCAGGCGATTGCCGAAACGGCGCCGACGCAGAAGGCCATCTGCTGCGTGAGATGCAAAGACTCGTCGCCTCCACCTAGCAATACGCGCGTACAAGGCAGCACCATCTCTTCGCCACTCACCAGACGCTGTGCCTGGGCGCCCGAACTGAGGAGAAAAATCGACCCGAGTATGGCGAGGACGCGGTGCATGGTCTATTCCCATGTGTTCGGTTTTCTCCCGTTCCGCTACAATGTCGAAGAGCAACTTAGGGCCGGATTGCTATCTGTCCTCGCAGGATATCACCTGACCGGGCTGCTGTCGGCAGCGGACTCGCCAACAGGCGGTCCCGACGATCCGCCCGACTCGCCAAGTTTTGAGGTTGACCAGTGCCGCTGACCTATCTCGCTCAGGGCCGCAGTGGCATTGCTTGGGATGTGATATCGGGATCCCTAGTTGTTGCGCGCCTGCAAAAGCAGAGGATGACTGCCGGCGCACGCCGTCTCGGCATTGAGCAGTGGGATTGGACGTTCCACCTCATTGTAAAGCCTGAGGGCTTTCTCACTCGCGGTAGCGCCCGCAGTCTTGACGAAGCGAAAGCTGCGGTCGAACGACTCTGGCAATCTTGGGTCCATGCAGCGGGACTGGTCGATCCCGGAGCCGACCAATGAAACTTGAGTACCGAGACCGCGGCACCAGCGGCACACAGCTCGACGTGATGAGTGGATCAATCGTGGTGTGCCGCCTCTGGAAGGCGATGCAGTCTAACGACGCGCGCGAGGAAAGTTGGCAATGGACGTGGTCAATGGACCGCGGGCCGCCCGATTTTCGCACTTCATCCGGCGCTGGTGGAGCTCCGGGCGGTCAGGGTGGCCACGGTGGTGGTCATCGCCACGGCAGTCACGGCGGCGAGGATGAGGTTCATCTCGGACAATGGTTGAAGCGCTTAGAGCCCCGGCATCGTGGCCGGGATTCTTTGCTTGCGCGGTTCTAGCGCGGCCCATGTTGGGAGGAATGCAGAGCGAATCGACGTTTGTGGCTCCGCGGTTGCGGGGGCTGCTCTTAAGCAGCTTCCTGCGCCTGAACCCTGTTCAGCAACTCGTTCCGGCGTTCCAATTGCAGCGCCTGCAGGCGCTCAAAGGTTGAAAGAAGTTCGCGCGCTAATGTGGTGTCCCGGTCTCGTTGCTCCCAGTGAGCCACCATCTCGCGTTGCCCTGTGACGCACCGATTGAAGGCGGCAAGCTGCTCCTCCGCCTTCGCGAGTCGTTCTTGAACGGTGGCATCGTCTTGGATCATCTTGGCGGCGCTGGCTGAGGTACTCAATTCTAAGTTTGTCCAGCGACGTTCCTGAGCACAATTCGAGACAACTGAATTACCAGTTCTCGGAGCTGCTTGTTTTCTTCTCGCAGCGCAGCGGTCTCGCTCTCGAGGTCCACCGAACGCATCGGCGGTGGGTGTTCAGTTCCACTCTTGATTGGATGCAAGCTCGCCATGGCCAAGGTTTGCCGTGTGATGCCTCCAGTCCCCGACGACACGTTGTATGATTCGGCCGTACAGGTCATTAACCTGTGAGGGATTGGACTGTTGGGCTTTGCGCAGTCCCGCCGCCCGCGCACGGGCGCTTATCGCGCCTTCCCCGAAGCCTGGCAGCTTGAACACATTGCCGCCACTCGCCTTGTCGCCCTCCGGGGCCGGCGTGCAGTAGCCTGCCTCACTTGTAACACCGCCTGGCCTGGCACTTGCAGTTATAAGGCTCTCGCAAGAAAAGGTGCCAGAATGAAACAGCACGTCGAGCGCTTAGCTGAAATCGAATCCGAAGCCCGGCGCATGGCGAGATCCGGCGCTTATCCGGGGTTTCGTGCAATCGCACATCGCCTCTTAGAGGCGGGGTACGAAGAAACTCCGAAATTGTTCAAGAATCGTTGGACGCAGGAAGAGATAAGCCGCCTGTGTTACGCGTCCCGTTTTAGTCCAGCCACTCAGCCGTGATGTCCTGGTTTGGAGCGACGGCCTCTTGCTGGCCAGGGTGCTCGCAATGAGCCCGGCACAGCGCTGCGCGTGACATGAAGCTGGATTGGTTGCAGTCGCTTTTATGGGGTGCTTGTGATCGGCGCTGCCTCACGGCGTATAGCCTCTCGAAAGCAGAAGGCTCCTCGCAACCTGTGAAGGTGCGGGAGCCCTCTGGCCCCGTTGCTCTAAGGGGGAACGAAGGGTAAGAGGTTCGGAATTGTGAACCTATGCTGCGACCTTCGCCGCCTTTCGCTTCCTGCGCCACGCGACCAAACCGCCGCCCGCGAGGACGCTGGCGAAGAGCGGCAGCGCTGCGGGGATCGGCACTTCGCTAACTACCAAAGCGCCGCAGCTATTGCCGCCAACGCAATCTCCGATGTGCATAGCAATTCGAGAATTGCCGCCATTGAACACTGCGCTCAGGATATCCGTCGGAGTAGTCAGATTGCTCACTAGCGCGAAAGAAATCGCCCAGGCATCACCAACCGAGATCATATTGGGCTCGCCAGGGGTGTTGCCGTATGGCCCCCCAGTAAAGTTCATCCATGATCCAGGAAGGCCCGGGGGCGATGCAGGTGTCGCCCCTGCAGCGAAATTCGCGTTCACCGTTCCAGGGGCATTTAAGATGACCGGTGCCGCCAGGAGTGAGGACAGGCCAGATTCAAAATAGATCTCGTGGACGTCGCTGCCTGCAGCTCCGCCGGTAGAGTTATTTTGAAAGAGGAATGTCGCTACGCCTGCCGAAACGCTTACCGAGAGATCGACGTCCAACCCGGGAACGGGACCGCCCGCATAAACGCTAAGCGTACTAGCCTGTGCACGGTCTGCGAATGAGCCCAGCAACGCTGGAAACATGCAAAGCAACGCACCAGCAACCACGGTCGTGACTCTACTCATACTCATGGGATTTCTCCCTTTACACACGCCGCACGCAAAGTTTTATGACTCATAAAATCCGAGTCAATCCCGCAACAGAAATGTAATTTGTTACTCTCAACCGTTTTGAAGATGGCTCGCTCGGCAAGTCGGTCTGCATCGTGCAACCGGGGCTTTTTTCAAATGATCGCGTAGTTATTAGCTGCGTGGGCCTCGACACCAAACGCACCGAGGCCCCGGCTGTCGGACGGGGGCCCCACGAGAGATTTCCCGCCCCTGGAGGTGAATTGGACGGCTCCCGCTTATGTTTAATAACCGGATATTGTCTGTAGTTCCCTGTCGACTGGCGAGGCGAATTTGAATTTCGGAATGCCCGCGGTCGCCCTGCCTGACCTCTTAGTGCTTCAAAGTTGATAATGGAACGTCGTTCTGCTATACGGAACGACGACTGGAGAGCTTTGCGTGATAAACGGCATGACAATCCTCGCGGAGGTTCGTGATTACGAGACACTCCTCGACGCAATTCGAGTCCGCAAAGCACAGCTGCAACTTTCCAACGATGCGCTCGAGCAGCTGGCTGGGCTCTGCGAGGGGCACTTAAGCAAGTTGCTACCGCAGTCGCCGACGAAAAAGGCTGGCTGGTTCACATTAAGCCTGATGCTGCCGGCGCTCGGATCGAAGCTGGTGCTGGTGGAAGATCCTGTCGCTATGGAGCGCATCCGTCCCCGCCTGAAGCCGCGGGACGAATGCCATGTCCGCAGGAAAATCAAGGAGTCCGAAATGACACCAAGGTATCGCGTGACCAAAGATTGCGTCGTGGGCTCCGTCCTGTACATGGCCGGCGCCGAGTTTCGGTGGGATGGATGGCCGGTGACGCCAGCAGGCGATGACGCTATCGAGGCCGCGAACGAGGCTGGCGCAAGAATCCTCCGATATTGGCGCAAGCATCGGCAGACGCCAGGTTGCCCGTCGTCGCCGTATGCCACGAAACATGGTCGGTTCTATCTACCAGCCCAAATCCAAGACCCTCACGTCACGCGCCTGCCGGGTGTCCCCGAAGCCGCGACCGACGAAATGCCAAGATATCGCGCGGTGCGACCCATCAGACTCGGCAAAGACACAATGGAGGCAGGCCAGGAATTTGCCTACACCGCGTGGCCGCCAACCGATCTTGCTCCGAGCAACGATGCTGCCGAGGCCGTGACAGCCTACTTGCGGGAGAACGTCGGCAATCCGAACATTCTTCCGTCGCCCTGGTGCGAGTTTGTCCAAGACGTTTTCTTACCAGAGCTGCCCGTACCCGACAGGCAGCGGCCGAACGCTTTCGGCAACGTCCAGCCCCTGACGGTTGGCGACGACGCGTTCCGAGAATTAAGCGCGCGACGTGAGGCCGAAGCGCGGGCGTCACTCAATGCTCGGCCCCGCGGCAGCCGCCGACGTGTGGGCGCGTAGCCGCACCTTGATTGTTCGACAACGCTTTGGCGCGGCCTTAGGGCGTCTGCGGTTTGAGCAAGCCGGAAGAACGGGCAGTCGCCGCAACCAATCCACGTCGGCGCCATTGGGCCACGTTGGCGTTCTAGGGAGAGGTCACCAATGAACGACCCGTCACATCCCGTCACGCGACAGGCTATCGCAGCGCAGGATCGCGCGCTCCCCGGCAAGGTCACAGGTCGATTGAAACGCGCAATCATCGAAATGGTGTGGTCCGGCGCACGTAGAGCCGACGCAGCACATACCGCTGGTATGACGGATCATTCACTCCGAGCCGCGCTGAAAAAGCCTCATGTGATCCGGTACTATCGCAGCGAATTGGACGTACTACGCGAGAGCGAACGTGCCCGCAACGTTTCCGCGCTGGTCGACGTGCGGGACGGTAGCTCCAACGCGATGGCCCGCGTTAATGCAGCCCGCGCCCTTGAGGACCTCGCCGTTACGTCTGATCCGGCCGCGCCAATGCGATCTCTCGCGCCTGGCATCACGATCATCCTTGGTGATCGATCTATTCAACGGGACCCCGCAATTACGATTGACGCGGATCCGCCCCTAGACGGGACATAACATCTGACGTTCCACTGACACGGCCCTGCACTGAGCGCGATTACGCCGCAAAGGACGCTATTTGTGCGTCGTGGGTACACGGTATCGATAACCGTAACTCGTTAGTTCGCACCTTGCGAATGACACCTGCCGCCCCCCTCCCACCCTCATTTCAGGCGCGCCGCTAGAACGCCGACGGGGGCAAAAACCGAGTCGGCGTTGCGTCTGTGGTAAGACCCCCCTCCACCCTTGCCCCGAAACATCGGGAGAGGATATTTTTTGAGCGCAGAACGTTCTGGCAAACCCGTAGGAAGAGACCGCCGTTCTGAACTTGGTTAGTCCGCATAAGCTGCGGCTACAAAGGCCAGGAATGTGATCCCAGCCGCGACCATCACCAGCACATTGATGTCCATGGCGCCCCCTTTTCTTAGCGCCAATCACATCACGTAAATCGTTAAGTGAACCTTAATACAGTCGGGGTTCTGTGGCCGCCCCACTTCGGCGCTGCCGCTTTCCCGCGGAGACAACCACAGCGGACACAGCGCAGGACAGCGCACTTTCCATAGAAGTCATGTCAGATTTTTCAGTACTCTATAGGAAAGTCCGCTGTGGTCCGCTGTGCGCTGTGGTGGTTTTGTTGAAATCATTAAAGAATTTGACTGCTAATCCCGTGGGCCTTTCCGCCCAAGCTAATTTGCTAAAAATAAACTCGAGCCTTATATGATCGCCTAGCGCGTGACACGGTGAATCTCCCGGCCGTAGCCTTGGCATTTGACGACTTGGTGCCGAGTGCGCTTGTAGGGGGTGGGAGTCCTACCGCGTATTAGCGGGCGGTTCGTAGCCGCCCGCTATAGTTTTTCCGGCTTGATGATGCGGTGTCTTTTTTCATCCGCTTCACTTCTTTTGCGTTGGACGGGTGGAATGGGGAAACCCATAGCTCCGTCCCGGATTCATTGGCTTTGATCGTCGCGGTTAGCCACCCGCCGAAGACGACGTTTTCATACCAATAGAAGAGAGGCATCGCAGCCTATCCTGCACCGCGAAGCCACATTCAATAATGATCGGCAGCATCGGGAAGTGAGCCGCGCGTAATTTGTGCTTCTGCGCTGCCTTGAGCGCGTAGACATGCTGATAACGCACGAGGTTCGACGAGCAAGCGACCGCTCGACAAAGGTCAGGTTCCAGCCGGGTGACGGACACAATGTCCGGGTTTCCTTGCGCAACGAACTGAAACCACTCGTCTTCGCTCATGGCCATTAGCCGGTACACTAGCGAGCGAGAAGAAAAATAAACTTAAGCGTTCCTTGAAATATTCAACCAGGCGCCTGGTCTGAGGGACCCCACCAGCGTTTGCCCTGCCAGTCAGCTTTTCCATCGTTCAGCCGGTGCCACCCGAGCCGCGATAGGATCGCCATGATACGGTTTTGAACTGCTCGCTCAAACTTCGCCGTCTCGAAGTGCAGCGCGCCCTTTCCAATGTCGCCGATCGTGACCTTGGTTTTACCGAGCAGGTATTCCGTGATCGGTTCTTCCCAAGCATCCGCCTCGTAGCGTGCCGATTGCTCGGGCGCGAAGTGCGCCGCCTCCAGTTCGCGGTCCGGCCACCATTTCCGCCCGTCGCGGTAGAGCCGGACCGCTTCGGCAAATAGTTGATCCCTATCTCGTTGCAGCGCGTCGATCTGGATCTTGCCGACCCGAACCGGCCAGAACCGCCGGCCACCAGTTTCGTCCCGCAGGTAGGCGCTGCGATTGGTGCTGCCTATAAACACGCACTGGCGATGGTGCGTGACCTCGAGCCGGCCGTAGCTGGGACGATAGCGTTCCGACGATCGGGTAATGAAGCTCTTGAGATGATCGCTATCCGCCTTGGAAAGGGAATGGAGCTCGGCGATTTCGATCAGCCACTTGCCGTTCAGGTGTTGAGACACGTCCTTGCCTTCGCCCAACTCCGGCAGCTGGTCGGAGAACCACTCACCGCCGAGCACACCACAGGCGGTGCTTTTAAGCGCGCCCTGGGGACCTTCGAGGATCGGCATGTAGTCGGCCTTGCATCCGGGCTCGAAGACGCGCGCGACCATGGCGACCAGGAACATCTCGCCGACGGCCTCCGCGTATGGCGTACGGTAGGCGCCAAAGTAATCTGCAAGCCAGGATTTGCTGCGGTCAGCACCATCCCAACGCAGCCCGTTGAGATAGTCCCGAACGGGGTGATAGCCACAGTCGCGGGCGTGCGTTTCGATGCCATCGCGCACCGTGTCGCGAGAGACGCGCTTTAAGCCAACGTGCTGCATGTATTCCTGCACGTCGATGATATCGCGGTCGGTCAAGGCTCGCCTCTTAAAGCTGGACGTGGACTTGTGCACGGGCCGCAGCAACATCGGTATTCGCAGCATTTCGTCGAAGCCGAAGCAGCCTCTCAAAGCAGGATCGCCCCGCAGCCCGGTTAGGACGTTGGCGACAATGGGCAGGGGTTTGTTGGTGTCGCCCCTGATGCACGCCGATACCCAGTCTGAACCGCCTGCAGACCTAGCGACTACCCCGCCGCTGGCCGGACTGTCGTGGCGGATGTCGAATTGGGACGGTCTTGATGGCGCCTCGTTAGCAAATGCGGTCAATCCTTCGAGCCCGGAGCGGATGAGATGCGTCACGGTCTCGCGGTCGGCGTAAGCGCACGCAATGTTGCTTAGACCGTCCACTATATCACCCGAGTCGAAGTCGAACGTAGCTAGCCGCCTCGCCTCGGCTTCTATCGTTCGGAACGCGGCTTTCGGGTCCGCATGGATTGCCGCACTCGAGGCGATGAGTTCGGCTTCCAGGTCCGGCGCGGAGACGGTCATGGCGCCACCATCGCCAGGGCTACTGCAATGGGGCCCACGATACTGCGGCGGACCGCCGCCGGGTCGACGCCATGTTGCAAGAGCATACTTGCCAGCACCGCAGCGTCGTGCGCGTGCAGGCCTACGGCCGACCCTACTTTCGATCCGTCGATGAAAATCTCGCCGAGACGCCCGTCGGGATATTTCCCGATTGTGCAGATGTACCGCACGCCCTGGTGCTCGAATGCGAAAGTCTCGGCCATGCGGCGATCGGGAAGGCGGTCTCGTGTCATAGGGCGCCGCCCACGAGGCCGAGCTCCCGCGCCCTTGGCAGTGCCTTTGCCAAGACAGCGCTGGTGTTTGTGACGGCCGACTCCGATTTCGGCGTGGGCGACGACGACCACAAAAAATTGTTCAGCGATTTCAATGCTCGCTGGCGCCGATTTTTGCGCAGGTACTGCGCCTCGGCCCAGAGCCGAGCGGCATCTCTGGCGCGGGTAAGGTTGACTGGTATCGATTGTTCGATGTCGGGCCACGCCACAGCCCATAGTTTGCCGACGGGAACGACCCGCACGAGTTCACGACCGCGGCGGTCCATCAATGATTGAGGTATGGATTCCATTTCGCACTCCACTGTTTGGAGCGCGGTGCTTTGCGGCATTAATGGGTGGCGTCTAATTCGGCGACAACTGTCCAGGTTGTGCCATCGAGACGACCCGTCGCAAACCACCAGCGCGGGTTGTCTCGTTAAACGGTGATCTCATTCTGCCTTTGCTGTCGTCGGGTGTTGCGACGTTCTCGGACTGGGTGCTGTTCGTTAGCCTTCAACCAGTCGATATCGCCATCTTCGGGATAGAGAACCGACTTTCCAAGCTTGACCCACCGGGGGCCGATTCCACGCCGGCGCCAACTGGCCAGTGTGCGAGTCGTCCGGTTTATCCGCTGCGCTTGTTCGGAGTCGGTTCGATACCCTGGGATGTTCATCACGGCACCTCTCTGTTCCAGGGTGCAGCGTGTGATGCGCTGCACCGTCGTGAAAAGGTGCAGCCTACTTCTCCTACCTTCCGCGAATTGTCAGCAAGATTGCGCGGTAATCAATTGCGGGTTTTCTTACCGTAGCGTGTATCGTAAGCGTCACGAATGGTTTGGTCTGAGATGGCGGCGCCGGTCTCGCGGGCAGCCTGTTTCAGCGTTGCCACGGCTCCGTCATAAGTCGTCTTCGGTATTAGCCGGGCCATATTCTCGGCTAGGATAAAATCACGAATCGTTTTCTCTGGATTGCGCCGGTTACCTTTGCGGCCACGACGGTCCTTCACGACGAGACGTGGCGGGACAACGACTTTGCCGCTCGGTGTTGTCATTGTGAGACCTGGATCATCGCGCAGCATCCATCTAATAATAGCCAAGGTTTTCATTCCCGGTATGCGCTTGCTGTTCAACCACGCCTCAAGCGCCCGCGTGTCTCCTTGCATCAGCCATTTAGCGATGGTGAAGTCGTGGCATTCGTCGAGCGGCAGGCCGGTTTCCTGCGCGTAAAGCGCCGCCTCCCCATCCCACGGTGTTTCAGGAATACTACCGTCCGGGAACGCAATGATGGGCTTGTCACCCATGACCGCGCGCCTTCATTGGCACGATTTCGGCGACCTGCTTGCCGGCGCCGCTTATCACCGCTCCGATCCTCGCTGCAGCTTCGCGCACTGGATCATCGGCAAGATGGGCATACCGTTGCGTCGTTCGCGCCTGTGTGTGACCGAGCAACCTCCCGATAAGCAGCAGGCTCAGCCCACCGCCGGCGCCAATGGAGGCGTATGTGTGCCGGAGATCGTAGAGCCGTGCATCTTCACCTAGCTTTGCGCGCTGGCGGACGAACGCCCAAACATGATGGAACGCTGCAAGCGGCTGACCTGGCACCGCGCCTGGAAAAATCCAAGTTGCATCGTTCGCGCGATGGGCACGCATTCGGTCGACGAGTTCGATTGCGAGGGGGCTAAGCGGCAATTTGTGAGTTTTGCGCTGCTTCGTGTGGGCTGACGGCTTCACCCAAAACCCAGGCTCCGTATCGAACTGTTGCCACGTGGCGAGCATGGCCTCTTGAGGGCGGCAGCCGGTGAACATGATGAGGCGAACTGCGTCCGCAGCTGCCTTTGCTACTGTGCGGCTCGGTTCGAGCGCCTCCGAACCATACAGGCCAAGCGCGTCGGCAATGGCCGCGAGCTCGAGAGGGCTGTAATACCTCTCCCGGCCATCCTCCGGGTTCTTCTTGACGCCCTTGCATGGATTGCCCTGAGCCGCGTTCCGCCAGGGAACGTTTTCACCAGCCTCAGGCAGCGACGCCAATGAAAACATCTTGGAGGCAACGGCGAGGATCCGATTTGCGCGGACGCGACGGGGCCCCTGGCGGCCGACCGTTTCGCTAATCTTTCGGTGCATCTCCTGGATATCGCCGGCGTGGATGTCAGCCACCTTAGTGTGTTTCCCAAGGCAGTCACCAACCTCGCCGAGCATCTTCTTTTCATCGCTTATACGTTGCTGGACGATCTTCTGCCGGGGCCCGCCAGCAGTCTTGGTGGGCAGATGTTGCGCAACATAGCGGTCGATCAGGTCTTGGACCGTGGGGGCCTCTCGGCGTTCGCGTTTACTGCCCGCGGGGTCCTCTCCCCCATCGATTCGCCGGCGCAGCTCCTTGGCCTCGTCCCTGGCCGCGTCGACGGTCCAAGTGGGCCAACGTCCGATGGTGATTCGCCGCTCTCGGCCGTCGAGGTGGTAGTTCAAGAAAAAGGACTTCGCGCCACCACGATTCACGCGAAGCCCGAAACCTGGGATCTTGGGGTCAGCATCCCACATCAGCCCCGGCTCATCGGCCCTACGCACCCTGTCGGCTGTTAAGGTACCCATGACCGCTCCCCAGCCCCGCGAGTCAGTACTATGTCAGTGTGACTAGTGCGCGCCGAGCTTCGGGTATACTGCCGTGAGTTTCCGTGTACTGCAATGAGATTCCGCGAATTGCGGGGTATTTGTCCTTCGAGACGGATTATTAGTCAGTATCAGATGCTTGAGTCAGTGCCCTCTCACTCACTGCAAAACCGTGTACCCCGGTTCAATTCCGGGCGTGGCCTCCAAGCGTTTCCGGCGCCTCCGGCCCACTCCCCCTCTCCGAACAGCCCAAAACAGCCCAGGAAGCTCCGCCGGACCGTCCGGATGGCCGCCCGGCGGCGGGCGCGCGTCCGGTCGAGATCAACCGAGTCGGATGAAGGGAATATGAATGACGCTATGCAGCATATTGTTTGCTGCTATGCGGTAACTCACGGTGATTTTGTTGGAATACCAGACTATATTGGATTTCAAGAGATTAACGAGCACGAGGAACTTCTACATGACCACGATTGCCCTCTCCCAGTTGGTTCACCAGGCTCCGGCCTTCTTTCAGCGGATTGCCGCGAAATTCGCCGCCTTTTTCGACGGAATCGAAGAGGCGCACCTGATGGCCGAACGCTACAAGCTGCTTTCGGCGATGAGCGACGCCCAGCTCGCCGCCCGCGGCATCCGCCGTGAGGACATCCCGCAGGCGGTGCTGGACTACAGCGTCGGCACCTGAGGCAGCCGGTCGAGGCCGCGGCATGCCCCGCCGTGGCCCAGGAGCCGCTCGGCGAGCGCCGAGACACCGAAAAAGACGATGCCGGCCAGAACCCCGCTGGCCGGCATTTTTGTATCCAGACGCTGCGAATCTGATTGGAAGGCGCCGATCTGAGGTCTCGCCAGCAGGCCCCGCGGCTTGTTGATCGCTCGCGGCCCATTTGGCGCTAGGCATTCTGAAACCTCTTTGTTATAGCCCTCCTCCTTTCCTCTGAGGCAATGTTCCCCGGTAGCTCAGTGGTAGAGCAACCGGCTGTTAACCGGTTGGTCGCTGGTTCGAATCCGGCCCGGGGAGCCAAATTCGCTAAGCCGCGAACTTCTTTGCCGAAGTGCCGAATAGCACTCACGCTTGTGACCGGTCTGATCGGCTCGCGCTTGAAGCGGCCGAATCCGCTTCCAGATTACGGACCAGTGCCCGCGCACCTTGTTCGACGAGCGGCGCGACTGTCTCCTTCCGCTCGTTCGGAAGAAAATCGCTGATCCAGACAAACCGGCAGCGCTCCAAGCCATCGGGGACAATTTCCATCGACGCGGAATGGTGTTCGAACATGTCGTCGATCACGGCGTACGCCATGCGCCTGTGTTCCTCATCGATGTCAACGATGCGCTCCCGCACGATCATACCGTTGGCAAATGTAACGGTGCGAACATCGCCGTCGATGCGGCAATCGACCAGCACGTCAGCGAATAGCCGATGCGGCATGCTCACATTGCGCAGCGCGGCCCAGGCTTTCTCCGCCGATACCCGAACGATCTCCTCCCGACGTATCGATGCCATCAGCCTACCTCCATCGTGCAGAACGCGATGCTGTCGCGCGTGGGCGGCCGCGCGGTTGCCCTGATCCAGCCCAGTTCTCATCCAAAGCTATGCAGAACTTGATTCGATATGGGGGTTCGGGATGGCCCTGTCACCAAGAGAGTTCGACGTCGCTCTGGACCGTATCCATCAGCACGCTGCGGAGGCTCGCGTCGCAGGCGATCAAAAAGCTCTGCGGATCGCCCTGCGGGAGCACATAGACCTGTTACGCCGGCAGTACGGTGTGACACCAGACCTGTCCGGTCCTGACGGAGAGACGACCCCACATCTCGTGGCGTGAGGCCGTTGACTAGACAGCAGCGCCATATCGCCGGGCCGCCTCGATCGTCAGGCCTTTGCCAACGGCGCCAAAGGTGTCGCCGTCGATGACCCGCGCCGCCGGCAGCCGCTCGACGATGGCGCGGCGGACATGCGCCAGTTGGACCGAGCCGCCGGTCAGAAACACCGCGTCGATGTCGTCGGCGGCCAGCTGCGCCTGTTGGAGACAGATATCGATCCTTGCGCCAATGTTCGCGGCCAGTCCCTTGGTGTGTCCAACGAGATCGGCGCGGCTTATCGACGTGCTCAGACCCGGCTCGACCCAATCAAGCGCGAAGCCGGCGTCGGGTCGTTCCGACAACGCGATCTTCGCATTCTCGATCTCCATCGCCAGCGTGTGACCGCGCTGCTCTTCGAGCACGCGCAAAAAGCGGTCGAACAGTCTCGGCTGCTTGGCCTCGCGCCGGACCTGCCGGATGTCGGACGTCACACGCGGCTCATACATCCGGTTGATGTTCGACCAGGTCGCGAGGTCATGAAAATAGCTGGTCGGCGCCGCCAGTCCGGCCCGCTTCATCGCGCTGCCGTGGCCGAAGAGCGGCATCACCACACCCAGGCTCAGCCGCCGGTCGAAATCGGTGCCGCCGATCCGCACGCCGTCATTGGCGAGAATATCGTTCTTGCGGTCGGCCTTCGCGTGACGCTCGGGGCTCAGGCGGACGATCGAGAAGTCAGATGTCCCGCCGCCGATGTCGGCGATCAGCGCGATCTCTTCGCGTGCGATCTGGCGTTCGTAGTCCAGCGCGCCGGCGATCGGCTCGAATTGAAACGTGACGTCATCGAAGCCGATCTCGCGGGCGATCTCATGCAGCGTCGCTTCCGCCTTGCGATCGGCATCCGGCGCGTTGTCGACGAAATGAACCGGACGGCCGTGAACGACGCTGCGGAATTCCCGGCCGCAGGTTTGCTCGGCACGCCGCTTCACTGCCCGGAGATAAGACGCGATCACATCACGAAAACTGCTGCGCTCGACCCCCACTTGCGTCGTCTCGTCGACCAACGCCGTGCCGAGAACCGATTTCAGGCTCCGCATCAGGCGGCCGGAGATACCCTCGACATAGGAATCGATGGCCTTCCGCCCGACGCAGACAGCGCCGTCGCGCCCATAAAAGATGGCACTTGGGATTGTCGTTTGTCCGTCCTCCAACGCCACCAGTTCTGGCGCGTGATCAACGGTGCTTCCCAACGTCGTATTCGAGGTACCGAAATCAAGTCCGCAAGCTGACATCGCCGCTCCTTCGAGGAGCGTCGTCTACACACTTCGCGAAGCGTGATCCAGCCTGTCGTCTGCGCGCAGAGGCTGTCAGAATATCATCAGTGGCAGCCCTACGCCGCCACGCCCCGCGCCTTCAGCCGCGCCTTCTTCTCGGGCGCGATCAGCGTGTCAAGCTTGAACAGCTTGCGGGCGCTTTCACCGAGGATGTTGCGCTTGGCCTGCTGGGAGAGGAACGGCAGGTCGTAGATCGTCGACGGCAGGTCCATGTCCCAATGCGGATAGTCCGAGGCGTAGAGTAACTGCGACTCGGCGTTGATCATCTTGAACGTCTCTTGCAGCATGGAGTGGTTGTTGATCATCTCCATCGGCTGCGTGCTGTAATACATCTCGCGCATATATTCCGACGGCAGCCGCTTGAGCGTCGGCGCCTCCGACGAGCGCATCATGTACTCGTTGTCGAGGCGCTGCATCACGAACGGGATCCAGGCGAGCCCGCTCTCGATCCAGATCGACTTGAGCCCCGGGAAGCGCTCCGGAATGCCGTTCACCACCCAGTTGGTCATGTGCAGGATGTTGAACCACGCGAAGCCCAGCGCGTGGATCGCGATGAACTTGTTCGAGATGTTCATGCCCTGATCGCCCCAGTTCGTCGCCGAATGGAAAGCGATCGGCAGGCCGCGCTCCTCGAGCGCACGATAGAGCTTCATGTAGCAATTGTCGTAGAGCGGCTTGTAGCGCGCCGTCGTGACCAGGAAGCCGATCACGCCTTTGCGGTCGCCGAAGTCCTCGACCATCTTCAGCGCCGCCACCGGATCGTTCACCG
>Ga0190270_10000702_pt1 | contig 14891 bp, 10 predicted proteins | sample Popmic320T_FD_133748 | JGI IMG/M metagenome (GOLD analysis project Ga0190270, IMG submission 133748) | Populus adjacent soil microbial communities from riparian zone of Weber River, Utah, USA - 320 T | ecosystem: Environmental > Terrestrial > Soil > Riparian zone | place: USA: Utah | collected... | reverse complement strand
GACGGCGGCTGCGTACTCGCGATGCACGACGCCGACGGCACGCATCGGTTCGACGTCGAGCTGCCCGCGTACGGCGTGACTGCGACCCGGTGGTCGGCGGGCGGTCGCTACGTCGCGATCGGGCTGGTCGCGCCGACCCTGCCCGGTGCGGTGTTGCGGCTCGACGTCGAGTCGGGCGCAGTGGATACGGTGGCGTCGGCCGTCGAAGAGATGCCGCCCGAGATGCGCGAGGAGATGGTCGAGCCGACGAGCCATCGGGTGCCGGCCCGCGACGGGGAGCAGATCCCGTGCTTCGTGTTCGCGCCGGGCGACGGGATCGCCGACGGATCGGTCGTCATCAACATCCACGGCGGGCCCGAGGCGCAGGCGCAGCGGGTGTTCAACCCCGTCGTCCAGGCGCTGGCCGCCGCCGGTCATGTCGTCTTGGTGCCCAACGTCCGCGGGTCGACCGGCTATGGCAAGCGGTGGTACTCCCTCGACGACGTCAGGCTTCGTCTCGAGTCGGTCGCGGACCTCGCCGACCTGCGGACCTGGGTGCCGAGCGTCGGCGGCGATCCGGAGCGGGTCGCGTTGTACGGCGGGAGCTACGGCGGCTACATGGTGCTGGCCGGGCTCTCGATGCAGCCTGACCTGTGGGCCGTCGGAGTCGAGGTCGTGGGCATCTCGTCCCTGTTGACGTTCCTCCAGAACACGTCGGCCTACCGTCGGGCGGTCCGAGAGCGCGAGTACGGCCGGCTCGACACCGATCGGGAGTTTTTGATCGAGGCATCGCCGCTGACGCATCTCGACGCCATGCGGACGCCGTTGTTCGTGATCCATGGCGCCAACGACCCCCGCGTACCCCTGTCGGAGTCGGAGCAGATCAAGGCGGCCCTCGACGCGAAGGGCGTGCCGTGCGAGCTGGTGGTGTTCGCCGACGAGGGGCACGGCCTTGCGAAGCGCGTCAATCGGCTCGATGCGTACCCGGCCGCGCTGGCGTTTCTCGCCGAGCATCTCGCCGGCTGATTTGCGCCAACACTTCGGCGGGCGAGTGTCGTGCCGAGTTATCCACAGGTTGGCCGAGGGGGATGGTGGCCGAGTACGGGCGGCCCTACGTTGGCGTACGTGGCTGGGTGGGCCACGAGGATGGGGAACGCCGATGCGAGTCAATCAAGTCCTGCTGCACGAGCTCGTCCTGGAGCTCGATCTTCCGGCCGGTCACTACGCCGTGTTCGGCGACGCCGCTCTCGCGGCGCACGATCTCATGAGCGCCGACCAGATCGAGCTGCTCGTGACACCGGAGCTCTTCGACGAGCTACGTCAGCGGGGCTGGACGGTGATCGACCGGCCCGACGGCGAGATTCTGCGGACCGACGGCGTCACGGCCCGCACGGCGACCGGCGCGCCGCATCACCTCTCGACCCGTCACATGATCGCGACGGCCAAGCGGGTGGCCGGGCCGCCGGTGGTCGATCTGGCGATGCTGCGCGAGCACCTCGCCGCCCAAGCCCTCTCAGACGCGACGTTGCTGCGGTTGCGCCTGATCGACCGGCAGCTTGGATTCGGTGTCGGGCCACGCACCGGAGCTCCGACGACCAGCCGCCGATCGACCGGTGGATGGGCCCATGTCGCCGGCGTCTTGAGGGCTCCGGCGTCGACGTTCGCAGCCGATCGCGGGTCGAGCGTCTGGACGACGGCATATGCGGTCGCCTGCCTCACCGTCTTGCTGTCCACTCTGGCCGATGTCTCACACGGCGCGCCCGGTTACAGCGTCGTGCGCGTGCCGATCGTGGCCGGCATCGCCCTGCTCATGCAGCGCCTCATCACCGGCGTCGCTCGCCGAGTTTGCGGAGGTCATCCCGAGCAGGGCGGGCCGACCGCGAGCCAAGCCGCCATCGTGACCAGCCTGACAACGGTCCCGGTCGCGGCGGTCGACCTGCTGCCGGTGCCGCTCCTGACGCTCGCGGTTGCCGTGGCAATGCTCGTCGCCGACCTCTGGCTGATCGGGCTGCTCTACAGCGCTGCGTTCGACTGCTCGGTCGGTCGTGGCGTCGTCGGCGAGATCGTCGGCATCGCCGTCGCCTTCGCCGCCGTCTTCGCGGTGGTCTTCGCCCTCGCTTTCGGGCTCAGCGGCTGCGCCGTCCTCGAGTGAGGAGGCCCGAAAACTCGGTTGGTTCTGTCAGAGGCCAGACGTAGTGTGGCCCTTACCGTCAGCTGTCGCCGCACGCCATCTGTCGCCTCAAGGGGGTCCCGCCACCAGATGCCGCCTGCCTCGGTCACCCGACCACGTGATCCCGACGCCCGCCGCCGCAGTACGACCTCGCTGTGGCGGCTTCGTGGGTACCTGCGTCCGTACACGAGGTCCTTGGTCGTGATGGCGTCCGCAGCCATCACCGGTGTCTTCGTATCGATCGCGATCCCCCTCGTCACCAAGGCGATCATCGACGGCCCGATCTCCGACCACGACCAAGGCGGCATCCTGCCGCTCGGCCTGCTCGCCCTGGCCCTGGGCATCGTGGAGGCCGCCCTCATCTTGATCCGTCGCTGGGTCCAGGCCCGAGCCGTCCTGGGCGTCGAGACCGCGATCCGCGACGACCTCTACGCCCATCTCGACTCGCTGCCGATGGCGTTCCACTCCCGGTGGCAGTCCGGCCAGCTGCTGTCCCGGGTCACGATCGACCTGTCCGCGATCCGGCGGTTCAGCGGTTTCGGCATGCTGTTCCTCGTCATCAACATCCTGCAGCTGCTCGTCGTCACGGCACTGTTGCTGCATCTCTACTGGCCGCTCGGCGTGGTGGTCGCGTGCGCCGCAGTGCCGATCATCTTGCTGTCTCTGACGTTCGAGCGGCGCTATGTCAAGGTGTCGCGCCGGGTCCAAGACCAGCAGGGCGACGTCGCGACGCAGGTCGAGGAGTCGACACTCGGGATCCGGGTGATCAAGGCCTTCGGTCGGGCCGACCTCGCGTACGACAAGTTCGACTCCCACGCCACCCGGCTCTATCACTCGCAGCTCGCCAAGGTCCGCCTGGCAGCGCGGTTTTGGACGTTCCTCGAGGTGCTCCCCAACCTGGCTCTCGTCGTCGTCCTGCTGCTCGGCGCGATGGCGGTCGGCAATGGCTCGCTCACACCTGGCGCGTTGGTCGCGTTCATCACCCTGATGCTTTCACTGGTCTGGCCGATAGCCTCGCTCGGCGTGATCCTGTCGATGGCCCAGGAGGCCATGACGGCGGCCGACCGAGTCCTGGAGATCTTCGACACCGCGCCGTCGATCGTCGGCGGGGACCGGGTGTTGTCGCATCCGGCCGGACGGCTGCGGTTCGAGGGTGTCGCGTTCCGGTTCGACGACTCCGACACCGACGTGCTGCACGACGTCGACCTCGACGTGCGGCCCGGTGAGACCGTGGCGGTCGTCGGCGCCACCGGATCGGGCAAGACCGTGCTGACCGCGCTGGTGCCGCGGCTCTACGACCCGACCGCCGGCCGCGTCACGATCGACGGCGTCGACGTACGCGACCTCACCCTGCCGTGCCTGCGGCGTACGGTCGCGACTGCGTTCGAGGAGCCGACGCTGTTCAGCATGAGCGCCCGCGAAAACCTCACGCTCGGGCGCCCGGACGCCAGTGACGAAGACGTCGCTGAGGCGTTGCGGGTCGCGCAGGCCGAGTTCGTCCACGAGCTGCCGTGGGGGCTCGACACCCGGATCGGCGAGCAGGGCATGTCGCTGTCGGGTGGCCAGCGGCAGCGACTAGCGCTGGCCCGGGCGGTCCTCGCGAAGCCCAGGGTTCTGGTCCTCGACGACACGCTGTCCGCGCTCGACGTGCACACCGAGGCGCTGGTCGAGGAGGCGCTGCGGGCCGTGCTGTCCGACGCGACCGGCATCGTGGTGGCCCACCGGGCGTCGACGGTGCTGCTGGCCGACAAGGTGGCGTTGCTGCAAGGCGGCACGATCACCCACGTCGGCACGCATCGCGAGCTGCTCGACACGGTGCCGGCCTACAAGCACCTGCTAGCCGCGGACGCCGAGGACGCTGATCCGTCACTTGTGGCCGCATCATCCGCCGACTCGCGATGGACACGTGCTCGATATGGCGCTGATGAGTTGGCCACAAGTGACGGATCAGCGGGGCGGCGGTGAACACATGACGACCGCCACCGACACGACGACGACTCCGACCTCGCAACGCTCCAGCACCGAGCAGGAGCCGCCTAAAGACTGGCGCGGTGTCGCCGCCGAGGATCGCGACGACATCCCGGACAACGTCGGTCTGCTGCTGCGCGACCGGTCTCGCCGCCTCCTCGGATCGCTGCTTCGACCGCACCGCAAGGTGCTGTGGTTCGTCCTCGGAGTGGTCCTGGTCGAAAACGGAGCGCGCCTGGCCATCCCGTACCTCGTCAAGGAAGGCATCGACCGCGGCATCCCGCCGATGGTCGCCGGCGACGGCAGCCGCACCCTCGTCGTGATCGTCGCGATCGTCGGTGTCGCCGTCATCGTGCAGACCGTGGCCCGGATGGCGTTCCTCCTCATCACCGGCCGGATCGGCCAGCAGGTGCTCCTCGAGCTGCGGCGACGGGTCTTCCGGCACTTCCAGCGGTTGTCGACGGCGTTCCACGACCGCTACACGTCCGGTCGGGTGATCTCGCGATCGACGTCCGACGTGGACGCGATCGAGGAGATGCTCGACACCGGGTTCGACGGGCTGGTCAACGCCGTTCTCACCCTGCTCGGCACGGCGATTCTGCTGCTGTGGCTCGACTTCAAGCTCGGTCTGGTCGCGCTGATCGCGTTCCCGTTCCTCACCTGGCTGACCCGGTGGTTCCGGCGCCAGTCGGCCAAGGCCTACCGGCGTACCCGCGAGACTGTCGCCGCCGTCATCGTGCACTTCGTCGAGTCGATGACCGGCATTCGGGCGGTGCAGGCGTTTCGCCGGGAGCCGCGCAACGAGGAGATCTTCGCCGAGGTCAACGACGAATACCGCGCCGCCAACGAGCGGGCGTTCCGGCTGCACGGGCTGTTCATGCCGGGCATCAAGCTGATCGGCAACATGACGATCGGCCTTGTGCTGCTCTACGGCGCCTATCGCGCCTTCCATGGTCAAGTCACCGTCGGCGTACTCGCCGCGTTTCTCATCTACCTGCGAGCGTTCTTCGAGCCGATGCAGGAGATCAGCCAGTTCTACAACACGTTCCAATCCGCGAGCGCCGCGCTGGAGAAGCTGTCCGGCGTGCTCGAGGAAAAGCCCGACGTGCCCGAGCCGGCGCAGCCGCGGCCGCTGTCGCAGGCGCGAGGCGAGATCGGGTTCGACCGCGTCACGTTCGGCTACGTGGCCGATCGACCGGTGCTCGCGTCGCTCGATCTCCAGGTGCCGGCCGGCCAGACGATCGCGGTCGTCGGCGCCACCGGAGCCGGCAAGACGACGATCGCCAAGCTCGTCTCGCGGTTCTACGACCCGACGGCGGGGGTCGTCACCCTCGACGGCATCGACCTGCGCGACCTCGACGACGCCACGCTGCGACGACACATCGTCATGGTGACCCAGGAAAACTTCGTCTTCGCCGGGACGATCGCCGACAACATCCGATTCGGCCGCCCGGGGGCGTCAGTCGACGAGGTACGGGCGGCCGCCGATGCGATCGGCGCCCACGACTTCATCGCCGCGCTTCCCGAGGGATACGACACCCGTGTCGAGTCGCGCGGCGCTCGGCTGTCGGCGGGCCAACGACAGTTGGTGGCCTTCGCCCGGGCATTCCTGGCCGACCCGGCGGTGCTGATCCTCGACGAGGCGACGAGCTCGCTCGATGTGCCGTCGGAGCGGTTGGTCCAGCGGGCCCTTCGTACGATCCTCGCCGAGCGCACCGCGATCATCATCGCCCACCGGCTGTCAACAGTGGAGATCGCCGATCGGGTGCTGGTCCTCGAGCATGGCGAGGTGGTCGAGGACGGGGCGCCCGCGCAGTTGGTCGCCCGCACCGACGGGCGGTTCGCCGGGCTGCACCAGGCATGGGTCGACTCGCTCGCCTGACGATCCCGGCGGAGTTGTCAGGCGCCATTTGAGCCGGGGCTCCATATGCGCCTGACAACTCTCAATGCATGAGTTCGCCCGCTTCGACCGAGGCGGCGATCCGGGTGCCCTCCGGGGCCAGCGGGCAGGCCCAAGCGGGGTCGTATGCGCAGGACGGGTTGTAGGCGAAGTTGAGGTCAATGACGAGGCGGTCGGCGTCGCCACCGAGATCGGCGCCCTTGACCGTGTCGATGAGGTAGCGGCCGGCACCGTACGTCGTGCGTCCGCTGGTGCCGTCCCGCATCGGCACGAAGACGCCGTCGCCGTACGAGTCGAGCCACCACACGTCGAGGCTGCCGATCCCGGGTAGCTCGACGCGCCCGATCCGCTCGAACGGGACGACTCCGTCGGTCGCCGTGGCCGCCTCCCACCGTTGCGCCGGCGCCGGGCGTACGAACAGCTCGACCCGCAGCTCCGCATCGTAGGGCGCGTACGAAGGCAGCGGCTCGCCCGGCTGCAACGGCGAGTTCGGATGGTCCCGGAACAGGGCCTCCCGCCGAGTCCGCCAGAGGTTCCAGCCGTCGACCGGCGAGGGCTCGTGACGAACCGCCCGGTAGATGTCGGCGACCTCGCGACGCCAGCCCAGCAGCGACATGCTCATCCCGCCAGCCTGCCAGGCCCGACCGACCGCGGGGCGACCCGAGTTTTGGCGTGAGATGCGCCTGGCAGGCGCCGAATCGGGTAATTCTCCCGCCAAAAACCGGCCTTCCGGCCCGTGCGACACCCGATCTCGGTGGGAAGGTTGGACGCGCTAGGGAATTAGCGGGTGAGCCGACCAACCGGCTACCGTGGTGTCAGCTGTGGCAGCAGTCACAGTGGCGTGAGCGCGGCGCCAGCACACCCCCGCCGGTCGTCGCACGCGCGCCGCACTCCCGCACCGGCCGCGGCGATCCCGACGCCGATTCGACGAAGGAGTACTTGCCGTGAGCGAGCTTGCGAGCGAACAAGTTCAACGCAGCAGTCCTACTCGCGAGGCCGACGAGCGAAGCGAGGTGGCCGAGTGAGCGACGCCGATTTCGGCCCCGATCTGGGGGCGGTGTTCGGGCCCTCGCATGAGGGTGAGGGACCCGAGTTGGTGCAGCTGCTGACGCCTGAGGGTGAGCGGCGTGAGCATCCGGAGTTCTCCTACGACGGCACCGACGACGACATTCGCGGCTTTTATCGCGATCTGGTGTTGACTCGGCGGATCGACGCCGAGGCCACCGCGCTGCAGCGGCAGGGCGAGCTGGGCATCTGGGCCTCGCTGCTCGGCCAGGAGGCCGCCCAAGTCGGCTCCGGCCGCGCGCTGTCGCCGCAAGACTTCGTCTTCCCGACCTACCGTGAGCATGGCGTCGCTTGGTGCCGCGACGTCGACCCGCTGCGGCTGCTCGGCCTGTTTCGCGGTGTCGACCAAGGCGGCTGGGACCCGCGCGAAAACCAGTTCGGCCTCTACACGATCGTGATCGGCGCCCAGACGCTGCACGCCACCGGGTACGCGATGGGCCTACAGCGCGACGGCGTCGTGGGTACGCGGGACGACGGACGCGACACGGGCGTCATCGCCTACTTCGGTGACGGTGCCATCAGCCAGGGCGATGTCAACGAGTCGTTCATCTGGGCGAGCGTCTTCAACGCGCCTGTCGTGTTCTTCTGTCAGAACAACCAGTGGGCGATCTCCGAGCCGATCGAGAAGCAGAGCCGGATCCCGCTCTATCAACGTGCGTTGGGCTTTGGCTTCCCGGGCATCCGGGTCGACGGCAACGACGTCCTCGCGTGTTATGCGGTGACGAAGGCGGCGATGCAGCGGGCCCGGGAGGGCAGTGGCCCGGCGCTCATCGAGGCCTACACCTACCGGATGGGCGCCCACACCACGTCCGACGACCCGACCCGATACCGGCTCAACCAAGACCTCGAACACTGGAAGCTCAAGGACCCGATCGCCCGGGTCGACGCATACCTCAAGCGCAACGGGCTCGCCGACGACGACTTCTTCGCGGGCGTCGAGGCCGAGGCCGACGAGATCGCCGCGCGCCTGCGCGAGGGCTGTCTGTCGATGCCGGACCCGAACGTGCTCGACATCTTCGATCACGTCTACGCAGACCCGTCGCCAGAGCTCGAGCAGCAGAAGGCGGCATTCGCCGACTACCTGGCGTCCTTCGAAAGCGAGGCGACGGTCTGATGGCGCAAATCACCTTGGCCAAGGCGCTCACCAACGGCATGCGGGTGGCCATGGAGGCCGACGACAAGGTCCTCCTGATGGGCGAAGACATCGGCAAGCTCGGCGGCGTCTTCCGCGTCACCGATGGGCTGCAGAAGGACTTCGGCGAGGACCGGGTCATCGACACGCCGCTTGCGGAGTCCGGCATCGTCGGCACGGCGGTCGGGCTCGCGCTGCGCGGCTACCGCCCGGTGTGCGAGATCCAGTTCGACGGGTTCGTCTATCCGGCGTACGACCAGATCGTCAGCCAGGTCGCGAAGCTGCGTTTCCGAAGCCTCGGCAAGCTGCCGATGCCGATCGTGATCCGGATCCCGTTCGGCGGCGGCATCGGCGCGGTCGAGCACCACTCCGAGAGCCCGGAGGCGCAGTTCGTCCATCAGGCCGGGCTCAAGGTCGTGGCCTGCGCCAACCCGGTCGACGCGTACTGGATGATCCAGCAGGCGATCGCTTCCGACGACCCGATCATCTTCCTGGAGCCGAAGCGGCGCTACTGGGAGAAGGCCGAACTCGACGAGACGGTCACCGAGGCGCCGCGTCCCTTGCACAGCTCGCGGATCGTCCACGAGGGCAGCGACGCAACCGTGCTGGCGTACGGCCCGATGGTCAAGACCTCGCTCGAAGCGGCGGTGGCCGCGGCCGAAGAGGGCAAGACACTCGAGGTCGTCGACCTGCGGACGCTGTCACCCTTCGACATGGATCCGGTCTACGCCTCCGCACGAAAGACCGGTCGGGTCGTCGTGGTGCATGAGGCCCCGGTCACGGCCGGACTCGGTGCCGAGCTCGCGGCGCGGATCACCGAGGAGTGCTTCTACTCCCTGGAGTCGCCGGTGTTGCGCGTCGGAGGGTTCGACACGCCGTACCCCCCGAGCCGCGTCGAGGAGGAGTACCTCCCCGATCTCGACCGGGTACTCGATGCCGTCGACCGCTCTCTCGCCTACTGAGTGCAAAGGGAGGCGAAAGTGTCTGTGAATCAAGAGTTCAAGCTCCCCGATGTGGGAGAGGGCCTGACCGAGGCCGAGATCGTGTCGTGGAAGGTCAAGCCCGGCGACGCGGTCAAGGTCAACGAGATCGTCGTCGAGATCGAGACCGCGAAGTCGCTGGTGGAGTTGCCCTGCCCGTTCGGCGGCACGGTGGCCGAGCTGTTGGTGCCGGAGGGCGAGACGGTCGCCGTCGGGACGCCGATCATCTCGGTGACGACCGGCGCTGGCGCGGCCGAGGTGTCGGCCGACTCGGCCCCTGCGGCGCCGGCCGCTGAGCCGGAGATCGAGACGCCGTCGGACGACGAACCGGTCGAGCCCGGCCTGATCGGTGGCCCGGCACCCGGCGGACGGACGTCGGTGCTCGTGGGTTACGGACCGCGAACGACCGAGGCCAAGCGCCGCCCACGCAAGGGTTCGGCGGCGACGGTGTCGTCGGCAACGGTCCAGCAGGATGTGCATTCGGCGTTTTCGACCGCCAAGGAGCAGGCGCCCGAGGTCCCGGCCGAGGCGGCCGAACCGGCTGCTCCGGTGGTGCCGGCGACCCCGGCGGCGAAGGCCGGACCGACGCCGATCCGAACCCTCGCCAAGCCGCCCGTGCGCAAGCTCGCCAAGGACCTCGGCGTCGACATCAACGCGGTCACGCCAAGCGGCCCGGGTGGGGTCGTGACGCGATCCGACGTGGAGACGTTCGCCGACGGCGCGGCGACGACCGCAGCGGCGCCGCCGGCCGCGCGTACAATGCCGGCGGCCGGAGCCGAGGAGACTCGGATACCGGTCAAGGGCGTACGCAAGATGACCGCACAGGCGATGGTGTCGTCGGCGTTCACCGCTCCCCACGTCACCGAGTGGGTGACGATCGACGTGACCCGGACGATGCGGTTCGTCAAGCGGCTGCGCGACCAGCGCGAGTTCCGCGACGTCAAGGTGTCGCCGCTGCTGGTCATCGCCAAGGCGGTGTGCCTCGCGGTCCGGCGTACTCCGGAGGTCAATGCCACCTGGGACGACGCCGCCAACGAGATCGTGCTCAAGCACTACGTCAACCTCGGCATCGCGGCCGCGACGCCACGCGGGCTCGTGGTGCCCAACGTCAAGGGCGCCGACCGGATGAATCTGCGCGAGTTGGCCGATGCCCTCGGCGAATTGGTGACGACGGCGCGAGACGGCAAGACGCAGCCGGCGCAGATGTCGGGCGGCACGTTCACGATCACCAACGTCGGCGTCTTCGGTGTCGACGCGGGTACGCCCATCCTCAACCCCGGCGAGACTGGCATCCTGGCGGTCGGGGCTATCCGCAAGCAGCCGTGGGTGGTTGGCAGCCGCATTCGGCCGCGCGACGTCACGACTCTGGCCTTGTCGTTCGACCATCGGGTCGTCGACGGCGAGCAGGGTTCGCGGTTCCTCGCTGACGTGGCGGCGCTATTGGAGGATCCGGCCGCGGCGCTGCTGTACTGACGGCGCGGTCCGGCCGCAGGCTCGGGCGGGTGAGTCGCGTCATGGCCGCGGGAGCCTGCCATCAGCTCTGTAGTCGGACGTACGCCGCAGCGTCGATCACGAGCGGTTTCGGCTGACCGGATCGGCGACGCGAGCAACCTGGTAGGCGGATCGTTACGTGTAGAGGGCGTCCACGAAGTCCGTCGGTACACCGGGAGGCACGATGGGACGGTCTTATGACGAGGAGGACGTCGAGTTCGCCGACGCCGCCCTGCCGCGGCTGACTCGCACGGCGTACCTCGTGTGCGCAGATCCGCATCGAGCGGCCGACGTGGCTCAACAGGCCTTGATCAAGCTGTACCTCGCTTGGCCCAAGGTGAGCCGACGCGGATCGCTGCTGCCATACGCGCGCCGCGCCGCGCTTCGGCTGTTGATCGACGAGTCTCGGCGACCGTGGCGACGGGAAGTGTCACACGCGGACCTGAGCCGCACCGAGACGTTGCTGCCGCCAGACCCGTTCCGACGGGTTGGTCGCGGCGATCGGCATACCGCTCGCACCAGGCCTCCTGCCGGGAGGTGGCGACCAATCGGCACCGAATCAGTCTGCGGGACCGAGCCACTCCGCGGGGCCGAGCCACAAGGCAATAGACCCGGCGAGCGGCTTCAATCGTGCGGCCGACCTGAAAGATGTGTGCGTCGGCATCGATCGGATTGCCAACTGGAAGGTTCAGGCTGCTGTGTACAGCAACGAAAACCTCGCCGCCGTTGTGACGTCACCGAACGGAACGATGTGGGCCAGCTGCGTCGGCCACCAAGACTCGGCCACGGCAGGGATTCCGCTTCGCCCGAACGTCGAGGATGATCCGGGCTACACCAACATTCGGAACGGCTTCTGGTACGACGCTAGTTGTGCCAGGACCGAGAGACCATACCGCTGGGCGGAGACCGGCCAGATTCCGACCGAGATCGCTCGGATGGTCTTCGAGTCCAGCGACGGACAGACCTCCGAGGCCCACGTCCATGACGGCTATTTCGCCTGGCAAGCCGAAGTGAACGACATCGACGTCTTCAACAGGCCCTTGTGGGTTGAGCTGTACGACGCCGATGACAACCTGATCGATCGGGTGAAGGCCAACAACGCCAGCGACTGGTGAGAGCAGGCACGCAAGCTGGTTCGCGCACCGACCAACGGTTTTCGGATTCCGTCGGCCGGTGCGCGAACCCATGTCTGGGACTGTCGGCACCCCACCGACCGCAAGTCGGACATCACACGAGGGGTTTTACGACGCGCGGGTCGTCACGAGGTCCGGTGCGCGCTCGACGAGCAAACGGAGCCGGAGCGCGGTGTCCTGGTCGGCCGGACTGTAGGTCGTGAGCTGTGCGACGCCGGTGCGGCCGAGCCAGAGCTTGGTCGCGTTGAGGTGGAGCTCGCCGACCGAGCGATTGCGGAAGCGCTTGACCGCCATCGGCGCCGTAGTCACTTCGTGGCGCTCCCATCGCTGAGCAAACTCAGGTGACGCCGCCAACAGTCGACTGACCAAGCCGGTCCACAGCGGATCGTCGAGCCGGGTCACCATGCTGGACCGCAGCTGCGCCACGAGGTAGTTGCCGGCGGCATCCCATCCGTCGCACACCTCACGCCAGGCCGGATGGGTGAAGAACAACCAGATCAGGTTGCGCTCGTCGTCGGGCAGGCTGTCCAGGTCGTCGACCATGTAGTTGTACGCGCGGTTGTAGGCCAGCAGATCGAAGCGGGGCGAGGTGACCAGCGCCGGAAACGGGTCGAGCTGGTCGAGGATGTCTTGCAGGTGCTCGGGCAGCATGGCGCACTCGGAGTCGGATACGAGGGGTGCGATCTCGGCCAGCCGGAACAGATGCATGCGCTCCTGGTGATCCATCCGGAGGGTGCGGGCGACCGCCTCGAGGACCTGGGCCGACGCGTTGATGTCGCGGCCCTGCTCGAGCCAGGTGTACCAGGTCACTCCTACGCCGGCGAGCTGCGCGACCTCCTCGCGGCGGAGCCCCGGCGTACGCCGTCGGCCACCTGGCGGCAATCCGACGTCCTCCGGCGTGATCCGCTCGCGCCGGCTGCGGAGGAACGTCGCGAGCTCGTGACGTCGTCTCTCGGTGTGATCCTCAGGCACACTGACATGGTGACCGATCACCGAGCCGGTTACCAGGGTGGTGCTGATACCTGGATAACTGGGCTCTCACTAATAGGCCCACAGGCCGTCCAAGCTAGTAGCCATGGCCTTGCGAACTCTTGAACCAGCCGTGCCTGCGCCCGCCGCCGGCGACGAGCGCGAGCTCTCCCTGGCAGGTCTGTTGGCGGTGCTCGGTGCCGTCACCCTGCCCATCCTGTCGTTCTTCAGCGTGAGCGTTGCCCTGGGTCCCATCGGCTCCGAGCTGGGCGCGTCGCCCGCGATGCTCCAGCTCGTCGTCGCCGGGTACGGAGTGCCCTACGCCAGTCTTGTCGTCCTCGGGGGCCGGATCGGTGACGGGCTTGGCCGACGCCGGCTCATGCTGATTGGCCTGGTCGGATTCGTGATCGCTTCGATCGCCTGTGGGCTCGCGCAAACACCCGAGCAGCTGGTCGCTGCCCGCGTCCTGCAGGGCATCGCCGCCGCCTTCACGACTCCACAGGTTCTGGCGACCATCCACGCCACCACACGCGGCGAGCGACGTGGACGCGCGGTCGGCATGTTCGGCGCCACCGCGGGAATCGCGACCTGCCTGGCCTTCCTGATCGGCGGACCGCTGACCTCGTCGGACCTGCCCGGCCTCGGCTGGCGCGCGGTCTTCTGGCTCAACGTGCCGGTCGGCCTGTTGGTCCTCGTCGCGGTGCGCCGCTGGGTCCCGCCGACCAGCGGACCGGCTCGGGTCCCGATCGACCTGCGCGGAACCTTCCTCCTCGCGGCGATGATGGTGCTGTTGGTGCTTCCTGTCACCGAGGGCCGCGCGGTCGGCTGGCCGATGTGGACCTGGGCGATGCTGGCTGCCTTCGTCCCGGTGGCGGTGGCGTTCGGCTGGAGTCAGCTGCGCAGCGAGCGCAGTGGCGGTCTGCCGCTGGTGCCACCGTCCCTGCTCCGGGTGCGGACGATGGGCGTCGGCCTGGCTGTCGCCGCGCCGTTCTTCGCTGGCTTCGGCGGCTTCATGTTCGTCTACGCGTACGCCGCGCAGGGCCCCGCCGGCATGAGTCCGTGGGAAGTCGGCTTGAGCCTGACGCCCTTGGCGGTGGCGTTCCTCGTCGCGTCGTTGCGATCGGCTCGCCTGGTCGCGAGGTTCGGTGTCAACGCGCTGACCGGTGGTGCGCTGCTTGCCGCGGCGGGCTATGCCGTTCTGGCGCTCGAGGCCGCCAGCTCGTGGCCGCAGTTCGACACGGTCGATGTGGTCTTCGGCATGATCGCCATCGGTCTCGGGCAGGGTGTCTTGATGCCGCAGCTCTTCGGCGTCATTTTGAGCCAGGTGCCGACCGCGCAAGGCGGACTCGGCAGCGGCGTGCTGATCACGACCCAACAGATGATGCTGGGCCTCGGTGCCGCCCTCGTCGGGTCGCTGTACCTGAGTCTCGGCGATCGGCTCGACGGAGCCGGGGCATTGACGACGACGACTTACGTTGTCGCGGGCGCGATGGTCGTAATCGCCGGCATGACTCGCCTGTTGGTTCCCCGTCGGGTCCGCACCTAGTACGCCGGTAGCCCGGGCCGGCTAGACGAGGCCTTACGTGTTGCATCTATGATGGATACATCATGAGTGCAACAGCCGCGGACCGGGCGTACGACCACGTCAAGCACGCGATCCTCGACGGGTCGTACGCAGGTGGCGCCCTCCTCACCGAGGGCGAGGTCGCCGACGCGGTCGGGGTGTCACGCACGCCCGTTCGCGAGGCGATGCTCCGGCTCCAGGTCGAGGGCATGCTCCGGCTGTATCCGAAGAAGGGCGCGATGGTCGTCCCGGTCACGGCGGCCGAGGCGGAGGCCGTACTCGAGGCCCGCACTCTGGTGGAGTCGTGGGCCGCCCCGCAAGCGGCGTCACGGGGCGCCCAGCTCGCGGACGAGCTCGAGCCGTATCTCACGCAGATGCGGGACCATCGCGCCAGCGGCGACGTCACCGGCTTCTCGAAGGCCGATCGGACCTTCCACGAGCGGATCGTTGCGGCCGCCGGCAACGACATCCTCACCCGCCTCTACCGCTCGCTCCGGGAGCGACAGATCTGCATCAGCGAGGCCGTGATGCGCCTGTCGG
>Ga0190270_10000701_pt1 | contig 14899 bp, 10 predicted proteins | sample Popmic320T_FD_133748 | JGI IMG/M metagenome (GOLD analysis project Ga0190270, IMG submission 133748) | Populus adjacent soil microbial communities from riparian zone of Weber River, Utah, USA - 320 T | ecosystem: Environmental > Terrestrial > Soil > Riparian zone | place: USA: Utah | collected... | reverse complement strand
CCCGACGCGATTGTGCTGATGGGCGACCTGCCGCTGGCGGAATTTCAATTTCACGCCACGGTCATTTACGCCAGCGGCGGGATGCTGCTCTCAGGCGATGACCTGACCAGGATCGCGCCGGATCGTCTGGCGATGCTCAAGAAGCTGCTGCCGCCGACGGGCCGAGCCGCCGAGTTCGCCGACGATTCATTGCGCGTCGGCGTCGTCAACATGCCGGGCGCGCGGATGGTCTGCGTCTTCAACTGGGAAGAAAACCCGCAAACTATTTCAATCCCGTTGCCGCGTCCGAGCCGCGTCACCGATTTCTGGAGCGGCGAAGACCTTGGCCGGCGCGAAGGCAGTTTGGAGATCAAAGATCTGCCGCCGCGTTCGGCCAGGCTGCTCGTTTGCAAATGAAGAGTTCGTAGTACCGCCTTTAGGCGGAAGGGTCGTCTCCTGATCCCTTCCGCCTAAAGGCGGTACTACGAACAGCAGGAGGCGAAATGTCATTATCCCGACTGATTATCAGGATTGCCGTTTTTACGGTTGCCTGCCACGCGCTGTCGTTCGCGCAGCGACTCCCGCGCGAAGAGTGGGGCGCGCCGGCGGTCGTCGTGTCGCGCGCCGAAGGAAAATGGGTCATCGCTGGCAGGAAGAACAAGATCACGCTCAACGAATCCGACTTTGCGCTCAGTGTTCAGGCCGGCCCGGCCAACTGGGCGATGGTCCCCTCGTCGGCAACAGACATGCTGGTCAGGTCGCGCGGCGAAGAGTTTTACCTGCGGCTGGCCGACGCGCGGAAGATCGAGGTCGAGCCTTACGACACGGGATTCAAAACCGGCGTCAAGATCAGTCTCGGCGAGTGGCGCCACAACGGTTTGCTCAACAAAGGCGCGGAGCTCGATCTGCGGCTCTTCCTGACGGTCTGTCTCGAAGGCAAGGACGAAGAATTGGTTTTCGACGTCGCCGCGAACGAGCGTGAAGCGACACTTCGGCGCCTCGATTGGCCCACGGCGCTCGACGCGCGCGAGGTGGATCATACGCTGCTCAGCAACGGCCGCGGCAATCTGCTGCCGCGCAACTGGCCCAAGGAGTTTCACCCGATCCGCACAATCACGCCGGAAGGTAAAGTGGCGCCGACCGACAAGAGCGTCGTTCAGAGCAACGTCATCGAGTCGTGGTCGATGTCCTGGTGGGGATTTCAGAAGGGACGCTCGGCGATGATGGTGATCGTCGAAACGCCCAACGACGCCGCCTACCAGTTTAACCACCCCGCAGGCGGGCCGACTGTGATCGGCCCGCGATGGCGCGCGACGCTCGGGCGGTTCGGCTACCCGCGAACGGCGCGGATGTGTTTCGTGGCCGACGGCAATTACGTTGATCTGGCCAAACGGTATCGCCGCTACGCGATGGACACGGGACTGTTCGTTTCGCTCAGGGAGAAGATCGCGCGGACGCCGGCGGTCAAAGATTTGATCGGGACTCCGCTCACGCGGCTGAGCATCCTCAGAAATCTGAAGCCTGACAGCTCGCGCTACGATCAAAAGAATCCGGAGAAAAACTTCAGCCTGACGACATTCGACGAGCGCGCGCGTCAACTGCGCGAACTGAAAGCGAAAGGCGTCGAGCGATTGCACGTCGTGCTTACCGGCTGGCCGCATCTCGGCTACGACCGGCAGCACCCCGATGAATTGCCGCCGCCGCCGCAAGCCGGCGGGTGGGAAGGGATGAAACGGCTGGCCGACGCGCTCCGCGAGATCGGCTACATCTTCACGCTCCACGATCAGTATCGCGATTACTACGTTGACGCGCCGTCTTACGACCCGCAGTTCGCCATTCACGAAGAGGACGCGAGTAGCGCGCCGCAGGCTTTTCCCGGCACGCGTTTCGGTGATTGGAAGGAAGGCCATATACCGTTTATGCGCCACTGGGACGGCGGGACGCAGACCTTTCTCAACTCGCGCTTCATGCTAGGGCATTTGATCAAAAACTACCTGCTGCTGTTCGAGCGCGGCATCAAACCGCAGGGGAGCTATCTGGACGTTTTCGGCTATGTTCCGCCGGACGAGGATTTCAATCCCGAACACCCGGTGACGCGTACTGACGCGATCAACGCGCGGGCGCTCTGTTACAACTGGACGCGCAACAACCTGGGTATAGTGGGCACTGAGGCCGCGTGCGATTGGACGGTTCCCTACGCGGACATCTCCTCCCCACTGGGGCCGGCCAAGTGCGTGACCGCGCCGCTCTTCAATCTGGTCTTTCATGACGCTATCATCACGCCGTACCGGACAGGCGACATGCAGAACATCCTGTACGGCCTGTTGAACGGCGGCCTGCCGCAAGTGGGCGACCTCAAGGCCGACTTGGAGAAGAACATGACATTGATCCGGCAGATGGCGTCGCTGCACGAGAGACTGGCCTTGATCGAGATGATCAAGCACGAGTTCCTGGATAAAAATTATCGCAAGGAGCGGACGACTTTTGCGGACGGAACTACAGTGACTGTCGATTGGGACGCCAACACATTTGAGATTAACCCCGAACTGAAGTCTCCGAGGTGAGCGTCTACGAACGCTTTATACCAGTTTTCAAATGTATGAAGACAGTTAGCCACAGAGATCACAGAGAACACAGAGAAATCACTATGTCCTGCGGCGCCCTCTGTGCGCTCTGTGGCAATTCATTTACATGAAAACCGCTGTAAGAGGAAAGCGACGCGTACCCAGGGTGTTTTCGCAGGAGAATGAAAAGATGGATTCCGGAGTTTTCTACACTACCCTCGACAGCCCGGTCGGCGCATTGTTTCTCACGTCGAATGGAGAGGCGATTACCGAATTGTTTATGGAGAAGCATAAAGGCGGGCCGAAGCCGATCGGCGATTGGCGGCGCGACGACGGCCTGTTCCGCGACGCCGCCGATCAATTGCGGGCATATTTCGCGGGCGAATTGACCGAGTTCGATCTGCCCCTTGCGACAGACGGCGCGCCGTTTCAACAACGCGTCTGGGCCGAGCTGAGAAAAATTCCCTACGGCTCGACGATCAGTTACGGCGAGCTTGCGCGGCGGATCGGCGCCCCGAAAGCTCCGCGCGCGGTCGGCGCGGCGAACGGCAGCAACCCGATCTCGATCATCATTCCCTGTCATCGCTTAATCGGGTCGAACGGCAAGCTGACCGGCTACGGCGGCGGCATCGAGCGCAAGAAATTCCTGCTTGAGTTTGAGGCCGAGACTTTGGCAATGCGGAATGCGGATTCGCAGTTGTCAAACGACAAGATGAAATAACGACACTGATAGAGAGTTAAAATCAATCCGCATTCCGCACTCCGCATTCCCTGATCACTTACCTTTACTGATCATCTGCAACAGGCGATCCGCGTGATTGCGCGCGATCAGCGGGACGCCTTCATCCAACTTAATGCTTTTGAGGATCGGGTCGAAGCGGTGCGGGTCGGCGACGCGCTTGGATTTCAGCTCGCTTTCGAGTATGCGCAATTGCGCGGGCGCCGAGATCGGGTCGTTCGCGATCACGGCTTCGAGTTCGAAGATTCTGGTCTCCTGGTTGACGATGTTGCGGAAGATGTCGCTCAGCCGGTTCATGCTCTGGTTCTCCGTGTAGTTGAACTTGACCGTCCGCTCTTTCCCCCCGCGCGAATAACCGATCGTCATATTCCCGAGGTGCGAAAAGTCTTTCTTATGCTGGTAGTCTTCATCGCTCGCCAGAAAATTCATGTCGTCGAGGATCAGTTGAATCTGCGAGAGCAACTCCGGGGATAACGAGAGTTTATTGACGACCTCGTCGGCGTCCTTGCGCTTGAAGCGGAACTTGCCCTGCCCTGAGCCGTCGAATTCGAGTTCCTGAACCGGCGTCGTGAAGCGCGGGTTCTCGAAGAGGTAGTGGTAATGCGAGCCGGAGGTCGAGCCACGCTCGGCGCCGGTCAGCGACTGGTTGAGTTCAATGGTTGTTTGTGACAACGCCTGAGTGTTGAAGGCGCCGAGTAGAAAAACGACGAAGAGCGCCGGTATAAACTTTCGCATAATAAAACTACACGGGACTTATAAAACTTATAGGACTTACAGGGCCTGTAGGACTTCTACGACGCATATATCCTATAGGTCCCTATAAGTCCTATAATGACTACCACATTCTGACTCGGTCAGTTCGACTCTCCCCCAGTTTGCTGTTCGGTCTTCTTTTTGCCGAAAGGCTCGGAGATGAAGCCCTGCGCCGCGGCCTGCGCGTTGTCGTAATTGTTGCCATTGCTGATCGCCTTGTTGTATTCGGCGATGGCGCGTTCGCGCTGGCCGATGGCGTCCCAGGAGTTGCCGCGATAGATGTACGACCAGACCTCCACCCAATTTGGTCTAAGGTTCCCGTTCAAGGCCTGATCGAAGGCGTCGAGCGCCTTGTTCCAGTTGCGCTGAGTCATGTAAACCGATCCGAGGTTGTACCAGGCCCATGAATTCCCACGATTGAGTTTGATTGCGGCCTGGAATTGCTGCTCGGCCTCGATATACTCCTGTTCGCGGAAATGCTCGATGCCGCGGCGGACGATCACGCCCTGGCGCAACTCCTCGGAGCTGCGCATGATTTTCGCGTCGGGGTCGACGATCACCTCGATCGGCTTGCTATTGGTCAGGATGTCGAAATCCGCTGAAGGGCCTTTCATCATCAAAGTCTGTCGCTCGGCTCCGGCCTCGGTCCGGAGCGTTATTTCGACGGGCATCTCGAAGGAGTCCAGGTCCTGTTTGACGGTCCCGGGGACGCGGAAGCCCTCCTTGGTGCGAAGCATTCTATAATCGGAGCGGAATTCCGGCACGCCGGTCGACTCGACCCACTGACCGAAGAAGAACCGCAGGTCGCGCCCTGCCGTCTTTGTGGCGAGGGTCTCGAAATCGTCGAGCTTGACGTTCTTGCCTTCATTTTTAGCGAAATAATCGCGCAGCATCTTGTCGAACTTCTCTTCGCCGATCACCTGGCGCAGCATGTTGAAGACAAGCGCGCCTTTGTTAAAGACCACCGACCGGTAAGGCGCGGTCTGGTCGTCAAGATCTTTGGGCGCGTTGCGGATCGAAGCCGATTGCTCGAAGGCCAGGGCCTTCTCCAGTTCGGCCTGAACGGTCTGCAGATAGAGCGTCTCGTTCTCGTTGTCCTTGACGTAAAGCAGTGTGCTGAATTCGGCCAAACCGTGCCACAGCCAGGCGTCGTCGAAGGACTTCAACCCGACCGCCTGCCCCCACCATTGATACGCCACTTCGCGCGCCAGTCTTTCGTCAATCCCCGAAGTCAGCGCGCGCGGCGAAATGAAGATCATTCCCGGGCCTGAGTAGGTATCGAGCGTCTCTTCGTCGGTCTCGGCCACCACCAGACGGTTGCCGAAGGCATAACGGCCGAACTTAGACGAATAGTATTCCAGGTGTTTGCTGATGACGTCTATAGCGTGATCGGCCCATCTTTCGTCGCCGGCTTTGACATAGAAATCGACCGTGAATCCGCCACGGTTCGATGTGCGCAAGATATATTTGGCCGCCGCGAGACTGCCCGGCAGGACTGGTTTCGTGCAGGTGAAGGCAAAGGTCGTAAACTCTTCTTTGGTCTTCTGATCTTCTCTCGTCTTCTGCTCTTCTTTCGTCTTCTGCTCGGTCACGGAGACGGGAACGACCGGCTGCTCGCTGTAACCGGCGACAAGCACGCCTTTCGGGACTTTGACGTTGATCGCATAAGTGGCGCGGTCGGCGACGTATTCATGAAACGGGAACCATCGCGCGGCGTAGAAAAGATAGGAGCCCTGGTCGCCGACGTGAGCCAGGCGCGCGTTCGAAATCGGCCCGCCCTGCGGCGATTCGAGAGCGCCTTCGTATTCGAACGCCAGCGTCAGGGGCTGTTTGGCGGGAACCACGGTCCCCAGATCGATGCGGACGTTCATGTTTTCGCGGTTGTCCTGGATGAATTGCAGGCCGTCTGGAGTGGGCTGCGCGGTCGGATCTTTCGCCTTCGGCGGGGCCGGTTTGGGACTCTGCGCGCGGGCGCCAGGCGTGGCGGCGCCGGGCGTCGTCGTAGTGGACTCGTCCACGCGCGTGATGCGACTGATCGTTAGCGACCCGTTCATTTCAAAGATAACCGACCTGGTCTCAGACTGCGGAACGAACCGCACCTCGGCCCGAGCCTTCAGCAATTGAGACGCCGGAATCAGTTCTGCGTCAATCTTGTAATGCTGAACGTCGATATCTGTCGCGCCCTTCTGAGCGCCCGCCCTGAAAAAAGCGCCGCTCACGGCCAGCGCAAGGGCCAGCGTCATAAACACCCCAAGCGAAAATATTTTTCTCATTGTAATTGTCCCCACTTCATTTCTTCTTCAAGCAATCTAGCTTGTTCTTAAACCGCGCACATTGTCTTCAGATTTGCGTGAATTATAACACTACGACACGCTTTTGAAAGATTAGCCAGCCGGATTATCTTCGCTACTCGATCATTAGGAGTTGAACGGCATACGAGAGCCGTCTTGCAATGCGGAATGCGGGTTTATTGAATCCGATGATCCCGCTTTTATTGTATTGCCTCTTGATTGAGACAGTTCACCCACTATCATTCCGCATTCCGCATTCCGCATTCCGCATTCCGCATTCCGCATTCCGCATTCCGCATTCCTAGCCAATCTGTCCAGGCCCCAGAATCACGGCGCTGTAAGCTACCGCCACTTTTGCGCCTCTGTTTGCGTAGGAGTGTTTCTGATCGCCGCGAAACACGACCACATCGCCCGGAGATAGTTCATATTTGTCCCCTGAAACAACCAGTTCCACCTGACCTGACTCACAGGCCAGATATTCCCTTGTCCCGAGGCGATGCGGATTCCCGGCCATTTGTGATCCGGGCGGCAGTTCCATCCGGTCGAGTTCCAATCCCTGCAGATAATCCGGCAAAAGTTTCCTGATGAACACGCCTCCGCGCTGCTTATGTGGAATGGAATCAGCCCGATAGAGTTTAGCCTGGGCCTTCGGCGGGCTGATCAACTCTTCCACCGACACCTGAAGCGCGGCTGCCACTTTGGCCAGCACCGCGACCGTCGGATTGGCGGCGCCAGATTCCAGGTTGGACCAGGTGGGCCGCGGCACACCCGAAAGCCTCGCGAGCTGTTCCTGGGTCAGGTTCCGGCTCTGCCGTAGCTGCCGGAGGTTCTGCGCAATGTAGCCCGCAATCATATTATCCGTCATAGCCATCCAATTATCATTCGGCTAATAGATTGTCAATCGAGACGATATATCAGCAGAGGGCGCGTATGATGTTCGTAGTCCCGCCTTCAGGCGGAAGCGTTAGGCCTTCCGGAATGGATCTGCGACAAACGCTTCCGCCTGAAGGCGGGACTACGAACTGGAAGGAGGGAGTCACATATGTTCGATTTCAATGGAAAATCAGTCCTCATCACCGGCGGGAGCCGGGGATTGGGGCGAGCCCTGGCGCTAAGGCTTTCGGCCGAGGGCGCGAAAGTCGCGCTGGTCGCCCGCCATCAGGAAGAACTTGATGAGGTCGTCAGGGAGATCAGGAAGCAGGGCGGGACCGCCTTCGGAATCGTTGCGGACGTAGGCGACAAGGAGAGCGTCTATCCGATTGTGGGACAGGCGGCGGCCCTCGCCGGGCCGGTAGACGTCCTGATCAACAACGCGAGCGCGCTCGGCCCTGTCCCCTTGCAGCTTATTCCCGACACCGATTGCGAGGACTTCGAGCGGGCGCTGCAGGTCAACACTATCGGCCCGTTCCGGCTCATCAAGGCTGTCGTCGGTTCGATGATTCTGCGAAAGACCGGGGTGATCGTTAACATCTCGTCCGACGCGGCGGTCGAGGCATATCCGTCCTGGGGCGTATACGGCGCTTCCAAGGCCGCTCTCGATCATTTGACCCGGATCGCGGCGGCTGAGATGGCGGACGCCGGAGCGCGTTTCCTCAGCGTGGATCCGGGCGAAATGGACACGCTGATGCACGCCCAGGCTCTGCCCGACGCCGATCCGGCCAGCCTACAGTCGCCCGACGCGGTCGCGGAAAAAATTGTGACGATGATTCGCGAGTCCGATCGAATTGCGGACGGGTCGAGGCTGATCGCCTCGGAATGGAGGCCTTTATGAAAACAGCGCGCGCGCCTCGCGCCGATAAAACGAACGTAAAACTGCTCGTCGTCAAAGATGGCGAAATCGAGGACAGTTCGATAGAGCGTCTACCGGATCATCTGCGATCGGGAGATTTGCTGGTGGTCAATGATGCGGCCACGCTGCCGGCCTCGCTGCCGGCGCGGGACACAAGGAACAATCGAGTGGAGCTTCGCCTGACGAAGCAGTTGGACGAGCGGGTTTGGCAGGCTGCGGTGTTCGGCGCCGGGGATTGGCGCACGCCGACCGAAGACAGGCCATCGCCGCCTCGCTTCGCGCAAGGCGAAGAGATATTGATTGCCCCGGACTTCCGGGCCAGAGTCCGAGGCGAAGATCAATTGTCAGGAAGGCTGCTTGATCTCGAATTCAATCTTTCAGGCGAAGCGTTGTGGCGGAGTCTGTATCAGCACGGAAAGCCCGTGCAATATTCGTACATCGAGGACGAACTTAAACTCTGGTCCGTGCAGAACATCTACAGCAGCCGCCCCTGGGCGGTCGAGATGCCCAGCGCGGGACATGCGCTCAGTTGGCGACTCATGTTGAGACTCATCAGAAAGGGCGTACAGATTGTTCCGCTCACTCACGGCGCGGGATTGTCATCAACCGGCGATGTGAGGATCGACCATGCGCTGCCGCTCGCCGAAAGATTTGAGATCCCCCTGAGCACGATGGAAGCGGTCAGGCGTACCAGCGTCGGCGCCGGTCGCGTCATCGCAGTCGGCACGTCGGTCGTCCGCGCCCTCGAAAGCGCTGACCAGGGTCCGAGCGGATTTACCACACTGAAACTCGGCCCCGGCTATGGACGCAAGATCGTGAACGGCCTGTTGACCGGCACACACGACGTTTCCGAAAGTCATTACAAATTGCTTCAGGCTTTCCTTCCTGAAAACATCCTGGCGCTGGTCAGCCGGCATTTGGAGCGACAGGATTACCTCACGCATGAGTTCGGTGACTTGTGCTTGATTCTTGCCGAATAACTTTTCCGGAGGGGAGCGTTCAGAGTACCGACTTTAGTCGGCTGCTTGGAATCCGAAGCCAGCCGACTAAAGTCGGTACTCTGAACGCTCCACTCTGATGGTTATACGTTCATTCGATATATCGATGTCAGTTGTTCTGAATTGGTTCAGTTAATGACCTCGCTTGGTATGCTGTCAGTATTCATAGCCCGACACCGAAGATTTTACACATGCAACACCGTTGCTCGTGCTACACTAACGAAAGTCTCGTTTTCTGCTATCTAATGAACCTGATGAGGTAAACCAACAATTTTTTCGGAAAGAAATATGACACTAGGTGTCAGGAGTGGTCGTATAAGATCACTTGCGTTCCTAACACCAGAAACAGAAATGAGAAAAGTCGTTCGGGCCGCTCGGACTGCGCCCTGAGACACTGACTTTCAAGCAGGAAGGAAACCGATGATTAGAATCTCTCCGTACGGGCGCTTCAAAATACATCCGAAGAAAAACAGGGCGATGACACTGATGGCCATAACGGCTCTATTGGGCGCGGGATGCGGGAAAAAGCAGGAGATGGCGTTCAACCGTCCGCCGGCGCCGGTAACAATCGCTGCGGCGGTGGCTCAGGACGTGCCGGTCTATCTGGATCAGATCGGCAAATGCGTCGCGCGTGAAATGGTCGAGATTCGGCCCCAGGTATCCGGACGAATTATGAATATCCACTTTGCCGACGGCGCCGACATAAAGAAGGGCAATCCGCTCTTCACCATCGATCCGCGACCTTTTCAGCTGAGTCTTCAGCAGGCCGAAGCCAACCTGGCCAGAGACCTGGCGTCGAAGAAACAGGCCGAAGCGGCCCTGGCGCGCGACAGGGCGCAGGCGAAACTAGGCGAGGCGCAGGCCCGGCGGTACGCTCAACTGAACCGGCAGGGAGTCGTCTCGAATGAACAGTTCGAGCAGATGCAAACCAACGCGGAGGCCCTGACGGCAACAGTGGCCGCCGACGAGGCGGCGGTGCGCAACGCCGAGGAGGCGATTAAGGCGGACGAGGCCGCGATCGAAAACGCCAAGCTTCAACTGAGTTATTGCTTCATACAATCCCCCATTGACGGTCGCGGCGGACAACGACTCGTTGATGTCGGCAATCTGGCGGCCCCCAGCGTCGGGACGCCGCTCCTTGTAATCCAGCGGTTGGACCCCATCTACGCCGATTTCACGATTTCGCAAAACGATCTATCGGCCGTGCAGCGAAACATGTCGCAAGGCGCGTTGAAGGCAGAAGTGCGTCTGCCCGACGAACCCGATAAAGCGGTCGTCGGCGCCCTGACCTTTGTGGACAACGCGGTGAAAGACGCGACCGGAACGGTGAATTTGCGGGCGACGATAGCCAACAGCAACCGCAGGTTCTGGCCCGGACGATTCGTCAACGTCCGGCTCGTCTTGAGCGTTCTGCGCGGGGCCGTCCTGATCCCCGCCACGGCGTCGCAGATGTCGGCCAAGGGGCAGTTCGTTTACGTCGTCAAGGACGACTTGACGGCGGAGATGCGGCCAGTGACGGTGGGGCAGAGACAGGGCGAGATGGTCGTCGTCGAGAAAGGAATCGCGCCTGGCGAGAAGGTCGTCGTCAACGGCCAGCTGGGCGTCACCCCTGGCGGCAAGGTTCTGGTAGAGCAGCCCAAGGGCGCCGCCCTTTCGAAGAATGGAGGGAGTTTATGAACCTTTCGGAACCCTTCATTCGACGACCTGTAATGACCGTGGTGTTGACAGTCTCTGCGATCCTCTTCGGATCGCTGAGTTATTTCCGGCTCCCGGTGAACGACCTGCCGGCCGTCGACTATCCCGTGATCCAGGTGCAGGCGTCTTATCCGGGCGCCAGCCCGGACACGATGGCCAACAACATAGCCACGCCGCTCGAACGGCAATTCATGCAGATCAACGGACTGGAGCTGATCACTTCAAGGAACACGCAAGGCAATACGAGCCTCACGCTGCAGTTCAAGCTGGACAAGGACATTGACGCCGCCGCCACCGACGTGCAAACGGCCATTTCACAGGCGACGGGCGCGCTGCCGATTGACCTGCCTTCCCCGCCGACATTCTCGAAGACGAACCCCAGCGATCAACCGATCATGTATATCGCGATGACCAGCGATTCGATGACCCGGGGGCAACTCCACAGTTATGCGAGCACGCAGGTCGGACAGCGGATCAGCATCGTCCCCGGCGTCAGCCGCGTGGACGTGTTCGGCACGAAGTCGGCCATACGGATCAAGGCGGACCCGGCGGCCATGTGGGCGCGCGGCATATCAATAGACGACGTGTCGAACGCGATCAGGAACGCGACGAGTTACACCGGCGCGGGCCAGTTCGACGGGTCGAGCGGCACGGCGCTGCTGCGCCCCCAAGGGCAACTCGAGACCGCCGAGCAGTACAACGAATTGATCGTCGGCGCGTCGGACGGGGCGCCGGTCTATTTGCGCGACATAGCCACGGCGCGCGATTCGGTTCAGGACGAACGCATGGACATGCGAATGTGGGCCAGAGGCTACCCGGTTCCGACGGCGACGGCGATCATAGCCGTCAACCGGCAGGCCGGGGCCAACGTCGTCGAGGTGGCCGAGGGCATCCGTAAGCTGATGCCAGTCATCGGCGCCGAGCTTCCCGGCTCGATCCGGATCACGCCGGTCTACGACCGGTCACAAACAATCGTGCATTCGGTCAGGGACGTGCAGGTCACCTTGATGATCGCCTTTTTGCTGGTCGTCATCGTGATCTTCATCTTTCTCGGGCGCGCGACCGACACGCTGATTCCGGCGGTGTCGCTCCCGCTCTCGCTGCTGCTCACCTTCATCACGATGCGGTTCCTCGGTTACAGCCTGGACAACCTCTCGCTGATGGCCCTCACTCTGGCCATCGGCTTTCTGGTGGACGACGCGATCGTCTTTCTGGAAAACACGGTGCGGCGGATGGAGCGGGGTGAACCAGCTTTCGAGGCGACGTTGAATTCCGCGCGCGAGATCAGCTTCACCATTCTTTCGATGACCGTGTCGCTGGCGGCGGTCTTCATACCGCTCGTGTTCATGGCCGGACAGGTGGGCCGCGTATTCCGCGAGTTCGCGGTGACCATCATCGTCGCGATCTTCGCTTCGGGCCTGGTGTCGTTGACGCTTACCCCGTTGATGTGCGCTCGGATGCTCAAGGATCGTGGTCACGGTTTAAAACAGACGCTGGTGGAACGTGTGATGGGCGCGGTGGAGCGCCGGGTGCTCGGCGTTTACGGCTCGTCGCTCTGGTGGTTCATCAGGCACAGATGGGTTTCCGCGGCGATCTGGGTCGTCTGCCTCGCCGGAACGATCTGGCTCTTCATGATCATTCCCAAGACGTTCCTGCCGCCGGGCGACAGCAGCGGCGTCTTCGGGTTCTTTATGGGCAAGGAAGGCTCTTCGCCCGAACAGATGCGCGCGATCCAGGACCGCGTGGAAGAGAATCTGCATCAGGATCCGAACGTCCTGATGAACTTCACCCTGACGGGCCTCGGACAGTTTCTCCCGTCCAACGCGGGAATCGCATTCATCACAATCAAGCCGCCCTCGGAGCGCGCGCCTATCCAGCAGGTGGCGGGCGAAATAATGGGAAAGATCAATTCCAACCCCGGCGTCTTCGCCTTCATGCGCCCCTTCCCCGTCCTCGAGATCAGCACCGGGGCGACCGAGCAGAATCAGGGGCAATACGCTTTTGCGCTCTCGGGCGTCAATCCCGGTCAGGTCTATGAGACTGCCGGGAAGTTGATGGCCGAACTCGGACAATATCCGGGATTTGCGAGCGTCTCGTCCGATCTCTTCAACAACACCCCGAACCTGGACATTGACATTCGACGCGACCGCGCGAAAGTCTACGGCGTTTCGGAAGCGCGGATCTTGAATCTGCTGCGCAACGCGTACTCGCAGAATTACCTCTACCTGATAAAGAAGCCGGAAGATCAGTATCAGGTGATTCTCGAGGTCGAAGACGCAGCGCGTTCAAAGCCCGAGGACCTCTCTCTGCTTCAAATCAGGTCGGACGACGGGCAGAACCTCATCCCGCTGCGCGAGCTGGTAACGTGGAAGACCACACTAGGCCCGCAGGCCGTCAACCACATCAATCAGTTCACCAGCGTCAGCATATTCTTCAATCTGAAGCCGGACGTGCCTCTCGGCGACGCCGTCGATTACATCAACAAAAAATCGGCGGAGATAACGCCGCCCACCGTGAGGGCCAGCCTGCAGGGCGAGGCGTTGACCTTCAGCGACACTGTCAGGAACCTGACCATCCTCATGCTGCTGGCGGTCTTCGTGATGTACGTGATTCTGGCGATCCTTTACGAAAGCTACGCGCACCCGTTGACGGTGCTTTCTACCCTGCCCCCGGCTCTGATCGGAGGACTGCTGACTCTACTCCTCTTCGGAGAGGAGGCGTCGCTTTACGCCTTCGTCGGATTGTTTATGCTGATGGGCATAGTCAAGAAGAACGGAATTCTGATCGTTGACTTCGCGCGCCAACGCGTGGAGGCCGGCGAAACAGCCGCTAAGGCGATCCACGACGCCAGTATGGACCGCTTCCGGCCCATCATTATGACGACGGTGGCGGCGGTCATCGGCGCGCTTCCCATCGCGGTGGGCTATGGGGCCGACGGGGCGTCCCGAAAACCGCTTGGGCTGGTGATAGTCGGCGGCCTGATCGTCTCTCAATTCATCACTCTCTATATCACCCCGGTGATCTACCTGTACCTCGAACAGTTCCAGAAGAAAGTCCTGGGCGGCGCCTCATCCCTTCGTTCAGGCCGTTCGAAGGGATCAAAAGAGCAAGCGCAGGGTTCTGTGGCCGGGGATTAGCTTTAGGCTGGCGTTTATGGCATTTGAAAAAATAATGCGCCCAGCATTGTAGGGGCGGGTTTTCCCCGCCCCTACGCCTGGATCACAGATCTGGGCGGGGAAAACCCGCCCCTGCGTCAGTCGTCCGTGAAAAAGCGTAAAAGCCGATAAAAACAACATGGTCAGCTAAGTACTCTGTAAACAAAGTTATTTGGCGCTTGTTTAAATCAGACCACGTGAGATCGGTACAGTACCACGCGCGTAAGCAAGCGGCCGTCTCATAAATCAGCCGCTTGCTTACGCGCGCGGTACTGTACCAGCGTCCTAAGTAGCGTGGTTCGATTTTGGCGGTTCCAGCAGGAAGTCTGCCGGGTAAAAGTTTGAACGCCGAAGAAATGAGTTGCAGTCAGCACAGCGAGAACCAAGCACGCTGACAAATGCAAACACATTTAACGGCGACGGCGCCGTGAAAAAACAGAAGCAAGAGAGGCGACATCTGGCGCCTCTTGAGTTTCCTACCCGGTCGGACGCCGGGGAAGTCTACGCCTACGAGATACGAATCCTACAGGGGTTCGGCATAGGAATCTCCATCTACAGCCGTCAGGCTTAGATGGAGAGGATGTCAATTGTCCACTTTTCCTGCATCTATCAGAGGCAATCTGATAATGAATGCGCTGCCGTCGCCTGGTTTCGATTGGACGGTGATCTCGCCGCCGTGCTGTTCGATAATATTTTTGGCGATATACAGCCCCAGACCAAGCCCGCTTCTGGGCCGACGCTTGTCATCGGAGATTTGATAGAAGCGGTTGAAGACCGTTTTCAGATTCTCCGGCGGGATGCCGGGGCCGTAATCGCGCACCTCGACCTGCGCCTGCGACGGTCCGCTGTCCGTGTTCGTACTGCTCAGTCGCAGGTCAATCCGGTCGCTTTGCGGCGCGTGTACGATCGCGTTGTTCAAAAGGTTGTTCATCACCT
>Ga0190270_10000700_pt1 | contig 14901 bp, 6 predicted proteins | sample Popmic320T_FD_133748 | JGI IMG/M metagenome (GOLD analysis project Ga0190270, IMG submission 133748) | Populus adjacent soil microbial communities from riparian zone of Weber River, Utah, USA - 320 T | ecosystem: Environmental > Terrestrial > Soil > Riparian zone | place: USA: Utah | collected... | reverse complement strand
GGCGTGGGTTTGTGGGCTGCGCCGCTTGTAACGGGGATTAAAATGGCTGTCGATGATGAGCAATACACGAGAAGCGACTATGCGGCGCGGATGGGACGCAGCGGCGTCGCCGGCGGCGGCGGGGCGCTGGCTACAGGATTATTTTTCGCCGCCTGCGGCAGCGAGGTGCCCGTGGCCGGTAACATAGCAGGCTTCCTGATCGGCATCGCGGGCTACTACATAACCGACGCCATCGCCGGCGACGAAGTCGAAGCGTCAATCCGCGAAGGAATGGGGGAAGGCGGATGTACCGGCGGCGCAAGCTCCGGCAGATGACTCGGATTCGCTTCTACTCCCAACCAGTAAAGACGAAGACACTCGACCTGTTTGCCGGATTCTTCAAGTTGTTTGGACTTACTTCTTTTTCATGGAGAGCGCATGGAAGGCGTTCTAACTACAAAGACGGAGGAGAAACGGAAAAGCCGGTTCCCGTCTCCTGTCCTTCCGAAGGTGGACCCGCCGCTTGAGAGCGAAAGTGGCCCCCAGGCAGGGTTGCCGCTTTTTCTTCAAAGCTTTCCGATAGACGGAGGAATGAGAGCGCCTGCCAAGCCTGCGCCCGGTAAACCTGAAGACGTAGACCAGCACGAAGCAGATTGGAATAGCGAAGCCTCTGCAAATAGCAGCCGCAAGCAGATTGCACTCGATAGTGGCAGGTTGCAAGGTCTTCGATCACCTCATCATTCAGGACCAATTCCCGTGGCCCAGACGGCCGAGGCGGCGGTCTCCATTCAACGCGATGGTGTCAGCGCGCTGCCTCCAGTGCCCAATTTCCAACTGACTCCTCCATCCCTGTTGCAGCCGCGCACGCCCACCCTGTTGCCTCCTTCGGAATACCAGTTTCGTCTTAGTCCTGAAGTCACGGCGATGATGCGGGCGCAAGCTACGGAGCAGGTATTTCGAATCCTTAACGCAGAGAGAATCAGGGCGGCGTTGGCGCAAATCAATCCGATTGCTGGGGCTGCCGGGGTTGGCCCACCTGCTCCCCAAACAGCACCACCCGGCACACCGGCAACGACTCCGTCGGCAACTCCAGCTACGACGCCGGCTGGCCCCGCGCCGACACCACCACTCGTCGTCCCCGGATCACGTGAACTCGGTCCCGGCGTCATCTGGGCCATGATTACGGCCGACCCGGCCATCAATCAGCTCGTGACGAACGCGCAGTCATCAGCGCTCAGTGCATTGGGTGATCTGAGCACGCCCGAGAAAATCGGTTTGATCTCAGTGACAGCCACGATGGTGCTTGGCCCTATTAGCGTCCTGTCATCCGATCCGCGTTACCGGGGGGTGATGCTGGATCAGGCACTTGGCCTTATCAACGGCAGTGTGCTCCCGATTCGGGCACGCCCGTGAACATGGAATTCAACGTCCAACCGGGCAGCCTCGTGATGGGACTGCATTTTGATCTGGGTAGGGTGTTGCCTGCACCGTTGGGCTTTCGCGAGGCCGGGTTTATCGGGCCCAGTCCAATGTCCGCTCCCCTGCCTCCGCTCCCGCCGCTTGAGCGTTCAGCGGAGCCGGGCGCCGGCGATTCGTTGCCAACGCATAGTTTCGAGCAACTCGGCCGGAGAATTCTGGCGGCATCGTCGGGCGGTCGGGGCTTGAGCGACGACGTGCGAAATCGGCTTGAGGACCATCTGGGAGCAGACCTCTCCAACGTGAAGCTGCATTCAGACGGTGAGGCTGATCATCTGGCACGTTCAGTCAACGCTGTCGCCTTCACCACCGGTCAGGACATCTTTCTACGCGCCGGCGCCTATAACCCGGACTCACCCGAAGGGATGCGCCTGCTCGCTCACGAGATTGTGCATACGCAGCAACAGGCGTCCGGCCCGGTCGCGGGCACGCCGATTCCGGGAGGAGTCGCCGTCAGTCATCCTGCGGACCCCTTCGAACGAGAAGCGGAACGACTCGCCGATCGCGTCGGTCGCCTGCCCGATCGGAGTTCCGAATCGCAACCTCGGCATTCAAAGTCGCACTCCAAACAGCCTCCGTCTATTCAAACAGCGCAGCCGCAGATGGAGTCCCACTCTGAAACGCCTCAGCAGACATCTCTGATCAATGTCCAACGCGATGATGGCGCTGGTGGGGCTGGCGCAGCCACGGCCGCGCCGTCGGCGACGGGGTCAAGCAGCGCCGCTCCCACGTCTCCCGGAAGTGGTGATGTGATGAGGCGAATAATTTTCGGGGAGACCGTACTCAAAGACGTCAAGCCACTTTCGTCAGGCGCTGCTAATCAACTGGCCAAATCCATCGCGCATTCGCCAGTCTACGCGATGATGCGTGAGCGCGATGAAAAACATGCCAGGCTGAACAGTCTGATACAGGAAGTGAAGATGGTCGAGGGCGTTCAGTCAACCACTGATCGAGAGCAGGAGATCAATCAACTGGCCGCTCACGTCGAGCAATTGAATACAGCGATTCAAGGCGCCCTCTCCGCGATGAATCTCACCGAGGAAAATATTGTCGCCGAGGTACAGGCCTTCGTCGAGATCTGGCTGGAGCGAGGCAAGCAAATCGCCTACACGATGTTGGACAAGAGTCTTGAGACCGTGCAGGAGGAACAAGCTCGCTATGTGATTGAAGAGACTGTTCCGGAAGATATTGGCGGCCTGAAGCTGGCGGATCAACATCTGGCGGAAATCGCGCTCGATATCCAGGGGCAACCCGCCCTTGAGGAACTCAAGCGTCTACAAGACGAAATGGGCCATACCGAAAACTTTGAGGGAACCGACTTCCACCAGATGTTTGTGGCGACTCAGCAAAGGAAGTTGGAACTGCAAGCCGAATTGCGTCCGAAGTATGAAGCATTGAAGGTGCAGGTAAGAGAGTACGGCAGCAAGTATCGCGTGATCTTTGATCCTAACTACGTCCCCGGCTCCTTCCAAACGATGACGGATGAAGAGGTCTCTGAAGAGACCGGCAAATGGCTCGAAGAGTTAGGCGAAAAAATTGAGAACACTCGCGGCAGGATCGGCGACGAAGTCAAGGTATGGGACCTCCAGGATATTCCCGATCCCGCTTTTCGCTCGTTGAACATTCCGGCCAACTCCATGCTGGGTGATGCTGTCCGGGATCACATTACTAAGGAGAAGTCAGACGCTGATGCTTTGAAAGATGCGCTGATGATAATCGGGATCGGGTTTGGCCTGCTCGCAGTGGTCGCCACCGGCGGCGCGGCTCTGGCGTTTGGTGCTGTTGCCGTCGGCGCCAGTGCCGGAGCAAGCATGATCAGCCTGATCGATGACCTGGAAAGGTATGTGGTCCAATCCGACGCTCAGGGCATCATGCTGGACCCGGAACTCAACGAGATTTTCTCCCAGGGAGATCCGCAACTGGTCAGCATCCTGTTGGATATCGTTGCCTTGGGATTAAGCATGTTCGCGGCGTCGAGGTTAGTGAAGCCTATCCGGGGTGCGATTCAGGAGTTTTTGGCTGTCCGTGAGGCCGAGAAGGCAACTGAAGCACTCGAGAAGTTTGTTGCGAAAGCGATGAATGCGGGCCTCACCGAATCCCAGGCACGTGCGCTGGCGGCTCGTGTTATGGACCCGACCAGGGCACTCTCCAGTAGCGGGATGGCCGGCTCCCTCGCTAACCGGGAGGGGTGTGGTGTGTTTCTACGGAATATTCCTGGAGCCTCTGAACCCGTAGCGGTCAAGGTCTATCCCCAATCTATGGAGAAGATGTTTCAACTGGATATGGAGGGAGCGAGGGCCGCGGCTGCTACCGGCAAGGGACCTAGATTCTTTGGTGAAGTGCCGGCAGAAGCAGGCAAAAAAGCGTTCGCGGTGGAACACGTAATAGGAGGTTTCTCGGACGAGATGGCCCTTGGATCTGCGACTCAAGCGGAACTTGCGGTGGCCACCGAGGAGGCGGCCTTTTATGCCTCAAAGATCTCCCGACAGACATTGGCTGACGTGGACGACTACGCGCGACGGTTGGTCGAGCAAGGACATTTCTACGATGGCGAGGTTCAAGGCCTGGTCACGCCCAAAGGCAATTGGGTTCCGATAGATACACAACCAATCAGACCTCTACCTCCACTGAGTGATGCCGCGGCGCGTGCTGAGGCGCTCAGAATAAACGCAGTTAATTTTCAAAATGAAAGGGATGCACTGATCAGCACAGGTGCCAAAAACGGGATCCAATTCAAGCTTATTGTTGGCGCGGCAGATGATCCGTATGAGCGCGAAGCGGACGGGGTGGCGGATGCGGTGATAAACTCGCACGAAGTCAATCCCCCGGCGCAAAACGTCCCTGAGATTTCTGCCGGCGGAGGCACTGGGTGTTCGGCGTGCGCCGGCGGCCAACCGTGTTCCGAGTGCGGCGCGAAGTCGGTTGTCTCTCCGGACGCTTCCACGAAGGAAGGCTTGGTCCAAACCAAACTCCACAACCACACCGTGTCTCCCTCCCCGTCAACCCTCACTTCAATCGGCAACGCCAGCTCTGGTTCTCCGCTTCCGTCTGGCGTCCGAGACAGGGTCGAGCCTGTGCTCGGCGTAGATTTGAGTCATGTGCAGGTGCACACGGATTCCGCAGCCCAGGCTTCGGCGAACCAGTTAAAGGCCAAAGCCTTCACTCACCAAAACCACATTTGGCTTGGTTCGCACCAAAGTGCCGACGACCTGCCGCTGATGGCCCACGAGCTGGCCCACGTCGTTCAGCAGCGAAGAGGGCAGCCGCGGCACGACATTCAGCGTAAGACGGCGGAGGAACGGATCGATGACCACACAAGTTGGGGGGATCTTAATGAAGATGCTTTGGGGCGTGAGCTAGCTGCGTTGCTGCCGGGAAATGAATTTGAAGTCCGTACGGTTTTACAAGCACTTGGTTCGACCGATCGAGATGATGTCGCCTCCTCCATCGCCCAGGCCAGCAGCGATGAAGTCCTGAAAAGTAGCGGCCCGGAGTTTATTACCTACTTAGGTGAACAATTAGCCAGGGGCTGGACGTCTGATGAAGAATCCGGAGTCATCGGTCGGCTCAATCGACTAAAGGCTCAGATCTCCACGACCGTCGCGCCTTTGCCCGGGTCGGTTGAGGCTCGTGTCCTGGAGTTTAGGCAGACGGTGGCCGACATGGCAGTGGGCCGCCTAACGCAGAACATTCGCGCCATCGACGCCTGGAAGACGTTTCTGGAAAACAGCCTCCCGCTGGAGGAGTTGAGGCCGCAGACCACCGCGCGTGAAGCGTCGCGGCTTTACCGCAACGTGTCGCACGCACAGAGTCGCGGGCTCGGCGGGACGGAGGCCAATCTTTACGAGCAATGGGCAGGAACGCGCAACCCCTACATGCGCGAGGTGCAGGAGCATCAGATTCGCGGAGAGTGGCGAGCGTGTACCGGGTGCCACATGACTACACGGGCTAATGCTATGCCCGAAGAGACTGGCAGCATTAACTGGATGACGCCAAGCGAGCAGCTAGCGGGTTACGCTGGGACGCGCGGCACAAGTTCCCGGTTTTCCACAACGCTAAGCAGTGGCGATGTCGCGAACATTACGCGTTTCGTCCAGGGCTTGCCGAACGCTTCCGGTTCCGTCACCTCGTCCTCGTCCACCGTTTCGCCCTCATCGACACCTTCAACGCCTTCCTCCACTTCTTCAACTTCTCCCACTACTTCGTCCACTTCGACCTCGACCAGCGCCGCCACGCCATCTCCGACGAACGCGAACGACGCGTCGGGCTACTTCGGCAGCGGCGGATTCGACCCCACGAGATATCCTGCAACTGCCAGCATAATGGAGTCTGTCACGCGCATCCGCCCTTTCCTGGACCAACTCGGCCCGGACGGCTACGAGGTGCTCCCTCCCGAAACGATCAACAGCAACGCCCCACCCGCCGAGTTGCTCGCCGACATTAGCGCGCACATCGAGCAGCGCAAGTCAGACTACCAGGAGTTGATCGACAAGATTCGTGGAGGCCAGATTGACCCGATGACGTTCCAGCCCATCGTCGCGTGGCTCCTGCCGCTGGCTGACGCCGACGTATTTCAGGCACTCGGAGATGAGAGGGACAGTGAGGAGAGATGGGCAATAGTTAAAGCAATCGTTATCGGAGTGACGGTTATCGCGTTGCTCATCATCTCGATTGCCTTCCCGCCCGCGGCCATTTTGGCCGCAGGCATCACCGCCGGTGAGGTCGTCGCCGTCGGCACATTAGGTTTGTCGTTGTGGCAGCTAGCCAGTGGTGCGGAGGACCTGCAGCGTGGTTACGAGCTCAATCAGAACATCAGCCTTGCGACGGGCACAAACGATTTGTTCTACCCCGAGCAGCAGCGCCACGCGGACGCACTGATGATGATCGGCGTCATAAATATCGCGTTGAGCGCACTCGGATTACGCGGTTCGCTTGCAAGCCTCGGGCAACTCGCACGACTGGAGACAACCGCAGGCTCCAGGCTACTCTCGATCGGGTCGTCCGGCAGGTTGACCCCTTACGCGGGACAAACCATCCAGCGCGGCCCGTGGACGATGACTATCTCCGACGACGGGGTTATGGCGGTCATGAGGCATGTGGAGGACGACGGCCTACTCGCTATCGCTGACGCGGAGGGCATAGGGCTGTACCGACTGCTCCCGAACGGCGAGCGATTCACCATCGGCTACCAGCCGTTCTCCTCCGCTGGCGGCGCGGCGGCCACGGCTGAATCGGCGTGGACTGAGACCATCGTCATTCCTAACCAGATGCTGCTGCCGGCTGGCGAGGCTTCCGGGACCTCACTCGTCACCACCGCAGAGCCGACCATGTCGATGGCCTCCCAGACTCCGCTCCTTTTGTCAGCTCCGAACATGAGTCTCGGAGGTCGGCTCTCATATCAGTCCTTAGCCTGGATCGAGGCTAAATACGGAGTCGCCGTGAGAAACAGTGTAGCTGCCGCGCGCAGACAGCAGGATTGGGACACGATCGGGTTGACACTAGGCGGCAGACGAAGGGAATTCCTCGCCGACGTAACCGAACTCGCAAGCGTTGACATTCGTGGCGCCACCGGCAGCCACTTCACCGCGCGTCCTCACAGCGGCGGCACGGTGTCGGGACCAGATGTATTCTCGGTGACGGCGGAAGGGCCGGCGCATTTGACGGTGGTGGAAGCAAAGGCAGGAATGAGTGCAAACCCATACCAGGTGGGGGCGAGCGGCCTGGGGGTTTCCTATGGCAACACGCCGCGACTCTACGAGGCAATCCTGCGCTTCATCAGAGATCGGAGCCAACCCATCAGGATGCGTGCCCGGGTTAAACTCGCCCTCGACGAGGGCAGTATCTCTTGGACCGTGGATGCCTACGGCAACGTCCGCATCACAGCACGCGGCCCCAACGCAATGCCAGGTGATGTGCCGGTTAATCGTCCCGTACAGGTGGGGAGGGAGTGATGTCACAAGATTTTGAAGCGGAATTTCTGAAGGGGCTCGAGCTGGCGATGCGCGGCAAGCACGTGGAGGCCATCGAGGCATTCGAGCGCAGCAGCCGCCTCAACCGTTACGCGCTGGACCCGGCACTCAACCTGTTAGAGTCCTATATGAAGGTGGAGCGCACGGCGGAAGCTGATGCGCTGGCGGACGAGTTGTTGAAGCTCTGGCCGAATGAACAGGCAGCGCTGGTCTCGGTCGCCGAATTGCGTGAGGCGCAGGGTCGGCCCGACGAAGCGTTGAAGCTCATCCTTGACCGTCACGTTGACAGTACCATCAACTCCCTCGCCTACCCCGCCTATCTACGCCTCCTTCTGGAAAACGAACAATACGATGAGGCCATGAGTGAAGCGGAGGCGGCGCTCCAATCGCCAACGCTCTGGACGCCCTACGCCATGCTCGCCAGGATCATCGCCCTGCTTCATTTCAAAGAGTACGAAATGCTGCAGCGGCGACTCGCCGAGTTCGACGTGGAGGAGTTTGCCGACCTCGTTGACGACACCGCCGCGCGCATGAAGCAAGCGGGAGCGCTGGACCAGGCCAAACGCCTCTTCGCGGATGCCCGTAGGCACTTGCCTCATGATGAGACACTGAAGAAGCTGAGCGCGCGCTTCGACGTGTGAGCATCGAAGAGCATATACTTTTTTTCTAATCCGAATGGGCCTTATTCAGCGCAGATCGGTTTGATCCAGATAGCAAATGTCACAGATGCCTTGTTGGCGGCTGGATGTGAGGGCACGCTCCTAAGACGAAATAAAGGTGGCGCAAGATGCTGACGCGACGTAACCCAACCCTGAGCTCAACGAATTTCAGCCGGAGCGATCCTCGGAAATAGACGTTTGCCGTACTGCTAGCGCAAGCGGGCAATCATCGGATAATATGCCGGCATTTAGCGCCGGACTGACGATGAACCGCGCGCCCGATTGAATACTGGCTTGAGCCGTTTCGGGATCAATCCTCGGTACCTTCTGCACCAATCGCCAGACTGGTCGGGAAAGAGACTTCATCGAACAGCACCTCCAGAGATGGGCTGCGGTTGCCATAGTCCCGTCTACCTTTTATGAGCTTAGCAACTTGCGGCGCCAGGCTCGCAAAAGCCTGGTCCGACTGGAGGACATATCGCGAGTAGGCGGCATGTTGCCAATCGACATCCATATCGATCGTTCGATGCAAACGTTTATTTTCGAGCCAATACTCGAAGACGGCCTCTCGCCTGCATGTCCGGCCCGCCTAGAGAAGTCTCGTTAGGTGATTACTAAGGATTGCTTCACAAGCCAAAAATTTGGTGATAGGCTCTGCCCGCTTTCACAATCACGAGCCGTTTAGTCTCCTCCCAGTTTCAAGACCGCAAGTACTCTATGAAACTGTCAACCTCAATAGCTCGCAGCAAAGCTCGCGACCGCAGCCTGACGATCTTATTGTGGGCAATCGCCCTGCTCTTTCATCCACACGCCATCGCTTTGTCACAAACGTCTTCGACGGGCGCCGTGTACGGAAGGGTTTTGGATCGCAACGGCGCCGTCATGATTGGCGCCGAAGTCGAGTTGCGTAACTCAGCGACCGGCCAGAGTCAGAAGCAGTTGACCAACAGCTCCGGGCAGTTCGTGTTCTCGCACGTGCTACCAGGTGAGTATGGACTCGTCGTCCGCAGATCTGGCTTCCGCCAGTCGGTCGTCTCGGGTTTGAAAGTGGAAGTGACAAAGGGTTATGGCTCCGCCATAGTGCTCGAGGTTGGTGACGTGACCGAGACTGTTAACGTTGTCGCCGGCGCGGGAGCGGAGCTTCAGAGGACCGACGCGACTATCGGGAGCGTGGCGTCGAGTAAGATTCTGCTCTACTTGCCTTCGCTTGAGAGAAACGCCGTTGAGTTTCTGACGTTACAGCCGGGCACGACCCCCGAAGCCGGAGACGGGGATAACGGAAGTCGCGGCGGGGCTGTGACGGGAGCGCGAACGGACCAGAGCACCTTCACCCTCGACGGGATTGATATCACTGAGAACTCAACGGGCGGCGGCGCCGGGTTTCGCACAATGATCCCCGTTCCCGTGGACAGCGTTGAAGAATTCCGCGCCGGCGTGACCAACCCTAACGCCTCTTTCGGGCGCTCGTCAGGCGGGCAAGTCTCGCTGGTCGGGCGTCGCGGCTCGAATGAGTTTCACGGCGCCTTCTACTGGTATCACCAAAACGATAATCTCAACGCCAACAGTTGGACCAACAACCGCAGCGGAGTGGCAGAAGCGGAGTTGAAAGACAATCGTTACGGATTTCGCGTCGGCGGCCCGCTCCGACGAAACAGGTCATTCTTCTTTGTGGGCTATGAGTCGCGCAACTTTTCCCGGCCGTTCGACGTGACGCGCATCGTGCCGACCGAGACATTGCGACGGGGCATCGTCCGCTTCCGAGATAACGCGGGCAACGTAGTCTCGTATGACCTTGCCACCTCGACGCTGTGCGGCTCCGGCAACAATGGACGGTGCGACCCACGCCGGCTCGGCATGAGTCCGAGTGTCTCGGCATTGTGGTCGCTGCTGCCGCCCGGGAACGATCCTGGCAGCGGCGACGGGCTTAATACCACCGGCTGGCGCTCCACCGCCGATGCCCCGTTGAATAACGACTACGTCGTCGGACGCTACGACCACGAACTGACAGATAACTGGTGGTTAAACGCATCCGCAACGTACTCCCGGCGTCTCTCAACGCTCGGTGGACCAGGCGGGCTACGCCAGCAACTCGACATCCGCGGTAATCACGCCATATTCACCGGCGACGCTCCGCTGCGAGGGCAGAATCTCACGCTCGGCTTAACAGGATCGTTTACGCCAACCGCCACTGGCAGTCTCAAGTTCGGATGGACCAGAGATCGCCAATCGAGTGCGCCCATCAATCCGTCCGCCGTCGCGAGTTTTCTGGGCATCCCCGGAACGAGCACCGGTGCCGGGCACGTCGCCCTGAACATCGGCGGCGGAAACCTCGACCAACTGGTCAGCGAGCCAGTGGACGTTGACAGTCAGCGCGCACGCACGCAAAGCAACGACAACCAGTCCTTCCAACTTGTTTACGACGGCACCTGGATCAGAGGCACACATTCAATCCAGTTCGGCTCGAACAGCCGTCACCTCATCACGCGTCACACACGCAACGACAAGGTTGTGGGGTCGCTGGCGTCTCTGGTCGCTGACGTCTCGCGCGGGAGTAATATTGCTATTCCTGCCTCTTCTCGTCCTCCCACGTGTTCCACGCCGAGCCAGATAAATTGTCTTCGCTCTACTGACGTCGGGCAGTGGGACGCGCTCTTCGCGGGCGTGACGGGCATGATTGATAGTGTCAGCATCATGAACGTCCGCGACGGCAAGCTGAACCCGCTGCCGTTCGGCACAGCTTTAACCGCTGATGCGACGCACAACGCTTACGAGTTTTACTTTCAGGACACTTGGCAGGTGAAGCCTTCTCTCGCGCTGACACTCGGTCTCTCCTATGGTTGGCAACGACCGCCGCAAGATCGGCTTGGCCGGCAGACGCAAATGATAAACACCGAGACTGGTGAGCTGCTGACGTATGAGAACTACATCGAGCCTCGGCGTCAGGCGGCGCTGCGAGGCGAGATTTACAATCCGCAAATAGGATTTCAGGCGGTGACTTCACCGGGTAGTTCATCGCGCGGCGAACTTTTCAAAACCGACTGGAACAATCTTGCGCCGCGCCTGGCCGCGGCTTGGAGTCCGTCGTTCAAGAACCGCTTTTTCGACAAACTGTTTGGTGATCGAATGACGGTGTTGCGCGGCGGCTTCGGCATCCTGTACGACCGCATCAACACCTCGGAGTCGGTCATTCTCCCGGCACTCGGCGCGGGGTTCAGTCAAACGCTGAACCTCAGAGCCCCTCCCTGTAACTCAAACGGAGCTGGGGGCCCAGGCTGTAGCCCAACCGGCACTGCACCCGCCTCAGTGTTTCGCGTGGGCGTGGACGGCACGATACCCTTGCCCGTTCAACCCGCCGCGAGCTTTCCCTTCATTCCCGGCCAGCCGTTCGGAGAAACTCTCTCATTTCAAATCGACCCGAACTTCGATGTCGGCGAAAACTACAGTTTCGACTTTACCCTCCAGCGGCAATTGCCGCGCGGTTTTTCTTTGGAGGTTGGATGGGTCGGCCGACTCGGGCGACGGCTGCCCGCGAGCGTCAATTTCAACTCCTCTCCGTTTTTCCACCTCGACCGCTTATCGGGTCAGACCTTCGCGCAGGCTTTCGACGCGGTCGCCCAGTTGTTGCGCACCGGAGTGCCCGCAGCTAGCGTTTCGCCGCAACCGTGGTTTCAAAACAATATGCCCGGCGGGACGGCCCGCGTGATCACCGGGAACGAGGCGAATTTCATTAACGGCAACGTCTCAAACATTTTTCAGACAATCGATCTGGCTCGACTCAGCGGCAGCCTGACGCCATTTAATAACCTGCAAACCCAGACCGCGTTCGTGCGGACCAGCCTCGGACGATCCAACTACCACGCCCTCGTGATGATCCTTCGCAAGCGACCGGCGGCAGGCCTGACTGTCGACTTCAATTACACGTTCTCGAAGTCCCTTGACCAATCCAGCGCACTCCAGAACTCGACCAACACGTTGCAGAATGCTTTCTTCCCAGACTTCGATTACGGTCCATCCGACTTCGATCGCACACACATCATTAACAGTTATTTCCTCTATGAAATTCCGACGGGCCGTGGTCACCTGCTGCATAGCGGGGAGAAACTCGACAAAGTGCTCGGTGGCTGGTTCATTTCGGGCATTTTTCGCGCAGCTTCCGGGCTTCCCCTTGTCGTATCGCAGGGGGCCTCGGCGCTGGGAGGAGGCTCGACCCTCGTCACTACCAGTGGCGCAATCCGAACGACGAACATCAGCAACATCAGGACCGGAGTGAATACCGGCGTGCCGGGTTCTAACAACGTCGGCACCAACGGCAACCCTGCGGCAGGCGGTTCGGGCATCAACCTATTTGCCGACCCGGAAGCGGCCTTCAGCAATTTCAGGAGAGTCTTGCTCAGCCGCGATGGGCGCTCAGGCAGGGCCAATCCCCTGCGCGGCTTTCCCTTCTGGAACTTAGACCTCTCGCTCGGCAAGACGACGCGCATCAACGAGAATATTGAAGCACGCTTCTCGCTGGACTTCTTCAATGCCTTCAATCACGTGGTCTTCTCAAATCCGACGCTTGACTTGACGAACTCACGGGCCTTCGGAGTAGTCACTCAGCAAAACGCGCCCACGCGGCGTGAGGCTTCAAGCCGCTGGGTTCAAATTGGATTGCGTTTGGAGTTCTAATATCGGAGTAAGACCGCTATGCAATAACGAGCTGGAACTCCAAGGAGGGGCCCGGAGTTCCAGCACAGCCACGCCGACACTAAGGAGCTGCTTCAGTCGAGCCCGAGTTGCCAGAAAAAGAACGCCCAGATATCGGCATAACGAGCGATTGTTCTGCTCACTACGGGGCTGCCTCGATGTCCGGCTTGCTCTTCCCCGCGCAAGAGGATCGGGCTTTTGGATACGTTTGCGGCCAGCCATGCGCCGTGCATTTTGTAGCTGTGCCACGGAGCGACGCGGTCGTCATTGTCGGGGACCACGGTGAGTATCGCTGGGGCCTCGATCCTTTGTGGGAGCGTGTGGTAGGGGCTGTACTGCATCAGGAAGTCGAGGTCATCTGAATCTTCGGGTGAACCGTAATCGGCTACCCAAAGCCGGCCGCCGTGGGCCATATGAAAGCGGGCCATGTCAGTGACCGGCGCGCCGGCGACCACTGCCTTCCATAGATCCGGACGCTGGACCGCAACGGCGTTGACCATCAAACCACCGTTACTCCAACCAAAACAACCCAGCCTTGACGCTTGCGTGTACCCTTCGGCAATCAGCCACTCGCCGGCGGCGATGAAGTCATCGAAGACGTTCTGCTTATGCTCACGCATGCCAGCCCGATGCCACTCCGCACCAAACTCTCCCCCACCTCTCGCGTTGACGACAGCATAGATTCCGCCACGTTCAAGAAACGGAATTACGTGTGGCTTAAACGCCGGCAAGAGACTGACACCAAAGCCACCGTAGCCATGGACCACCACAGCATTCGTGCCGTCGCGCCTGGTCCCTTTCTTATGAAGCAGGAACATCGGTACCCGTGTCTGGTCGAGCGATTCAAACCAGACCTGTTCGACCTCAAATCCCTCGGGCTCAAATGGTATTTCTTGTTGATGGTAGAGTGCGTACTCAAGGGTTTGAAGATTCATACGATACAGGGCCTTGGGTTTCAAGAACGACGAAAACGAGATTAACAGTTCTTCCGACTCCGGCTCCGCGCTCAGTGCGTTGATACTGCCGATGCCGGGCAGTTCGATTTGCTTGACGAACCTTCCCGCCAGGTCATACACGCGCAGCCGTGACGAGACGTCTTCGATGATCTCGACAAACAGGTAGTTTCCGACCGTAGCCCAGGCTCCGAGAGGAGACGACCCTTCAGGGATCACGGTTGTGGCGGCGAATTCGCCGGCGGCAATATCCGACAGCTTGATCGCAGTGAGTTTGCCCAACGGCGCTTCGTGATTTGTCTGGATGTAGAGCCTGTCTCGATGGAAGGCGGCGGTGATAAACGCCTCGATTCCCTGAACGAAGGGAACGACGGGATGGAAACCACTTTGCGGATCCTCGCGATCCAGAAGATACAGTTCCGAACGTGGCGCAGCGCCCGATACGTCCTGCACCACGACAACCAGATGGCGGCCATCGGCCGATAGCTGTGGATAAGGTGTTTGCTCTCTCTTAAGAGATTCGCCAAACACCAGCCTGTCGTCGCGCCAATCATCACCAAGGTGATGGAAGTAGAGTTTATGATGGAACCGCGCCTCTGCGTTGGGCGTGGCGTATAGGCAGCGCGTGTAATAAAAGCCGCTGTTATCAGGTACCCACGCAACTCGGTTCCTGGTGTGCCATGCGTGCGCGACCGGATTTACGTCGCCGGGTATGATGTCTGGCAGCACTTCTTTGCTGTCGGCGTTCATTACGTAGAGCGACATGTGGGAGCTTCCGGACAAGGACAGACGGTATGCGACGAGCGACCCGTCGCAAGATGGGTGCGTGTCCGCGAGCGTGATCGTGCCGTCGGAACTCAACTCACTCGGATCAAGCAACAGCCGCGGGGTGCTGTGCGGCGCATCCTGGCAATAAAGCGCCGAGAGTTCCTGGTCCTGGAAACGCTGGCGAAAGAAGTATCGCCCTCCAGCTTTGGTGATGGTCCCCATGGCGGGCGTGCGCATCAACTCTTCCAGACGCCGGCGGATACCTTCGCGAGCCGGCAGGGACGAGAGTTGGGCCATCGTGTACTCGTGCTGGTCCATCACCCACGCTCGCAAGGCCGGCGTGTCCTCTTCCATCCAGCGATAAGGATCGCTGACCGAGCGTCCGGCCAGTTCGTAGTGGCAGTCGATCCT
>Ga0190270_10000699_pt1 | contig 14945 bp, 17 predicted proteins | sample Popmic320T_FD_133748 | JGI IMG/M metagenome (GOLD analysis project Ga0190270, IMG submission 133748) | Populus adjacent soil microbial communities from riparian zone of Weber River, Utah, USA - 320 T | ecosystem: Environmental > Terrestrial > Soil > Riparian zone | place: USA: Utah | collected... | reverse complement strand
TTTCCAAACGACTAAGCATCTGCGTTTGAGAGAGGCCGAGCGCAATCCTGATCTGTAAGAGCTTTTCTGCTAGTCGTTTCGGCCTGGGCCGCGCGTTGCCCATCAGGAGCCACCTCCTGCTGGGACAACACCCGACAATACAGGCTTGCGTCTATCCCGTGTTAGGGATAGACTGCATTCGCGTTTATGATTCGCCGTGAGTTGGAACCTTCCATGCTCAACGGCGATGCTCATCACTCGTGCACGTGGGAGTTGAGCTACGCATTGGCCGTTGTCGATTTATCAACCCACCCGCTGACGCAGGTGGTACTGACCCGGACTCGATCGCCGCAGAGGATAACACAGGGAAGAAGTGATGAGTGATGAGTGATGAGTGCAAAGGGCAAAGGGCAAAGAGCAAAGCGCCAAGTGCTCAGTGTTGAATAGCCGCTAAGTTAGCCTCACAAAACACCCTATCGTCCGGTGTCCGACTTGGGCGCCGGTTATCACCTTGAAGCCGCTCGTTTCGAATACCAGCTCTCTGCTGAAAGGGAGACAGGCAGGAATGCCTGTCCTACTTCAGGAAGGATGGTGCGGGCTATGCGGGCTTCTGTGCGTCCACGCTCGACGGAATCCAAGTTTCGGCTTTTGTATCTTGGTAACGATCTGGAGTTGATAAGCGCCCTAAAGAATGCGCTGGGGAAAGCGCTGGGGAAAGGGACCCACGTTCTGGTCAGCTGTTCGGATCGTGAAAGCGCAATCATGTTTCTCAAGAGTGATATTCCGTATCAGTTGCTGCTGATTGATTTCGAGTGGCGCGAGCGGGAGGGCTTGAAATTAGCGAGTCTGGCACGTTTGCTGAAGCATCGAAAACGAATGCCGACGGTGTTGGTAACACGGACTGAACCTAGCAGGGGCCTCAGGGTCCTGGCCCGGAGTGCAGGCGTGAACGAGTGCGTATCGAAGACTCCTGACTTGGGCGCGGTCATCGAAACGATTCGGCGATTGAGCGAGTTGTAGGGGTGGCACGGCACGGGTAAATGGTAAATGGTGAATGGTAAATGGTTTTCGTTGGTAAATGGTGAATGGTGAAGGGAGGTGCGTTGCGGCGAACGGTTTAACTTTTCACCGGAAAGCGATCTGTGTGCACACAATAAATAAAGACGGCCGCGCTTCGTTTTGGGGTCAAAGCGTAGCCGCCTTTATAGCTGGGGTCATGAGTCCGCGCAGCGCTGCTAATGCTATGGTTGATGCACACCAGCGAACGTCAGCAGATCGGCCACGGTAAAGTTTCCAGGTGTGGCAGACGGGAGCATCGGGGTGAATCCCCCGGACGCGTTGAGATACGACGACGCATCGCGCTTCAAAATCCTAACGAACGTCTCTGCTACGATCCGCCCACCAACCGGACCCAACTGGTTGCCGTTTCCGAGCACCGAAGCCTCTCGAAGCACGTAGTACCACAGCGGCGTCCTCTTTAGTAGTGCATTGCCGCTAGCCGTCAGCACCGCTACTTCCGGCGGCGGTAAACCCGAAGTCAATTGAGCGGCGGTCATCGGAGCGATGCCAAAAGCTTTCGCCATTCCCTGCCCGCTCGGAAGACCGAGAGCCAGCCCCCGCAAAAGATTTCGCGTTGCCAATATCGCCATCATGCCGGAAAAACCCGGCAGCGACTCCAAACCGGTAGCTATGAAACTGTCTATTTTGCGCGCCTTGTTGTTGACCGGCACCACGATTCCCGTATCGAAGAACGCATTGAAGTCGACAACCCAATTGGAGAAAACCGGCAGCCTTGGATTGCGGTTGAACTCGAATACCTGTCCGAGAGTAGCTTTTGGGAAGTTGAAATTCACCCAGTAAGTGTCGCGAATCATACTGTGACCAAAGCGGTAGGCTGCCACCGCGAATTCAACCGGCATGCGAAAAGCACTGCCAACGGCAGCTGAGACACTTGCCATCGCCGCGGTCACAGTAGCAGCGCCGCAAATCCTTTCCAAAAAGTCATGCGCCACAGCCCATTGGTAGTGATGCGTCGCAATGCGCTTGGACTCTGCAAAGATATCGCCGGTGAACCCAGCAGCCACGAGCAAGTCAACGATGGCGTTATGAAAACGCAGCATCGCGTGCTGAAACTGCACAATGATCAGGTTCTCATCATTGCGCGGATCGCCGATTACTGCTGTGTTTGTACCCGGTATGCGCGGTACGTCCCAATTCGTCTGTTGGACCATGCCGCCTGCGTTCCCGTTGTTGCTGGGGCCACCTGGGCCAACCGGGCTGTTCGCGCCTCTTTGCAACTTAATTGCAGTGGATGGGCCAGATGCGGGAAACGCATAGAGGAACGGGTCCAGGGCGGGCCCGCGTCCATATACGGAATCCAGATCCAGAGAAGGGCTTCGCATATTGTTAATCGTGTTCGCGTCAGTCGCGGCGTCGAGCGTTGAAGAGACGTCGAACGTAATGTCATGGTCCACGAACTGACCGAAGTAGGTGAAGCCCGCGGGTATTGAAGAAACGCCGGGATCAGCGGGATTGTGAGATCCTGGATTAGGGTCGCGGCCAGCGTCTCCCATCATATCGCCGAGCCGTCTCAGCAGCGCCTGCGATGCGGTACTGAATGGAAGCCTCGTTGCTGCGCGGATGAGCGGCGACGACATATAGCCGAAGCGATCCGCACACGCAGAGCTCAGCCACGGAAATGGGAACCAGTAGAGCGGAACCTTAATTCCGTGGAAACGTCGAACCGCAGGCTTCATGGCGGGCACAGACGCTTTGACGTCTTCTGGCAACTTCTCAACTGGATCAACGCTAGGCTTAATGCGGTTCGCGCTTTCCAACAACTGCTCGAGTGGAACCGTGGACTTCAGATTGAGTTCGACCACTTTTTTGCGTAGGTCTGAGAGGGTGAGTCGTTGGGACCTAACAAATCCTTCGGGAACGGATGTGTGCTTGAGGAACTCGAGCACCGGCTCGGGAATAGTGGAAGTGGCAGCGGGAATTTCCGGCGCTTCGGGAAGCCTGACGGCCTTTTTCGCACCGGTTCGCTTAGCTGACTTCTTGGCGGCGGCTTTCTTCTTGTTGGGCATGTTTTAACCTTTCGAATGGGGATTGATCGGACAGGAAACGCCGAAAGTCGCAATCTACATGCCGACAAAAATTGAATGAAAAAGGAAGAACTGAGGCAGAAAACCTTGAGTGAGACTCAGAGAAAAGACACCGGCGTCTACTATCGAGGACGGTTATATGTCCGATATTCCTCTCTTGTCGGTAGATTAAGAGATTCACGAGATCACGAAACAGCTTCTTAGTTCCTCCCGAGAAAGAGTATTAACGCATGCTGTTAATACTTCATCCTCGGCCACATTTAATGTTTTTGGAGCGCTTGCACAAAAAGTCCGATGGCAAGCTGCGCGGAGCGCTCTAATTAACACCGCTCAAGGCTCGTAGGTTATTGACGGTGGGGAAAGCGCGGGGGCAATCCCTCCTTCCCTACCTCGAGAGCTCCAGCATTCCTCCCTTGACGTTGCACTTCGACTTGCCTGAGTACAACTCTCTCCTCCGAGTCTTTTACAACGAACTATTAACCCCTCCACGAACGACTATCAGGCCATTTCAAAATGTCGACTAGCCGTTAAGCCGACTTCTCTGTTAAGTTGCCTCACTCGCGGCTGAAGCCCGAGCCTTGGGCTACTATCGTTTGAAACAGATGCGACGCTAGACAGCCACTAACCAATGCATCATCTTCAAGGGGGAACAATCAATGATTCAACGTAAGTTCGTTTTAACAGCCACTGTCTTGCTTCTGACAGTCGCAGGCGCGGCAATCGTGTTTCAAAAAGCCGTAGCGCAACAGAAAGACGAAATTGAATACAACAGCGTTTATGATTGCGGGTCCGGCCGCTTAAAATTTAAGGTATTGAGCTGCAAAGGCACCGGGAAATTCGACAGGTGCGAAGTCTTTTACATCAACGAACATTCGCCTAACGGCGGATTTAAAGATTCTAATTCTCGCGGTCTGATTATTGACACTATCAACCAGGGGTGCAAAACCAAAAGTCAACCGAAAGCCAAAAACGAGCAAGGCGCAGGCGAACAACGTGAGAGCGCAACGCCTAATTCAAAGAACGACCCCACACCAGCTAGAGCTGACACAGGTGGCGTTGCCTGTAGCGCCTCAAGCCCGGATGCGGATGGGAAGTCAGCAAATGAGAAAACGTTCCGAGGTGTGATTCGGCGCCTGTGGGAGAAAGAAGCAAGAGAAGGCTCGGACGGAGCCGTAACGATTACTTTCCAAAAGGTTGTCGTCGGCGCACCACGCGCCTGGCGACCGACGGCGACTGACGCTTATTCGCAAGCCGATCCGAGAAAGCCGATTTATCCCGTGAGAGCTACTTTTGCGACGTGCACTGACTACAGGGCTGCCATCTCAAAGCGAAAGATGGAGCGAATTTACGATTGCTTCGTTCACAAAACAGGTGGTTGGCAATGTACGCAAACGGGCGCGAGTGGTCCGTTGGCAATAAAAGATGAAAAGGAATACATCCAAAAACCACGGCAACAAAACTAGAACTGCGGTTAAGGGTAAACGCCGTCCCGGCCTTCTGAGGAGCACGATGTTTCGACACGTCGTGCTTTCCTTAGTTTTACTCACAGGCGTTTCATTCGCTCAGGCCCCTGCACCCAGGTGGTCCGGCTTTGACAGCTCTTACAAGCTCACGCTTCGTAATCCGGTTCAGGACAAGAACTTCTATCTCTTGAGTTTGTTTCAAAGAAACCCGGAAGTTCGAAAGCTGCTCAGAGAAAATAGAACCCTGAAAAAGCTGGCCCATGAAAAGGTTCGGGCTTTAAGAATGGCCGCGGATTGCAACGACGTCAGTTGCCTCGACCGTTGGCTTCGTTTCCACCGTCCAGGTATCAAGACCGTGGCAAGCGAACTTAAGGCATTGGCCAGACGTCCTGAATTCAAGAAACTCGTTACGAAAGATATGCGTCCATCGGGCGCATTTATTAAATACTCCAGCCAATCCGATTCAGAGATGTTGGTTGCGGCGTGGAATGATGCTGCGAGTGGAATGAACCGGCTGCTGCGCGTTTACGCTCTGGGTGAGAATCCATTCTATAAGGATATTGATCGTGTTAGCTTCGACGTTGCGAGTGAAGAATACCGCAAACTTCTGAAGACTAAGATTGCTGAGACTAAGCTCTCCAGAGACCCGCTCTTTTTTGAACCTACGCTGAATTTTGCGCTGAAACTATTAGAAGCTAATCGACGCGATGAGGCAGGACGTTACGAACCACTTGAAGAAGGAGAAAACAAGACCAGCCTCCAGGATTTTAAAAACATCAGGTGGAACGATTATCCGTATTCATTCATTTTAGTCCTGGGCTCGGGTCCACAAGACTCGGCCAGGCTAAGCCGGTCAGGGGCCAGAAGAGCGGACCAGGGCGTCCAACTATTCCTCGAGCGCAAAGCCCCTCTGCTTATCCTCTCCGGGGGTCACGTTCATCCGATGCAGACACCTTTCAACGAGGCGCTCGAGATGAAAAAATACGTGATGGAGAAATTCAAGATACCGGAGAAGAATATTTTGATAGAGCCGCACGCGCGTCATACAACTACTAATTTGCGAAATGCGGCGCGTCTCGCTTTTCGTTATGGAATACCGGCTGATCTAAAAGCTCTGGTCACCTCGAGCCCAGACCATATCGCACTCACCACGAAGGAAGGTTTTCGGATTCGTTGTTCGACGGAACTCGGATATTTCCCTTTGGAGTTCATTACGCAAACATCCCCGGTCACGGCGGAGTTCAAGCCCTCGGTTGCTTCATTGTTTTTTGACGCGAATGACCCGCTGGATCCCTGATCTGATTGTCAAACCAGATGCTAGGCAAAGCTGACAGAATACGTGCGAGGCAGTCTCCGTCCCGTCAATCTTCGGGAGACCTTTTGCAGCGATTTACAAAAAGAATTTGAATATGGATTGGAAGCAGCAAGCCAAACTAATATTCAATGTCGAAAAGCCGGCACACTTCGTTGATCCAAAGCATTGCTGTGAATGTGCAGAGCACGATCAAACCTTACTGGCGTTCGACGTGGATTCTATAGGCTTAGCACAACTGGGAAACCCGGGTTGGGATCCGTTTTGCTTTTCCTCAGCCGCGGGGCTGCGGTATTACATGCCAGCGCTCGTAAGGCTAACGCTTGACACGATGGAGAACCCCCGTGAGACTTACATCGATCAGATGCTCTTTCATTTACTACAGGATGGGATGGATAACAGGTTGGTTAGCGCATGCAGCACAGAGCAGCGGCAATTCGTCGCAGCTTTCCTGCAGTATTTGGTTGAGCAGTATTCCTCTCAGATTGAAGCCGGCGCCTTCACCTCGGATGATATTCTAAAGGCGCATGAGATCTGGCGAGTTGATGGATGAGGCTTACAACTCGATACCCATCGCGGAGCTAGAGGTGAACTCTGAGGGCTAACAAAGATGAGAAGCGGTTCTGCCATTCCTCTTTATCGCAAGGCTGAATGAAACAATTTGTGAATGAATGTCTATCATTCACTTTCCGTGAGGATTTGCTATGAAAGTTTCATGCTCGATATTCCTGCTGTTTTTCCTTGGTAGTTGCGCTTCAACCCAAGTGGTCTCCAATCCGCTTGATGGACCTGGTTTGAAAGTTGTGCAAAAGAAGTGGCGTATGGAGGTGCGCAACCCAGCGCTCGAGAGAGACCCTTTCGAGCCCAATAAACAGCGTGAACAAGAAGTGATTGCCCAGAAAGAGGCCGCCACACAAAACGAAAGCAGAATTCGGCAGGGGTTGCCGACCTTACCACCCGTGAGCGTACGCGCACCGCAAAGGCGAGCCCGCGGGCTTTCTTTTAGATACATCTACGAAGTGAAGGTCACGAACACCGGGGAGAAAAAGATTAGAACTCTCATCTGGGAATACATCTTCTTTGAACCAGGCACGGAACGAGAGGTGGGTCGCCGGCAGTTCGTGAGTAAAGTAAGCATTAGCCCCGGCAGAACCACGAATGTGGTCATGCGCTCGACGACTTCCCCAACCGGCACTGTCGATGCAACGAACGCTGGCAAGAAACCGGGGGACCAGTATTCGGAGCAAATTGTCATACGGAGCGTAGGATATGCTGACGGTTCTTCATGGCAACAGCTTCGAATTAGATAGAGTGCTAAACAGCGACAAACTGAAAGTGTGTCGGACAAATGAAGTCGCCCTACAACTGAAACAACAAGGAATGGTAGGAAACAATGAAGACTAAGATCGTTCTGCTGGCAACACTGTTTTTGGCGATTAGCTCAGTTGGGTTAGCGCAACCAAAAACAATCGCGCCCAACGTAGTTGTTAAGAATTTATATGCAGCGCATAAAGCTGGCAGGAGTCCGTTCTTCCAAACGAAAAGCCGCGTCCTCCTGGATAAAACCTTCACCAGGCATCTGGCGGACTTGATTTGGAAAGACGCGCTTGATTCTAAGGGCGAAGTTGGGGCAATTAGTTTCGACCCCCTGTACGGCTCGCAGGATCCGCAAATTACGAATTTCAGGATTATGGAGACGGGCTGGGGCGGCGATAGCAAGTTTGGCCCGAATGATGAGGCGGTAGTTCAAGTCACTTTCAAAGACTCCGGCAAACAACGCATGGTTTCGTACCAGTTCAAACTGGGCAAAGACAAGAACTGGAGAATTTACGATGTTCATTATCGAAGCGGCGGCGAACAGGTAAAACTTGTTGAAGTCTTGACCGCCGGCGCCACCTCACAGAACCAATCCGAGGCGACTGAGATTCAGGGCAAACTGCAGGTCGGAAAAACCGAGTCGGTGATTCTGTATTTCGGCGCGGAAAGTGGTGATTACGCCGCTTACTGTTTTACCAACGCTTCGGAAGCCGGACGTAAGATTTTGGCGGCGTGTAAAGAAGGAAAACAATGTGCGGTCACCGCAACGGTTGAAGATTCCCAGTGTAAAGTTCCGGGACTCGAAGCGGACCTTTCCGCAAGTGGCAAGATCGTGAAAGTCCAGTCGGTTAAACCGGTTGGCGGCAAAAAGTAATCGAGCAATACACGCCCAGAATAATCCACAGGAGACAAGGAAATGCGAATAGCCAAGAGCGACATTCCCGTCAGAATCGACGCGCCCGGTGCCGTAGCTCGACAAGAGATGAACTTTGGCGACGCCAGCGGATACGGCAAGATCAGCGGCGAGTATTTTTCGCTCGGCGCTGGTGCGGATATCGCGCCGTTGCTCAAGGGTCTGGAGGGAGACCTTTGTCAATCTCCGCATTGGGGCTACTTGTTACAGGGACAACTTACAGTCACCTTCGCAGACAAGTCTGAGGAAGTGGTTAATAGCGGAGACCTGTTTTACTGGCCGCCCGGACACACAGTGAGAGTCGGTGAAGACGCCGAGGTCATTCTGTTCAGTCCGCAAGACGAGCACGGCAAGGTCATCGACCACATGCTGCGCAAGATGGCCGGCTAACGTCGAAGGCACACTGGCAAATCCAATAACAAGCTTCGTGTCTCCTTAGTATCAGTTCGTAAATCGTTGATCTGCTTTTCAGTTACGAAACAGCACATTGATCGCTGGTAGCCGTTTCTCGCATTAAGTGATAAAGTTTTCTTTCAACACCTTCTTAGTTGCTCGGTTCTAGTTCTGAATCCTAAACATGAAACTTACCGTTCTTGGCAGCGGATCAACTGGCAATGCGGTTTTGATCGTTGCGGGCGAGACGCGTGTTCTCGTTGACGCCGGCCTCAGCGCCAAAGAAATTGCCCGCCGCCTGGCGCTCGTCGGCGAAGATGTGCAGCGTCTGGACGCGGTTCTCGTCACGCATGAACACGGAGATCACGCGGGCGGTTTGCGCGTGCTGCTCAGAACCGTTGATTGTCCGGTCTACATCTCCGCGAAGACCTGCGACGCCTACATCGGCGAACGCTTTCATGTCAGTAGTGATGAGCCGCAAAAGCGCGCCAGGGCACTGCGCGATCGGGTCGAGCAGATTGAATCGAGCAAAGACTTCCGGATCGGCGAGATCGACTTTCATCCATTCACGATTCCCCACGACGCGGTCGACAACTTCGGTTTTACGGCGACTCATCAGGGCGTAAAGATTGCCACGCTCATGGATTTCGGCCACCTGACCACGTTGGTGACGCAACAACTGCGCGGCTGCGCCGCCGTCGTGATTGAGTCAAACCACAGCCGCGATATGTTGAAGGCCTGCGACGTGTATCCCTGGGAATTGAAGCAGCGAATTCTTTCCCGGCTGGGTCATCTGTCCAACGAAGATGTAGCCGATTGGATTCGCGACGGCTTTGATGGCGTAGCCAGATTCCTGGTGCTGGCCCATCTGTCCCAACGCGCAAATAATCCTTATCTGGCCAAGATTTCCGCCGAAGTCGCTTTGCAGGAACGCTTTCCGCTTTTCCACACCGACACGCAGGTTAGCCTGTCATTTCCCAAGGAGCCCACGCCCTGGATCGAGGTGTGAAAGGATGAGCGATTCCGGCGGACGGTCTTTTAGGTGTCAGGTGTCGGGTGTCGGGTGTCGGGTGTCGGGTCAGCGGCCAAAAACAAAACCGGCGCCTGACACCTGGCACCCGATACCTGTGTTATATGCACTGATTCTGCTGACCGCAGTCGTCAGCTCCGCTTGTGGATCGAGCCCAGGACGCCGCACGATTCCGGCGGAAGTGGAATCAACGGTTAACAGCGTCAGCGACGACATCCGGGCAGAGCGTTACGAAAAGGTTTACACGGAAGCTTCGGACCTGTGGCGGCAGGACGCGACTCTTGAAGATTCGGTGGCCACATTTAAGACTCTGCGAACCAAGCTCGGTGAGGTTGAGAATCGAACGCTGCAGTCCGCAACGGAACAGGAAAAGTCCGGCGGCCCGCTTAAAGGTCGCGCATTCATCGTCACCTACAGAACCAGGTTTCAACACGGCGAAGGAATGGAGACGTTTACGCTGGTAGAGAGAAACGGCCGCTGGCAGCTGGCCAGGTATTTTGTCAGCTCCACAGCGCTACAATAGGTGTCGGGTATCGGGTGTCAGGTGCCGGCTTTGAACTGGTAACCCGACACCCGACACCCAGCACCCGACACCCTAAAATGATCGAACGCTACACATTGCCCGAAATGGGCGCGCTCTGGAGTGAACAGAGCAAATTCCAGAAGTGGCTGGACGTCGAGCTTGCCGTCTGTGAAGTTCACGCCGAGATGGGAACGATTCCCGCGGAAGCGCTCGACGAGATCAAGTCGCGTGCAAGTTTTTCAGTCGAGCGAATAAACGAGATTGAAAAAACCACCAACCACGACGTCATCGCGTTTACTACTAACCTGGCCGAAAACATCGGCGAAGCCTCGCGATTTGTTCACTACGGTCTGACTTCTTCCGACGTGGTCGATACAGCCAACGCTCTATTGCTTAGGGACGCTTGCGACATATTGCTTGAGAAAATCGATGCCCTGCTCGAGGCCCTCAAGCAACGCGCGTTTGAATTCAAGGACACACCGCAGATTGGTCGTACTCACGGGATTCACGCTGAGCCCACATCATTCGGTTTGACCTTTGCGCTCTGGTACGCAGAGATGCGCCGCAATCGGAAGCGTTTGAAACGCGCGCGCAAAGCCGTCGCCGTGGGAAAAATTAGTGGTGCGGTCGGCGCATTCGCACTTCTCGATCCGGTAGTCGAAGAGAAAGTTTGTGAGCGGCTTGCTCTTGAAGCCGCGCCCGTTTCTACTCAAATTATTCAGCGCGATCGCTACGCCGAATATCTGTGCACGCTCGCGATCATCGCTTCATCTCTAGATAAGTTTGCCTTGAACGTTCGCCACTGGCAGCGGACAGAAGTTCGGGAAGCGCAGGAGCGGTTTACTGCGGGCCAAAAGGGCTCGAGCGCGATGCCTCACAAACGCAATCCGATCATCTCCGAACGCATCTGCGGCATTGCGCGCATCGTCAGGGCCAACAGCCTGGTGGGTCTGGAAAATGTTGCATTGTGGCACGAGCGCGACATTTCGCATTCATCCGCGGAGCGCGTGGTCCTGCCCGACTCCAGTATTGCGCTTGATTACATTCTGCATAAGGCCACGTCCTTAATTCAGGGACTAGTGGTCTACCCGAAGCGCATGCTTGAGAACCTGCAGTCGACGAGGGGCCTGGTGTTTAGCGGGCAACTCTTGCTGGCGCTGACGCAGAAAGGCATCTCACGAGAAACTGCTTATGAGTGGGTGCAAAGAAACGCGATGAGAGTGTGGGATGAGAAGGAAGACTTTAAGGAGCTGCTAAGCAAAGACAGCGACATTGGTGCGCATATGTCGCCTGACGATATTGAAGCCGCGTTTAAGCCGGAAACTTATTTGCGAAATGTCGAGACGATCTTTGAGAGGGTGTTCGACGAGAAGTGACGACCGATCGAGGCGCCTCCTTGGAGTGCGGCGGCCGGCGCCGCACTCCAAAGGAGAGGCCTGAGGCAGGGTTACTTATTCACCATCTTCTCGGCCATGTTGCCGATTATCGGTAGCTTGAATTTTTGTCCCTGGTAAGCTTTGATGGCTGCGTATATCAGTCCCGCAAACATCGCCAGTCCGATGAGCCAGAAGATCAGCCAAATCAACCAAACAAGTAGTCCGACCACGGTAGCAATTCCATCTCCACCGCCCGTCGCAGCTGCCGCAGCTCCAATGCTGAATACAATGGTCAGGACCATAGCAATGATCGCGAGCACAATCAGGATGACGGTGTTTGCGACGCCAAACATGATCGACTGCAGCGCGTGAAAGCGCACAAACTTATTCTCTTTCTCTATGATGAAAAAGATCACGCCCACAATCCAGATGTACGAGAGAGCGGCGGCGACGTTGGGATCCATGCTTCCCAGAGGAGAATTGCTCGGCTGTGGGTTACCGCTGGAGTTGCCATAGCTTTGTTGGCCGGGCGGAGGGTTTTGCATGTTGTTCTCCTGGTCTCATTTATTTTTGCTTGAAGTCCGGGGCAGTAGCCCGACCATAAGGGAGGGCGTCCGCGACACGATCGTGCAACGCCCTCCCTAACGGTCGGGCTACCGCCCCAAAATCGTGAACTTGCGGCAGAAGATATTATGCTATCAACTACACATGAAGCAATAATATGCCTTAGTATAAAGGCATAGAAGAGAGTGACGCTAAATGAAATGAAGGCCAAAGTCTACGTTAGTCTAAAGCCCGGCGTACTTGATCCGCAGGGCAAGGCAATTCAGCATTCGGTCGAGCTGCTCGGCTTTTCCGGCATAGAGGATGTTCGCCAGGGAAAGTATTTTGAGATTTCTCTGGAGAACGATGCCGATCGAGACGATGCTCGCGAATCCGTCGCGCGCATGGCGCGGGAAGTTCTATCAAATCCGATTATTGAAGATTATCGCGTGGAGATTGAAGGGTGAAGTTCGGCATAATAGTCTTTCCTGGCTCCAACTGTGATCACGATGCCTATCACGTGATTTCAAAACAGGTCGGGCAGCCGGTAGATTTCATCTGGCATCGGGATACAAATCTGAATTCCTATGACGCGGTGATTATTCCCGGTGGTTTTTCATACGGCGACTACTTAAGAGCGGGCGCGCTCGCGCGGTTTTCGCCGGTGATGGAATCAGTTAAGAAATTTGCCGCGTCAGGCCGGTTCGTGCTGGGCATCTGCAACGGCTTTCAGATTCTCTGCGAGGCAGGTCTGCTGCCGGGCGCCCTGATACGCAATCGTGACCTTCACTTCATTTGCGAACACGTATTTGTTCGGGTAGAAAGTTCCGACACGCCATTCACGAATGAATTGCAACCGAAGACAGTGCTGAGACTTCCGATCGCTCATGCTGAAGGAAACTACGTTTGCGATGATGCAACCCTCGCAGAACTTCAGCGATCAGATCGGATAATCTTCCGTTATTGCGACAGCCAGGGAAATATTACGCCAGAGGCTAATCCTAACGGCGCGCGTGATAACATCGCCGGCATCTGCAATAGCGCGCGCAATGTGTTGGGCTTGATGCCGCATCCCGAACGGGCTTGTGAAGATCTATTGGGCTCGATCGATGGCCGCGATATCTTTCGTTCGCTTGCCGCTACACTCGCGGCGGTAGCGTGATTCCTGTGGCAGTAGCCCGACCGTAAGGAAGGGCCTCGTGAGTAGAGGTTAACGCCCTTCCTCACCCTCGGGCTACTGCCCCGATAGCTTTGCAAACTGTAACCCATACGGAGAATACTAAGATGAAACACCATCCCTCCTGGCTTGCCGCGGGTCTCGTTCTCTTTGTCGTGCTTGCATGCAACCTGGGCAAGAAGAGCACCAACGTTAACTCCAACTCTAACCGAGCAACCAGTTCCACCCCTGAACCCAGTCAAGGATCCGGTCAATACATCAAAGAGGTCCACATGGCGAAGGACAATGGACGCGGCGCGCCGGGCGAGGAAACCGATTCCTTTGCAGCCGGCGATCGCACTGTGCATTGCGTGGTCACGTTAAAAGAGCCAAAGGCTGACACGCAAATGATGTTTACCTGGTGGGCAGTGGATGCCGAAGGCCGCAAAAACGAGAAGATTAAAGACATCTCCTATTCGACGAAGCCGCGCGAAAACATTATTCACGGTCACCTGAGTTACCCGCAGGATTGGCCCATAGGGAAATACAAGGTCCAGGTCTTCGTTAATGGCGATCTCGACAAGACTGTTCATTACAACATCGACTAGACGCGTGTGATTGCCCGCAACAGGTGTACAGAGTACAACCTTGAGGTTGCGGTCCTTCGCGACCACGCTGGCTAGCTTTTTCCCACACAAGCTAAAGCTTGTACTCTAAACGCCTGTTATTCCGGCATTAAACGTTTGGCGAAAGTGAATCTGTTAACTTCATGAAACGAGCTCTTCCGTTTTTAATTATCGGCGCGGTGCTGATCGCGGCTGGTGCGGTGGCGTGGTATTTAAAGCGGGCTTCGGTTGCTACACCACCGCCACCGCCGCCAACGCCCGCCGCGTCTTCTTCTGCTTCACCTGCTTCACAAACTCCGGCACAGGCCGCCGAGCCGGGCGCGGAGCCGGCACACGCACGAGGTGATGCGACGGCCCCGGTTACGCTCGAGGAGTTTGGCGATTTTCAGTGCCCACCCTGTGGCCTGCTCCATCCGATTCTGGAAGAGCTGGAAACGGAATTTGGCCCACGCCGTTTGCGCGTAATCTTCCGGCAGTTTCCATTAGTGCCTACGCACGCACACGCGCTTAATGCCGCGCGGGCCTCGGAAGCTGCGGGCCTGCAGGGAAGGTTTTGGGAGATGCACGACATCATCTTCGAAAACCAGAATGCCTGGAAAGACGTTTTTGATGCTCGGCCAGTTTTCGAGGGCTATGCGAAGAAGATTGGTTTGGATCTCGAGATGTATCGAAGAGATATTGGCAGTCAGGTTGTGGAGCGGAGAATTTTTCTTGATGGGAAACGCGGCCATTCCAAGGGCGTTACGGGAACTCCGACAGTTTTCTTAAACGGGCGCGAGGTGCCGTTTCAGTCGCTTCCAGCCGACAAGCTCCGAACGCTCATCAACAATGAGTTGACCGCCGCCGGGAAATAACTTCCGGAACCGTGCGCCGTACCGCCTGTTTTGAAAATCCCAGGTGAACGGAAGAACCGGTTGTATGCTCTCAGGTAAGGAAGGAGGGCATGCCCCCGCTCTTTGCTGGATTACCTTCGTTCATGAAAATATCAAGGTGCTCAATTTCTTTCATGACTGGAGATGCGCGACGAAGAGCGGGGGCATGCCCTCCTTCCCTACCCGAGAGCACGCAACGAGCCTTCTCATCCACGGAAAGCCGCAGTTGATCAAGTTCGGATGACAAGCCTGGAACATACCGACAACCCACGCACTGGACGACGGGCGGCGATCTTTTACGGTGTCGCCGCTTTTGTCTCATTGATTGGTCTCGCGGA